>Ga0326728_10010580_pt1 | contig 21532 bp, 23 predicted proteins | sample MB3enrmetagenome_FD_207602 | JGI IMG/M metagenome (GOLD analysis project Ga0326728, IMG submission 207602) | Lab enriched peat soil microbial communities from McLean, Ithaca, NY, United States - MB31MN | ecosystem: Environmental > Terrestrial > Soil > Wetlands > Peat | place: USA: New York... | reverse complement strand
GTGACGGCGCAATTGGATGAGCCATCGCGCGGTGCGCTGATTACCGTGGGTGAAGACAGGATTCATACTGCCGTAGCAGCATACCCGATCGCGGCTCTATGTCGAATTAATTATGCGCGGCTATATAGCATGGCGCCGGCTTGATAGAAATTGAACCGTGGTCCGCAAAGCCTGCTCCGAGGGAGGACGCAATGCTAAAAAAAATCGTCATTCAGAACTACCGGACGTGTTTAAAAACTTCTTTCAATTGCCACCCAAACCTTTCTGTTCTTATCGGGCCGAACAGCAGTGGAAAAACAAACATACTCCAAGCAGTTATGCTTCTTCACAAGTTAGCGGAGCAGCAGGGGAACGGACCAGTTGACGACTCAGTCACAGTTAGTTCGCGGATTAACGCGGTCTTCTCTTCGTTCGGAAATAAGATCCGTCTGTCTGCATCGTTGGCAGTCCACACAGATGAAGCAAACACTGACAACGTGATGTCTTCCCGTCAGACATGGAGGATAGAGGGTGAGAAAGAGCAGGCGGCGACTTTCAAAGGGCCGATTTGGGCGCTAGCCAGAGTTCAAGAAGAAAGCGTGGCAACAGCGCACTTTCCCAATTATTTTAAGATGTATTTTGGTGTTGAGGCTCCACCGGATTGGACTGTGAGAGGCTTGGCCAAAACGTTTGAGTTTTGCCAAGGCATGAAGTACTACGGAGCATCTCAGTTCACAAATCCTGGGGCGTCGCCTCCTTCGTTCGAGATTGAGATCGATAAGGACGGCGGGCGAAGGCGGGCTTTTCGTCTGCGCGGGCATGTTCGCGTGCTCTACAATATGTATTCCCTATTCAAGGCTAATCAGGGAGGCAAATATGACCAATTCAAATCCGTGGTGGGACCAAAAGGTCTGAAACTTATTGACGATGTAGACTTCAAAGAAGTACCGATTTCCTCAACAGATTATTCTGTGCTTGTTGGCGGGAGAGTGAGAAGCCATCGCCGATCAAAGCTCTTAGTTGTTCCTCAGTTTAGGATCGGACGCCAGGTCTTGTCTCCTAATCAACTTTCCGAAGGGACATTCAAGACTTTGGCGTTACTTTTCTACATCATCACGTTCAGTGGGACCGCCCTGTTAATTGAGGAACCTGAGGTTTGCATTCACCATGGTCTCCTGTCGAGCATTCTTGAGCTCATTAAGAGATACTCCCGACAGAAGCAGATGATCATCTCAACGCACTCAGATTACGTACTCGATCATGTTCGCCCAGAGAATGTGTTTCGAGTGAGCCGGGAGGAGTTACTAGGAACGACGGTTCATCCTATTCGTAAGACTATGAATGCAAGAGAGTATGCGGCTCTAAGGGAATACCTAGATAAGGAGGGCAATCTTGGTGAATACTGGCGCGAAGGTGGACTAGAGGACCGGCCATGAAAATGGGCATCATTGCTGAAGATGACAGCGATGTGGTCGTTATTAGGGCGTTCACGCTGTCTTTGCTCGGTCACCGTAGGATAGGCTTTAAACGTTTCGTCGGGCATGGCGGTGGAAGAGTGCGCCGCAAGTGCAGTGCGTGGGCTCAGAATTTGGTCCGCCAAGGTTGCTCTTGGGTAGTTGTGTTACACGACCTTGACGATCGCGAGGAAGCTCAGTTTCGTGCGGAATTGGAGCGTGCTATCGCTACGGTCAAGGCCGAAGCCAAGGTCGTGCTCTTGCCAAAGAGGGAAATCGAGGCATGGCTTCTCTATGACAGTGCTGCAATCGCAGCAGTTTTCAACTCGTCTAAGCATCCAAGACTCCCTGGGAACCCCGAAGCGCTCCCTGACCCGAAAGATCACCTTGCCAACATTGTGTGGAGATACTTCCAAAGGGACTATATTAACACGAGCCATAATGAGGCGATTGCGACGCAAGTCGACACGAATCTCCTCAAGCGATCGCATTCCTTTTCTCCACATTTCCCATTCGTGGAGTGTGTTCAACGCGCGCTACGTAATAGTCGTCAAGCCAATCTGAGAAAAAGTGTTGGGGGTGACAGATAGTAGGTGTGGAGCGCGGTTGGTCGGCATTGTAAACGGGGATAGAAGATTCGGGAATGGGGACGGGGACCGTTCGGGAGACGGGGGCGGTTTGGTCAGGGTAGCGCGGTTGGGGGGCACTTTCATCGCGGGCGATGCGCGGGTTGCGCGCGGGTAGGAAGCGGACGGCCGGTCAGCTTGAGTCGTCGAAGGGGGGAATGAGAGGATGACGGGGACGGCGCGATGCCCTTCGGGCGATCGCGCCCTACAATTTCGGGGGCGGGGGAGGCCGGGGACGGCGCGATACCTTTCGGGCGATCGCGCCCTACAAAGGCGAGGGAGCGGCGCGACATCCTGCGGACTTCGCGCCCTACAATGATGAGGAAAACGGGAGCGGCCATTGACTCTTGACGGTTTTGTTGGTTGTTCCAGTTTTTTCGCAAGGCTCCTGTTCCTGGCCGCGCGCGCTTCCAAACGTCTCAGTCCTTGCGTCACCCCGCTGCCGTCGGCATCAGCCCGTCGCCGACGATGTCCACCGCGTGGCCGACACCTTTGAGAAGGTCCACCAACCCGTCGCGCAGCAAGGGTTCATCTTCCACGATCAGAATTCTCATGGGCGACACCCGGTCCAGCCCTCCACGCCCACCCGACAAGTAAAAGCTGTGTAAAAGAAACGGGCTGCCTTATAATTTCTGTTGATGCAACAGCGCATCGGCCAATCAATGCTGGAACTGATGCAGGGCGACATTACGACGCTTGCGGTGGACGCCATTGTCAACGCCGCCAACAAGTTCCTGATGCACGGCGGCGGCGTGGCGTGGGCGATTGTGCGTAAGGGTGGCCATACAATTCAGGAAGAATCGGACGCAATTATCGCAGAGCGTGGCCCCTTGGAAACGGGCGAGGCGGTCATCACCTCAGGCGGGAAGCTCCCGGCCAAGTTTGTCATCCACACCGCCGGTCCGATCTGGGGCGACCAGAGCGCGGAGGAATCAGACAAGCTGCTGCGCAAAGCGATTCGGAGTTCACTTACGCTCGCCGACGAGAAGGGACTGAAGTCCGTCGCGTTCCCTGCGATCAGCACCGGCATCTACCGTTTTCCTGTCGAGCATGCTGCGAAACTGATGCTGGCGGAAGCATCCGATTACCTGCGGGGCAAAACCGGTTTGGAGCAGATGATCTTTTGCCTGTACGACGACGCGACGCACCGCGTGTTCGAAGATGCGTTCCGCAACGTCTAACGGATGCGCGCCAAGAAGAAATCCAGCAGCCGTGGCGCGAACCTCTTCATCCACGCCCCGAGCTTGGCTGGCAGCGTCAAGACGACTTCCCGTTTGCGATGCGCGCAGGCGCGGAGGATGGCACGGGCGACTTTGCTCGGATGCTGCCCCTTGATGGGGCTGATGCGCATAGGGCCACCGTAACGGATTTGGTTTTCGAAGAACGGGGTATCGATGTATCCGGGCATGATCATGATCACGTCGACGCCTGCATCGCGCAGTTCGATCCGCAACGCGTCGCTGAGGGCGCGCAGGGCGAACTTGCTGGCGCTGTAGATGCCGTTCCGCGGCGTGGACAGCACGCTGAGCACGCTGCCGACATTGACAATCTGGCCGCACCCTTGGCGTTTCATGGACGGCAACACCGCCCGGATGCAGCGCAGCGGGCCGAAGAAGTTCACCTCCATCAACCCCCGCGTGTCCTCTGGCCGCGTCTGCTCGATGGTGGCGCGAATGCCAAAGCCGGCGTTGTTGACGAGAATGTCCACGCGTCCAAAACGGGAGACTGTTGCAGCGGTGAGATGGGCGACATCTTCGTCTCTGGTCACGTCGGTACGGACGGGCAACATGCGCTCGCGCCAAGCGGGATGTTCGTCCACGATCCTTTCCAACGCGTCCAATCGGCGCGCGGCGAGCACGACGTTGGCCCCAGCCTCCGCGAATGCCAGCGCGGTCTCACGTCCAATCCCGCTGGAAGCGCCGGTGACGATGACTGTCCTGCCCTGAAAATCATTTTTCATTTTCTTCTGAGCGGCAGATGATATAAGTGTGTCTCAAGCTTGGCAATGTATTCATGGATGGGCGCGGCAACAAGCGGCAAGGAATCCTTGCCATCGATGATGAAGCGGAGATCTTGGAAGTCGTCCAACAGGTTCTGGGAGCCGAAGGCTACCAGGTGCATACCGCGGCCAGCGCCAAGGAGGGACTTGATCTATACGAGCGTCTCTGGCGCGAGATCGATCTGGTGCTGCTCGATTACCTGATGCCGGAAATGACCGGCGATCTCGTGTTTGAGTGCCTGCGCCGGGTGAACCCCGAGGCGCGCGTGCTGTTGCTGACGGCGTGCGATGATAATGTGGCCCGGAAGATGTTCGAAGAGGGACTGCGCGGTCACCTCCAAAAACCATTCTACCTCGATGACCTCGTCCACCGCGTGCACGAGGAGATCAACGCGGATTGATCGCCGCCCGATTTTCGCGGGCGTTGCTGCGGCGAAATATGTTGGCAAACGAGCGGCGATCGGACTAAAGTTTGGCATGAGCGAGGAGGAACGGCTTAGGTCGGAGCGACTGGTCGAGATCCATCGCGCACGCAACGAATGGCAGGGCAATCTGCTCGTCGGCTATCTGGGCGAGAATGGCGTCGAGGCCACGCTGCGATTGCCCATCGCGATTCCGCCCTTGGATGCGGTGGAGGTTGTGAGCGGTACGGACAACGCCTGCGGTGTTTTTGTGCTGGAGCATGAGGCCAAGCGGGCCACTGACTTGGTGAAGGAATTTCTGTTGGCCACGACCGACGAAAGCATTTGGGAGCAGGCAGCCATCCAAAACCCGCAGGTCAACAAGGAAATCAAGTAGCGCGGTTCGGTGAGGAGCGTGCTGCCCTTGGTTATATCAACGCTGGATTGTGGTGAGTTTGATGGCGCAGGCGTCGGTGCATGGAGGTAGTTGGGCAAGTGCGAAGAGGCAAACTTCAATGAAACTGTCTTCCAACATTGATCGGCGCGGACGAAAGGTGCGACTGGTGGCGGGCATTTTCGTTGATGCGTGCGGGGTTGCGCTCATTGTCACAAGATTATTTCGCGGCGGCACCGGCATCCTGATCGGCGGCATCGCCGCCACGCTTTTCGGCAGTTTTATGATTTTCGAAGCGGCCAACGGTTGGTGCTTGCTGCGCGCGATGGGTTTCAAAACGCGGCTGTAGTTGCCCCGGCGGCCTCGTCGCCTCTTGTAACGTCGATGCGTTCGCTCTCGGTTGCCTTCCAATCACTCACCCAATGCGGCACCGCACGGCACCACCAACCCTTCAAGCCGATGAGCCACTTCGGAGCACAGCGGGTGAGCAGACAGCCCGCGCCTCCAAACCGCCATTGCCGGTCTTCATCCCGTTCATCATTTGACTCCGAAACGTTTCCCGCTGAACCTGACGCGCGAGAACTGTAACCGTGCAGGGCATGATTTCTATGGTTTCCAAGGCGACGAGAAGAAATCCAGCTTTGGGTTCTGGCTTGTCCAACTTAGGTGGAGGGCCGTCTTCGAGTGAGATGCCTTGGCCGACTCGTAACGCTTAACATGGGGCGGCGTAGCCGAGATCGCATCTCTTCCTTCTGCAATTTGGTTCACCGCCGGCCAGCATGATACTCTCTGGAAGTATCGTTGATTCGTCCTGTAAATGTTGTGCGGCGTGGCGAGTGGAAGTTGACCGATGAACAGCATTGTGAACCCCCCGTGAAGTCTCTGTTATCGCGTGGTGTGCAACTGTTGCCACAGCACCAAAGCGTCACACTTGCCGCCCTCGCCCGTGTCATCAGCGACCGCCAGGAACAACCACAATCTCGTTCGGCGACTCGGCATGGGGTCTGCGAGCCGGGCTGGTCAGGGAAACAGACCGAGGATCTGTTTGGCTTGGACGACCTTGCTGATGCCCAGCGCCAGCGCGGCGTCGCGCATGTAGAGCTTCCGTTTTCGGACGAACTGCAACACCTGTTGGTAGGCACTTTCGAGTTGGCGGTAGAGCTTGTCGTTCACTTCGGTCTCCGACCAGAAAAAGCTCTGCAAGTCCTGCACCCATTCGAAGTAGCTGACGATAACGCCGCCCGCGTTGCAAAGGACATCGGGAATGACGAAGAGGTCGTCCCGCTCGCGCAATATGTTGTCGGCTTCGAACGTGGTCGGGCCGTTGGCGGCTTCGGCGAGCACGCGGCACCGGAGTTTCCCTGCGTTCTGCTCGGTGATCTGCCGTTCGATGGCGGCGGGAATCAGCACTTCGCACTCCAGCGCCAGCAGGTCCTCGTTGGTGATCTGCTCGCAGCCGTTGCGGTAGTCGCCCAAGTCTCTGTGGTGTGTTGTGTATTCCATAAGCTTGTTCAGGTCCAAACCGTTCTTGTTGTACACGCCGCTCTTGTGGCCGCTCACGGCGATGATCTTCGCACCGAGACGGTAAAGCTGCTGGGCGGCAACGGAGCCGACGTTGCCGAAGCCCTGAATGACGATCCGCGCGCCTTCGGATTTGATGCCCAGGTTCTCGAGCGTGCGGTTCACGAGATACGCGACGCCGCGTCCCGTGGCTTCCTTGCGCCCGGCCGATCCGCCCAGCACCACCGGCTTGCCCGTCACGATCTGTGGCACCGGATCGCCTTCGTGCATCGAATACGTGTCCATGATCCACGCCATGACCTGTTCGTTCGTGCCCAGATCGGGCGCCATCACGTCCACGTGCGGTCCGATGAACGGGATCATCTCCTGCGTGAACCGGCGCGTGAGCCGCTCCAACTCGGCGTGGCTGAGTTTGTGCGGATCGCAGGCGACGCCGCCCTTCGCGCCGCCGTAGGGAAGACCGCACAGCGCGCATTTCCAACTCATCCACATCGCCAACGCCGCCACTTCGCCGAGCGTCACCTCGGGATGATACCGCAGGCCGCCCTTGGTTGGACCGACCGCCAAATGATGTTGCACGCGGTAACCGATGAAGATCTCCGTCCGCCCGTCGTCCATGCGCGTCGGGACCGTGACGATGAAAGCACGCTTCGGCGTTTTGATGCGGACGCGCTCGCTCTGAGGGACGTTCAGCAGATCGGCGACGCGGTCGTACTGCTGACAAGCCATCACGAAGGCTGGCGAGCGCATGAATTCATCGAGCATGATCGTTCCTTTCCGGAAGATCGGGCGCCATCACCCGCAGCGCGCGCGGCATCATCGAAAAACGCACGGGGACTTCGCCGGCGTCTTCGCCGTCCAACTCGAACGGCACCGTCTGGGCCGCGCTGCAAACAAATTCTTTCGCCTGGAAATATCTCACGTCGGCAAACCCCGTGTGCACGCCGCGCAGGATGCCCTGCCCGTAGCGCAACACGTCAAAATAACCGCCTTTCTCGAAGACGCAAACGTCGAGCAATCCGTCGTCCATCCGAGCGTCGGGAAACAACCGGAACGGCCCGCCGTAAAACCGTCCGTTGCCGACCAGCACGGCCACGCCGCTGGCCGACAAGCCCGTAGCGTTGACGCGCACTTCGACGCTGGCGTGCCTCTCGCGCAACGTTTTCAGTCCGGCCCAGACGTAGCTCAGCGGCCCGATTCTTTTCTTCAGCGCCCAACTTGCCACGCGCACGGCCCGCGCGTCGAAGCCGACGCCGGCCAGTTGCACGAAAAACCTCGTCTTCCCGTTCGACTCCGCGCACGCCAGATCGACCGACCGAGTCCGCCCGCTTTCGATCACCGCCCACGCTTCCTCCGTCTTTCGCGGGATGCCCACATCCTGCGCGAAGACGTTCACCGTTCCGAACGGCAGGATTCCGAGCGACGCTCCCGACGTGCCGATGCCATTGATGACTTCGTTGATCGTGCCATCGCCGCCGGCGGCCACGATCAAGTTGTAGCCGTCCGCCACGGCGCGGGCGGCGAGCCGTTGCGCATCGCCGCCTTTTTCGGTCGGAGCCAGCATGACGTGATCGTTCCCCTTGGAATCGAGGAACCGCCGCAATCGCTGTGATTTTTCACCGCGCGCGGCGGGGTTGAAGATGACAAAAAACCTCGTCATAAGTTGAAACGTTACGTTATTCTAACATGGTTTGGTTCAAGCCAAACGAATTTCGGGAGGTGCCGCTCGATGAAAGTCATCAAAGTCCTGGTCGTCATCCTCGTTGTGCTGTCCGTCGCGCTAGGCGCGGGAGTTCTTTGGGTGAACCACTATCTGCAATCGGTCGAATTCAAGCAGTTCGTGCTCGGCGCGGCGCACGATGCGCTGGGAACGGACGTGAAAATCAACGACATCAACATCTCGCTTTTCAATGGCGTCAGCCTGAAAGGAGTGGCGGTCGCCAATCCCGAAGGTTATTCAGGGCAATTGCTCGCGGCCGATGCCTTTGTGCTGCGTTATCAGTTGCTTCCATTGCTGCACCGGCGCGTCGCCATTGAAGAGGTTTCGTTGCGGAAGCCGAGCATCGAATTGGTGCGCGGCGAAAAGGGCCGGTGGAATTATGAGATGCTGACCGCAAAAGCTGAACCGTCAACACCGAAGGAAGCACTGCCAAAAACACCGACGGGCGCGAAGCCTTCCGCAACGCACGGCAACTTGGAAATCTCACTTTCAAAGCTGCTGGTGACCGATGGCAACGTGGTGATGAGTGACAAGAACAAGGAGCTGCTCAGAATTCAGAACATCAATCTATCAAGTGCGATCGATCTGGCCGGAGACAAACTCAACGGCAGCGGCCACGCGAGCATCGAAACGATTGACGTCGCGAATTCCCTGTTCGTGCGGCAGATCGTCTCGCCGCTGCAAATCTCGATGAACGCGATTCATCTCCCTTCTCTCAGTGGCAAACTCGCCGGCGGCACGGTCTCCGGCGCTGTCGCGGCGGACGTGATGGGCGGACTGAAGTATGCCGTCAACCTGCAGATCAAGGATACCGACATGGAAACGTTGCTGCAGGAAGCGCGCACGAGACGCGTGATGAATGGGAAGCTGCAGGCGACGGTTGCCCTCGAAGGCACGGGCGGGCTGTCAACGATGGTCGGCAACGGCGAGGCGGAAATCGTCGGCGGGAAGCCGGCGGAGATTCCCTTGTTGAATCAACTCTCCTTCCTCCTCCAGGTGCCCGCGTTGAAGGATCCGAAGTTTACCGAGTGCCGCGTGGAGTTTTCGATGAGCAACAACGTGATGCAGACGCCGGTGATTCGGTTGATCTCGCCGGAAGTGCAACTCACGGGAAAAGGCTCGGTCAACCTTGAAGACTATTCGCTGAACCACGCCATGACGTTGGCTCTCGCCAAGGGTGTTCTCGCCAATGTGCCCTCAGAGATCCGCGCGATTTTCGCCGAAAGATCGGACGGCTATCTGACTTTGGATTTCCGCGTTTGGGGGCCGTACGACTCGCCCAAGACCGATCTGCAAAAGCGCATCGCGCGGGGTGCCGCCCAACAACTCCTCGGACGCGGGCTGCAAAAACTGATCAGGTGATTGATGCGGATCATTGCCGGCATCGCCCGAGGCATGTCACTGGCCGTTCCGCGCGGCGGCCACGTGCGGCCGACTTCCGACCGCGTTCGCGGAGCCGTCTTCTCCAGCCTCGGTGATCGGGTTGTCGGCGCAACGGTGCTGGACCTGTTCGCCGGCACCGGTGCGCTGGGTTTGGAAGCCGCCAGCCGAGGAGCCAATGCAGTGATGTTTGCCGAGAGCGCCTCGGGCGCGCTGAAAATTCTGCAACAGAACGTCGCGGCCTTCAGTCGCGGTCGAACAATCTCGTGCGAGCTTGTTGTCATTCGCGCCGAGGCGCTTGCTCACGTGGTGAAGCTGGCCGCCGCGCAGAAGAAGTTCTCGCTGATCTTCGCCGACCCGCCGTACGGAGAGGCCGCTCAATCGCTGCTCGGCGTTTCGGACCTACCAGAGGTTTTGGATCACGAGGGACTTTTCGTGCTCGAATCCGGGAAACGGGATGCTTTGGCGGCGCTCGTGCCGTGGAGGTTGATGCGCGAGGCGGTTTACGGCGACACGCGCGTGAGTTTCTTCGCGGCGCACTGACAATCCTGCGGTCAGGCGAGCGCGGCGGATTTTTCTGCGAGTTTCTCGGCTAACATGCTGGCCACAAGCGGAAGACGTTTTTCGACTTTCTGAACTGCTTCTTGGGCTTTCTGCTGGTCGCCCATATCAAAGTACGCAAGGCAGAGCCACACCCAAGGCGCCGCGTCGTCACGATTGAGCGCAATCGCTTTTTCGTAGGCGCGCACGGCGTCTTCGTATTTGCCCTGCAAGTGGTAAACGTTCCCGAGGTTGTTCCACCCGACCAAAAAGTTCGGCTTGCGTTTCAAAGCCTCCTCGTAAGCTGCCACCGCGTCATCGTACTTGCCCCGGGTCGCGTGGGAGTCGCCGAGATTGCACCAAGTCTGCACGTCGTCTGGTTTGCACTTGAGAATCTCCGTGCAGACTGTCGCCAGATCGCTGTACTTGCCGCACTTTTTGTAAATCGCCGAGAGACGCAACCAAGCGAACAAGTTGTCCTCATGCATGGCCACGACTCCCTTGCAGAACGCGACGAGATCGGCATCGTCCTCGCGATGCTGGTACTCGGCGTCGAGGTGTTCCCAAGCATTCTCGTCGTAGGGGTTGAGCCGCGTTGCCTGTTTCACAAACGCGAAGTGATCGAAGGACTCGTCGTCCTGCGTCGCGAGCCGCAAAAACTCCCACGCGTGGCGGCACGCAGGATGAATCCGGATCATCCCCTGGCAAAACGCGACGAAGTCAGGCTGTTTGCCTTCCTTGATGCAAACAGCCCAAAGTTTCGCCCAAGGTTTTTGCTGATCCGGGTCGGTTTGAATGGTGTTCTGGTATCGTTGTATGAACCAGTTGACTAGCCGAGGATGCATGAACATCGATTCCTTTGCCTGCGTCTAAAGCAACCCGCGAGCCACATTTTCGGCGGTGTCACCGCGAGAAAAATCAAAATTAACCGCAGCGGCCGATGTTGAAGAACGATCAGCAGCCCTCTGACCGTCGCGATCGCAAGACATCGGCGAGATCCGCGTCATCCGCGATTCAATATCAGTACAACTCCGCCGGCCCGCTCAGTGGTCTCAGCGTCGTCAGCGGTTACGATCCGCTGTTGCGCCGTTCGTCCGTCTCGGTTCTCAGTTCGGTCAGCTACCAGTACGACACGGCGGCGTGGCTACAGACAGTCAGCAACGGCACCCCCAGCGCCAAGCCGGTGTTGTAAGGAAGGGGCGGGCAAAAGAAAAGATTGCAAATCCTCTGGGCGAAAATTAAAGTAGGTTAACTACGTAGGGAGGGTTATGCGAACGGTTGCGGTCTATCCTGGCAGTTTCGATCCCATTACGAATGGCCATCTTGACGTCATTCAACGTGCCGCCACGATGTTTGACCGCATCATTGTTGCTGTCGCGCATCACACGGAGAAAACACCGATGTTCACGGTGCAAGAGCGGGTTGCGCTGGCACGGGCGGCGGTGAGGAATCTGCGCAATGTGGCCGTCGAAGATTTTGGGGGCCTGTTGGTGGCCTATGCGCGTCAGAAGAAGGCAACAGTGGTTGTGCGCGGACTGCGTGCCGTTTCGGATTTTGAATTTGAATTCCAGATGGCGCTGGTGAACCGGAAATTGGGTCCGCAGATCGAGACGATCTTTCTTGTGCCGAAGGATGAGTACATATTCATCAGTTCGCGGCTGGTGAAGGAGATTGCGCAACTGGGCGGCGATGTGAGCGATTTTGTCCCGCGGAATGTCGAAAAAGCGTTGAGACATAAGCTGGCCGCGAGCCGTTGATCGCAGTGAAGGGGCCGAGTTTGGTCTCGGAAGGAGAGAACGATGAAAATCAACGTGAAGCGCATTCCCGCAGGGGGCGAGACGCTGCAGGGGATTGAACCTCCCGCGATCATGGAGTTGGATGAACCGGATGTCCGTTTTCCGCACGAAATCGCGTACGATTTTCTGGCGCAAATCCAAGGCAACGCGTTGCTGGTAACGGGGGCGTTGCGCACCACGGCGACGCTGCGTTGCAGCCGTTGCCTAGCTGTCTTTGATTTGGCATTGCAGGTGGGACAGTTTGTGTTCCATCAAGACTTGCACGGCGAGGATTTCGTGGACTTGACGGCGAACATTCGGGAGGATATTATTCTCGAACTTCCGCAACGGGCGTTGTGTCGACAGGGTTGCAAGGGGCTGTGCGCGCGTTGTGGGAAGAACTTAAACGAAGGCGATTGCCAGTGCGAACCGTCTCGGGTCGAGATGCGCTGGCACGTGTTGGATCAACTGAAGTTCAATTAACGGAGAACATTTCTTCATGGGTGTACCGAAACGTCGAATGTCCAAGATGCGTCTGCGCACGCGCAAGGCCGCCAATCGAGCGATGGCGCCGCAACTCTCGGTCTGCCCCCAATGTGGCGCGCGGGTGCGACCGCACCGCGTCTGCCCGTCCTGCGGTTATTACAAAGGCCGGCAGGTCGTCTCCATCAGCGCCGCCTAGCAGTTGCCCGCAATGAAGATTGCCGTCGATGCGATGGGTGGCGACTTCGCGCCGCAGAACATCGTTGCGGGAACGGCCGATGCGCTGCGCAACGGCGGCAAGATTCAGCGCCTCTTTCTGGTAGGCGACAAAGCCCGCGTCGAAGCGGAGTTGCGCAGCCTCCATGTGAACGACCCGCGCATTGAGATCGTCCACGCCGGTGAGATCATCGAGATGAACGATCCGCCGGTTCAAGCGGTGCGACGCAAGAAGGACAGTTCCATGTGCCGCGCGATTGATCTCGTCAAACAAGGCGAGGCTGACGCAGTCGTTTCGGCGGGAAATACCGGCGCGCTGCTGACCGCTTCGCATTTGAAGTTGCGCACGCTGGAGGGCATCGATCGGCCGGGGTTGGCGGTGCTGATTCCGGCGCCGCAGAACGTGTTCGTGCTCATGGACGCGGGCGCCAACCTCGAACCGCATCCATCGAACCTAGTCCAGTACGCGGTGATGGGCAGCTTTTATTCCCGGCAGATTCTCGGTTACCAAAGCCCGCGTGTGGCTGTGCTTTCCATCGGCACGGAGGAAATGAAAGGCAACGAACTGACGCTGGAGACTCACCGGCTTCTCAAGGTGTCCGATCTGAATTTTATCGGGAACATCGACGGCCATGATTTGTTTGCCAACGCCGCCGATGTGATCGTCACCGACGCCTTTGTCGGCAACGCGGTGTTGAAAGCCTGCGAAAGCACAACGCGTGTGGTCGCACGCTGGTTGAAGGATGAGCTTGGGAGGAATCCACTCCGAATCCTTGGGGCGTGGCTCGCCGCCGGCGCAATCAAGACACTGAAACGCAAGACGGATCCTGATGAATACGGCGGGGCGGTGTTGCTCGGCATCAACGGCATCTGCATCAAGGCGCACGGCGCCAGTTCTCCGAAGGCGATCAAGAACGCCATTCGGCTGGCCGCCGAGTTCGTCGAAGGTCAGTTTAACGAGCACATTGTGGAAGAAATCAAGAGACTCAATGACAAGTTCCAACAAACCGCACTTGCGCAGCCCCAGATCGAAGCGGCCCACTAGGGCCGTGCACATCGTCGGGACCGGCTCCTATCTGCCCGACCGCGTGTTGACCAACGCGGACCTGGAGAAAATGGTCGATACGACCGACGAGTGGATCACCACGCGCTCGGGCATCAAGGAACGGCGCATCGCGCCGGATTGGATGTGCACGTCGGACATGGCGACCGAGGCGGCGCGACGGGCGATGGATCAAGCGGACGTTCGCGAAGACGAAATCGATTTGATCATCTGCGCCACGGTCACCCCTGACATGCCTTTCCCGGCGACGGCTTGTTTGGTCCAAAAGAAACTTGGTGCCAAACGTGCGGCGGCCTTCGACATGGAGGCGGCTTGTTCGGGATTCTTGTACGGCTTGGAAATCGGCCAGCAATTCATAACGTCGGGCACGTACAACAACGTGCTGGTGATCGGAGCCGAAAAACTTTCCGCCATTGTGGATTGGCAGGATCGCAGCACGTGCGTGCTCTTCGGCGACGGGGCGGGGGCGGCCGTGTTGCGCAGCCGCGGCGAAGAGCATGGGATTTTGACGACGTGCATGGGGGCCGACGGTTCACAAGCGGACATTCTCCTACTGCCGGGCGGCGGCGCGCGGTATCCGGCCACAAAGGAATCGGTCAGCGCGGGGATGCATTACTTGAAGATGTCCGGCAAAGAGGTTTTTAAGAACGCGGTCACAGCCATGCAAACCGCCGCGGAAGAAGCGCTACGCCGGTGCAATCTCACAGTAGGCGACATCAAATGCGTGATTCCGCATCAAGCCAACATCCGCATTTTGGAGGCGCTTGCCGACCGGCTGGGCGCTCCGATGGAAAAGGTTTACATCAACCTTTACCGATACGGGAATATTTCGGCGGCGTCCGTGGCCATTGCGTTGGATGAGGCGGCGCGTGAAGGACGCTTCCAGCGCGGTGACTTGGTGTTGTTGATCGCGTTCGGGAGCGGATTAACGTGGGCATCGTGCGTGATCCAGTGGTGACGAAACTTTTCGGGTCGCTGCGTTGACAGCGCAGCGGTGCGGTGTTAGTGTAAAGAGCGGTTTTTGGAGAAATTTATGGGGGCAACCAAACGAGATGTTTCAGGCGTTTTCGCTGCGGAGCTTAAAGGCCAGCGCAGACAGGAGGGTGTGGTTTTAGACAAGACTTTCCAACTGAACCACAAAGGCATCACGTTTGTCACGGACGCGTTTTGGCCGGAATGGACGGAAGTCGGCGTGGAGATGCGCCTGCCGAACAAAGGCGCGCGGAAGGATCAACCCATTATGTGCCGCGGTGTCGTCGTGCAATGCACGCGGAGCGAACAGGGAAAAGGATTTGAGGTGTCGTTGTTGTTCCTCGATCTTTCCAAGCGGGCGCAAAGCCAGCTTGCCGTCATCCCATCGTCTGCCGGCCCGGTCAGCATCTCCATTTCGCGCTGACCTCTCATGGAATACCTGCACAGTCTCCTGAAGTTCGCCGTCAACATGGGCGCTTCAGACATTCATGTGAAGCCGGGTCATCATGCGACGATCCGCATCTCGGGCGAGTTGTTCCCCGTTCAGGTGGATCCCCCCAGCACGGAGCAAGTGGAAGAGATCGTCCGCCACATGCTCCCAAGCCATCTGGAAGCGCGCCTCGAACGCGAGAAGGAAGTTGATTTCTCCTACCGTCACGAATCCTTGGGCCGCTACCGCGTCAACGCCTTTCACCAGCGCGGCGAACTCTGTCTCGCGATGCGATTTGTCAAGTCGCGCATTCCTTCCTTCGAAGAGTTGCACCTGCCCGAACAACTGGGGACAATCGCCAGCGCCGAGCGCGGCGTCATTTTGGTCACTGGCTCCACGGGTTGTGGCAAATCGAGCACGTTGGCCGCGATGATCGAGCACGTCAACCAACAGGAGAAATGCCATATCATCACGCTCGAAGATCCCATTGAATACATCTTCGAAGACGGGCAATCCGTGATCGAACAGCGCGAAGTGGGCTTGGACACGTTGAGTTTCGAGCGCGCTCTTACACACGTCATGCGGCAGGACCCCGACGTGATCATGATCGGCGAGATGCGGGACAGCCAGTCGTTCATGGCCGCGCTCGCCGCAGCCGATACGGGCCACGTCGTCCTGACCACTCTTCACACCACGACGGCTTACTCCGCCGTTGGCCGCATCTTGGATTTCTTTCCCGCCCACGAGCGCGACCAGATCCGCCGGCAACTGGCCTCCAACTTGCAGGCTGTGATTTGCCAGCGCCTCGTGCCTGCCATCGCAGGCAGCGTGGTGCCGGCGGTCGAAATCATGATAAGCACGCCAACCGTGCGCAAGCTGATCGACGAGAACCGCCTCGACAAATTGTCCGCTGCCATCGAGACGGGCAATGAAGACGGCATGCAAACGTTCAATCAATCCCTTTACCAATTGGTGAAGGCAAAGATGATTACGGAAGAAAACGCCTTGGCCCGCGCGACGAACCCCGACGCCTTGCGAATGAACTTCCGTGGCATTTTCCTCGACGAATCCCGCCGCATTCTCGCCTCTGCCTAGGCTTCAGTCATTTCCGATCCGCGATCTGTGGACGTTGAAAACCTGGTCTTCTTTGTTATACTGCGCCGTCGTTTCTTGGCGAGTCGAACATGGAAGACACAATCGCGGCAATCTCCACGCCGATTGGAGAAGGCGGAATCGCCATTATTCGGATTTCGGGCCCACGCGCTCTTGAAATAGCGGACGCGATCTTCGTTTCGCCGCGTGGCAAACCGTCGCAGTTTCAGACGCACACCATTCATTTCGGTGCCATCGGCAACAACGGTCATCTTCTTGACAAGGTCATGCTCGCTGTGATGCGGGCACCCCGCACTTACACGGCAGAGGATGTTGTCGAGATCAATTGCCATGGCGGCTTGCTCAATTCGCGCAACATTCTGTCTTGCTGCCTGAAGCACGGAGCGCGGCTGGCGGAGCCTGGTGAATTCACGAAGCGGGCTTTTCTAAACGGGCGCATTGATCTTACGCAGGCCGAGGCAGTCATGGATTTGATTGCCGCGAAAACCGATCGCGCCCGAGCCGTCGCTGTCCATGCGTTGGAAGGCCATCTTTCACGGCGAATTGAGGCAGTTCGTGAACGGCTCATGACCGTTTTGGCGCGCATCGAAGCGCACATCGATTTTCCGGACGAAGACGTGGCCACCGACACACAGGATCAATGGCTCAACAGTACACTCGAGATCCTCAACACTCTCCAGCATCTTTCCGCAACCGCCGGAGAAGGCAACATTCTACGGAACGGTATTTCTCTTGCCATCGTCGGGCGGCCCAATGCCGGCAAGTCCAGCTTGATGAACGCCTTGCTCGGTCAAGATCGCTCCATTGTCACTCCCGTTCCAGGCACTACGCGCGACGCGATTGAAGAAACTGCAAATATCCGCGGCATACCGGTCCGTGTCACAGACACAGCCGGAATTCGCAAACCTCGTGGCGCAGTGGAGAAGATTGGTGTTACACGAAGTTGTAACATATTGGCCACAAGTGCATTAGTGCTGCACGTTCTCGACGTGTCGCGTATGTTCTCACACGATGATCGTGAGCTGGCAGCTCTTTGCGGATCTAAGCCGGTCATCCACGTTCACAATAAGATTGACCGTCAGCACAAGCTTAAGCTGCCGGCAAATTTTCCTCAGAGACAAACAGTGGAAGTTTCAGCTATTCGAGGTGACGGCCTCGAAGAACTTAAAGACACCATCGAACAGATTGCTCTGTCCTGCCAAGTCGGGTTCGAAGAACACGAAGTCGCCATCAACGAGCGACATGCTGACGCTATCCGTCGAGCAATAGATGTTTTGGCATCGGCAAGTAGAGAATTGCGGGCGTATTCAGCGCCGGAGATTGTTTCTCAACAATTGCGAATTGGACTTGATGCGATCGGCGAAATCGTTGGAAAGACTACGACGGAAGATCTCCTGACGAAAATATTCAGCACATTTTGCATCGGGAAGTGATGAACATGTTTGTTTATCCGAAAGAGTATGACGTGATTGTGGTCGGAGCGGGTCACGCTGGAACCGAAGCCGCTCTTGCGGCCGCTCGCATGGGTTGCCAGACGTTGCTGTTGACCGCCAATTTGGATACGATTGGGCAAATGTCATGCAATCCGGCTGTCGGTGGCTTGGCGAAGGGGCACTTGGCTCGTGAGATCGACGCTCTCGGAGGGGAGATGGGCGTAAACACAGATCGCACAGGCATTCAATTCAGGATGTTAAACAGGAAGAAAGGCCCGTCCGTTTGGGCGCCACGAGCACAATGCGATAAGAAAGCCTATCAGTTTCGTCTGAAATGGGTCGTCGAGCAGCAGCTTAACTTGGACGTAAAACAGGCCATGATCGAATCCTTGATCGTGGAAGGTGACCGAGTTTGCGGTATGACAACAAAGATGAATGTGAGGTACAACGGGAGCACAGTGATCCTTACGACCGGCACGTTTCTCCGCGGTCTGATTCACATCGGCGAAGAAAAGACGGAATCGGGACGAGCTGGCGAGCCAGCAGCCTATTCGCTTTCGGAAAGTCTGAAAACAATCGGGTTCGAGCTTGGCAGGCTCAAGACTGGGACGCCGCCGCGCCTTAACCGCCGATCCATTGATTTTCCCAAAATGGATCTTCAGCCCGGCGAAGAACCAAGCCCTTTTTTCTCATATCGCACCCCGCGGACGTTCCACGTGGAACAAGTCCCTTGCTACATTACCTACACAACCGAGAAGACAAAGGAAGTGATCCGAGCAAATCTACACCGCTCGCCCATGTACTCAGGCCAAATCAAAGGCATCGGACCGAGGTATTGTCCTTCAATTGAGGACAAGATCGTCAAATTCGCCGAGAAGGAGCGCCACCAGATCTTCCTCGAACCAGAAGGACGGGTGACAGATGAGTTTTACGTGAACGGAGCTTCCACCAGCCTGCCAGAAGAAGTGCAGCTCGAAATGATCCATTCGATCATCGGTCTCGAAAATGCAGAGATCATGCGCCCTGCTTATGCAGTTGAATACGATTACAGCTTTCCTCATCAGTTGCATCCGACGCTTGAAACCAAGCATGTTGAGAATCTGTATTTTGCCGGCCAAATCAATGGGACATCAGGTTACGAAGAGGCCGGTGCCCAAGGAATCGTCGCTGGTATCAACGCCGCACTGATGGTCCAGCGAAAGCCGCCTGTGAGATTCACGCGAGCTGATAGTTACATTGGCGTTTTGATCGACGATCTGATCACAAAGAGCACGGATGAACCGTATCGTATGTTTACTTCGCGGGCTGAGTATCGGCTTCAACTACGCCAAGACAACGCCGACCTGCGTCTGACGCCCATCGGTCGCCGAGTTGGTCTTGTGAGCGACGAACAATGGAGCCTGTTCACGACGAAGCGTGCTCTTATCGAATCCGAGATCGACCACCTTCGAAAAACACGCGATGGAAGCGGAACGTTCGTCGAAATCCTAAGAAGGCCGGAGGTTACTTACCAGTCATTGTCGATCGCCAACATTGATCTTCCAGAAGATGTTCAGCAACAGGTTGAAGTGCAGATCAAATACGAGGGCTACATTGCTCGCGACTTGGAACAAATCAAGCGATTCAACCGGGTCGAAGACAAACGGCTTCCCGCTTGGATTGACTACGAAAAGATCCCGGCACTGCGCCACGAGTCGAGACAGAAGCTCAATAAATTCCGCCCTGATTCCATTGGGCAAGCGTCTCGCATTTCCGGTGTAACGCCTGCGGATATTGCGATCTTGCTGGTTTGGCTGAAAAAGGCGGACGAACAGCCGGCGAACACGGCGTCAAGTTAAAATTTCTTGAAGGAGACAATCATTCGACGAAATTCGCCGAATAAGGAGCTGGCGTCATGCGGGCCTGGCGAAGCCTCTGGATGGTATTGCACGCTGAAGACGGGAAACCGTTTATGTCGCATCCCCTCCACCGTCTGGTCGTTCAAGTTGATCTGCGTAATCTCCACTTCAGATTCGTCCACGCTGTCGGGATCAACTGCGAATCCATGATTCTGCGCAGTGATCCCCACTTTGCCGGAAGGCAGATGTTTCACCGGTTGGTTGGCGCCACGATGCCCAAACTTCAATTTGAATGTGCGCCCACCAAAGGCGAAGCCGAGAACCTGATGCCCTAGGCAAATTCCAAAAATTGGCGCCTCTCCCAAAAGCTCGCGAATCGACTTGTGTGCGTAATCGAGCGCTTCGGGATCTCCTGGCCCGTTGGAAAGTAAAACGCCGTCGGGCTTGTACTTCATCACCTCGTTAGCGGTTGCCGTCGCGGGAACGACCTGAACCCGGAAGCCATGCTGACGCAGCCGGCGCAAGATGTTGTACTTGATTCCGAAGTCGAACGCCACGATCGGAATATCTGCGGCCGGTAATGCCTCGGCATATTTCATCTGGCCATTCGATCCACGCTCGGCCTTCCAATTACAGCTTTGCTTGTCATTGGGATCCCAAGCGAACGCGCTTCGGTGCGTGACTTCCTTCACGTAGTCAACGCCAATGATTCCCTTCCATTCGCGGGCGCGATCAACGGCTTCGTTGTCGGTGATGTCCTCCGTTGAAATGCAAGACTTCATCACGCCTTTCACTCTCAGAATTTTGGTCAGCGCCCTGGTGTCAACGCCTTGAATCGCGGGGATATAGCTGTGCGCAAGATACTGCGGCAGAGATACCTCACAGCGCCAATTCGATGGCTGGCTCGACAGTTCGCGCACGACGAATCCGGCAACGTGGGGACGCCAGCTTTCCACATCCGCTGAGTTGACACCGTAGTTGCCGATCTCTGGGTACGTCATCGCTACGATTTGTCCCTTGTACGATGGATCAGTGAGAACCTCCTGATAGCCGGTCATCGACGTATTGAAAACCGCTTCGCCGCAAGCGGTGGCTTTGGCGCCAAAGCCTTCGCCGCGAAACACTGCGCCATCTTCCAATGCAAGAACTCCGTTCATTCTTAACTCGCTCAATTACAGATCTCAGGCAGAAGTATACTTTTCGCCTTTGTTTTCTGGCTCCCGCCCCGCTCCGATGTCCCCTGTTCTCAGGGCGATTGCTGAATCCGGTAAAATCCCTGCGGTGCGGCTAGGGCGTTGGTTACGATGCTCTGCATGATCACGCCGATGCCGACGTTGGTGCCGGGCAGATTCGCCCAACTGCCGCTCACCATGTCCGATCTGGTTTGCACTACGTAATTGCTGCCGAGAACCGTCGCGTAGCTTAACCGCAGATCGTTGCCAGTCCCAATGCGCCCGATGGCGGTGATGGCGAATACGACCGGCCGACACACCTGTTGAACTTCAAACGCGCCGATGTCGCTGCCGTCGCCGCCCGATGCATCGGCGATACAGGGATCGACCACCGGTCGGGGAAAACCGCGTTGATCAGTGGTCAAACCGAAGCTGTTGCCTTGATCGGTCGCCGGGCTGCCGGGCAATAGCGCATGGGTAAAGGTCGTGCCGCCGTTGTCGGTCAAGGGGCCGAGCATGGGATCGGTATTGCGGATGTCACCCGGGGCATTGAGCAGACCGCCGGGGCCGGTGCTGTGGTCGTCGCCACCAGCCGCATCACTGCTCAGGTTGTAACCATCCGACATGATGGTGCCTGACATGTTGGTGATGTTCTCACCCGAGGCCCCGGCGTTCAGGATGGTGTCGCCGATCTCCAGCGTCGCGCCGGTGGTATTACCGGGACTGGCGGCAGACTGGCCGCTGAGATAGTTGGCAATGTCCGGACAACTGTCATAAGCGTCGTTGAAGATGCCGCCGCCCTGACTGGCCGAGTTGCCGTTGAAAGTGCTGGCGACGACCGTCAGCGTCGCGCTCTGGGTGTAACAAGTGTGGTTGTAGATGCCGCCGCCCTGACTGGCCGAGTTGCCGCTGAAAGTGCTGGCGATAACGGTTAGGGTCGCGCTGCCTTCAAGTCCGTCGTTGTAGATGCCGCCGCCCACATCATCGGCCGAGTTGCCGCTGAAAGTGCTGGCGATAACGGTA
>Ga0326728_10010578_pt1 | contig 21534 bp, 22 predicted proteins | sample MB3enrmetagenome_FD_207602 | JGI IMG/M metagenome (GOLD analysis project Ga0326728, IMG submission 207602) | Lab enriched peat soil microbial communities from McLean, Ithaca, NY, United States - MB31MN | ecosystem: Environmental > Terrestrial > Soil > Wetlands > Peat | place: USA: New York... | reverse complement strand
CAACCGGCCCGACCATGGGACGCTGCAACAGGTCATGGCAAACATCTTACGGATCGGCCGGGAACGCCCGATTGTCATTCAAAGCCTTTTTCCCCTGTTGGACGGCGAGGAGCCGTCGCCGGAGGAGATTGAGGCGTATATCCAGCGGCTGCAGGAACTGGTCGCGGGCGGCGCGCAAATCAGCATGGTGCAGGTTTATTCGGCGCACCGTCCGGCGCAGTATGGGGGGTGCCGGCATTTGCCGTTGACCACCCTTTCAGCCATCGCCAGGCGTGTGCGCGAGGCCACTCGCCTGCGTGTGGAAGTGTTTTGAGCGTGTCCTGGCACTCCGCAGTCTTTCACAACATTACCTGCGCCTTGCGCAAGGCCGGCATTTTTCCGATAATCAGGTTATGAACGAAGCTCCCGCCTGGAAAGTTTCCAAATGGCCGTTCCTGTTGGCCGGCCTGTTGTTGCTGGTCACGGGATTTGCGGTGATATTCAAAGCCGAACATCCCATTTCATCGCTGGAGTTCTGCATGATCATCGGATGCGTGGCGCTGGCGGCGGTGCTGGCCTGCCTCCCGTACATTTTGGAATATCGCGCGACCGGCAAACTGATCGAGATCAACGCCGTGGGCACCGCGACCGGGCAGTTGCGGGACCTGCAAAAGTACGCCGAGCAGATCGCCTCCGCCACGGAGCGCTGGGCGCAGGTGCAGGAGGCCACCAAGGGCAACACCGACAAGACGGTGGCCGCGGCGGCGGAGATTGCCGGGCGCATCACGGAAGAAGTCCGCGAGTTCAACGAATTTCAAGTCAAGCTCAACGACACGGAGAAGGGCGCCCTGCGGCTGGAAGTGGAAAAAATGCGCCGGGCCGAGGGCGAATGGCTACAGGTTTTGGCGCGCATTCTCGACCACATTTTCGCGCTGCACAATGCGGCCTCCCGCTCCGGAAACCCCGAACTGTCCGACCAGATCGGCAATTTCCAAAACGCCTGCCGCGACGCCGCGCGGCGGGTCGGCCTGGCGGCGTTCGGCGCGGCTCCCGGAGAAGCGTTCGACGCGCGCAAGCACCGGGCGCACGGGGCGGAAACACCTCCGGCGGACGCGGTCATTGCCGAAACGCTGGCCGCGGGCATGACGTATCAAGGCCGGCTGGTGCGTCCGGCGTTGGTGCGATTGCAGGATGGCAACGGCCCCGGCCCGGCCCCTTCCACGACCGGAGAGACGCTCCCGGAAAAGACGGAGCCGCCGGAACCGGCAGGCGCGGACGAACTTGCGTTGGAAACGAAGTAGCCCTAGTCCTCACACGTCGCTTGTCACCCGCCCCGGGTTTTCGCATCATAGGCCGAATGAAATCCATGACCGGTTATGGCCGCGGCGAGTGCGTGCAAGACGGCCTGAAAATCACCGTTGAACTAAGCACGGTGAACCGCAAGCAGGCCGAGGTGTCGGTGACCCTGCCGCGCGAACTGGAGCTGCTGGAGGCTCCGCTGCGGGACGCCATTCACCGGGTCGTGGCGCGGGGCCGGGTGAACGCGCGCGTGACGCTGCACTCCGCCACTGGAAACCTCTCCGCGCGCAAACACATTGACGTGAAGCTGGCCAAGGCCTATCTGGCCGAGCTGGTCAAACTTTCCAAGCAGCTCAAACTTTCCGGCGAAGTGACATTGGACCAGGTGCTGCGCGCGCCGGGAGTTTTCCAGACGGACGAGGAACTGGCGGAGTCGGAGGACCTTTGGCCGGCGGTGGAAAAGGCCCTGAACCAAGGGCTGGCGGCCTTGTTGAAGATGCGCGAGCGCGAAGGCGCGCATCTGGCCAGGGACCTTGCCTCGCGCATCAATGTGATGCGGAAAGCGGCGGCCCAGATTCAAAAACAGGCGCCGATCACTTCCGCCAATTACCGGCGGAACCTGCTGGCCCGGATCGAGGCGGCGGGCCTGGAAACCATCGCGGCGGACGATGAACGGCTGTTGAAGGAAGTGGTGCTGTTCGCCGACCGTTCGGACATCACCGAGGAGCTGACCCGCCTGCAAAGCCACTTTGTGCAGTTCGCCGACTGTTATAAATCCAAGGAGCCGGTGGGCCGCACCCTGGACTTTCTGGCGCAGGAGATGAACCGGGAAATCAACACCATCGGCTCGAAGGCCAATGACGCGGTCATCTCGCGTGAAGTGGTGACACTCAAGGCGGAACTGGAGCGGTTCCGCGAGCAGGCGCAAAACGTGGAATGAACACCCAAAATCAGAAGCCCGAACCCGGAATGAGGAAGCCCAGGGCGGCCGTGAAAACGCCGCCCGTTCCGCCGCTGCTGGTGTTGATTTCCGCGCCGTCGGGCGCCGGGAAAACCACGCTGGTCCACCTGCTGCTCAAGGCGCAGCCAAACATGGCCCGGGCGGTCACCTGCACCACCCGCGAGCCCCGCGCGGGCGAACGCGACGGCGTGGACTATCACTTTCTGACGGCGGAAGACTTTCTGAGACGGCTTCATGCCGGCAATTTCATCGAGCACGCGACGGTCTATGGCAACAACTATGGCATTCTGAAGTCGGAACTGCTCGGCAAGCTCCGGACCGGGCGCGACGTGCTGCTGAATGTGGACGTGCAGGGAGCGGCCACCATCCGGGCGCAGGCCGCGGGCGAACCGGAGCTGAGCCGGGCCTTGGTCACCGTTTTTCTGACCACGGCCACGGTGGACGTTCTGGCGCAACGGCTGAAGAAGCGCGGGGCGGACGCGGAAGCGGTCATCCAAAAGCGCCTGGCCGTGGCGCGGCAGGAAATTTTGCAATGGAAGAATTTCGATTATCTGCTGATCAGCGGCAGCAAGCGCGAGGATTTGCGGCGGACACTGGCGATCATTGAGGCCGAAAAAATGCGTTCAGCCCGGTCGGCGCCGCCGGATTTTTGACTTTGAATCAAGGCGTTAAAGCGTTAAATAGCAGAAGCGATAAAGCGGCGTTTTCAACGCTCCCGCACAGGCGTGGGCAGACATGAATGCAAATAAAAAAATTGTTCTGGGCGTCACCGGCTCAATTGCCGCGCACAAGGCGGCGGATCTGGCCTCGCTGCTGACCAAGGCCGGGTGCGACGTGCGCGTGGTCATGACCACGGACGCGCAACGGTTCATCACTCCGCTGCCCTTCAAAACATTGACGCGCCATCCCGTGGTGACGGACCTGTACGCGGAGGAAGAAGGCTGGAAGCCCGCGCACATCGAGCTGGCCGACACGGCGGACGCGCTGGTCATCGCGCCGGCCACGGCCAACGTGATCGCCAAAATGGCGCACGGCCTGGCCGACGACGCGTTGAGCTGCATTGCGCTGGCCCTGAACCCGCAGGCGAAAATTTTGGTGGCGCCGGCCATGAACGGCAAGATGTGGCTGCACCCGGCCACCCAGGCCAATGTGAAGACCTTGAAAGACCGGGGCGTCACTTTCACCGGTCCGGACGAGGGAATGCTGTCGTGCGGTTACGAGGGCATCGGCCGGCTGTGGCCGGTGGAGAAGATTGCGGAATGTGTTTTGCGGCTTTGACAGGCAGGGCCGCGCGGCGCGCCACCATGGTTTGTGATCGGTAAATTTTTTGATTTCAAGCGGCTTTACAAGCTGCGCGGGTTGCTGGCGACGGGCCAGCCCGAACCGTTGCAGCACGCCGGGCGCATTGTCAAGGTGTTGCGCGACGTGGTGCTGCCTTCCAAGGCCGGGGTTTGCCTGATTATCTGGTACTATGTTTATTCCGACTGGTTTCCGGGCGAAAAAGACTTCCCGTCCCTGGCCATGGAATACTTTCGGAGCTACTTTCTCATTTACCTGGGGTGCAATGCGGTGGGGGCGCTTCTATTTTTCAACTGGCGGCGGCTGCCTCCCGGGCTGGTCCAATGGCTGGCATTTACCCTGGGCCTGTTGGACGGCCTGTTCATGGCGGCCCTGACGGCGGTTACCGGCGGTTTTGCCAGCGTGGCGTTCTGGATTTTCCCGGCGCTCATTGTGTTGAACGCGCTGAGCATACCGCTGGCGGTGCCCCAAATCGTCCTGAACCTGCTGTTGAGCGTCTTTTATGCCGGGGCGGTTCTGGTGACACCATATATCGGATGGGTGGAAACACCGGACCCCGAGGTTTTGGCGAACATGGTGTCCGAAATTTCGCACACCGCCATGGCGGGGGGCGGCCGCTCCGACCGGGGCCCCGGCCAGCGTCTTCCATCCGCGGCGGATACAAACACGCTGCGCGGCACAAATGCGACCGAGGCGGCGACACTGGCGAAGCTCAACCACGCCGTTTGGAAAAGCCACGTCATCGAAGACAATTCCGCCGCGGAGGTCTCGCCCGAACAGTTGCTGGTGCCGGTTTCAATGTTATGGCTGCTGACGATGTGTTGCTACGGAACCCAGGTGCTGCTGGAGCGCCAGCGCCAGGCGCAGATTGAATCCGCTGAATTTGCGGCCCGGGAAGGGCAGTTGCATTCGGCGGGCCGTCTGGCCGCCGAATTTGCCCATCAGATCAAAAACCCCCTGGCCATCATCAATAATGCGGCGTATTCCTTGCGGCGCTCGTTGAACGACCCGCGGGGAACCGCCGCCCAGCAGATTGAAATCATTCAGGAAGAAGTGGCGCGGGCGGACAAGGTGATTACGCAAATCATGGGGTATGCACAGTTAAGCGAAGGCCGCGTGGAACGTCTGCGGGTCGCGGAGGAAATCAAGCGCGCGGTCGAACAGATTTTCCCGGCGGGGCCGGATGGCGTGACGGTTTCCAAACACTTGCAGGGGCCGTTTCCTCCCCTGCTCATGCAGGGGTCCCACCTGCGGGAGATTTTGGAGAACCTCCTGTTGAATGCGCGGGAGGCTGCGGGCCGCGGGGGGCAGGTCAGCATCCGGGCACAGTGCCGGGCTGACCAGACGGTGGAAATCACGGTCGAAGACAACGGCCCGGGCATCCCGGTGGACCGCGCCGGCAGGATTTTTGAGGCCTACTACACCACCAAGGAAAAAGGCACCGGCCTGGGACTGGCCATTGTCAAACACAACGCGGAACTGTACGGCGGAAACGTGCGGGTGGAATCGGCGCTTGGAAAAGGGGCCAGATTCACAGTAACCTTGCCGCCGAAATCAAACCCGAAGCCTTTTGCCAAATGACCGCGCCGCCCCCCCTGACCGCCGCCCTTCCGCCCGTATTGATCGTGGACGACGAGCGAAACATGCGCCGGTCGCTGGAAACCATGCTGGTGGACGAGGGGTACACCGTTCAGGCGGCCGAATCCGCGGAGGAAGCCATGTCCTTGCTGAACCGCGGACAATTCCTGATGGTCATCACCGATGCCCGGCTGGGCGGCATGAGCGGGTATGAATTTCTGGGAAAAATCCGGGCGCAATGGCCGGACCTCCCCGCGCTGATGATCACGGCCTACGCCACGCCGAAGCTGGCGGTGGAAGCGATCCAGGCCGGGGCGATGAATTACCTGGCCAAGCCGTTTGCGCCGGAGGAACTGTTTCTGGCGGTGTCGCGTTGCGCGGAGCGGCACCGGTTGTTGAGCGAGAACGCGGCGCTGCGGATGCGCGTGGGCGAGGCGTTCGGGCTCGAACAAATCGTGGGCGAGTGCGCCCGGATGCGGGAGCTCCGCCAGTTGATTCAAACCGTGGCGGTGACGGATGCGCGGGTGCTGGTGCTGGGCGAGAGCGGCACCGGCAAGGAACTGGTGGCCGGAGCGGTGCATACCTTGAGCCGCCGGCACGCGCGCGAGTACGTGCGCATCAACTGCGCCGCCATCCCGGAGGCCCTGCTGGAAAGCGAATTGTTCGGCCATGAGCGGGGAGCGTTCACCGGGGCCATCCGGCAAAAATCAGGGCGGGTGGAGGAAGCCCACGGCGGCACGATTTTTCTGGACGAGATCGCGGACATGGGCAAGCCGCTGCAGGCGAAGCTGCTTCGGTTTCTCGAGGACGGCACCTTTACGCGGGTGGGCGGCACGGAGGAACTGCGGGTGGACGTGCGGCTGATCGCGGCCACCAACCGGGACATTGTCAAAGCCATTGAGACCGGTGATTTCCGCGAGGACTTGTTTCACCGCCTGAATGTGGTGCAGTTCAGCCTGCCGCCATTGCGCGAGCGGGGAGAGGACATCGCGCTGCTGGCGGACCATTTTCTCAGGATTTTCCGGGCCACGCTGAACAAAAACGTGTCCGGTTTTTCCGCGGCGGCCCGGCAGAAGCTCCAAACGCACCACTGGCCGGGAAATGTGCGGGAACTCAGGAACGTGGTGGAGCGCGCGCTGATTTTGGAAACCGGCCGCGAAGTCCAGCCGTCAAGCCTGCCGGACTTTACGGTGGAGTCACGGCTGCAAAAGGCCGCTCCCGTGGGAGTGGCCCCGGAGGAATCGCTGGACCTGGCGCTGGAGCGTTTGGAACGGGAATTGATCCAAAACATGCTTGACCAGTGCAATTTCAACCTGACACGGACGGCTGAAAGGCTTAAGCTGACCCGACATTCATTACGCTATCGCATGCAGAGACTCAACATCAAGACAGCCGCCGAGGAAGGCGGGGAAACCATGGGTGTGGCGGACTGATGAACAAGATATTTCTTCCATCGGCGGACAGCCCGCTGCTCCAGTGGCTCGGTTTCGGACTCTTTCTCCTGCTGCTGAGTTTGAGTTTGGGCGGGCTTCTGGTCTGGCTTAAAACATCCAAGGCCGGCAAGGGCAAGCGCCGAAAGAGACACCGCCATCACCGGCCCACGAACCCAACGCTGGCGCAGACCGGCGGCCTGCCGCCCAAACGCGACGCAAATCAGCCGCCGCACGGGCCGTGAAACAGCCCCAAAGCCGCGCCATCACCAGTAAGAGCGGGTCCAACCTCGCCCTGGCCTTCGTATTGTTGCCGCGTGAAAAGCGGGACGCCATGTCGGCCCTTTATGCTTTTTGCCGCGCGGTGGATGATGTGGCCGACGAGGATTCGGTGCCCCCCGGGCAGCGCCGCGAGGAACTGGCCGCCTGGCGCAAGGACATCCACCGCGCCTGTGAGAACCAGACGCCCGAACGGGCCATCCTCCAGGAATTGCAGCCCTTCATCCAAAAATTCAAGCTGCCCTTCAACTTGTTCGACGAACTCATCAAGGGCTGTGAGATGGACTTGGAGAAGACCCGCTATCAAACCTTTGAAGAACTGGAGATTTACTGCCATCGCGTGGCGTCCGTGGTGGGACTGTTGAGCATCAATATCTTTGGTTACCGAAACACCGGCTCGCAGGACTATGCCGCGCATCTCGGGAAGGCGCTTCAGTTGACCAATATCCTGCGGGACGTGAAAAACGACGCCGTGCGCGGGCGCATTTACCTGCCGCAGACCGAGCTGCGGATTTTTGAGGTGACCGAGGCGGAAATTTTGCGCGGAGAATACAGCGAGCGGTATCTGGCGCTGGCCGCCAGCATTGCCGAACGGGCAAAAAATTATTACCGCCTCGCGCAGCGGAACCTGCCCGGTGAAGACCGCAAGGCGATGGTGGCGGCGGAATTGATGGGCAGCGTTTATTGGCAATTGCTGCGGAAGCTGGAACGCGCCAAGTTCGACGTTTTTGGAGCGCCGGTCAAACTGGACAAGCGGCAGAAGCTGATGCTCGTGGCGAAATCTTGGTGGGACCACGCCTTCAATGCGACCGCGCCGAATTACGGTGTTTGAGCCGTGACCAGCCCTGTGAAACGCCAGACGCCAACAGCGGACGGCCCCGGCCCCGGAAACGGGCGGCGGCTGATTGTCAATGCCGACGACTTCGGGCTCTCGGCCCAGGTGAATGAAGCGGTGGTTCGCGCCCATCGCGAAGGCATTCTCACCTCGGCCAGCCTGATGGTGAACGAGCCGGGTTTTGAGGAAGCGGTAAAACTGGCAAGGGAGAATCCCCGGCTCGGCGTGGGTCTGCACCTGACGTTGCTCATGGGGCACCCGGCGCTGCCCCCGCGCGATATACCGGGCCTGGTCAATGCGGACGGTGTATTTTCGAGAGGTCCCGTTGGCACGGGCATGGCTTACTTTTTCAAGCCCGGCCTGCGCGAACAGCTTCGGGCGGAAATCCGGGCGCAGTTCCGGAAATTCCATGCCACCGGCCTGGTCATGGACCATGTCAACGGCCATTTGCATCTTCATCTCCATCCGGTGGTTTTCGACATCCTGATGGAGAATTGCGAGGAACTGGGAATCCGCAATATGCGCCTGACGCGGGATTGCCTGGCGCGGAGCTTCAAGATGGCGCGGGGCCAATGGCTTTACCGCGTTTCTCATGCCGCCATATACGAGTGGCTTTCGGGCCGCGCGCGCGCGCTGCTGCGCCGACGGGGCATCCGGCACGCCGACATCACCTTCGGCCTGCTCCAAAACGCGCGCGTGGACGAAGAATATGTCCTCAAGCTGCTGCCCGAACTGCCGCCGGGCGATTCCGAGCTTTACTCGCACCCGTCACTGGGGGATTTTAAGCACGAGTTCGACGCGCTGGTCAGCCCGCGGGTGAAAGCGAGTGTCGAGCGGCTCGGAATTACGCTGATACGGTATCAAGATTTATAAATGACCAAGCTCATCGTCATCCTGTTCATCGGCCTCGTGCTGGAGGCGGTCGGGGTGGTGTATCTGAGCCAGGGACTTCACGAGATCGGCGAGCCCAAGGCGATTTCGCCCGCTGAAATCGGCCGGATCATTGTGCGCGGCGCAGTGAACCGGAACATGCTGCTCGGGGTTTTTCTGGAGGCGTGTTTTTTCGGCGTCCTGTTGTATCTGCTTTCCCAAAACGACGTCAGTCTGGTCTGGCCGCTGACCTCGCTGGGCTTTGTCATCACGGCCATTGCCGCCCGAATGGTGCGGCATGAACACGTCAGCGGCCTGCGCTGGGCGGGTGTGGTCATCATCGTCATTGGCGCGGCCCTCGTAGCCTGGAGCGATCAAACCAAAAATAAATCGGAGCCGTTACCTAATCCCGCGCCATCTCAACCGGGCGAAAAATGACCTGGGCTTTCGCGGGTCTTGGGTGGGGTGTGAGACAAGAAATTTTCATCCGCCCTGAAAGGGCAAAAGATAATAGCCCAGGGCAAGCGAGTCGGCGAGCGCCGCCCTGGGTTATCCGTCAAAGAAATTTCAAAGCCCTGAAAGGGCGAAAGAAATGAGAAATAATCCTTACGGTTTCCGTGGGTTGCGTTGAATTGGTTTGAGTCCGTATTTTTTAAAAAGACTATCAGCTACGGCAAACGCCAGAGCATCTGATTTTTCTTTAGGCGCACTCAAACTGTCAATTACCTCGTTGTAGAGGTTTTGTTTTTGCTCAAGCAGTTTGAAGATGATTTCTTCGTAGGTGTCCTCAATCCAAAGGTCGTAGGCAAACACGGTTTTCGTTTGTCCGGGCCGATGCGCCCGAGCGGTCGCCTGATTCATCACGGCTGGATTCCACCAATGGTCGAAGTGAATGACGTAGTTGGCGACCACAAGCTCGTTCAATCCCAAACCAGCGGTCTTTGGGTGGCCGACGAAAACTTTATGTTCGGGTAAATCCTTGAAAGCTGCGAGCAACGATTTTCTCTTTCCGTCACTTGTCGCCTTGGAATAATTAAGCGCGCCATAATCAGCCAATTCTTTTTCCAGCCAATCTGCGCCGGCAAATCGCTCGTCGGTGTATTGAGAAAACACAAGCACTTTGTCTTCTTCCGCGGCAATGTCGTCAAGACTGTCCCGAAGCCAAGCAAGTTTTGAACTCTCGCCAGACTTTGGGCAACGATTGCAGATTTGTTTTAGCTTGTTCAGCAACACGATGATGATTTGGGCCGTGATGGTTTCCCCTTTTGCGTGAAGTTCAAGAACTCCCTGTTCCTCAAGCTGGTCGTAGCTTTTCCGTTGTTCATCTTCCAATCGCAACCAAACCGGGTTTTGGACGAGCAGTGGCAAATCCGTAAGCACTTCTTGCTTTCGACGGCGGAGAAACATCGGTCGTAGCACGCTTTGGATTCCCTGTGACCAGTCGAGCGGACCTTTGGAAATATCCGGTTTGAGCACGTTCAGTATCGTCCACAACTCGTTAGTGTTGTTTTCCAGCGGCGTGCCAGTGAGCCCCCAGCGATATGTCGCGCGAAGCTCACGAATCGCACGAGTAATTCCTGCATTCCAATTTTTTACACGTTGGGCCTCATCCATAACTATCAAATCGAAACCGCCTTTTCTCAACATTTGCACGTTTTCCAGATCGTTTCGCAGCGTGTCATAAGTTGTCAGCCAGACGTGTGCGGACTGTCGCCAACAAATTTTTCGATGCTCCTTGTCGCCGCGCACTACTGTAACGGCAAGGATGCCTGCCCATTTTGCAAGCTCTCTGTCCCAATTCGGAATGACGCTGAGCGGACAAACAATCAGAGCCGTCCGAATTTTTCCAGTTTGAAACAATGTTCTTAATGCAACCGCAGTCTGGACGGTTTTTCCTGTTCCCATATCATCACCCAAAAGTGCCGCCTGATGGTCTGCGAGAAATTCAACGCCCTTGGTTTGATATGGGTAAAGATTTGATGGCAGTTCAACAATGATCCCCAATTCCGAGTCAGCCGGCTTCAGCAAAAGTGGAAACAGCAAATCCCAAATACTCATGCCTCGCTTGACACGCTGACTACGACCGCCGCGTTCTTGCTCAAAGGCTTTCCTGTTGCCAAGTTCAGACCCGGCGAATGCGAGTTGCGGAGTCTGCAATTTTTCCAAGCCGGGAGCTTTCGTCGCATTTTGTGCGTCACCAGAATATTGTTTGCCATCGGCACGCGCCAAACGCGCAAGCGGCTTGTGCAAATCTTCCGAAACCGGTGTGTGCGGCAACAAAAACTCCATGCAATCTTCGGTGCGGAATCTGCGCGTTGTCGTCAGACTGCGATTCAAGTCGTTGGAAACACCCGGTAACTCTGTGAGACGACGGATGCGATTGGGCGCTGTGAAAAATTGGATTTTTGCCCGGAGTTCTTGCGTGGCATCGACACCGAGTAACGGTACGAGAGCTTGTGCAACAGGCACGGAATGAATCTGCCAATCAGCGGCATCACATTCGATTGTCTTTGCCTCCGTGCCGAGCAGGCAAACTGCATTGCGTGGAATCGAAAGCAAAGCTTGGGACGAATGGGCGGGAGGCAGAATCGGTGAAAATTTGCTAGGCGGATAGACCCGGCCGAAGGTCAGTGCCGGAATGCCGATTTTCGGCGGATGAAAAGCGTAATCCTCCGCCGGAAGCCAGCCTACGGTTGGTTCTGCGATTTTCCCTACTAGCAACTCACGGATTGACGGCGCGGCAATTCCACTGGCTGCTTTGCCAACTTGCTTCTGAAGATTTTGAAGCAACGAAAACATGCCGATCAACTTTCAAGCACTTTTTCATCATGGACGTATTGCAGTCCTTCAGCCAACCGCTGAAAAGGTTCGGTCAAATCGAAGTGCCCAAACAAATCGCGCAGACGATCACCAGAAGTATCAAGGTCGGCGGCAAACTGCCAACTAACTTCCACTTCCACCTGTGCAAATTTTCCAGACGTAGATTGAAGCAACAATGATTTGGATTTCGACTGGTCGTCCTGTTTCGCTTTCGCGCCGTTTGTGCGCGCAACCCGAATGACCGGAGTGGAAACTTTGTGGCGAACATTAAAATACGGCTCGTCAGCAATCAAGATGAGCTGCGGTTTTTCCCGCACCGATGAAACTAGCGGTGTGCCGATGAGTTCGGACAGAATGTGAGGCAGAAGTGACTTACCGTAGAGTGTTCGTTGAAGTTGCGTTGGGCGAACCGGCGCAGTACAGCGAAACTCCAATGGCTTGCCCCATTCATCCGTGACAAGAATTGCGCCGCGATATGCTTCTCCATCGTCAAACTCACGGTAGCCAAGAAAGGCGATTGACGTTTGCGGTGAAGCAGGTTGTTGGTCAGCGCTCATGACGAAATTCAAACACATTCGGCTTTTGATGGAAAGCCTCCTGTCGCCCTTTCAGGGCTTGGAAATTTTTTGGGGGCGTGAACCCAGGGCGGCGCTGCGCTTGCCCTGGGCTGCCATGTTTTGGGCTTTCAGCCCATCGGACCGGGCGCACGGGCACCGAAGTCACCAGATTATTATATTTCCGGCTTCAGGAAGCTACTGAACAAACACCTGTTGCAGGACGTCGGCGAGCCGTTGCGCGGCCAGGCGGGTCTTTTTTTGCAAGTCCAACAGGGCGGGAATTTTTCCGGGGGATTTGGCAACCGCCAACGCCAGCCTCCCCAGGTCGAGATTCTTGTCGGCTTTTAGAAGCGCGTTGAAATCCAGCGGCAAATCCTCATTCGCGGTGTCCGAAATGGCGCGAACGGTTGCACAGGGGATGCCCTGTTCGCGGGCCACGGCGTGAATTGCGGCGGACTCCATTTCCACGGCGTCCGCGCCGGTTTGTTCGCGCAGCTTCTTTTTTTCCGCAACGGTCGTGGCAATGCGGCCGGCGCAAAAGAATTTTGCCGGGCGGGCGCCGGCACGCGTTAATTGTTCACGGCAGCCTGGGTCGCCGGTTTCAAAAAAGACATCGCCCGTTTGCAATGCCGGATCAAGGCCGCCGGCAAAGCCGCACGTAAAAATCATGGTGGGCGAATGCGCGGCGAGATGGATGCGAAGGGCATTCTCCGCGTTTGCGCGGCCCATGCCGGTGATCAGAATGGAGACCTTTGAACTGGCGGCGGCAATTTTTTGAAACGGGGCCGCTTCTTCCTTCACCGCAAAGCAGACGACGGCCAGATCGCGAATGGGCGGAGACATGAAATCGGCCTCAAACTCTGGCCTGGACGTATTGGGCCAGTTTCAGGGCGTCGGCGTTGAACTGGCGGATGCCTTCGGCGGTTTTTTCCGTGGCCATGGGGTTTTCATTCATCAGCCAGCGGAATTTCTTCTCATCCAAGGCCAGGCGCTCAATTTTGGCGTCCTTCGCCATCTCGGGGCTTAATTTGCGCGGCAGCGGCGCGGTGCTTTTCTGCAACTCGGCCAGCAGATTGGGGCTGATGGTCAACAGATCGCAGCCGGCGAGTTCCTGGATTTCACCGACATTGCGGAAGCTCGCGCCCATCACCTCGGTGGTGTGGCCGAATTTTTTATAGTACGCGTAAATCTCCTTCACGGACAACACGCCGGGGTCTTCCGCCGGGGCGAAGTCCTTGCCCGCGGATTTCTTGTACCAGTCGAGGATGCGCCCGACGAACGGTGAGATGAGCCTGACCCCGGCCTCCGCACAGGCGACGGCCTGCGCGAGGGAAAAGAGCAGGGTCAGATTGCAGTTGATGCCCTCGCGCTGAAGGATTTCGGCGGCGCGTATGCCTTCCCAGGTGGAGGCTATCTTGATGAGGATTCGGTCGTGGCCGATGCCGTGCGCCTCGTACAGTTCGATAAAGCGATGTGCCTTGGCCACCAGCGCGGCGGTGTCGAAAGAGAGATTGGCGTCCGTCTCGGTGGAAACGCGGCCGGGAACGATCTTGAGAATTTCGAGGCCGAAAAGAACCATTAAATCGTCCATGATATTGTGAACCAGTTCCGCGCCCGAGTACTTCGCCTTGTTGTCCGCAATGGCCTTGGTCACGATGAACTGATATTCGGGCATCTGGGCGGCCTTGAGGATCAGCGAGGGATTGGTGGTCGCATCCCGGGGGGCGTACTGCTTGAGCGATCCAAAATCGCCGGTGTCCGCCACGACAGTGGTGAATTTCTTAAGCTGGTCAAGTTGTGTCTCCATAGTGCGTTCACAATGCCCCAAGAGGGAGGCGCTGGCAACTAAAAGGAGTCCGGGGAGAACACGCCTCTGGCGTGTGATTTGCGGCGTCGCGCCGCAAATGGCTTCTTTATCTCAACTCGCCCAATAGCGTGGGAAAGACGGTGGGGAGGAAACCGTCGGCGCGACGCCGACGGCAACACGCGGGACGCGTGTGCTCCCCGGCTCGACTTCCGGCAAAAGTTTGGTAAAGTATTCATGTGAGTTTTGTCGCTGAATTTAATTCCCTGCCGCTGGAATCCCTGGTTCGCAAATCCCTGGCCACCACCGGCGCGGCGGCGCGCGAGGCCGCGGCGAAGGAAAAAATTTCGCTCGCGGATTTTGCGGCGCTGATTTCCCCGGCAGCGGGCGAAATGCTGGAAACGCTGGGCCAGCGCGCCCATCGCATGACCCAGCAGCGCTTTGGCAAGGTCATCCGGCTGTTCGCGCCGCTGTATCTTTCCAACGAATGCATCAACAATTGCACCTACTGCGGCTTTTCGCGCGATAATCCCATCCTGCGCGTCACCCTCTCGCTGGAGGAAGTGCGGCGCGAGGCGGAGGCGTTGAAGGCGCAGGGTTTCCGCAACCTGCTGCTGGTGGCCGGCGAGCATCCGAAATTTGTCTCGAACAATTACATTCGCGATTGCATCGCCGCCCTGCACGGCGACTGGCCCAGCGTTTCGCTGGAAGTGGGGCCGATGGAAACGGAGGATTACCGGCCGCTGGTCGCCGCCGGGGCGGACGGGCTGGTGGTTTATCAGGAAACCTACGACCGCAAGGTCTATGCGGAAATGCATACCGCCGGGCCGAAACGAAATTTCGACTGGCGGCTGGAAACCCCCGAACGCGCTTATGCGGCGGGATTTCGGCGGCTCGGCATCAGCCCCCTGTACGGGCTGGCGGACTGGCGGTTCGAGGCCTTGAGCGCGGCGGCCCACGCGGCGTACTTGCTGCGCCACTGCTGGAAGGCGGCGCTGACCATTTCCACCGTGCGGATTCGTCCCTGCGCCGGGGAATTTGAACCGCTCACGCACATTACCGACCGTGAACTGGCGCAGCTTGTTTGCGCGCTGCGAATCATGTTTCCCGACGTGGGCATTGTGCTTTCCACCCGCGAAAACCCGGCATTGCGCGACGGCCTGGTGCGGCTGGGAGTCACGACGATGAGCGCCGGAGCGCGGACCGAGCCGGGCGGTTACACGGGCGCCGGGCGCGAGAAAATCCATCTCACCGAGCGCGGCATCATCAAGGAACTGGCTTCAGGCGCGAGCGAATGGGCGCAGAAGGAAGGTCATGTCACCAACGCCACCGGCCAGTTCAACATTGCCGACGAGCGGTCGCCGGGCGAGGTGGCCGAACGCATCCGCAAACTCGGTTACGAACCCGTTTGGAAGGACTGGGACGCGGCGTTGACCGCGTGACGCGGTGTTTACTTTGGGGACAATCGGTTCAAGTACAACTGTGGCCAGATTCGGAAACATTCAACATTCAACATTCAACGCCCAATCCTCAAGGAATGTGCTGGCAGAACGCCCCTTGGGAATTAAATGATGAATGTTCAGTGTTGGATGTTTTTCCATTCGTGGCTACGGTTTTGTTGAAACGCTATAGCGCTTTGCCCCCCGTTTTATCCCCGGTAAACCGCGCGCGCGGTGCAGGTCTCGGCCACGACGATTTCCGTGAGCAACGGCAGCCGGGGCTTGAGCTTTTTCCAAATCCAGACGGCGATGATTTCGCTGGTCGGATTTTCCAGGCCGGCGATCTCGTTCAAGTAGTAGTGGTCCAGCTTTTCCCACACCGGCTTGAACGCCGCCGTGATGTCCGCGTAATCCATGAGCCATCCCAGCTTGGGATCGCAGTCGCCGGCCACGACCACTTCGACGCTAAAACTGTGGCCGTGCAGCCGGCGGCATTTGTGGCTCTTGGGCAAATGCGGCAATAGATGCGCGGCCTCAAACTGAAACGATTTTCGCAGTTCCATTTTCATAATTTTTTCATGCAACCGGCGGTTCCATCTCAAAATCAGTCCACGTGACCAGGTCGCCGAGCGCGGGGCGGCCATCGTGACGCCAGGCCAGCGGCGGATTTTGCATTTGTCCCGTCGCGCAGATTCGCGTCACACCCCAGCGCGCCAGTTCCAGCGCCAGCTCATCGAACCGGCCCGCCGGCGCGGCGATGCCCACGGTGGAAACCTTTCCCTTCAACTCATCAATACCGCGCAAGACCGCGGCAAGGTCCGGCACCGGTTTGACAAAGATAAAGCGGTTCAAGGGCGAGAAATGAAACCGGACTTCGTGCTCGAAGACCACCGTCCAGGCGGTGGAATCCTGGCTTTGCCAGATTTTCACGTCGCCACGATGCGCGGCGAGCGTCTCGTACAGGGCGCGGCGGGAGGCGATGCCGGCGGATTCTTCCACGAGAAGTTTGCCGCGCGGCGCGGACTCCTCGCGCTTCATCAGTTCGACGGCCAGCAGTTGCGCGAACCGGTCCGATTCCACCTCCCCCCGCTCCTCCACATAAACCGCCTGCGGCGAAAGGCAGCCGTGTTGGTCCCACGCCACGACATCATCGGCAACGCGTGACACGACCTCGGCGACCGTTTCGTCGCGCAGAACCTCGCGGGTGACGAGGCCAAAACTGACCCGCTGACCGTAACCGAGAAAGCGGGCGTGCTCGGGCGCCCGCGAACGGATGGCCCGGAGCGTTTCATCGCCGCCCATGGCCGTGATGCAATCGGCCCTGGCAAAGAGCGCGCTTTCCAGTTCGATGGTGCCTCCGCGCCATTCGGCCACTTCCAGGCATGATCCGAGCTTGTGGTCCAGGTCGTAGAGGGAATGGGCGAACAACCGCGGCAACAGCGAGCCGCCGCTGGCGCATTTCATAAACTGGGCCGAGCGCGTCAACAAACCCAGGGTCAGGCTCATGAGCGCCGGATTGGGGATGTTTCCGGCGGCAATGTGGACCAGAAGCTCCGGGCCGTGCCAAAAGCAACGCGCGGTCGGTGATTCGTTGGAGGTGTCGGAAGCCTCCGCCGCGGCGGAGCCATGGCCCAGGTCCTGATCCAGCAGCGCTTGGAAATTTTCCGGGGTGAACCGGCCAAAGAAACTGTCGAGACCCTTTTCCAAAATGGCGGGGGAAAAACCGGTGGCTTCGGGGCCAAGCTCAAGCGCCAGATGCCGAAACCGATTGCCCGGCTGCAACCACTCCGTGGCGGCTTCGCAGAGGATTTTGACCATGTCCGCGGTCCGGCGCGGGGCGAGATATTTCTCGCGGTTGCGCTTGAGGGTTTCGCAGGCCGCCGTGACCATGGCGGGCGAAAGAACGGCGTCCGCTGGCAGATCGGCGAAAAAATAGTTTGGCAAGTGCATGGCTAAACAGAGGTCAAAGAGCAGCCCCGAGTTTCGGCCAGTTGCGCGCGTCCCAGCCATTCAAACCCATCGCCGCGACGGATGCCCAGGTCGTCGGTCTGGATGGCGGCGACGGAAAATGTATTCGCCAGGTCAAAAATGCGGATAAGGCCGGTCCCGCCATCGGACACTTCGCGACCGGTTTCAGGGGAGATAATCTGCGCGCGCGCCCACGGCGGAAAGCGAAAAATGCGGGGCGGCGGAGCGGAGGGCGGGGGCTGACTCCCGTTATCGTAAGCTTGGGAACTCAGCTCGGACATTCCGTATTCGCAGATGATGTCGTCACCGACCGGGCCAAGATAACGGGTGATCAGCGCGTGCAGCTCGCTTTTGGGCAGGACGCGGGAACGGCTCTTGTAGCCGCCCGTTTCCATGATCTGTGAACCGCGCGGCAGTTCACATTGCAATTCTTTTTGCGCGAGCCAGTCCACGAGATGCACATACGAAAACGCTGTGCCCAGAACGGTGGCCGGCCTGCCCTGGCGGCAAACGCATTTCAATTCTTCAACCACGGCTTCAAAATCCATTGTCCAGCCGCCGTCAGCACCGAGGGTTCCCAGGAATTTTCCGCCGGCCTTCCGCTGCACGGTCGCCATCATGTGTGCCAGCGAAGAATGCGGGGCCGCCTTTGGGTCCGGGGTCAGGAAGAGGAATTGACGCCCCGGCTCAAAATGTCTCTGAAACCATTCCCACAACGAAGTCTCGTAAAGCGCCAGCGATTCGGCGCAATGAAAGTGCCGGCTGGGTTTCTGATCGGTGGTGCCGCTGGAATGAAACACGGCCGTGCGTTCGGGCGACGGTATGCTGGAAAGTTCGAGTTCCTTGAATGCGCCCGCGGGCACAGCCGGGATTTGTGTCCAATGCTCCACGGTTTGCGGCGTGGATTGCCGCGCTTCGCAAATTCTTCGATAAGCGGGATTGGATGCAAATTGAAGCGCGAACAGTTCCAGCGCCAGTTCCGGAAATTGCCGGATGCCGTCGGGCCCGGCTCCGGCATGGCCCATCCATTCGCGCAGACGCGCGGCAAAGCTGACAAGCTGTTGATTCATGCGGTGTTTGATTATCGGCTGGTTTTCCGCCACAGCCGTCAGGCTATTCTAGAAGATGAAAGGCTTGCCGCAATCTTGAAATCCGAAATGACTTCGGTGAAATACGTCTCCTGTCGTCCCTTCACCTTCTTCATTCTTCATTCTTCATTCTGCCTTCTTCATTCTTCCTTGCTGTCGAGCCGGATCAATATCTCCTGCGTCAGCAACTGGTAGGCGGCCGCGCCGGAACTGTACTTGTCGTAGTAGATGATGGGTTTGCCAAAGCTGGGGGCCTCGGCCAGGCGCGTCGTGCGGGGGATGACGGTCTCAAAGACTTTTGCGCCCAGCAGTTTTCTGACTTCTTCGACCACCTCGTTGGACAATTTGGTGCGGCCATCGAACATGGTCATCACCACGCCAAAGATGTCCAGGCGCGGGTTGACGCCGGCGGCGCGCAACTGGTCGAGCACCTGGTTCATCATGGAAATGCCTTCGAGCGCGTAGTATTCGCACTGGAGCGGCACCAGAATGCCGTCGCAGGCGGCAAAGGCGTTGAGCGAAAGAATTCCGAGCGAGGGCGGACAGTCGAGCAACACCAGATCGAAACGGGCGCTGTCCCTCACGGGTTGGAGCGATTGGGCGACGCGGGCCAGATGATGTTCCAGACGCGCCAGTTCGAGGTCGGCGGCGCACAGGTCCATTTCGCTGGGGATGAGCGCCAGGCGATCAAAGGCGGTGGCCTTGACCTTGTCCAGCAGGTTGCCGTTGCCGAGCAGCACCTGGTAGGCGCTGTCGCCGGCAATTTTTTCGACGCCCACGCCGCTGGTGGCGTTGGCCTGCGGGTCCAGGTCAAAAAGCAGCACGCGCCGGCCCGCCGCGGCGAGACAGGCAGCCAGATTGACGGCGGTGGTGGTTTTGCCAACGCCTCCCTTTTGGTTGGCGACGGCAATGACTTTGGTTGGCACTGGAGAGATTAAATGAAAAGTGCGGTGGCGTTTCAAGCGCACACCGCAACAGAAATTGACAAATTAGCATCCTCCCGAAACCGCGGGCGAATGTTTATCTGGCGCCCTGGGTGAAACCGACAGGTTGAAACAGGGGATTGGGCTGTGAACCGAAAAGGCTGGCCACCGGTTGCAGACTGCTCACGGGATTTGTGCTTACGGTAATGCCCGAATTGTCCGCCGCGGGTGCCAGCGTTACCGCCGATGCCACCGTGGGGCTGGCGCTCGCGTCTGTAGCCGCAGGCATGGCCTGGGAAATCAACATGCCGCCCGCCGCGCCGCCGCTTTCAGAATGGTCCACGAGAATGACGGCCACCAATAAAAGCATGCACAAGCCTGTGGCAGCAGCGCCGATAATGCCCGGTCTGGCCTCGAAGAAGCGCAGCCATGCGCCTAGAAACGTGGATTCGGAACTGATCCGCTCCAAAATGTGGCCGCCGCCGGATTCACCGCCACGGATGCGAGCCATGATGTCGTCCGAAAAATGGTTGTAGAAGCCGGGAGGCGGAATTTCGTGCCGCTTGAGCTTAAGCAGCCGTTTCAAGTCTTGAAAATTGTCGTTTTTCTCGCTCATGCTCCATCAATTCTTCAATGTTTAATGCAAACCGACTTGTTGGCCGGCCATTTCTGTCAACTCTTCACGTAGTCGGCCAAATAACCCTGCAACTGCTGGCGCGCATAAAACAACCGCGAACGCACCGTGCCGATGTTGCATCCCACGATTTCGGCGATTTCGTCGTGCGAAACCCCCTGCACATCGTGCAAAACCACAACCATTCTGTGAGGTTCAGACAGCTTGAGCAATGCTTCGTTCAATTTTTTTTGCAGCTCGCTCAAGTTCACCTCCCGGTGCGGTGTCTTGTCCGAAATCAGCGCAACCAGGTCGGGGTCATGCTCGGCGTTGAAATCCAGATCGTTCAGGCTGATATGGTGCTTGTTGCGGCGTTGCTTGAGGAAATTGATGGTTTTATTGACCGCGATCCGGTACAGCCAGGTGTAAAAGCTTGAGCCGCCCTTGAACGATTTCAAGGCCGAGAAAGCCTTGATGAAGGCCTCCTGGGCCAGATCGTTGGCGTCTTCATGGTTGGCGGTCATGTGGTAAATGGTCGCGTAAATGCGCTCCTGGTAGCGTTTCACCAGCTCGTCATACGCTTTGAGGTCGCCGCGGCGGGCGCGGCGGACCAAATCGCCTTCCAAAGCGCCGGTGGGCGAATTCTGGTCGGGAACAGTGGCGGGTTCTGACATAGCAAGCATGACTATTGAACCGCCAAAGCGCCGGTTTGTTGCGCCAAAAATTCCGTGAGCGCCGCCAGGCCGTTGCGTCCGGAAGAATCGGGCAGCACCCGCAAGGCCCGCCGGGCGGTGTCCAAAAATCGCTGAATTTCGTTCACGGAAGGCCCCAGGGTGTCGTATTTGGCCAGCATGGCATTGACCGTCAGCAGGTTCTTGGGCTCCCACTTGTGGATCAACTGTTCGAGGATTTTTCGATTGGCCACGGAGGCGCGCTCCCATGCCAGCAGCACCGGCCAGGTGAGTTTGCCCTTGGCCAGGTCGGTGCCCAGCGACTTTCCGGCGTCGGCTTCCGTGCCGAACAAATCCACGCAATCGTCATAGACCTGGTAGGCGGTGCCCACCGCCGCGCCAAATTCGCGCAACGCGGCCCGTTGCGGCAGCGGAGCATCGCTCAGGAATGCGGCCAGATCACAGGACAAGGTGAACAGTTCGCCGGTTTTCATCTCGATGACCCGGAAATAGTCCCTTTGCGCGGCGGGAAAGTTGCGGCGCTGCTGGGTTTGCAGAATTTCTCCTGAACAAACGGTGTTGGTGGCCAGGGAAACAGCGCGGCAAACCTCCGTGGTGGGAAAACCCGCCGCCAGCCTCAAGGCCTGGGCAAACAGACAGTCGCCGAACAAAACGGCGATCTCGTTGCCCCATCGGGCCGCCACCGTGGGGCTGCCGCGGCGAATCGCCGCCTCGTCCATGACGTCATCGTGAACCAGGGTCGCCAGATGGATCATCTCAATGATGACCGCCGCGCTGACATGCGCCTCGTTGGGCCGGCCAAAACAACTGGCCGCCAGCGCCACAAGGGTGGGACGCAAATGTTTGCCGCCATTATTCAGGGCGTGCTCGGCGTAAGGCACGATTTCAGGGTCAAAATCCCGGGCCTGACGCGTAAGTTGCTGTGTAACCGCCTGTAGAAATGGTTCCACCGGCTCCATGATGCGTTTCCAGGAACCGGCCAATTCGGTGTCGGGAACGCGTTCAGACCGGGAGCCCGCGACTTTGGTTTCGGCAGCCAACATCGCTTGAATCTAGTTTCCTGATTGAACAGAGTCAAACCTGTTATATTTTCGATAAGC
>Ga0326728_10010577_pt1 | contig 21534 bp, 16 predicted proteins | sample MB3enrmetagenome_FD_207602 | JGI IMG/M metagenome (GOLD analysis project Ga0326728, IMG submission 207602) | Lab enriched peat soil microbial communities from McLean, Ithaca, NY, United States - MB31MN | ecosystem: Environmental > Terrestrial > Soil > Wetlands > Peat | place: USA: New York... | reverse complement strand
ATGACCATCTATGCTGATTCGCTGGTCAACGGCTGGTCGGATGGGAGTTATAACTGCACGCGAAACTTCGCCAATACTTCGCCGGTCCATTCCGGCAGCCATTCTATCAGTGTCACCATCACCAACGTCTACGGCGGCATTCAGTTGAATCATTCCAGCCTGACGACTACCGGCTTTGCCAGCATCAGCTTCTGGCTCAACGGCGGTTCCATTGGCGGACAGCAACTCCAGATGTATGCCCATCTGAGCACCAGCTCGCAAGGCCCGCTTTATCATCTGGTTTCGCCTCCGACCAATGCCTGGCAGCAATACACGGTTTCCCTGTCGGCACTGGGCGTGGCCAATGTGACTAACCTGGCCTGCTTTGCCATTCAGGACTCCGCGGGTTCCATCGAGCCCACTTTCTATTGGGATGACATTCAGCTTGACGCTGCCGTTCCGCCGCCGACGGTGGTTCATTTTACCATCAACGCCCGTCAGCCCATCCGCACTGCCGACGCGCGCTGGTTCGGGCTGAACGCGGCCATGTGGGACAGTTACTACGACACACCCACGACAGTTTCGTTGCTCAACCAACTGGGCACACGCGTCATTCGCCTGCCGGGTGGCTCTGATTCGGACGATTATCATTGGCTTACCGATCAGGAAGACACCACCAACAATTGGACATGGCAAACCAGTCTGGCGAATTTCATCCACGTGATCACCAATGCCAGTGTCAGCGCCCAAGCCGTCGTCACTGTCAACTACGGCACTGGCACGCCGCAGGAGGCCGCCGCGTGGGCGGCGTATTGCAATGCCGCGACCACCAACACGGTGTCCTTGGGCATGGATACCAAAGGCACCAATTGGCAAACGGCGGGATATTGGGCTTCGTTGCGCGCCGCCGCGCCGTTGGGAACCGATGACGGCAAAAACTTTCTCCGCATCTCGCGGTCCACGCCGCTGGGTTTCAAGGATTGGGAGATTGGCAACGAGGAATACGGCAGTTGGGAAATTGACCAAAACGCGGCGCCTCACGACCCTTACACCTACGCCCTGCGTACCACGAATTACATGGCCCTGATGAAGGCCGTGGATCCGACCATCAAAATCGGTGTGGTCTCTATACCCGGCGAGGATAGCTACGCCAACGACACCAACCATCCGGCGTATAACGCGCGCGAAGGAATGTATCACAACGGCTGGACGCCGGTGATGCTTGCCACGCTGAGTTCATCCGGAGTGACGCCGGATTTTCTCGTGGATCATTTTTATCCCGAATCCGGCTCGGACAACGACGCGGCCCTACTGCAAGCCTCGGCCAATTGGGCCTCCGACGCCACGAACCTGCGCCAGCAAATCACCGATTATATCAGCAGCAGCGGAACCAACATCGAACTGCTGGTCACGGAGAACAATGCCGATTCCGGCCCCAATGGCAAACAATCCACCAGCCTGGTCAACGGCCTTTATCTGGCCGACAGCCTCGCGCAACTGATGAAGACCGAGTTCAATTCATTCATCTGGTGGGATTTGCGGAACGGCCCGGACACCACCGGCGATTTTTCGGCTTCGCTTTATGGCTGGCGCACCAACGGCGATCTCGGCGTCATTGGCGGCTTGAACACGCTCTATCCCACGTTCTACACCTTCAAGCTCATGCGGGATTTCGTTCAGCCCGGTGACTCCGTGTTATCGGCAACGAGCGATTACTCACTGCTCTCGGTCTATGCAACCCGGCGGCAGGATGGCAGCCTGACCGTGTTGGCCATCAACAAGGATCCGTCCAACACCTACACCGGACAGGTGACGGTGGTTGGTTTTACGCCGGTTTCGGATGCCACGGTTTATTTCTACGGGATTCCACAGGATGATGCCGCGGAGACCAATGGAGCCATTTCGTTGCAAGACATCGCAACGACGAGCTTTTCCGGCGCCGGCACAAACTTCAATTACATCTTCCCGCCGTACTCGGCCACCGTGCTGGTACTCTCACCGGCGCCGGCAACGTTACTGGCCATTCCAACGCCACTGGCCACAGGCCAATTCGTCTTTCAACTCCAAGGTCAAACCGGCGTTCCTTATGTCACTCAGAATTCGACCAATCTGACGGCGTGGACTTCTGTTAGTACCAACACGCTCCCAGCCGGTTCGATAAATATTACTAACTCCATGGACCCCTCCACTCCGGTGCAGTTCTGGCGGGCAATCTGGCAACCTTAACCTTCTCAACCTGGCAGAGATACCGCGCCGTGGTGTCCGTCCGTCATTGTGGTTCCAGTCTGGCAAGTTCCATTCTGGATGTTTGACGGCTTGGCGCAACTTGGGAAGATTAGAGGCTATGGCAACTGACCCGGTTTGCGGCATGACGGTAGATGAAGCGTCTGCGTTGCGCGCCGAGCGCGATGGCCAGACGTTCTACTTTTGCTGCGAACATTGCCGGCAAAAATTCCTCGCCCAAGCTGTGCCTGAAAATCGAGTTGGTCGGACAATCAGGGGCCCGATATATGATGGCTGCAACGACCAACCTGAAATGCACGGGCATTCCCACATGCACCACGGCAGTTCAGAGGTAAAGCCATCAGAGACGGCCAAGTATTTTTGCCCCATGTGTCCCGGCATGGAATCGGACCAGCCGGGCGACTGTCCGAAATGCGGCATGGCGCTAGAGCGGAACCCGGCGTGGGTCGCCGCCGCGGGCAAAACCATTTACACCTGCCCGATGCATCCGGAAATCGAGCAGGACCATCCCGGTGATTGCTCGAAGTGCGGGATGCCGCTAGAACCCGAGACCATTTCCGCCGAATCGGAAGACGACGGCGAAACCCGCGCGCTCGCCCGCAAATTCTGGATCGGCCTGGCCCTGACCATTCCCGTCCTTTTTCTGGCGATGGGTCAATGGATTCCCGGCGTGAAGATTGAACAGTGGATTCCTAAGCCGGTTTCCAAGTGGCTGGAATTTCTGTTGAGCACGCCGGTGGTGCTGTGGGCGGGCGGGATTTTTTTCGGCCGGGCGTGGCGTTCCTTGAAGACGCGGCAATTGAACATGTTCACGCTCATCGCCACTGGCGTCGGCGCGGCGTATGGCTACAGCGCCGTCGCCGTCGTTGCTCCGGGAATTTTCCCACCGTCGTTTCAACGGCACGGTGAAGTAGGACTTTATTTCGAGGCGGCGGCGGTCATCACGGTGCTGGTGTTGCTCGGACAAATGCTCGAAGCCAGAGCGCGCCACCGCACCGGACAGGCCATCAAGGCATTGCTCGGTCTGGCGGCCAACACCGCGCATCGCGTCCAGAATGGCCAGGAGCAAGACGTGCCGGTGGATGAAGTGCAGAAAGGCGACGTGCTGCGAGTCCGGCCCGGTGAAAAAATTCCTGTTGACGGGGTAATCGTCGAGGGCCGGAGCAACGTGGACGAGTCCATGATTAACGGCGAACCGATGCCGGTGGCTAAGGACATGAACGACGCCGTGGTTGGAGCGACCGTCAATCAAACAGGAACCCTTCTGATGCGGGCTGAGAAAGTTGGCTCCGAAACACTGCTCGCGCAAATTGTCCAGATGGTCGCGGAAGCCCAACGCAGCCGCGCGCCCATCCAGAAACTCGCAGACAGCGTGGCGGGTTATTTCGTGCCAGCCGTCATCGGCATCGCCATCATCACCTTCGTGGTCTGGGCCGTTTGGGGACCGGCGCCAGCGATGGCTTACGCGCTGGTCAACGCGGTGTCGGTATTGATCATTGCTTGTCCGTGCGCACTGGGGCTGGCGACCCCCATGTCCATTATGGTCGGCGTGGGCCGTGGCGCGCAATCGGGCATTCTCATCCGAAACGCGGAAGCGATTGAGACGACAGAAAAAGTCACGCACCTGTTGACCGACAAAACCGGAACGTTGACCGTCGGAAAACCAAAAGTGGTGAGCGTGATTCCTTTCAGTAGGAACCGAGGTCACGAGGTCCAAACCGAAAAAACAGAAAACGGAAATCGGAAATCGGAAATCAGCCAAAGCCTCCTTACGTCGGCTTCCACTATTTCTGAAGAAAATGCCCATGTCCTCACCTTGGCCGCGTCGGTCGAGCAACTGAGCGAACATCCGCTGGCACGGGCGATCGTGGACGAGGCGAAGGAAAGGAAAATTCCATTCTCGCCGGCCAGTGATTTTGAATCCACAACCGGCGGCGGTGTGTCGGGAAAAATCGGCGACCAGATGGTCCGTGTGGGCAAGGAGAAGTTTTTGCAGGATTCCGGCGTAGCGATCCCTGACGACTTAAGGCAAGCGTCGCAGCAACTTCAAGAAAAGGCGCAAACGGTGGTCTGGGTGGCGGTGGATGGCAGGGTGGTCGGCATCATCGGCATAGCCGATCCCATCAAGGAAACCACGCCCGCCGCCATCCGGGCGCTGCATGAGATGGGACTGAAAGTCATCGTGTGCACCGGTGACAATCGCAAGACCGCCGAGGCAGTGGCGCGAGAACTGGGCATTGACGAGGTCAGAGCGGAGTTAACGCCGCAAGGCAAACACGAGCTGGTCAAAAAGCTGAAGGCGGAAGGCAAGATTGTGGCGATGGCCGGCGACGGTATCAACGACGCGCCGGCTTTGGCCGAGGCGCACGTGGGCATAGCGATGGGCACCGGAACGGACGTGGCCATCCAAAGCGCCGGCATCACGCTGGTCAAAGGCGACCTGCAAGGCATCGTCGAGGCGTTGGCCTTGAGCCGGCGGGTGATGAAGAACATCCGGCAGAACCTGTTTTTCGCCTTTGTCTATAACGCGCTGGGGGTGCCAATCGCGGCGGGGATTTTATATCCGGTGACGGGCCTGCTGCTCAACCCGATGATTGCCGGCGCGGCAATGAGCTTCAGTTCTCTCTCGGTCGTCAGCAACGCGTTGCGGCTGCGCAAAGTGAAATTGTAACGCCGGGGATTGTTTCCCAATCAACCTACAGCCACAGCTTCAATCGCTCGCGCAAAATCTGCCAAGCGCGGCGAAAATAAGGTATCACCGGCGTGCTGCGAATCCTGTAGATATTTTTGCGGTTTTTTTACTGGCCGGTGTATAATGAAAATCGTCATAGCCAATATTGACATTGATTATGAAAAAACTGAAAACGCTCGCCGCCATCACGCTGGTGGTTCCGTCCCTCGCCTCACCGCTGACCGGTCTGGCGGACAATACAAAGTCGGTGACTTCCACCAAGCCCAAGCCCGATTTGTTGACAACTTGTCCCGTTTCCGGCGACAAGCTAGGTGAAATGGGCAAGCCTTATGTTTTTGTGTACCAAGGGCAGGAAGTGAAACTGTGCTGCCCGGATTGCAAAAAGGATTTCGACAAGGACCCGGCCAAATACTTGAAGAAAATTCGTGCGGCTGACAAAAACGCTCCGGCCAAGCCGGACGCCAAGAATTGACAAGAAGAAGCCAAATGCCGTTGAGCATGTTTTGGTCAACTGGATGATATTCAAAGCGTGAAAACGACGCTGGCCATTGTTTGCAGCCTGTTGCTGGCTTGGACGCCCGTCCTGGCCCAAGCGCCGGCGGCCTGTGTCGGGGCGCGTCGCCCACGCCTCCTGCCATTGCGGCAAGGCGTGCTGTGCCGCGCCAGCTTCCCCGGAGTCGCAGCCTGTCCCTGCGACTCCGGTTCTTCCTTCGCCTTAAAATCAACTTTTGATCTTGGCACCCGCTGGCTTGATTTGGACTTTACCAGCAACACCGGCGCGGACGTGATAAAACGCATCGCCGCGTCGATGGTCGGCGGCATCATCACTTCCACTATCAGCGTGCTGGCGGTGTATCCGGTCATCTATTACCTGTGGCGGTCGCGGCAGGTTGAGACCGCGCGACCGGAGGGAAGAAATGAGCAGAGGATTGAGCCGGCCTGAATTTCAAACAGAGCGTAACGCAATAGGGTGTCAGGCAGCGGCAGCAAATCCATTTCGTTAACTGGATGCCCTCTGACAACAACGGCGTGCCAGCGCAGCTACTCCATGTCCGAATTGCTGACGAACGCCAATTTTTTGCTGTCCGGTGACCAGGAAGGAACGTTGATTGTTCCCTGTCCGCCATAGACGTAGGCAATAATTTTTGGCGGGCCGCCCTGAATCGGCATCAGGCGGAGATAAACCTGTTGGTAGAAAGGATGATCTTCCGGAGCCACGTCGTCGGAATAAGTGAGAAAGGCAATCCATTTGCCGTCGGGAGAGATGTGAGGAAACCAATTGTTGAATTCGTCGTTTGTCACCTGTTCCAGACCTTTACCGTCGGGCTTCATCCGCCACAATTGCATTCTGCCGCCGCGGGTGGAATTGAAGTAAATGTATTTTCCATCCGGCGAATACTCAGGACCGTCATTCCGTCCCTGGGAATCCGTCAGCCGGATTTCTTCACCGCCGCCGGATGATATGCTGTAAATGTCATACTTCCCGTTTCGTTTGCTGCCATAGACCAGAAACTTTCCGTCCGGCGACCAACCATGCAGGTAGGAGGGGGTTAAAGCGGTAACGCGCCTGGGCGTTCCGCCGCCGACCGGCACGGTGAAGATTGCGGATTTACCGCCGTGGCTCGCGCTCTCATCGCTGATGCCCAGCATCGTTCCGTCAAAGGAGAGGGCGTGATCGTTGTTGTTGCCGACGGCGAAACCTGTGTCAATGACCGTGGCTTTTCGAGTTGCGAGGTCAAAGCGGCACAGCCGTCCCCAACCTTCGGATCGCCCGCTGACGTTGTAGATTAACGCGCAGCCGTCGGGCGTCCAATTGGGCGCTTCAAAAGGTTGTGCCGAACTGTGAATCAGTTCCAGCCGGCCGCTGTGAACGTCCAGAATTTCCAGGTGGCTGCCGAGGTAATCCTGATAAGGAATAAAACCGCCCCTGGCAGGACGGATGATGCGCACGTCGCGGAAAGTCGCCTTTTCCACCACGTTTCCGTTATGGGCGCAAATAAACAAACCCGCGTACACATCGTCGGGTAGCGTGATATCCGAAAACCGGGCGGTTACGAACGGTTCGCCGAAATGAGCCGCTGAAAAGATGTACGTATTTCCCTTGCGTTCGAACTGGATGACATCGGCGTTGGTTATGGGCAGCTCAATCTGCGCCGTGTCGGCTCCATGGTTTTGCCGGTATTGCAGCGAAGTCAGGCCGTCGCCATGTTCCGCGCAATCCACGTACGGAGCGCTTGGATCCAGGCTGGGTCGCACCATCCAGCCCACTTTGCGATGCGGCTCTACGCCTTTGCCGATGAATCCCACCCTGGTGCGCAAGATGAAGTCACCCTTCATGAGTTTCCAAAGAAAGTGGAACTGATCATTGTTGCCCCACATGTTGGTGCCTGAACCGGTCAGGGTGTATTCCTGCTTTACGGCATCATAACTGGCCGAACCGGAAATTTTTGGCGAGCCGACGTCGGTTTGTCCGTCAAATTGGCCCAACGAACCGCCTTGGGGGGAAATCGAGGCGGTGGTTGATGATAAAAATGTCGTCATAGCCATTGGTTAAATTGACCGGTTTGAGTCTCTGTTTTTACAACATGATAACGTGGTGAGATGCTGAAAATCCGGTTTACTGGAACTTCGCGCGGTTATTTTGGCGGCCAGATGCGGAACTCGCCGCCGCAATGCATCAGCGCCATCAGGTACAGCAAGCCGTCATAATACCGCTCAATCCCGTCGGGAGTCGGCGTGTTCCACAAGGCTTCCACGAATTGTTTCGCGCGCGGATTCGTTGCCGCGAGACTGGCATCCGCGTTCACCGCCACGAGCCCTTGCGCATGGCGATTATCAAGCTGCTTGCCATCGAGCGTGAATCGGCAGCCATAGTCGGCCATGCCCTTGGATTCAAAAAACGCCTGCAGGCGGTCGCTTAACTCTCTTTCCCGGACATCCTTGCCCCACCAAGCCCAATCCACCGACCAGTTTCCCGCGACGCGAAACGCATCGAAGCCGAAATTGGCCCCCCTCTTGTTCCAACTGTTGGTGACCGGTGAGCCGTCAAAATTCGCGTAGTCCGGCGCCAAACTCGTGACGGGATTGGCTGTGCGGGAAAAGAAATCGCGGCTGGCGGCGGCGGTGCCCAGCCAGAAATCCTTGTCCGCCGGTGGACCCCAGCGTGCCCACAATTCATAAAACGCCGGCAGATGATAGGAAGGGTCGGTGAAAGCCCCGCGTTCGATGCTGGGCGAAAATAGCACCACTTTGTGTTTGGCGTCAAAAAGCGGGCCGGCAGTCACGGTGAAGACATGGTTTGTGCCGCGCCAGGACGAAAACAATTGTCCCTTGATTAAGGCGCGATGCCGCATATTGGTCAACAACCGGTCAGCCTCGGCTTTATAGTTGTAAATTCCGGTGCCGTTACCCCAGCGGTTCGCAGCAAAGTACAGGGCCATGACATAATACGATTCGCCGTCCGGCGCGACGAATTGGCTCATGACCTCGCCGTTTGTTTTGGCTTCCCACGAAAAAAAACCGTAGGACGGGCTTGTCGGTGAGGCATGGTATAGATAGGTCTTCGACCAATTCCAGAGCGCGTTGAACTCCGCCGGCTTGTCCAGCTGCACGGCAATCATCATGCCGTACGACATGCCCTCGGTGCGCACGTCATTGTGTTTGATGTCGGTGATATAGGCGAACGGCCCGTTCGCATTCGTGCCCGCGGAATAATAGACAGCCTGGGTGTTGGGGTCGCCGTGAAACAATTGCTGGAAAGCAGCGTCGATTTTCGCTCTTACCTCCTGCGGAGAATGGCCATCCTCAACAAAAAGATTGCGATAATGTCCGGTGGCGAAGGCGCCCGTGCCATTGGCCTCGGACTGGGCGCCGGAAAAGCTGTGGCAACCGGTCAACAACAAGGCCAGGGCCAGGCTCCCGGTCCACACCCGGGAGAATTTCCAGTTTGATGCAATGGATTGGGAATGGTTCGAATTCATGTCGCAGCGATATTATGAACCGGCCATGCGTTTGCGAGTTTTTTGTTCTTAATGACCATGTCGGCACAGACGCATCCTCCTATTTAGGCTGGTACTGAGGCCACGAAGTCAGGCTGCCGAACCGAAAATCGTCTTTGGATTTGATGGACAAAAGGGAGTCAGAATCATATTTTGAAAAAGCGTGCCGAATGGTTTTAGATCACCAGTTCGTCGCCAAAATAAAACCGCACCAAGAACAAAGACATGAGACCTGAGCAATGGGAAATTTTTAAGAAAGCGGCGCGGCTCGAAAAATTGGACAAGATCCCGATGGCCATGATTATTGACAGCCCGTGGATACCCGGCTATCTCGGCATCAAGCACATGGATTTCTACCTCGACCCGGAATTGTGGTTTCAATCCCACCTGAAAATCCACCGTGAGTTTCCCGACATTATTTTCGTTCCTTCCTGGTGGATGGAATACGGCATGGCCGCCGAACCGTCCGCCCTCGGCGCGAAAATCAAGTTCTGGTCGGACAACACGCCCAGCGAGTACCATACTCTCTTTCACATCGAAGACATCGAGAAATTCCCCGAATACGAAGTGGAGAATGACGCGTTCATGGCCCTGACGCTACATCGCATCAGGATGCAGAGGCAGCGCATTCTGGACACCGGCGAAATCCTGCCGCTGGTCACGTCGCGCGGGCCGATGTGCACCGCGGGTTTCGTCCGCAGCACGACCGAGTTAATGATTGATCTCGTCGAAAAGCCGGAGTGGGCGCACAAACTTTTGGACCTTTGCACGCGGCTCATCATTGACTGGCTCAAAGCCCAGCATAAAGCGATGGGCGACACCGTCGAGGGCATTTTCATTCTGGATGATATCGTGGGCTTCGTGAACGAAGAGCATTACAAGGAGTTTTGTCATCCGTACCTCAAGCGCATTTGCGATGCTTTCCCGAAGGACTGGGTGAAGATTTATCACAACGACGCGGAAATTCAGGCGTGTCTGGATTATTTGCCGGACGTGGGGTTCAATGTGTTGAACTGGGGCAAGCAGACCGACATCGCCGAAGTGAAAGAACGCGTCGGTGACCGGATGTGCCTGATGGGAAATGTGAATCCGCTCGAAATCGGTGTGCGCGGCACACCGGAAGAAGTGCGCGAAGCCACGCTGGACGTTTTGGAAAAGGGCGGCAATCGGGGCATGATTCTTTCTGTCGGCGGCGGCACCAGCCCCGGGATGCCGAAACAAAACATCGTCGCCATGCTCGCGGCGCTCGAGGAATTCAATTCAAAACGGGTAACCGCTTGAAACAAAGGAACAGCAGCCGATGCCAGACTACGCGTTGATGAATCAGTGCCTTTACGAAGGCAAGGCCAAGGAAGTCGAACAGATGACCAGGGACGCTCTCGCCGAGGGCCGGAGCGTCCAGGAGGTGTTGACCGAGGGACTCATCGCCGGGATGAGTGTCGTGGGCGAAGACTTCAAATACAACATTCTCTATGTGCCGGAAGTGCTCATCGCCGCGCGGGCGATGAAGGCCGGCATGTCCGTTTTGAAGCCGCTGCTCACCGCCAAGGATTCCGACATTCAGCCGGCGGGGGTTCTTCTCATGGGCACAGTGCGCGGCGACTTGCACGACATCGGCAAGAACCTCGTCTGTATGATGGCCGAAGGCGCGGGCTTCGAGATCCATGACCTCGGCGTGGACCAGAGCATCGAAAAATTCCTTGCCGCGACCGAGCAATACAAGCCGCAGATCATCGGCATGAGCGCGTTGCTGACCACGACGATGACTTACATGAAAACCGTGATTGACGGCTACAAGGAACGCGGCATCACCCACATCAAATTCGCCATTGGCGGCGCGCCCATCAGCCAGATGTTCGCGGATGAAATCGGCGCGGACGGCTACGGCGCGGATGCCTCGAGCGCGGTGGATTTGTTTCTTTATTTTGTCGGCAAAGGCGCCGCGCCCCAGGCCAGGTCCAAACTGGAAACCATCGCCGCCGTTATGGCGGAGCGCGCCGAAGCGCGGGCGCAGCGCGACCCGAACGCCAAGGCGAAATTTCAAGTCCTCTACTGGCAGGACATCCCCTCGCAGGTCAAGGCCTGGGACGGTTTTAACGAAATCAAGGTCGAACTGGCGCAGCGTTTCACCGTTCGGATTGATTCGCTGGCGCAATCAAAAGGCCTGACCAGCACTGACGATTTCCTGGCGCAATGGAAATGGGGCGAGGAGCAGGAACGCGCCGGAACGGCCGAGGAAGTCGCTGAAGCCATTAAAAAGGAATTGGAAGCGAAGTTTCCCTGACGGCGCGGGAACAACGGGCGCATCCAGATTTGTTTTGGAGCGTGGGCTTTAGCCCGCTCCAACGCGCAAATTGTATCGGTTGGTGAAGCGCCATAAATGGCGCGCCCCTCGAATTAGGACACTACCTAAAATCTTGCCAGCTTCCTCTGACTGCCGGATGCTGTTAATTTGCTGCGAGCGGTCATGATTTCATGCAGACACTGCGCGAAAAGTTATCCGAGACTTCTCGATTTCTCATCGGGACGGAGCTGGTTTCCACCCGCGGCTCCATGGCGACGCGCAACGCGGTGAAAGCCCGCACCTTTGCCGGTCAGCTCGTCGAGTGTCCCTACATTGACTGGATTTCCATCACCGACAACGCCGGAGGCCATCCGCAACTCGCGCCCACGGCCCTCGGCAAACCCATCCTTTACGCGGGCAAGGAAGTGGTCATTCACCTCACCTGCAAGGACCTGAACCGGAACGGCCTTGAAAGCGAAGCCTGGCTGCTCAACAGCGAAGGCTTTAACAATATTCTCGCCATGACCGGCGATTACCCGGTAACCGGCGACCATGGCATGGCCAAGCCTGTGTTCGATATTGATTCCGTCGGCCTGATTTCCATGCTGAACAAGATGAATCTGGGGTTTGATCCCAAGGATGAGTTCGGCAACAGCAAAAGCGAGCGACTCGAAAAAACCCAGTTTTGCATCGGCGCCGTCACCAGCAATTACAAACTGCGTGAGGGCGAGGTGGTTCCGCAATATCTCAAGCTGCAGAAGAAGGTCGAGTGCGGCGCCCGCTTCATCATCAACCAGGTCGGTTACGATTCCCGCAAAGCTCATGAGCTGCGGCGGTACATGGATGACCACGGGATGAAACACATTCCGTTGATTGGGAACGTCTATTTGCTAAACCCCAAAGTCGCGCAAGTTTTTAACAGCGGGCGGATTCCGGGCATCATCGTCACTCCGGCGTTGCTGGAGCTTTGTCTCAAACAGGGCCAGTCCCCGGATGGCGGCAAGGCGTTCTTCTATGAATTCGCCGCCAAACAGATCGCTATCTTTCGTGGCTTGGGCTACCGCGGCGCCTACCTGGGCGGCGTGCACAATTTCGCGACGGTGGAACGGATGATGGAAATCGTGCGGTCGTTCGCGCCGGATGATTGGAAACAATTCGCGCGGGAAATCCGATTCTCCCGGCCCGGCGAGTTTTTCCATTATGCCGAAGACCCAGCCACCGGATTGTCCGCGCCAACGCCGCAACCTCCCATTGAAAGTCCGGCAAAATCAAAACACGTCGGCTTGTTGTACCGCTTGTCCAAGTTGACCCATAATATCATGTTCACGCCGGGAAAGGCGTTGAGCAATTGGGGCGCGAAAATCTGCCAAAAATCCAAAGACCCCAGCCAGGGTCCAAGGCCGCTGCGGGCTGTGGAGCATCTCAGTAAAACGGTGTTGTTCCAGTGTAAAGATTGCGGCGACTGTTCGCTGCCGGACATCGCGTTTCTGTGCCCTGAATCCCAGTGCGCCAAGAATCAGCGGAACGGCCCCTGCGGCGGCACACGGGAAGGCCGGTGCGAGGTGGACGGCTACGGCGACTGCATCTGGTTGCGCGCCTATGAGCGCTTGAAACACGATGGCAAGGAACAATCCTTGCTCCAACACGCGCCCGTCGTGCAAAATCAGGCGCTCCGGGGGACTTCCTCCTGGGCGAACAACTGGTTGGGCCGCGATCACGCGGCAAAAAAGGCAGGATCGAAATCGGAACCATGAGAGTCCTCAATTTGCAAACTCGCATGGTTTGCTTTTTTGCTTGTGCCGCCTTTCTGTGCTCTTGCGCGACGCGAAATCCAATTCGCCCACAACTTCCTGCTGAAACGTCGCTCAATGAAACGGCTGGTCGTGGAGATTGGGTTCGTATCAAGGTCCATCTGGAAAATGGAAAAGAGATTCCGTTGATGGTGGATACAGGAGGACCTCATACCGTTTTGGATAAGTCATTGGAGCCGTTGTTGGGAAAACGTCTCGGCACGGGAACATGGTTTGAACCGCTACTTGGAGGATTGCTAAAGGTGAATTTATACAACGCCCCAAAACTCTATTTGGGCGATACCCAATTGATAACCAGCGACCGTGTCTATACGTATGATTTCCAAAAAGAATCCCCGGGGCCCATGGGGGTTTTAGGCATGGACTGCCTTCGAAATTACTGTGTCCAATTTGATTTTGTGAATCGGAAAATGCGCTTTCTTGATCCGAACCGTCCCGGTAACGATTTGGGCAAAGCCTTTCCGTTGACGATAATTTTTGGTCTTGTCATCACTCGCACGGATTGTTTTGGAACCGGGAAGGCACTTTTCTGTCCTGACACCGGTTTCAATTATGCTGACGCCATGTTGAAACCAAAACTGTTTCGACGAATGTCAAAAGAACAAAAGCCGGTTATGGCCGGACAAGCCAAGACGCTCAAAACCAGGCCAGCGGCATGGTTTTCAAAGGGGACGTTTGGCGGCGAAATCTATACTAATCTGACAATTATGGAGTGGTCCGGGACCCGGCCGGCTGGTGACTTAATCGGCTTGCCGCTTCTGGCGCGAAACCTCGTGACATTTAATTTTCCCAAACGGATGATGTATCTCAAACAAGAAAGTATCGGACCTCTTAATGAAGGAGTTTTTCTTTCACTAGAAGCGGCAGAATTCTTAAATAGCCTGAAGGAAAAAGGTCAACTGCTCGGTTGGTCAAAAGATGACAAATGGCAAGGTAATGTGCCGGGAGATGTTCCTAACGAGGCTTATCCTCTTTCTGAAAATTTCGACTGTCAAAAAAGCAACAATCCAGCAGTTTATCATTATACAGTTGTTCGCGCATCCAAAAATGCTCCCTGGGAGCTACAAAAAGCATGGCGGACTGACGCAAAAGGATGCATAATCGAAGAGTATTCCGTTTCGGCAAAAAAACATGAATAAAAAACTGCACATCGTCGGTGATTTGATTAACAACGCCTACGCGCGTGCTCGTAACGCCTTCACCGCCCGCAATCTGGAAGGCTACCAAAAACTGGCCAAATCCCAGACGGCTCTCGGCGTGGATTTTCTGGACGTCAACATTGACGGCACCCGGCAAATCCAGGTGAAACTGGAGGAAATGCTGGCCTTTCTGCCCGACGTCATTCCGGCCATTCAAGCAGTGACGCCGCTCCCGCTGTGCATGGACAACCCGTCCGTCGAATTTCAGAAAGTTGCGCTGAAACATTATGATCGTTCCAAAGGCGGCGCGCCCATCCTGAACTCGGTAGCCGCCTCCCGCGAACGGCTCGACGAAATGATTGAACTGGTCAAGGCCTACGATACCTACATTATCGTCGTGGTTTCTGAAAAATTCGCCGACGGCGGGTCCGCCCAATGTCTCAACCCGCAGGATGTCCACGCCGCCGCGAAATATTTTATCGAATTGCTTGTCACCAAGGCCGGCCGGCGCAACGACCAGATTTTAATTGATACCGGCCTGGCGCCGGTCGGGGCCGACACTTACGGACTGGTTAATATCGGTTTGGACGCCATGCGGCTCATCCGGCAGGATCCGGATTTGCGCGGCGTGCATTTGTCCGTGGGCTTGTCCAATTTTGCCTGGGGCACGCCGAAACACATCCGCCACAAACTCGAAAAAGCTTATCTGACCTTGGGGATGGAAGCCGGTCTGGACTTTGCCATCGCCAATCCCGAAAGCGCCATGGGCCCGCTGCCGCCGGACGACCCGATGGTGGCGAATCTTCGGCAAGCGTTGCAGGAAGGCCGGCCCGCCGAAGGCGAAAGCCAGGAAACGGCCGGATTCCGCCAAGCCGAGGCCGTCATGAAAATCTGGGGTAATGCAGACGCCGAGGCTTAGGACGGCAATTCCACTCGCAACCAATTGACTACGCTCCAGTTCACGCGGGAAATGGGCTGGTGCAAACGTCAAAATCAATTCCGTATTATAGATTATAATTGTCGCGACCGGCTGTCTGAGATATTCATGTCATAAGTCTATGTCACACCAAACCACCGACTTAAGTAATCTGCCTTCGCGCCGCGTCGCCGAAGTTGCGCGCGAGCTGGGCCTCGACACCGACTATATCCTCCCCCACGGCCATTACATCGCCAAGATCCCGGTTTCCGAACTGGAAGCCCGCCAACACCAGCCTGACGGGCAACTGATTCTCGTAACGGCAATGACGCCCACGCCGCAGGGCGAAGGCAAAACCACCGCCACCATCGGTCTGGCCGACGCGCTCCGCCAGATGGGAAAGAAATCCATGTTCTGTCTGCGCGAGCCGTCGCTCGGCCCCTATTTCGGCATTAAAGGCGGCGGTACCGGCGGCGGACGCGCCCAAGTGGTGCCGGCCGAGGACATCAATCTTCATTTTGTCGGCGACATGTACGCAGTGGAGAAAGCCAACAACTTGCTCTGCGCCATGGTGGACAATCATTTGCAGCATGGCAACGAACTCGGCCTCGATCCACGCCGCATTGAGCTGCGCCGGGTCATTGATCTGAACGAACGTTCCTTGCGCGACATCGTCATCGGCCTGGGCGGTCCTTTGAACGGCGTGCCGCGCCGCGATGGATTCAACATCACGCCCGCCTCGGAAGTCATGGCTATCCTTTGTCTCGCCAAAGATTTTGGCGACCTCGGCCGGCGCATGGCCAACATGGTAGTTGGATTTACTTACAAGAAACAACCCGTGCGTGCTGATGCCATGCAAGCCGTTGGCGCAATGCAGGTGTTGCTGCGCGATGCCATTCATCCCAATCTGGTCCAGTCATTGGAAGGCACGCCGGCGTTCGTTCATGGCGGACCGTTCGCCAACATCGCCCAAGGCACCAACACGAGCATCGCCACCCGGCTCGCGCTCAAGCTCGCCGATTACGTGGTCACCGAAGCCGGTTTCGCCACCGACCTCGGCGCGGAAAAGTTCATTCACATCAAATGCCGCAGCGCCGGGCTGAAACCTTCGGCGGCAGTCATCGTCGCCACCACCAAGGCCATCGTTTATCATGGTGGATTCAAGGACACCGGCGGGCTGGGCAATCTTGGCAAGCACATCGAAAACATCCGGCGGTTCGGCATCGAGCCGGTGGTGTGCCTCAGCCATTACCCGGATGACAAACCGGCGGACCGGGCGCGAATTATCCGGTTCTGCTCCAGGCAAGGCGTCGAAGCCGTCATTTCGGAGCATTTCGACAAAGGCGGCGCCGGGGCGAAGGAGTTGGCCAAAGCCGTGCTCCGCACCATCGAGAAAAACAAACGCAAGCAACTTCGCTTTCTGTATCCGCTCGAAGCGCCGGTGGAGAAAAAAATCGCGACCCTGGCCACGCAACTTTACGGCGCGGACGGCGTGGATTTTGACCGCACCGCGCAGGGCAACATTGAGCTGTTCAACAAACACGGATTCGGGAAGCTCCCGGTCTGTGTGGCCAAAACCGCGATGTCGCTCTCGGATGATCCCGGACTGCGCGGCCGGCCGAGCGGATTCAGGATCAAGGTGAACGAAGTGCGGCTCTCGGCGGGAGCGGGTTTCCTTGTGGCGGTCTGCGGCAGTATCGTGACCATGCCCGGATTACCCAAGGTGCCGGCGGCGGTGCATTTCAAAATGATCTCCGGTAAATGACTCAATAATCCCGCGCCCGTTTTTATGACCAGCCGGATGCGGCTTGACCGGTTTTGAGCGTGGTGATGATTTGGTCGGTGTCATAGACACAGCCAGCCCAGATTCCACCGCTGGCTAATTGCAGCGCTGCCCAAAGCCGCGTGTCTTCCGGCAGCGCGGCGTTGGGTGAAAGATCTTTTCGAGTCGTACGCCTCGATAAAATTTTAATGCCTTCCTCCGGCGTGAATCGGCGTTGGCCTTCGCCAACCAGATCAACGCTTCCTTCGTTGCGCTTGCAATCAATCTGAATCCGGATGAGGTCGCCGTCCAAAACCTTGCCAATCGGCCCGCCTGCCAATCCTTCAGGCCCGATGTGCCCGATGCACGCGCCGGTCGAAACTCCCGAAAAGCGGGCGTCGGTCAGGAGCGCGACATCTTTGCCAAACGGCAGATGCTTCAATGCGCCAGTGACCTGATAAGTTTCTTCCATGCCCGTGCCCATTGGCCCGACGCCGGTTAAGACCATCACGTCACCGGCCTGGACGTGCCCTTGTTTGATGGCGGACATGGCGTCCTTTTCATTCACAAAAACGCGCGCCGGCCCTTCCTTGCGATAAACTCCATCGGCATCCACCACGGACGGATCAATCGCCGTGGCTTTCACCACCGAACCTTCCGGCGCGAGATTTCCGCGCGGGAAAACCAGCGTGCTCGCGAGACCGTGTGCTCGTGCTTTGTCCGGCGGAAAAATCACTTCGTCGGCATCCACGCCGTCCAATTGCCTGAGCAATTCGCGGAAACGGCGGCGGCGTTCGGATTTTTCCCACCAATCCAAATTTTCGCCCAGAGTTTTCCCGGTGACTGTGAGCACAGTCGTGTCGAGCAAATTCAGTCGCCGCAAATGCAACATCACTTCCGGCACGCCACCCGCGAGGAACACACGGACCGTAGGATGCTGAATCGGACCGTTCGGCAGCACACTGACCAGCCGTGGCACGCGACGATTGACTGCAATCCAGTCATCCACCGTCGGCCGCTTCAAACCGGCAGCATGAGCGATGGCGGGAATGTGGAGTAGCAGATTGGTGGAACCGCCGAACGCAGCATGAATGACCATTGCATTTTGGACACTGGCATCGGTCAGAACATCACGCACTCTGAGTTTTCGTTCGTGTAATTGGTGTACGGCGCGGGCCGAGCGCCGGGCCATGTCCAACCACACCGGTTGTCCCGACGGTGCGAGGGCCGAATGCGGCAATGAAAGCCCCAGTGCTTCGCCGACAACCTGCGACGTGGCTGCCGTCCCGAGAAATTGGCAACCGCCGCCCGGCGAGCCGCAGGCGCGGCAACTTAATTCCGCGGCTTTCGACAGCGAAACCAACCCATGCGCGAAGCGTGTTCCCAGGGTTTGCACCATGCCGGCATCTTCGCCGGTCGTCGGCGGCAACGTGACCCCGCCGGGAACAACGACTCCCGGCAGTTCCCGCAAACCCGCCACGGCCATCATCATCGCCGGCAAACCTTTGTCGCACGTAGCGATGCCGAGCACACCCGCGCGAAGCGGCAACGAACGGGCTAGGCGCCGGAAAACGATGGCGGCGTCATTCCGATACGGCAGGCTGTCGAACATGCCGGTCGTCCCCTGCGTCCGGCCATCGCAGGGGTCGGAACAAAAACCAGCAAACGGAATGGTCTGCAACCGGCGAAATTCTTCTGCGGCGGCCTGAACCAGCAGTCCGATTTCCCAGTGACCAGTGTGATAACCCAGCGCGATGGGCTTACCATCGGACGCGCGCAACCCGCCTTGCGTACTGAGAATCAGAAACTGTTGGCGACCGGCCTCGGCCGGGTTCCAGCCCATGCCGGCGTTTTGCGTCAGGCCGAACAAATCGCCGCTGGGCTGACGCCGGAGCATCTCTTCAGTGAGCGGCAATTGTCCAGCCGGACCGGGCGCCTTGGTTTGAATCCGGTAGACGTCCGGCGAAGCATCGAACACGTCGTTACGGGAGCTCATAAATTGATGAGAACAAAATGTTCAGGAGACCCGCCGAAAGCAATTCAACAAACTGGTTTTTAGCCACAGATGAACACAGATGAGCACAGATTTTTTTAACGCAAAGACGCAGAGACGCAGAAGGCGCAAAAGCTTTTAATCCGCGAATTTAGCGAATGGACGCAAATTATATCGGGAGCCTCCGGCCTCGAGAAATCCTGGCACCAAGGCATTTTTGTGCGGAACAGATTGCAGATGGATTTGTGTTGCGCCCGGCCTGCCGGCGCGTTCAACTGCCCTCCTTATGGCGGAAACCTTCAGGCCTTACCGGAAACTGTCGAAACGCGCCCGCGAAGTTGCCCAGTTCTGGAGCACGGCCGGACTGCTTTGGTGGGACCAGCGAACCTTCATGCCGCCCAAGGCACTGTCCTTCCGCGCCGGGCAACTCGCCCATCTCAGCGGCCTGGCCCACCGCCGGTTCACCGCCAGAAAAGTCGGCGACCTGATTTCCGCCTGCGAACAGCACGGCTTCGAGGCCGGGTCCGATGAAGCGGTGAACGTGCGCGAATGGCGGCGGCTGTACGACCGGGCGACCAAAGTGCCGGCGCGGCTGGTCGAAAAATTTCAGCGCGTCTGCTCGCTCGCGAACGAGGCCTGGCGCCAGGCGCGCGAACGCTCCGAATTCGGCGTGTTCAAACCGCACCTGCACAAGGTGCTGGAACTGAACCGTCAGATGGCCGATTGCTGGGGTTACCAGGAATCGCCCTACGACGCCCTGCTCGAGGAATATGAGCCCGGCGCCCGCACCAGCCGGCTCCGCGCGCTGTTCGCGGAATTGCGACCGGCCATCGTTGCCGTTCTCGGGCCGGCCGTGGAACGTTCGGCGGCCGTGCCGGGGGATTTGCTGCGCGGCAATTATCCCATCGCCGCGCAACAGGTGTTTAACCGCCGGGTCGCCGAAGCGATGGGCTTCGATTTCGAGGCCGGCCGGATTGACACCACAACGCATCCGTTTTGCAGCGGGCTGGGCCCGGGCGATTGCCGCCTCGCCACGCGCTATAACGGAGCAGTATTTCACGCAATCGCTTTACGCCGTTATGCACGAAGCCGGCCACGGATTGTATGATCAGGGGCTGCCGGCGGAGCATTTCGGCACGCCACTGGGAACATACGCATCGCTCGGCATCCATGAATCGCAGTCGCGGTTGTGGGAAAATCATGTGGGCCGTAGCGCGGCGTTCTGGGAGCACTGGCATCCCATCGCCTGCGAACATTTCCCGGAACTGAAAAAGCTTTCGCCGGCGCAAATCACCGCGGCGGTGAACCGTGTCGCGCCGTCATTCATCCGCGTGGAGGCGGACCAGGTGACATACGACCTGCATATCATCCTGCGATTCGAGATTGAGGTGAAACTCATCGAACGGCAACTGGCTGTGGCGGACGTGCCGGCCTGCTGGAATGAGGAATTCGAAAAAATGTTCGGGCTAAAAGTGACTGGGGATGCCGATGGCTGCCTGCAGGACATTCACTGGAGCTCGGGGTTGCTGGGTTATTTCCCGACCTATACGCTGGGCAACCTCAACGCGGCGCAACTCATGCGCCGGGCCGCACTCGACCGGCCGGCCCTCGATGGGGATCTGGCGCGCGGTGAATACAAGGCGCTGCGGGAATGGCTGCGCGAAAAAATCCACCGCCAGGGCCTCCGTTACCGGCCCGCGGAACTGATGCAGCAAGTCACCGGCGAACCGACGGGCAGCGCCAGCCATCTCGAATATTTGCGAAAAAAATTCGCAGCAAAAGGTGCAAAGGATTTTTAACCGCTGATGAACGCGAATTGACGCTGATAAATTTCCAGCGCTGGGGAGATTTGAGCTGCAATGGAAGCGGCAGAAAAGGCGCAAGACGTACAATGATAGGCGGTTTTGTCGGTTGCCATCCTATTGGGGAACTTGTGAATAAGTCTTACATTTTTTAATTGCCTTACATTATTTAAAATGTTACACTTTTATTGAAATGACAGACAAAATATGAATACTGCCTACGTTACATCCAAGGGCCAGTTGGTTGTACCTTCACGTATCCGGCGACGATTCGGCATCAAGCCGGGTACGCGGGTCAACTTCGTGGAGGAAGGCGACCGCATCATCTTCCAGCCCGTCACGCGCGAATACATTGATTCATTTTGCGGCCGCTTCAAGCTCAAGCCCGGCGAGAAATCCGCCGTGCAAGAGTTACTGGAAGAACGCCGCGCTGAAAAGCAAAGGGAAGACCGCGAATGAAAACCGCCGTGTTGGACGCATCGGCGCTGCTGGCCATGTTCTTTGGCGAACCGGGCATGGAACCGATGCGTCAACTGTTTCATAAAGCATCTGAAACGGACCGGCCGGTTTTCATCAGTGCGGTCAATTGGGCGGAGGTGCTTTACAAACTGGAACGCAAACGCGGTCTGGCAGCGATACAGGACGCCAAACAATTTGCCCACACAACGCCACTGGAGGTTGTTCCAGTGGACCGTGAACTGGCGGAAGCTGCGGCGGCTCTGAAAGTCAGACACGATCTGGGGTTGGCCGACGCCTTCGCCGTTGCGTTGGCGATTCACAAAAAGGCCGAGCTGCTGGCTGGCGACAAGGAATTCGCCGCCGTCGAGAAGGAAATCAAAATCAACTGGCTCAAATAGAAGATAATTCGTGAACAATGAGACTTCCAAGCAACTGTGTCTCGCATTGATGCGGGC
>Ga0326728_10010576_pt1 | contig 21538 bp, 21 predicted proteins | sample MB3enrmetagenome_FD_207602 | JGI IMG/M metagenome (GOLD analysis project Ga0326728, IMG submission 207602) | Lab enriched peat soil microbial communities from McLean, Ithaca, NY, United States - MB31MN | ecosystem: Environmental > Terrestrial > Soil > Wetlands > Peat | place: USA: New York... | reverse complement strand
CATCCAGCGCGCCTGCGACCGCGCGCTACGCCAGGGCACTACCTTGGAAAAGGTGCTGCAACTGGCGCGCGAGGTGCGAGCGGAAACGGATGCCGGGCTGATTGTTTTCTCCTATTTCAACCCGCTGCTGAAATTCGGCCTGGGCCGTTTTGGGGCTGCGGCGGAGGCAGCGGGCATCGACGGCGCCCTGGTGACCGACCTCCCGGTGGAAGAAGCGGGGGAATACCTGCGAGGAATGCGCAGCCGTAATCTGGCCACGGTGTTTCTCGCCGCGCCAACTTCTACCGACGAACGCTTGCGCCGTATCGCGGAAGCTTCCACCGGTTTTGTTTATGCGGTCTCCCGTACCGGGGTGACCGGCGCCCGGGCGGAGTTTCCGGCCGACAGCCGGGAGCTGGTGGCCCGCATCCGGCGTTGGACTTCATTGCCCATTGCGGTTGGGTTCGGCATTTCCACGCCCCAGCAGTTCGCCGCCGTGGGCCAATACGCGGAAGCGGCGGTGGTCGGCTCGGCCCTGATGCAAGCCATTGAAAATTCCCCGGATAGGGCTGCGGTGGCTGTGGCAGAATTGATCACCACACTGCGTTCCCAACCAGCAACCAGCAACCAGCAGCAAGCCACCAGCAAGTAGAGTGCGCTTTGCTTGTGGCTTAAAGAGGCTAGACCTTATGGATATAGCGGACTGGCGCCGGCGAATCGATGAACTGGATCAAAAGCTGGTGGCGTTATTGAATGAGAGAGCAGCGGCGGCGCAGGCAATTGGGCGCCTGAAACGCCAGACGGACATGCCCATCTACGAACCGGACCGGGAAAAGGAAATTTTCCGGAACATCCGCCGCGCCAACCAAGGTCCGCTTCCCGACCGTGAATTGGTCCAGCTCTACGAGCGGATTATCGACGTGATGCGCAAGATCCAGCGGGTCCAGATCGACGGCGGGGGCCAGGCAACCACGCCCGCGCGCCCCACGGAAATTGAAGCGGAAAGCGAAGAATAGGAAAGGGTGCCCCATCTTCGCGCCCTGGGATTCGGCGTAAGGATGGGTAAGGTGGTGATTACGCCATGATCGTGGCCATGCAGGAAGCCGCAAGCGAAGAACAGATTCAGCAGGTCATCGCGGAGCTGATGAGACTGGGGTTTGAGGTGCACCGTTCCACCGGTGTCCAGCAAACCGTGCTGGGCGCGGTCGGAGCGCGAATCGACTTCGATATCCGCGAAATCGAGGTGCTGCCGGGGGTCGGGCATGTGCACCGCATCACCGCGCCTTACAAGCTGGTGGGCCGCGCTTTCCGCCCGCAAGGAACGACCATCTGTCTGCCGAACGGCGTGAGCATCGGCGGGAACCACGTGGTGGTCATGGCGGGTCCGTGCTCGGTGGAGTCGCGGGAGCAGCTATTTGCCTCCGCGGAAGCGGTCGCCCAAGCGGGCGCCCGGGTGCTCCGCGGCGGCGCCTTCAAGCCCCGCAGCTCCCCCTATGCCTTTCAGGGCTTGGGCGAAGACGGCCTCAAGCTGATGCGCGAGGCCGGGGAAAAGTACGGTTTGCTGGTGATCAGCGAGGTCATGGAGATTTCGCAGATCGAACTCATGGAAACGTATGTGGATATCTACCAGGTGGGCGCGCGCAACATGCAGAATTTCAATTTGCTGCGGGAACTGGGCAAGACGCGCAAACCGGTCATGCTCAAGCGCGGCATCTCGGCCACCGTCGAGGAATGGCTGCTAAGCGCCGAGTACATCGTTTCCGGCGGCAATTACGAGGTGATTCTCTGCGAGCGCGGCATCCGCACCTTCGAAACTTATACCCGCAACACCATGGACATCTCGGCCATCCCGGTCTGCAAGAACTTGTCTCATTTGCCGGTGGCCGCCGATCCCTCGCACGGCACCGGGCGGCGCGATAAGGTCGCGCCCATGGCGCGGGCCGCGGTCGCCGCCGGTGCCGACGCGGTCATCGTCGAAGTCCATTGCGCGCCGGACAAAGCCTTGTCGGATGGCGCCCAATCCCTCTACCCCCAGCAATTCGCCGAACTGATGGACCAGCTGCGCATCATCGCCCCGGCCGTGGGTAGGGCCATTGCTTAACAGTTCTCAGTTCCCGGTTCTCAGTTCGCAGTAACAAGAGCTGCCCGCAGGCACAGAAACACTGACCATCAACTGAGAACCGGGAACTGAGAACTGAGAACTATTTTGTTGTAACTTGCAACCAGAAATTTGAAACTCTCAACGTGGCTTTTCAGCAAATCACCGTTGTCGGCGTGGGACTGATTGGCGGTTCCTTCGCTTTAGGAGCGCGCCAAGCCGGTTTCCGGGGAACCATTGTGGGCTGCGATCGCCCGGAAGTACTGGCCCGGGCGCAGCAGCGGCAGGCAATCGATGCCGGTTGTGCGGACCCTGTCAAAGCTGTGCGGGACAGCGATCTGATCATGCTGGCCACTCCGGTCGGTGCGATCATCGACTTCCTGGAACAGGCTTCGATTTTTCCCTCCCACGCCCTCATTACCGACGTGGGCAGCACCAAAGCCCTGGTGGTGGAGCGCGCGCGGGCGGTACTGGGCAGCGATGCCGCCACGCGATTTCTGCCCGGACATCCGATGGCCGGTAAGGAACTGAGTGGCGTCGAGCAAGCCGATCCGGACCTGTTTCGCAATGCCCTGTGGTTGATCACCCCGCTTAACTGCGCCGCCTCGAAACGCAAAGGGCCGGGAAGCCCGGCCGGCCGGGCGCTTCGTGCCGGAGCCGCCGGCGAGTTTCTGGCCCTGGTAGAAAGCATGGGAGCGCGGGTGCTGGAGATGGAGGCGCAGCGCCATGACCGGTTGTGCGCCTGGGTCAGCCATCTGCCCCAAATGATGGCGACGGCGCTGGCGGCAACTCTGGAAGACGAGTTCCAGAACGATCCCGAGTTGGCTTCCATTGGGGGGCGGGCTTTGCGGGAGATGACCCGAATCGCATCTAGCCCCTATTCGATGTGGCGGGATATTGCCCTCACCAACGCCCCCCATATTCAAGAGGCGCTCCTCCGGTTGGAGCAGCGCCTGGCGCACATTCGCGAAAACCTCGGGACCCGGGAGTTGGCGCGGGAATTTGCCACCGCCCAAAAGTTCCGGCAAAAGTAATCCGGCTTCGCGTCCGGGGCCGCCTGACAAGAGAGTAAAATCGTTCTGCCATCGTGAATGTGCCGGCCTACAGCATCGTGGTTCCCGCCTATAACGAGGGTGAGCGCGTGGGCGCCAGCCTCGAACAAATGATTCAGTTCATCGCCGAGCGGGGCTGGGACGCGGAGGTCCTGGTCGTGAATGACGGCTCTAGCGACAACACCGCCGCCGTCGTGCACCGCTACATGAAGCTCTATCCGGCTATCCGGTTGATCGAAAATCCCGGCAATCGCGGCAAAGGCTACAGCGTCCGCAATGGGATACGGCATGCCCGAGGGGAGTGGCTGTTTTTTACTGATGCCGACCTGTCGGCGCCCATCTATGAGGCGGCGAAGCTGGCTGCCGCCATCCAGAGCGGCGCCGATATTGCGATTGGTTCGCGTTGGGTGCAACCGGAGTTGATGACCGAACGGCAACCCCCGTACCGGCAGTTCTTCGGGCGAATCTTTAACTTGCTGCTGCGTTTGGTGTTGGGCTTGAAATTCAAAGACACGCAGTGCGGCCTGAAGGCGTTCACCCGCCGCGCCGCCCGGCTGGTGTTTTCGCGGCAGCGCATCGAACGCTGGGGATTCGACCCGGAACTTCTCTTCGTGGCTGAACACCTGGGTTTGCGCACCGTAGAAGTACCGGTACAGTGGGCCAACGACGCCCGATCGAAGGTTCGTCCCCTGCTCGACGGAATGCAGATGTTCGGCGAATTGCTGCGGATTCGCTGGTACGCGATCAGCGACCGGTATGCTGCGCCGGTAGACGAGAAACTGGAGCAGACTCCACAGGAGCAGAGCACTTCCCGCGAGTGATTGGCGTATTATTGATTTCTCGGTCCGTCTTCTTAGTCGAGGGTCTCCGTGCCGGTAGTTTTGAAGCGCGCCCGTGAAAAGCCCAGCCGTAACGACGGTCTTCGTGTGCTGGTGGACCGCTTGTGGCCGCGCGGGATCGGCAAGGATAAGGCCCGAATCGATCTCTGGCTGAAGGATTTGGCGCCTTCGCACGAGCTGCGGCGATGGTTCCATGCCCGTCCCTCCATGTGGCGCCAGTTCCGCGAACGCTACCTAAAGGAGCTGCGCGCGCCGGAAGCGCAGCCGCCGTTGCAGCAACTTTATGATGTGCTGGCCCTGCGGGAAAAACTTACCCTGGTATTCGACTCTCGCGATTCCGAACACAATAACGCTGTGGTTCTGAAAGAATTGTTGGACGGCAAGCGTAAACCCCCGAGCAGCACCGGTCCGGCCAAGGCCGCGGCCATCCCCATGCGGGCCCGCGCTCGGCGGTAGTCTGGCCACTGATCTACGCTGAGAAACGCGGATCGGAAAATTCCTCCTGCGGGTTTTTTATTTATCCGCGTGAATCAGCGGAAATCTGCGGCGAATTTCCGTTTTTCTAACCGTGAGCGGCGCGAATTGCTAAGATAATTCCTATGGTCCTGTGTCCCCTGCCCGCGAAGGCGGAGAACCACGCGGCGTCCGCCGAGGAAAAACCTGCGCCGGTCTGGCCGGTGGTTGCGGAGCGCCAGAAATGCCGCGCCCATCGCTATTGGCTCATCAGTCAGCCCGATCACGCCAAGTTGTCCGGTGAGCTGGCGGCGAATTTTGCCTCGCCATCCTTCCCCAGTGTCAGCTCCGCGATGGCCTGTGCGATCGGCATGCACGACGCGGGATGGGGGATGTTCTCATCGGAATCGAGCCTCACGGCGCCCCCTCTGCTAGAGGGCGAGGGCAAGCCGCTGGCTTTTGTGGAGTGCCGGCCACCCGAATTCGTGCGCGCGTGGACTGCCTCGATCGCACAGGCCGAGGCGGTGTCCCTGGCCGGGGGCATTATCGTGAGCCGGCATTTCTGCGCTCTGGGCAACTTCCGCCTGCGGAACAGCAGCGGGCTGAGCGAGGACGACCGGCAACTCATCGCGGCGTTTACGCGCGACGAAGGCGCGCGCCAGCAACGCCTGCTCGCCGCCTGTACCGACTCCGCCGCCGAACTCGACCGCTGGCTCGAGGTCTTGCAGTTCTGCGATCTGCTGTCTCTGTACTTGTGTTCCGGCGCGCACCGGGCGGCTGAATTCCCGCAAAAAATGACCGATCGGCCGGTACAAATCCATTACGCTCCCGGCGAAGCCCTCTTCAGGCTTGAACCTTCGCCATTTCAGTCCGCCGACAGACAGCGCTTGGTCAGCGTGGCCGTCCGCGCCCGCGCCTATCCCTTCGCCAACGGAAATTCGGAAACGACCATTCTGACCTTTAACTTGATTTAGTTCCCGGTTCTCAGTTGCCAGTTGTTCAAACACTGTGCATCCGCTCTCGCTCTGGGAAACTGGGAACCGGAAACTCATCTGAGAATTGAGAACTGGGAACTGAGAACTCGGACGAGAACTGGTAAAATAGCAACGCCGCCTGGGGTAGGGCCGGTCTTGGCTTTCGGCCACGAGGAGTATATTCAACCTGTTATGAATCGCGTTTTTTGCGCCCGTGTATTGGGAATCGCTATCTTGCTTTGCGCGGCCGCCAGTTCAGCCTTTGCCGGCGATGTGGTCGTCGAAGAGATCATTGCCCGAATCGACGATCAAATCATTACGCGTACCGACTGGCAGCGCACCCGGGAACAATTGTTGAGTCAGTTGAAGGACCAGGGAATTTCGCCCAGCGACCCCCGTGCCGCGGCGGTAGATAAAGACCTGCTGCGCGACCTCATCGATCAGCGGCTGCTGCTGGAGAAGGGGAAAGAGCTCGGTATTACCGGCGATACCGAACTGATCAAGAAGCTGGACGAGCTCCGCAAGCAGATGAACCTGCCAAGCATTGAAGCGTTGGAAGAGGAGGCGAAGAAGCAGGGCGTCAGCTACGAAGATTTCAAGCAGAACATGCGCAACAACATCATTACCCAGCAGGTGATTCAGCGGGAAGTAGGGGGGCGCCTCAACATTACGCCGGATGAAGAAAAGCAGTTCTACGAGGCGCATAAGCAGGAAATGTCGCGCCCCGAACAGGTGCACCTCAGTGAAATCCTGGTGACCCCGCAGAAGCCGGAAGGACAAAAGGATACGGCGCAAGCGCCTCCCGACCCCAATCTCGCGGCGGAAGAGAAAGCCCAGCAGGCTCTGGCCGAGATCAAGAGCGGCAAGAGCTTCAGCGAAGTCGCCCGCAAGTATTCCAACGGCCCCAGCGCTGACCAGGGCGGCGACCTCGGTTTTTTCAAGCGCGGCACGCTCGCCAAGGAACTCGAGGACAAGACCTTTGCCATGAAGCCCGGCGAGGTAACCGACGTCATCCGCACGCAACAGGGCTTTGTGATCCTTAAAGTGGAAGAACATCAACCGGCAGGTATTCCACCCTTCGAAGCCGTCCAGCCGCAGATCGGGGAACAGGTCTATTATCAGAAACTCCAGCCTGCGCTCCGCGCCTATCTCACCAAGTTGCGCGAAGATGCGTTCATTGATATCAAGCCCGGATATGTAGACACCGGCGCCAGCCCGAATCAATCGAACCCGGTCATTACTCAGGCGTCCGACAAACCTGCCCCGCCCGCGGGCAAAGAGAAAAAGGCGAAGAAGAAAAAGGGCGGATGGGTAACGCACTAGAGCAATCAGCACTCAGCTAACTCCGTGCTCGTGAATTGGGTAATTTGTAATTGGGTAATTTGGTAATTGAAGAACCCGACCGCTTTTTCAATTACCAAATTACAAAATTACCCAATTACCAAATCCCAACGGCTGAATGCTGAGTGCTGACTGCTCTTTTAAACTTCTTTCTCACTGTCCAGAGCTTTTGCTGGTACCATAGGGGCCGTCCATGCAGCTACTCCCACTCATCGGCTTCCAGTTTTCGACCGTTGAACGACGATGTAACCGAACTTTGTCGGGGTTCCGGCTGAGTGCTGAGTGCTGACGGGGGCGAACTATGAAGAATTTCTACGTGGCCGATGCCGCCAGCCGCGCCGACGATCCCAAGCAGCGGGAGTTTCAATCGGCTTTTCTGGTGGTCTCCAAGCAGCTCAGGCCGAAACGGAACGGCGGCGATTATCTCGCTATCGTGGTCTGTGATCGAACCGGCCAGATCGAGGCCAAGATGTGGGACAACATCGGCCAGTACGTGAACAGCTTCGAGGCCGATGACCTCGTCCAGATCAAGGGCTATGTCAACCGCTTTAACGGAAGGCCGCAACTGATTGTGCAGACAATCGCGCGGTTAGAAACGGAGAGCGTCGATTTCGGCGACTTCCTCCCCAAGACCGACAAGAATATCGATCAGCTCTGGGCCAGCCTCGGCCAATCGGCCGAAACCATTCAGCAGCCGCACCTCCGGGCCTTGCTGCGCGCGTTTCTCGCTGACAACAGCTTCGCTACCGCCTTTCGCCAGGCCCCGGCCGCCAAGACCCTGCACCATGCCTACATCGGCGGGCTCCTGGAGCATGTGGTATCGCTGATGACCTTGTGCGATCTGGTTTGCCGCAACTATCCGCAGATCAATCGCGATTTGCTGCTCACCGGTGCTTTTCTGCACGACATCGGCAAGGTTCACGAACTCTGTTATGCGCGCTCGTTTGGCTATTCCACCCGTGGCCAGTTGCTGGGACACATGATCATCGAGTTGGAGATGCTGCAGCAGAAAGTGGCGGTGGTGCCGGGCTTTCCCGGCGAACTCAAGCTCCTGCTGGAGCACATGATCCTCAGCCATCACGGGGAATACGAGTTCGGCTCGCCGAAACTGCCTATGTTTCCCGAAGCGCTCATGTTGCATTACCTGGACGACCTGGATTCCAAAATGGAGAGCATGCGCGCCCAACTGCTGCGCGATGGCGATGTCCCGGGCGCCTGGACCGGTTACAACCCCTCCTTGGGCCGTCCCTTGTTGAGCCTGCGCAAGTACCTGGAGGGGGCCGGCAAGGATGACGCCGAAGCCGCAAGCGCAGAGTAACCACCGTTGCCCGTTACCCGCTCCCCGTTATCCTTTTTCCCGCTACTCGTTACGTGTTCCCTGCTAACGGGAAACGGGTAACGGGCAACGGGCAACGAGTTTTCCTGCCCACCTTTCTCTACAACATCTCATCTGGAGATAATCGATGGTGTCGGGTTCCAGCTCCCCGAACCCATTTTTGTTTTCCGCTTGCGGCTCGGTGGATTCATCCAACGGGGAACAGGAAACGGGTAAGTGAGGGTATTCATGCGTAGATTGAGCTTTTCGGTTTTCCCCCTGTTCCTCGCGATTCTCATCGTGGCGTGCGGTCGCGAGCAAAAGAGTGAATCGCAGCCGGCTCCGAGTGCCCCAACCACGTCCGCCGGGCAGCCGGTGAGTACGGGGACGCCTCAACTGCAGCCTCGTCCGCCAGCCGAGAAGCCTGCCGCTCCGGTTGCGCCCAAGATCGTTACCGTGCTGGCGGGAACGGAGATCGCCATGCGGCTTACGCAGGCGGTCGGGTCGAAGATAAGTCAGTCCGGCGACAGCTTTCAGGCCACGGTAGTGCGTCCGGTCCAGGTAAATGGCGAAGTGGTGATCCCGGAGAGTTCGGAGGCGGTAGGCCACGTGGCCGAAGCGGTTCCCTTGGGTCGCTTCAAAGGAGGCGCCAAACTTCAGCTCGTTCTGGACTCAATAACTATCCGGGGGAAGCGATATCCGGTAACGGCTTCTATTTCCCGCGTAGCTCAGGGTAAAGGCAAGCGAACTGCGGGCATGGTGGGTGGCGGCGCCGGACTGGGAGCTGTAATTGGGGCTATTGCCGGCGGGGGCAAAGGCGCAGCCATCGGCGCACTGGCCGGTGCGGGAGCCGGCACGGCCGGCACCGCGTTTACCGGCAATAAGGACATCGTGCTGCCCGCGGAATCTCAACTTACTTTCAAGATCCAGCAACCCATCGAAGTGAAATAGAGCAGTGGTCAGTGGCCAGTAGAGCCTGCACTGGCCACTTGCGTTACCCGTCCCCAACTGAGAACTGAGAACTGTACGGGCCACTGATCACTGACCACTGGTGATCAGCGGTTCCTCGCTTTTGCGTTCCCGGGGCCGATCTTTTTTGCCGGCATCCAGCACCTCGCGCACCGCTGCGGTCAAGGTGCCAATCGTGAAAGGCTTCTTCAGGAGTTTCACTTCGGAACGCTCCAGACCGTGCCGCACAATGGCATCGTCCGTGTATCCGGAAATGAAAAGGACTTTGGCCTCGGGATGCTCTTCCTGGAATTGGTCGGCAAAGACTCCTCCTGTGCAACCTGGCATGACTACGTCGCTGAGCAACAGGTGAATGGGTTTGGAGAAATCTGCGGCGACGGCCATGGCCTCCGCCGGATTGCAAGCTTCCACCACGGTATAGCCCGCGCTTTGCAGGATCTCGCGCACCGCCCGGCGAACGCCGTCCTCGTCCTCTACCACCAGAACGTTCTCACTGCCGCGCACCATTTCGGGTTTCCGCCGTTTGGGCGGGGGTGGAAGGGGAACGTCCGGATGGGCGGGCAGCAACACCCGGACTGCGGTGCCCACTCCGGGCTCGCTATTGATGGTAATGTAGCCGTCGCTTTGCTTCACAATTCCATAGACTGTCGCCAATCCGAGACCGGTTCCCTTGCCATGCTCCTTGGTGGTGAAGAACGGTTCAAACACGCGGGCCTGCACTTCCGGAGTCATCCCTACGCCGGTATCGGTGACCAGCAGTTCCACGTAGTCTCCCGGCTGAATGAAGCCGAACTCCTTGGTCAAAAGGTGCACGTTGCGCGTCTCCAGCACTACCTTCCCTCCGCGGGGCATGGCATCGCGCGCGTTTACCGCCAGATTTAAGATGACCTGCTCCAACTGGCTGGGATCGGCGTGGACCGTACGGAGGCCTTCCCCGAGATGGAGAATCAGCTCGATGTCCTCGCCAATCAACCGCGCCAGCAATTTGTTCGCGTCCTTAACCACGGAGTTTAGGGCCATGGGGCGCGGAACCAGAACCTGGGTGCGGCTGAAAGCCAGCAATTGCTGGGTCAGTTCGGCCGCCCGGTCGGCGGCCGCCAGGATGTTTTCGTGATAGCGTTCTATATCGCCCGGTTTTACCTGCGCCAGTTCCACCGAGCTGCGGATGACGTGCAGTAAATTGTTGAAATCGTGCGCCACTCCGCCTGCCAGCCGGCCTACGGCATCCATCTTCTGCGCCTGGCGCAATTGCATTTCCAGCCGCCGGCGCTCGGTGATGTCGCGCGCGATGTTCTGCACCCCCACCGGTTGGCCGTCCTCATACAAAATACTGGTGCTGACCTCCAACAGCAGTACGGTGCCGGCTTTATTGAGGATTTCCACCTCGAATCCCACGGGCGGCGCCGTCAGCGAGGCGACTTGCTGGGCAAAGGCTGGCCGCGCCTGTGGCGCCAATAGGTCGATCACATTCATGCCGGTGATCTCCTCCACCGTGTACCCGGTGGCGCGCGCGGCCGCGGGATTGATGCCGGTAATATTTCCCTTAAGATCGAGGAAGAAGATGAGTTCGGATGCGTTCTCCACCAGTTCGCGGCAATGCCGTTCGGTTTTTAGCAACGCGGCTTCGGCGGCTTTTCTCTCCGTGATGTCGGTGGCGGCGACAATCAGGAGCAGTTCACTCTCCAGTTCGACGATTTCGGCCGAGGCCAGAACCGTGCGGCGGCTGCCCGACTTCGTGCGCAGGCCAAGCTCCACACTGGCAAGACCGGCCGGGGCGGCGCCACTGCCCAAGGCGAGCAGTTGCGCGCTGTCCTCCCAAAGGTTCAAATCAGCGACTGACTTGCCAATGACCTCCTCGGCGGTGTATCCCAGGCGGGCCAGGAAGGTTTCATTGGCATCCACCAGAACCAGATCCAAGGAGCGGTAAATGCTGATCAGCGCCGGGCTGCGGCGAAATGCCTTCTCAAATTTTTTCTCCGAGGCGCTCAACGCCGCTTCCGCGCGCTTGCGCTCGGTCAGGTCCGTGATGGCGATCATCACGCCGGAATACTGGCTGGTAAGATCCCGGATGGGCGCGGTCGACAAACTTACAGGAATGGTCGTGCCGTCCTTGCACACGCACTCCATCTCGACGTTCTTCAGCGATATTCCCGCCAGAATCTGCTCTTGGCGCAGGTGCTGTTCCTCCTGTTGTTCCTCGGGAACGATGGGGACGGGACGGTCCAGAACTTCCGCTTCCGTCCAATCGAACATCTCTTCCGCCGCGGGGTTCCACCGTTTCACCCGCCCTTCGCGATCGACGGAGATAATGGCTACCGGCGCCGCCTTCACCAGAGCTTCCAGGGATTCCGTGGTGCGCTGCAGTTCCTCTTGGAAGCCCTTACGCTCGCTCACGTCGCGCAGGAATGAATAGTAGATTACCTCGCCTCCTTCGCGGCTGGCGTTGACAGTCGTCTCCACGGTAATAGACCTGCCATCGGCGCGCCTGAACTGGAGCAGCAGTTGGCGCGCGGAACCGTCGCGCCGCAACCATTCCTGCAGGGCGCGCCGATGATCGGGGTTTACGTAGAAATCCGTCGCTCGGAATTCATGAATTCTCTTCTGATCGATGCCGAGCAGGGCAGCGCAGGCGCGGTTGCAGGCCAGCAGGGCGCCATCCGCTTTGGAGATACAGATTGCGTCCGGCGCTTGCTCAAACAGCAGTTGAAACTTTTGTTGCCATTCCTGCCCCCCCCAGCTCCTTGTCGAAATAAACCCGGCAATCCAGGCACAGAGCGCCACACTGATCAGGCAGGGGAGAAAGTAAGCGATGTGCTCCCCGCCGAGGCGGGTCGTGGCGCCGATGGCGGCAAGGCAGGCTACCGGAAGCCCGAGCCAGCACACCAACCGTATCCAGTTTCCCGTGGACATTCGCAAAGTCGTTTCAGAGTAGCAGATTTCACTATGCTTGAAACCGGGTAAAACGCTGACTCGGGCAGGGAGAAATAAAAAATGCGTCGGAACCCAACCTCGGTCCCGACGCTGCTCGAGAAGTTCTATCGACCCTATCGGCCGGTCCGGCCCGTTACTTTAGGGGGGAATTCGGGGGAATTCATAAATAACTTCATGCAAATTCACGTTACTTTAACGGTGCATCCTTTAAATTTCGGTAGCTGGGACCGCCCGGCGGGGATATAAGTGGGGCTTACGGAAGCCGTTTAATCAAGCCCGGCCCGGTTGGACGCAGGAGTCACATAGGGGGGCTTGTTGGCTAAGGGACAGAGCTGTTCCAGTTCACGGGTAGCCCGATCGATCGCCAGGATAATCTGTTCCGGGTAGCGGCGCATAGCCGGATCGAGGCCTTCCCGTAAAAGCATTAATTCGGCATAGCCGCGAACTGTCATGAGGATATTGCCAATTTCGTGGCGTAGAAAGTTGAGGTTGTGATCAGCGTTGTTTTCTGACATACGCAATCCCTCATCTGTGGTGTGGGCCAGCCAGCGTCCCTAACTGTATATCGGTCAGGAAGGTCCAGAACATTAGGGTATAGGCCCAAGAGCGAGAACAGGGGTGGATGTGCTATGTTCCTGGTGCAGCAGCGAACCGAGATCAGCAACCATCCCCAGAAATTGAGGCAACTGCCGTGCGCATCCTGTTGGCAGAAGACGATGGGCCGCTAGCAAGCTTTGTATCCAAAGGTTTACAGGCGGAGAACTACCTGGTCGACGTAGCCGCCGCGGGCGACGAAGCCCACGCCATGATCACCGAGCGGGGCTACGATCTGATCATTCTGGATTTGAATCTGCCGCGCCTGGACGGGCTGCAAGTTTTGCGGAAGGTGCGTAGTGACGGAAGTACTAGCACTCCTATCCTCGTGCTTACCCAGCGCAGCGAGGTGCAGGAGCGGGTCCGTTGCCTGGATGCCGGGGCGGACGACTATCTCACCAAGCCCTTTTCTTTTGCTGAGCTATCGGCGCGGGTCCGTGCCCTGTTGCGCCGGCGCGGGCAGTTGACGGAGTCGGTCCTGCGCGTAGAAGACCTGGCTTTGGACCGGGTGCAGCGTAAAGTAACCCGCGGCGGGCGCACTATCGAACTTACCCCCAAGGAATTTGCCCTGCTCGAGTACCTGATGCGGAATGCTGGACGCCGCGTGACCCGGGCCATGATTATGGAACACGTCTGGAATCTCGCTTTCGATACCATGACCAATGTGGTCGACGTGTATATCAACTATCTTCGCAAGAAAGTGGATACCAGCCCCGAGCGGCCGCTGATTCAGACCATCCGCGGCGTCGGCTATCAGGTAGGATCCGGCTCCTAGCCCAACTCATGACCGCCGTTCCGGAAACGGATTTTTACGCAGCTTTCTTACACGAGCTCAGTCAGCCCGTCACTGCCGTCCGCAATCTGCTGGAACTCACTACCTATCGGGAGTCCAACGATTGGCCGGCGGTGGTGGAAGACGCTCTGGAGAATGTGGAACGCATCGTCGCGCTGATCGACTTGATGAGCGAACTGAAGCGGCTGGAACGGACCCCGGCGGCGCCGGAGCAGGTCGACCTCGCCAGCCTGGTGCGGGAAGCGATCGAAGACCTGGGCATCGCGGCGGCAGAAAACGGCAAGCCGCTCCAGGGCGAAGGCTTGGCCGCCCCTGCCTGGGTATGGACCCCTCCAGCCGTGCTGCGGCCGGCTTTGTTCCGCATTCTCGACGACGCCATTCATCACACCCCGTCGCGAGAACGAATAAATATCGTATTACGATATGACTCCGGCACGGCCCGGCTGGATATCACCTCCGCGGGAATGCGGTTTTCTCCGGCAGAAAGAGAAACCCTTTTGGCCCTGGCCCAGACGGGCCGCGGGCCGCGGGGCGCCGTGACCCGGCGCGTATTTCGTGTGGCGCTGATCCTGCGCACCCTGGCTCTGCATGGGGCAAAATTTACCCTTTCCGCCGGCCAAGCCCCAACCGCAACCCTGCAAATCGCTTTGCCGGTGAAATAAGCCACAAGCTATAAGCCACAAGCCAAAAAACTGCAGATCCCTCGCTCCGAAAGGGTAAAAAGCCAAACTAGTAAACAGAGCATATTGAAATGCGGCCGTTACCCAGCCGGGCTGTTAACTATCTTGGTGTTTTTTAACCCCCTCTCCACGCAGGATCACAACCCGGCAATTGTTGCGTATCACCGGCTTGCGGCTTGTCGCTTGTGGCTGGTTGCTGCCCTGAAGGAATCCAGCATCTACTCACCTTCTAAGTGAAATTTAACTTGCTTCTAAGCTTCCTCTAAGTCTTCTTAGCTACACTGCCTCGCAAGTAGTGCCAAAGGATAAGAAAAAAATGGCCACTTCGTCGCTTCTTGCTCGAGATAGTTATTTACCTGGCAGTCCGGCCCTCTTAGTGTCGGGCTCACACCCACAATCGTTGTGCAAGACCCTGGAGGCGCAGCAGTGTATGGCGGAGGCCGCGCGTAGCGGCGCCGACGCGCTGGCGCGCATGGAAAGCAAACATTTCGATCTGGTGCTGCTGGATTCCAAGCTGCCGGACCTGGACGCGGAGGAAGTGCGGCGCGTGATGAAGTCCCACCGGCCGGACCTCCCGGTCGTGTTTCTGGATTTCGCCACCGGTAAGCTGTTGAGCACCGAACCGCTCTCGGGCGCAGTGCAGCAAGTGCTGCAGGTAATCCAACGCGCCTCCCACGAGGACCTGCCCGAGCCCGCTCCGGCGCGGGAACCCGAACCGCCGGCCCGGCGGCCTGATCCGGTAGCGGAGCCTTTGCCGGGCATGGTCGGTTCCAGCGTATGCATGGCGGAGCTCTACCGTCTGGCGCGCATGGTCGCCCGCCGTGATGCCACCGTCCTGCTGGAAGGCGAAAGTGGCACGGGCAAAGAATTGGTGGCCCGGGCGATTCATGAGCTTAGTTCCCGCGGGAAGCTGCCCATGGTCACCGTCAACTGCGCGGCCATCCCGGAGTCCCTGCTCGAATCCGAACTCTTCGGTTATGTGCGCGGCGCGTTCACCGGTGCCGTGCAATCCAAGCTGGGGCGCATCCACGCCGCCCAGGGGGGAACCCTCTTCCTGGACGAAGTCGGCGATCTGCCCCTGAGCATGCAGGCCAAACTGCTGCGCTTTTTGCAGGAAGGCGAGGTCCAGCGGCTGGGCAGTCCCGACGTTTTCCGCGTCGATGTGCGGGTGATCGCGGCAACCAATGCCGACCTGCGCGAGCGCATTAAACGGAGCGAGTTCCGCCGGGATCTCTTTTACCGGCTATCCGTCTTTCCCATTCGTATTCCCACCCTCCAGGAGCGCCCGGACGATATCGTGGCCCTGGCGTCTCACTTCCTGGCTCAGCTATGCCGGCGCGCTAAATTGCCGCTAAAGGCGTTGCATCCGACGGTACATGCCCTGCTGCTTCAACATTCCTGGCCGGGCAATGTGCGCGAGCTGCAACACGCGGTCGAGCGGGCTTTTATCCTCGCCGACGAAGACCCGCTGTTGCGTGCCGAGTACTTCACCCTGCAGTAACTGAGAAAAATCTACCGTAGCTGAGATAAATCTTAGGAAAAAGTTGCCCAGTTTGGCACTCCGTGTGCCAAACCACATTGTGTGTACCACCCGGACCAGATGGGAGTGGGTATGTCGCCAGGGCTTGCCACCAGGGAAACGCTCGCCAAAGCTTTCGCCGATTTCAACCGTGCCGCCGGGATCTTGCAGTTTTCCTATCAGGAGCTGCAACAGGAAATCGCGGCGTTGCGGCAGCAAGTAGAAGAAAAGAATCGGCGTTTGACGCAGAGCTTGGCCGAAACCGAGCGTATCCGGCTCCGCTTAGAGAACCTTTTGGACACACTGCCTTGCGGCGTTGCCGTGCTGAAGAAGGACGGGAGCCTGCAAGTTTGCAATCCCGAAGCTAAGAGATTAATGACCGCAAGCGATAGCCAGTCCCGCCTTCAGGCGGCGCTGGCCGAGCCCGGGCCGCAAACCGAGCGGGAATTGGTGCTCGTCGGCGACAACCAGCCGCTATACGTAGCCGTGCGGCCAGCTACGCTGACGGCCGAAAACGGCCACCCGGAAACCCTTTTCATTATTCGCGACGTAACCGCCGATCATTGCCTGGAAGAGGAACGCCAGAGTGCCCGGCGCTTTCAGGCGCTGGCGGAAAGCTCGGCCCTGCTCGCCCACGAGGTTCGTAACCCTCTGGCCAGCATGGAGTTATTTGCCTCCTTGCTGGTGGACGCCAGCGCTTCGGGCCAGGGCGATATGGCCAACTGGGCGAAACACATCCAAGCGGGAGTCCGGCTGATTGCAGCTACCGTCAATAACGTTCTGCACCTGCGGAACCCCGGTCCGCTCCAGTTACGCCCCGTCGATCTTGTCGAGCTTCTTGGCAGTACGGTCCAACTGCTTGAGCCGGTCGCCCATCAAGCCGGGGTACGCATAGAATTTGCTCCCCACGCGGACCAGGTGATGATTCAGGCCGACCGGTCGCGCCTGCAGCAGGTCTTCTTCAATCTGGCGGTCAATGCCTTCCGGGCGATGCAGCCCGGGGGAGTCCTTGCGGTGGAGACCCGTAGCGCGGAGAACGCGGTGGAAGTGCAGTTCCGCGACCAGGGTTGCGGGATCGCCGCGGAAGATCTGGATCGGGTGTTCGAGCCCGGCTTCAGTCGTGTGCCAGGCAGTTCAGGTTTCGGACTGGCAGTGTGCCGCAAAATCATGGATCAGCACGGCGGCGGCATTCAAATCGCCAGCCAAGTGGGCGCGGGTACGACTATCGCGCTCACATTCGTTCCTAAGGGAGAAACAGCATGAGACAGGTACTCGTGGTGGACGATGAAGCCGCCATGCGAGCCGCGCTGGAAATCAACCTCCGCCGTCAGGGTTGGGCCGTACAGACTGCCGGGGGCGTACAGGAAGCCTTAGCCAAATTTCGCAACGGTAAGTTTCCTCTGGTGGTCACCGATATGCGCATGCGGGACGGAGATGGCCTGGGGGTGCTGCGCGAAGTCCGCGCCATCGCTCCCGAAACCGCCGTCATTTTCCTCACTGCTTACGGCAGCGTGCCCGAGGCGGTCAGCACCATCCGCGAAGGCGCCTGCGATTACCTGGAGAAACCAGTTACGTTCGAACAGCTCGAGAAGGTGATTCAACGGGTGCTGAGCGCCCCGGCGGCCGCACATGGCCAGGTGATCGGCCAGTCCTACCAGATGCGCCAGGTCGTGGAACTCGCCCTCCGGGTGGCGCGCACCGACGCCGATGTGCTCATTGAAGCCGAGAGCGGAACCGGCAAAGAACTTCTGGCCCGCCTGATCCATCAAAACAGCGTTCGCAAGAACAGCCCCTTTGTCGCCGTCAACTGCGCCGCGTTCCCCGAGGCGCTGTTGGAAAGCGAATTGTTCGGCTACGTGCGTGGCGCGTTCACGGGCGCGGTGGCCAGCAAGCCCGGCAAATTTGAATTGGCCGATCGCGGAACCCTGTTATTGGACGAGATCGGCGAAATGCCCCTGGCCTTGCAGCCCAAATTACTGCGCGTCTTGCAGGATCGGCAAGTCGACCGTCTGGGCGATACCCAGCCCTGCAAAGTAAACGCCCGCGTCATCGCCACTACCAATCGCTGTCTGTCGAACCTGGTCAACGAAAGTAAGTTCCGCGCCGATCTGTTCTACCGGCTGAACGTTGTGCCCTTGACGATTCCCCCGCTCCGCAAGCGGCCGGAAGATGCCGTGGAGTTGGCCGAACATTTTCTCGTCAAATATGCCCCCCAGGGCACTTCTTATTCGCTCTCACCGGAACTGAAACAACAACTGGTGGCGCATTCCTGGCCGGGCAACGTGCGTGAGCTGGAGAACCTTATCCGGCGCGCCCTGGTGCTCTCTACCGGGCCGGTGCTCGGACCCGAGATCCTCGACACGCCCGCGACTGCGGCCCAGTTTACCCCTTCCGCCACTTTGCAGCCGGGCGCCACCTTGAAAGACGTGGAGCGGCGCCTGTTCGAAGTGACCCTGGCCTCCACTGGCGGAAACCGCAGCCGGACGGCCCAACTGCTGGGCATTAGCATTCGCACCGTGCGTAACAAAATCCGCGAATACGGCCTGCAAAGGAGGAAAATATGAGTCTGCTCGATTCCCCCTCGCTGCACATCGTGGAACGCTTCCTGGACCTGGCTGCCTATCGCCAGTCCCTGGTTGCCGGCAATATCGCCAATATCGATACCCCGGGATACCACACCCGCGATATCGACTTCCGGAGCGAATTGCAAAAGGTCATCGATGGCTGCGATACCCCCGAAAAACCTTTGCCGTTTAATGTGCCCGGATTGATGCAGCGCCCGGATGGAAACGACGTGAGCGTCGACCGGGAATCGCTTGCCCTGGCCCAGACCCAGATCCAATTCCGGATCGGGGTGGAGTTGGCCCGGCACGAATTCCGCATGGTCTCTACTGCGATCAATGAAGGGAAATCGTCATGAACCTCTTTGGCGTACTGGATATCAGCAGTGGCGCGCTCAAGGCGGAACGGCTGCGCGCCGAAGTTGTGGCCGCCAATCTGGCCAACGTGGAAACCACGCGCACCCCCGAAGGCGGCCCTTACGTGCGCCAGCAAGTCGTCTTTCAGGCGGCTCGCAGCACCCGCTTTGGCGATCTGATGCAGGGCCTGGCCGATACCCGGGTGCCCTCCGTGGAAGTAACGGGGCCGGTCAGCGATCCCACGCCCCCGCTCATGCGTTACGCACCCGGACATCCCGACGCCAATGCCGATGGCATGGTGGCTTACCCCGCGATTAATCCGGCCCAGGAAATGGTGGACCTCATGAGCGCCGCGCGCTCCTTTCAATTGAATACCGCCGCCGTACAGGCCACCAAGAACATGATTACAGAGTCGCTCCAAATTCTGCACTGAGGAATTTTGCATTGAGGACGGGCACGCACTATGAGTAACAACATTCAAGGCTTGGGCTCGCCGCTTCCGATTAGCCCCCCGACCGCACAGCCGGGCCAGAATCAGCCCGACTTCGCCCAGACCCTGCGCGAAGGCATGCGCCAGATCGACCAGTTGCAGGCCGACGCCAACCAGAAGAGTGCACAACTCCTGCAGGGCGACGGCCAGGACGTTCACGCCGCCATGATCGCGGTCGAGAAAGCTGAGTTGTCGTTCCAGTTGATGATGCAGGTGCGCAACAAGATTGTGAGCGCCTATCAGGAAGTTTCGCGCATGAGCTTTTAAACGCCGCGGTGGGCGGCCGGCAGCGGGAAGCTGGCAACTGAAAACGATGGTTTGACTGATCCCTGGCCACGGACCCCTGGCCACTGCTTATGGATCGTTTGAAAGAAATCCGGAAGTGGCTGAACGAACTGTCGCGGCGGCAGCAGATAATGTTAGGCGCCGGGGTGGTCGTTGTCCTGGCGGTGCTCGGTGGTTTTGTGGTCCTGATCGGTGGTCCCGACTATAAGACGGTATATTCCGGCACCAACCCTTCCGATACTCAGGCGCTGGCGGCCCGCCTGCAGGAAAAGAAAATCGAGTACCGCCTCTCGCCCGACGGCAAAGCCATTCAGGTGCGGGCGGAAAATGTGGATAAAGCGCGGTTGGAAATTGCCTCCAACGGCGTGCCCCGCAATGGCCGGCTGGGGTTCGAAATTTTTGATAAACCCGATTGGATGGGCAGCGACTTCGCCGAGAAGGTGAACTATCAGCGCGCCCTGGAAGGCGAACTGGAACGCAGCATCCAGAACCTGAGCGAAGTGGAAGCTGCTCGGGTCCATATCGTGCTGGCGCGCGAATCGCTGTTTACCGAGCGGGAGCGGGAGGCCAAAGCCTCCGTGGTCCTGCGTCTGCGCCGCATGCCTTCGCACGATTCCGAACAGGCGATCATCCACCTGGTGGCCGGCGCCGTAGACAATCTGAGTCCGGAAAACGTTACCCTCATCGACAGTGAGGGCCGCGTTCTGAGCTCTCCGCAACGCAAGGGCGGCAATGCGGTGAATGCCGACCTGGAGAATGAGCTTTCCGCCAAACTGCTGGCTACCCTGGAGCCCGTCGTCGGGCGCGACCATGTGCGCGCCAGCGTCAATGTCGAGTACGATCTGGCCAGCACCGAAGATAACCAGGAGACCTACGATCCTAATTCCGCCGTTGCCCTGACCGTGCAGAAGTCGGAAGAAATGTCCGGCGACCAGCGTCCCGCAGGGATCCCGGGCACCACCAGCAATCTGCCTAGCGCTAAATCGCAAGTCCCGGCGGGCGTCGCGACTGTGATGAATGCCTCGCAATCCCATCACTCGGAAAGCAGCACTTACGCGGTAAACCGCAACGTGCGCCGGGTGGTGCAGCCGTCCGGCGGCATCCGCCGTATATCGGCCGCGGTGTTGCTGGACGCGAACGCCGCCCAGCGTACGCCGGAACAACTGCAACAAATCGCTTCTCTGGCGCGCGCCGCCCTGGATTTCGATTCCAAGCGCGGCGACAGCATCGAGGTGCAGAGCATCGCCTTTGCCCCGCTGCCCGCCGAGAACTTCGTCAAACCCAGTCTGCCGGTGCGCGTCGTGACGACCATGCAGCGGTGGACCAATTTGCTCCGGTTCGTTGCCATCGGTCTGCTCTTTGTCGTGGTGTACTTCTTAGTGCTACGGCCGGTGCGTAAACAGGTGATTGTCATGGCGCAACAAATCGCTGATAAGAAAGCCGCCGCCGCGGCCGCGGCTGCGGCAGAAGCTGCCGCCGCGGCCGCCGCCGCGGCTGCGGCTGCCCTGCCGGCCAAAGCGGCCCGTAACTTGCCGCCTCCCCAACTCGGGGATCCCGAGTTGCGCAAACAGATCGTCGACAAAGTCAAGAAGGATGCGCAGAACGCCGGCAAGCTTATTCAAAGCTGGATCCGCCAGGGCGAGATGGCTAACAAATGAGCCCCCCACCGCGAGGTCCGTCTCCGTTGCGCAAGGCCGCCGTGCTGATGGTCCTGCTCGGGGACGATGCTGCCAGTTCCATTTACAAGCACCTGCCGGACAAGGAGGTGGCGGAGCTTACCCGGGAGATTGCCGAACTCGATTTCGTTTCTCCCGAGCTGGCGTCTGTGGTCTTAGAGGAATTCGAGCGCCTGCAACTGACGCAGGAATATATCGCTCTCGGCGGCACCGAATATGCCAGCCGCCTGCTGGTGAAAGCGTTCGGAGAGGAACAGGCCCGGCACTTGCTCGATGAGGTGGAACGGTCCGTGGAGGCCCGTGCCGGCAACCTCGACTCGCTGCAGAAAGCCGACCCGCAACAATTGGCCAAGTTCATCGAGAACGAACACCCGCAAACCATCGCGCTGGTGGTCGCTCACCTGGAAACCAAACACGCTTCCGCCCTGATCGAGATCCTGTCCGAGAAGACCCGTGCGGAAGTGGTCCGCCGCTTGGCGGAAATGCGCCAGTTCTCCCCCGAAATGGCCAACAAGGTGTCTACCGTCCTCAATAAGAAACTGTCGTCGTTGGGACAGCAAAAGCAGCGTGGCTATGCCGGTTTCAAGGCGGTGGCCGATCTGCTGAACCGCATCGAGCCGGCCGCCAGCAAA
>Ga0326728_10010575_pt1 | contig 21538 bp, 21 predicted proteins | sample MB3enrmetagenome_FD_207602 | JGI IMG/M metagenome (GOLD analysis project Ga0326728, IMG submission 207602) | Lab enriched peat soil microbial communities from McLean, Ithaca, NY, United States - MB31MN | ecosystem: Environmental > Terrestrial > Soil > Wetlands > Peat | place: USA: New York... | reverse complement strand
TCGGCAGCATGATGACGCCCCTCTTCGCGCAGCAGGAGGAGAATCCCAACGTCGACGAGATCACGGTTCCGGAAGGTACGGAATTCAAGCTCCAATTGCACACCACCCTTAATTCCAACACGTCCAAAGCGGGCGACCGAATCATGTGCACGTTGATTGACCCGGTGGCCGTCGAGGATCGCGACGTGCTCCCCAAGGGCGTGCGCATCGATGGCCACGTCGGCGAGTCGCACTCCGCGCAACGCCGCGGCAAGGGTGGTTTACTCACCATCGTTTTCGACACTGTGGAACTTCCCAACGGCCAAAAGGTGGCGATCATAGGTTCGTTGACCGAAGTGTTCTCCAGTGAAAGCGGCAGCGACCCAAACGTCGGACCGGAAGGTGAACTGAAAGGCAAAGGCCCCAACCGCAAAGAGCAGGCTCTACTCATCGTGGCTCCCGCCGCCGTGGGAGCGGTGGGCGGCGTGGGAACCGCCATCGCCCTGGGCACCGCCGGCATCATGACAGCGCTCTTCCTCCCCCGAGGTAAACAGGCAGCTCTTGCCGCCGGCTCGCTGGTGGGTATGCGCCTCGATCGCGACGTTACCTTGGTCATCCCTTCCGCCGGAAGATAGAAGCCCAATTGCTTTCCAGCGCTGGATTTTTTGCTTTACAAGTTATTAAATCCCATTAATAAGCGTTAATACGGATTCGAAACCGCTGCGCTTGACAATCCCCACAGAGCGACATTATGTCCTTGCATGTCGTCCTTAAGCGGCGTTCGGCCTCCCTCATAGTGAACGCCCGTTGGGCCGGCGGACAGCTCGCCGGTGTTTGACGCCGCCCCCGAACCCCTAATCCCTAACCCCCAGCCCCTGTTCTTCTCCTATTCCGCCCTGCGCATCATGATGCAATCTTAAAGACATCTCTTGAAAATATTACTGCGCGGGTACATACTCCCCGCGACGGGAGCGCGGATGTTCTTCAAAGCTTCTCTTTGCCAACTCTACGTTGAAGATGAGCGTCCCTGGCTGGCTGGTTTTAGCTGCGCCGAGGACAGCACCGTGTTGGGGCCGCTGATTTCCGGTGTTGCCCGATGCCTTCCCGCCGAACAGCGAATTAAACCCTTTCGTCCCTTGTCACACGTCAACTTGAATGAATGGAGATCCCCATGGCCCAATGCAAAAATCACTCGGATCTGGCGGCAGTCGACCGGTGCGCCGGATGTGCGGAGCCTTTCTGCGCAAACTGCCTGGTCGAAATAAACGGCAAGAAATATTGCGGCTCGTGCAAGGTGCTGGCCATTCAGGGCCGGCCTCTTCCCCAGCAAGCCACCATCCCCTGCGCGGAAGCCGATGAAGCCCTCAAGTATGCACTTATTGGTATAATATGTTTTGGTATTATTCTCGAGCCGATGGCCATCGTCAAGGCGAACAAAGCCAAGAAGATGATCGCCCTCAACCCGCAACTGACGGGATCGGGCAAAGCCCAGGCGGCCATGATCATCGCCATCGTGGCGCTGGCTTTGTGGGTGTTGGGAATCGTCGCCAGAATCGCACAACATTGAGGCTTATATGAGCGACATGATTTGTCCGGACTGCATGGGCGCTTTGGCCACCACGGACGGCAAATCCGCGCGCTGCCGAGTGCATGGCGGCACCTATCGGGTGCTTTTCTGGCGGGGGATGAGCGCGCCGGCGGTTCCTTCCACCGCCATGCCGGCTGCGGCCCCGGCGCCCATGCCGGGGCCCGACGTTGATTCCCCGGCGGGCGATGCCGCCACCCGAACGTTAAACCTCTCTCCAGGTGAATTCCTGGCAGCCAAAACCGCGGCCGCTCCGGCGCCGGCAGCAAGCACGGAGGGCGTCCCGATGTGCTATCTCCATCGCACCGTCCCCGCCGCCCACACGTGCAATACCTGCGGCCTGCCCATTTGCACAACCTGCGAATTCGCATTTCCGGTGAGCGTTGAGAAACCCAGTGGAGTTCTTGGTCTGGGGGACTCACGCCAACTCGCGATTTACCTCTGTCCCCGTTGCGCCGCCGCACCCCGGCAGAACATCGACACGCCGAGAAAAAAATACATGATGTGGTCCTACGGGCTGGCCGTGTGGTCGACGTTTGCCCTGCTGATGTTTTTCGTGCTGGTCTCCTCGCTGCACACCAAAGAGGAGCGGGGATCCGTGGGCACTTTGGCGTTTTACCTGATCATTCTCCCGTCCCTCACCGGCACCGCCCTGGGCACCGCCGCCATCGATCGGCGCCTGGTCAATCCGTTTTCCGTCAAGGTGCCGGCGATATGGAACGGGGTGATTCTCGGGATTTTCATTTTGTTGATCATCGTTGGGCTGCTGCACCGAGTTTCGTAGGACCTTTTAGGAGGGGCGCAGATTGACGTAGAGGCGGCGGAACCTGTCCCGATCTTATCGGGACGCCGCCATAAGGCGAGGTGAACTCGCCGCTACGACCTTCAACTGCACCACTGCCAAGGCAATGAAGGAAGTGACTTATGAGTTTGAAGATCAAGGCGGGTTTCCTCTTTGAACCGAAGTGGCTTAAGGTTGACGCCAAAGGCATTAAATTCTATGAGTGGCGCGCCTGGGGCGGCGCCAAGAAATTTGCTTTTGGCGATGTCCAATGCATTCTGATGTCGAATGACCACACGCTTTCCTTCCAGGCCGGGGGCAAGATTTACAGCATTCGGACCAAGCCGGACAAGCCAAAACATCAGGAGACTATCAGCCGCTTCGTGCGCGAGGTGGAGCGCACCGAACTCGCCAGGAGAGGTCTCCCGGCCGGACCCCATCAGGGCTAAACGCCGACGCCGGACGGAGGGGGGAGCGCTAGGGGCGGATTATGGGCAATATACGATTGCGAGTTTCAGATGTTTCGGGGAGCAGGGTTTCCATGGTGGAGGCGCCGGACGACGTTACCGTGAACCGCATCCTGGTTCTCCTGGTGGAACGCATGAATCTGCCGCTGAACAGTCCGGACGGGCAGATTATGAGTTACAAGCTGCACCATCGTCGAAGCGGCACGCAGCTTCTCGACAACCAGACTTTGGCCGAGGCGGGAGTTGCGAATGAGGATGAGCTAAGGTTGCAGCCGGAAATCACCGCGGGCCGTCGATGCCTCTGTGCGAAGCACCTTGGAGTGCGGCGGCTCGACGCCGCCTTGTTCCTCCTCGGCTTTATGCCAAAGCGGCGTCGAGCCGCCGCACTCCAAGGTGCTTCGCACAGCCATTTTCATGAGAGTAGCCGTGAGTGACGCGGCAGCTAAGGACCCAGCGAAATCTACTGGCCACGTCACAAAAAATGCAGAAACTCCAGGGAAAGGCGGAGCCGCATTGAGCACGGCGGTTTCCCCCTAATTTGGATAGCCGGATGATGTCACCCCCCGAACAAATACCGATCAACCTGAGTGAGGGCCGGTTTTCCCGGCTGGAAGCGATCGAATGGTGGGACCAGTCGCGGCTGGGCGCGGCGCGAATCCTAGTGGTGGGCGCTGGAGCTCTGGGAAACGAAATCATAAAGAACCTGGCGCTGCTGGGAGCCGGCCACCTGGTGGTTGTGGATATGGACCGCATGGAACTGAGCAACTTAAGCCGCTCCGTTCTCTTCCGGGAGAGTGACGCCGGTTTGCCCAAGGCTGAGTGCGCCGCCCGCGGAGCGAAGTCACTCTATCCCGGCATCCGCGTCAGGCCGATCGTGGGCAACATTTCGGCGGACGTCGGGTTCGGGTGGTTTCGGTGGGCGCAGGTGGTGGTGAGCGCGGTGGACAATCGGGAGGCGAGGGTTTTTGTCAACAGCGCCTGCGCGCGACTGGGGCGACCGTGGATCGACGGCGGAATCGAAGTGTTAAACGGCATCGCGCGGGGATTTGCGCCGCCCGCCACCGCCTGCTACGAGTGCACCATGAGCGAACTGGACTGGGATTTGCTCAATCGGCGACGCTCGTGCTCTCTGCTTGCCCAGCGCGCCATGATGCAGCGAGGCACTCCCACCACGCCCACCACCGCGTCGGTAGTGGCCGGCATCCAAACGCAGGAGGCGGTGAAGTTTCTGCACGGGCGAGAATCCCTGATGGGTAAGGGATTTGTCTTCGAAGGCGACCGCCACACCTCGTACACCGTGGCCTATCCCCTCAAGCCGGATTGCCCCTGGCACGATTCCCCGGCGCCGGTCGTCGCGGCGCGCGACCTGAGCTCGGAGACGCCGCTGGAAGTCATCTGGAAGCGCGCAGCGGAAAATCTGGGCGGTTTGGACGGAATCGACCTGGGCCGCGAGGTGGTGGAGGAGCTTGAATGCGCCTCGTGCCATAGCTCCCAGCAAGTTTGGAAGCTGGCGGAAAAGCTCAGTGAAACCGAGCTGGCTTGTTCCACCTGCGGCGCCGAGCGCTCGCTGAAATTCCTCCATTCCATCCTCCTGGGCAGTGCGCTCCTGAAACTGACCGCGCGACAACTGGGACTGCCCGCCTGGGACGTGCTCTGGGCGAGGCGCGGGGACCGGCAACTCGCAATGGAATTGGCTGGCGACGAGGCGCGCTGCCTCGCCGACGGCTGGCTATAGAGAAGGGGAAAACTCATGTCACCACCGGAAAAGACCGGCGACGAGAAGGCTCGTGCCCGCCCGCAGGACGAGGGCGCGAAGGAAAAAGAGCAGATCTCCTTTAAAGACGAGGGAGAGCGCCGGCGGCCGGAGTGGCGAACTTTTCCCGGTCCCCGCGGGGCGAATGTGCCGCTGCGCGTCTCCGTGGAGCGTGCCGCCTATTCGCAACTGGTGGCGCACGCTCACGAATCGCTTGATGCCGAGGTTTGTGGCGTGCTGGCGGGTAAGCTCTGTGAAGACGATGACGGACTCTTCGTGGACGTCCAGGCCACGGTGCGGGGATCTGCCGCGCGCGAGGGCAGCTTCCACGTAACCTACACGCACGAAACTTGGAATGCCATCCATCTGGAGTTGGAGGAGAAGTATCCTGAGCTGCAGATTGTGGGCTGGTATCACACTCATCCGGGCTTGGGCGTGGAGTTCTCCGACATGGATTTTTTCATCCAGAAGAACTTCTTTGGGGGCCGCGCCCAGATTGCCCTCTTGGTGGATCCGCTCGGTGGCGACGCAGCCTTGGCGGCGAATGGGCCGGACGGCGTTCAATACGTGGATCGATTCTGGGTGAGCGGCCGCGAGAAGCGCTGCTTTACTCCCGGCAAAGGAGGCACACAGCCTTCCTCGGCAGGCGCTCCCGCGGAGGCCGCGCGCGCCGATCTGGAACCGGTGGAAGTCCGCCTTACCCAACTGGTGAAAGCGGTGGACGATTTGCGCCACGGGATGTACCGGACGGTGACGGGGCTGAGCATGTTTGTAGGGCTCGGCTTGATGGCTTTGATCGGCTACGGTATTTACAGCATGTATGCGCGGCCCATGACGCCTCCGGAGTTGCAGCAGTATGCGCGTGTTCCGGTCCGCGTTGGCGACAAGGTTTATCTGGTGGGAGTCGCCATCGTGGACTGGCCAATACCTTCCGAACTCCTGCCCAAGCTGCCCGAATGGAAAGACAACCCGGGCGGGCAGCCGCCCGAAGGTCAGATACCGGAGCCAGGTTCGGTTGCTCCGCCGCCACCCGCCGGGGCCGAAGCTCCCCCCGCCGGACGGCCCCCTGCGGGAAACGACCAGAACAAAGGGGACAAGGACAAGCCGCACCCCTAGATCGCACGGCGAAGAAGGTTCATATGGATTCCTCCGACCATGATGCAAGCGATCCGTTAATCCGCATTACCCGCGAAGAGGCCACCAGCGCCCATGTGGATGATCTTTTGCGGCGCCAGATGAGTCTGCGTGGGGAACAAGGAATCACCCGTGACCGCGGACGCCGCTGGTATTACCAGAACTGGTTCGTCTTTATGATCGCCGGCGCCCTGGGCGCCGTGGTGGCGTGGGCGATTATCGAGCCCTACTTTTTCGACTATCTTTACACCCAGGGAAAGATCGAGCGGATTGATGCCGACGCCGCCATGCCGAGGCGCTTCTCGGACGGCCAGAAGTCTTTTGTGATTTACGACGAGGCGCAGGGCTTGCTGCAATTGAAGGGCGAGGACATCTGGCTGCTGTCGCAAGCCGTGGAACTGCGGCCGGACGGATCCAAAGGACGGGTGCGAATTGCCAACCTGAAGGCGGGTGATTCGATTGGCTTATACGTGGATTACATCCCGTTTGCCGACAAAGATGTGGCCTTCGCAAAATTTGTAGTCCCCTTTCCCGGGAATCAATCGGCCGGCGAGGCGCAGATGAAGCTATCGCAACTGAAAGCGCGCAGCAACGCCGCCGCCATACTTATTTTTCCGCTGGTGGCCGGACTTGTCGGGCTGGCCATAGGCGCGGTGGACGGCATCGTTTGCCGGCTCTTTCGGCGCGCCCTGGTGGGGGGCGGAGTGGGCCTGCTGGTGGGATTTGTGGGCGGCTTCTTTTCCAGCTTTGTGGCCAACCTTGTTTACGCGCCTTTGCACGCCCTCGCCATGCGGCAGTCCGATTCCCTCTTTGTCCATTTGAGCACGTTTGCCTTTGTTGTCCAAATGACGGGCCGCGCGCTGGCCTGGACCATGGCCGGCCTGGGGATGGGATTGGGCATGGGTATCTCCCTTCGCTCCACCCGCCTGCTGCTTTATGGTTTGCTGGGAGGAATTTCCGGCGGGCTCCTGGGGGGGTTGCTGTTCGACCCGATTGATTTGATCCTGCTGGGGTCCGACAAGCCCAGCGCCGCTTGGAGCCGCCTCATCGGCTTTGCGGTAATCGGGGCGTGCGTGGGGGCGATGATCGGCGTGGTGGAACTGCTGGCCCGGGACGCGTGGCTCCGCATGACGCAAGGCCCTCTGGCGGGAAAAGAATTCCTGATCTTCAAGGATGTGATGAACGTTGGATCGTCCCCGCGCTCGGATATCTACCTTTTCAATGACCCTGCCGTCAGCGGACTCCATGCCCGGGTACGAGCCGTGGGCACGGACTGCGAGATCGAAAACTTGAATGAAAGCCAACCGGCACTCTTGAATGGCCGTCCGCTTCGGCGTGCCCGCCTTCGCCACGGCGACCAGATCAGCATCGGCCGGACGATCTTCGTATTCCAAACGCGGCATGGGTAGGGTTATGGACGAACTCAACCACACGGACAGCAGCGCGCTTTGTGCCATCTGCCAGTGTCCCATGGTCCCTGGCGAGCCGGTCGCGGATTGCCCCTCCTGCCACGCCGCCTACCACACCGAATGTTGGACGGAGAACCAGGGATGTGCCGTTTATGGCTGTTCGCAGGTTCCGCCCACCGAGCGGCGCGAGGCGACGGAGATTCCCGCGTCCTATTGGGGCCAGGAACATAAGAACTGCCCGCAGTGCAACACGCAAATTCTTGCCGCCGCGGTGCGCTGCAGAAATTGCGGCGCGGTTTTTGCGTCGGCGGCTCCGGTGGGCGCAAGTGAGTTCGGCTGGCGACAGCGACTTGAGCAGCGCGCCCCGGAGTTGCGCCGCAATGTTGTCATCCTGGCGATTCTGTGTTCTATTCCCGGAGTGGCGGCGATTGCTTCGGGCCTGGGATTCCTCTGGTACCGATCGCATCATGAGGAAGTGAAATCCCTGCCTTCAATTTACCCCGGTCTCTGTAAGCTTGCCCTGGGGTTGGGCGCCGGCCAGACCATTGTCATGGTTGCCATGGCGCTCTGCTACGCCGTGCTGCGGGCTTCGTAGGAGCGGAATTGCCGAACGAGGAGGGGGAGAACCCGCCTTCTGCCGGCGCCCGAAGAGGAGGTGTATGACCACAAGTCGGCTTCGAAGGCTCCAGGCAGACTACGCGCGCGTGTCGGAAGCTTTTGGCCGCCACCCCTTCATTCACCTGATCGATGCGCAGGGAGACCCGCCGGAACGTTACACCTTTGAGTTCAACGTCAAGGGGATGTTGGAGGAAGGCGAGTCGGTTCGGGTGGGGGCGAACCATCGAGCCGAGATTTTTCTGCCGCTCGACTATCCGCGCCGCCCGCCCGTCTGCCGGATGCTGACTCCGGTGTTTCATCCCAATATTGATCCGCAGAGAATCTGCATCGGCGATCACTGGAGCGCAGGACAATCGTTGCTGCAGTTGGCGGTTCGCATCGGAGAAATGATCTGTTTCCAGAGCTATAATACCAAGAGTCCGCTCAACGCCAAGGCGGCGGCTTGGGCGGAAAGCCATCTGACGCACTTGCCTCTTGAGCGGGTGGACTTGAGCATTGGCCTATGAAGGTTCAACGAGTCAGGCTCGAAAAGTTCGCCCTTGCGTTGATTCTGCTGGGGACGTTTCCTGTGGCCCGCGCGCTTCCCGCCAATTACGACACCCAGGGTTTCACCGTGTGTTTTTTTCGAACCCTCACCGGCCAGCCGTGTCCGTTTTGCGGCCTCGTTCGTGCTTTTGTCTGCGCGATGCACGGCCAGTGGACGATGGCTTTTCGGTATCACCCGCTTTGGTGGCTGGCTGCCCTGATCATCCTGGCCGCGGGACTTGCCTCGCTGGCAGACGCCGCCACCGGCAGCAAGCAGCTTGACCTCTTGTCGCGGCCGTGGCAGGCCAGTGTATGGTCAATGGCCGTGGTACTGGTGGCCGCCACGCTGTTACGCATGTCCTTCTTTCCATTGCCTCATTAGCGTCCATATCCAGCGTCGACTGCTTCAAACTCAGCTTGGAGGGAGGGCGACGATTTGGGCTTCGTCGAGGATCCGGAAGAGGCCGGGGCAGACTTTTGACGTGCAGACAATCGGTGCGCCTCCGGAGTATTGGGCCGAGGTGATCAAGCCCGGCGACCCGCATAAGGGACAAGCCAGGACAGCGACAAAATGGGGGGCGAAAGACTCCCGCAGGTAGGCGAAGTCGTCAAGAAACACGATGTCGCCGGGGGCCAGATCGGAAAGCGACGACCGGCTCGACATGTGGAGGTCAGTGGGGAACTGTTCAGCACGGGCGGAGCTGGAAACGCTCCGCACACCCTCTCGCTCTGACACAACGCCCGGTTTCCGGGGTTTGTTGCCTTGCTTCGCCACTGCCATAAAGATCCTTCTTACCGCCAAGGCTCGAAGGCGCGATGAAGGCGCCCTGACGGCACGCTTTAGCGTGAATTTCTAACCACGCCGGAACGCGTCCCAAACGGGAACTTCCGTACCAAATCGGGAAAAGGCATGGAAGCCCGAGTTTTTCAGGCAAAACAACTGCTCTTTATCCGGCCGTCCTCGTCGCAAATCACACGCCGGCCTCCAGTTTTGACCCGGTCCGGAGCAGCCTGATATTCCGCTCCGGACCCGGGGGTCTTCCCACCGCATCCTGCCATCGACGCTTGGAGAGAGATGAAGCCGGGAGGCGCAAGAGCGCATCGCGCCCGCTGACCCTCTCGCGGCTCATTTTGTTTCCCTCAACCTCATCTATCGGCTGTTTTGGTTTTGAGCTTGAGGATGTATGCAACAATCTCGGGTTCGGCGCCACATGGAAGGCTTAAAAGCGTTTCACACAGAGTTCACGGAGAGTAAATCACTGAGCACAGAGAACACGGAGAAATTCAGGTGCCAGGTGTCAGGTGCCGCTCGCCGGTTGCCAGCAAAAACCTGACACCTGATACCTGACACCTGCTTTACTCCGCACTCTCCCATTTTGGAACGAGGTGACCATCCCCAATTGCCAAATTAGAGTAGTTCACCAAGAAAATTTTGAACTCCTTCCAAGCTCATTCACAAACGGGCGCCCCATCGGCCTAGCCGCCGTCACGACTCCCCCTTCCCGCCAGGCCCTTCCCCACCCATTCCTCAGAGCGATTGCAAGTACATGAAAATGGGTAGGTTGCTTCGGCATAAACCTAACCCGAGGGAAGCGCTGGGGCCCTTCCCGGCGCTTCTTCTTCGCGGGCTTTGCTCCCCGCCCCTGAGATTTCATGGAGAGGCTAGCTCCTGCCCGGGCTCTTCCCGCTCCCGCCCGCGCCGGATTGGCCCTTTCTTTGCAAATTCTAAGGACAGCGCAAGGACCCCAAGGGCGGAAGGCGGCGAACGAAGCGTGGAGCCGCCGGTTCCACGCCGCCGGTGAAGTGTTGCCAGCGGCCGCCGGGAAGGAAGCCCAAGGTCAAAAGGCGCTGTCCGTCGGCTGACGGACATTCAAGAGTGAGCGAGGTTTTTATGGCAACTCAACCGATTCCCACTTACGAGCCCCTGAGCAACCCAGCAATAATGCCCGCCCTTCACCGCCCGGTGATTTCGCGCCGGCCCTTGGCGCCTGTTCGTATCCGTCCCACCGCACGGCGGGAGGCGAGGCAGGCCCAAGAAAGGCAGCGGCTGCTGGTGGAAATGCTCCCCTTCGCCAAGCGCATGGCCTTCAAGATTCGCGAACACCTGCCCGCGCACGTGGAAGTGGATGACCTGCTTGCCAACGGGGTGCTGGGACTGGTTGATGCCGTCGCCAAGTTTGACAGCACCAAGCGGGTGAAGCTCGAAAGTTACGCCCGCCACCGGATTCGCGGGGGCATTTTGGACGGCCTGCGCAGTGCCGACCCCGCCTCGCGCGACTTGCGGCGCAAGAACAAGCAAATCCAGAAGCTCTATCGCGAACTGGAGGTCAATCTCGGCCGCCCGGTTGCCGATGAGGAAATCGCCGAGGCGCTGGGAATGGACCTGGCGCAGTGGCACCGCACGTTGAACGAAATCCAGAGCGTGGGATTCGACTTTGGCGCGCGCACCCTTTCCGCGGGTCCGACCGCGAAGTCATCCAACCGGCGGATTGAACCGGAGGCCCTGGCGGATGACCATGCCGATCCCTTCGATCTGTGCTATCGCCGCGAACAGCACGATGTTCTGCGCCGCGCGCTTTCCCATCTGCGCGAGCGGGACCGCCAAATCATCAGCCTCTACTATGAGCAGGAGCTGACCATGAAGCAGATTGCTGACCACTTGCACGTGGACGAATCGCGCGTTTCGCAACTCCATTCCGCCGCCCTGATGCGGTTGAAGGCGAGCGTGGATTCCATCTTGCGGCCGCGCCATGCCGCCCCCGCCGCCCCCGCTGCACTTTCGAAGGCCGCCGGCGCCGGAATCTAGAGAAAGCTCCCTCGAGAGTTGGTCGGCTCCGACGGATGGCTCTGAGGGCAAGGAGGCCCAGCGTGGCGTTCACCATCCCTATGCTGCCCATTTCACCCGCGCGCAATATTTGCCTGGTTGTTTCGCGCATCGCGGGATTTCGCACTAAGACTGGCGAGTGGCAAGCGCTCTCGCCCGCTTGCATCCATGTAAGGTGGATGGTAGCCTCATCCAGGCACTCCCTTCAGGCGGGGCTGCCGTTGGCCCCTCCACCGGTATTTGCGGTGCAGGGAAACAGAGAATTTTTCGCGCCGGCATGCGGCCCGAGTGAACCTATGAATCGACATGAAAACCAGGTCTTCGAAAATCAGCACGTAATTTTGGACGATGGTGTCTACGTGAACTGCAAATTCAAGAATTGCAGCTTGGAATATTCGGGCGGGGACGTTTACGTGCAGAATTGCCAGGGAGAAGGTTGCCAACTCGTGTGGCGAGGAGCCGCGCAACGCACGGTCCTGCTTCTGCAAGGTCTCGGCCTGATGGTTCCACCCCCACCGCCGCCGGGCAACGAACCAGCCAGCCGGGTCCAATGAAGGACCCGAATCCTTAGTCCTTTAATCGTAATGGGTTACAGAAATTGGTCGGGGCAGGGGCGCGCATTCCGCCCAAGCCCGAATCACCCGGCGAGGCAAATTCCTTGCCTTTTCTCTGCCAAAACCTTTATATTCAATCGTTTGAGCCCCGGATTTCCCCGGGCTGAGGACAGGACTTTGGCCAAGTCGAACTCACCGCACATTTACGTTAGTTTGGCAGCGCCCACCCTGAGCGCCATTGAGGCTCTTGCCATCCATGTGGCGGGTGTGCCCGTTGGCTATGAACTGCGCCTCGATTACCTCCAGGACCTTTCGCAATTTGAATCGCGGCTTCGCCAGATGCTCATGCGCCTGCATTTTCCCCAGACCATCGCCACCTGCCGGATGGCGACGGCGGGAGGCATGCTGCGGGGGACGCTGGCCGATCAGGCGGCAATTCTCACGGCCGCCGTGCGCGCGGGTTGCCAGTGGGTGGACATTGAGATCGAATCGTTGCAGAAGGGCGGCGCGGCGCTGCTCAAGGAGCTTCGGCCCGCCAAGATCATTGTCTCCTACCACGACTTCCACAAGACTCCCCCGCTGGCCCCGGCTTATCGCCGCCTGTTGCGTCTGCCTGTGCAGGTGGTGAAGATCGCCACGCAAGCGCGCCACCTGCGCGACAACCTGCAAATTCGCCGGCTGCTCAAGGCCCATCGGCTGCGCCAGCCGAGATTGGTGGCGCTGGCCATGGGCGCATCAGGAATCCCCTCGCGGCTGCTCTCCTTGCGGTGGGGATCGGCGTTCACCTACGCGGCGCCGCTCAACCATTCCCCCGCCGCGGCGGGACAAATTCCTGCGGAAGTGATGCGCTCCGTCTATCGCGTGGAACGCCTGGACAGCCACACGCAACTCTACGGAGTGCTCGGTTCGCATGCTTCCATTTCCTTGTCCCCCGCCATGCAGAACGCGGCCTTTCAGGCCAAGCACGTGAACGCGGTTTTCCTGCCTTGCCAAACCAGCAAACTGGCGGACTTCCTGGCCTTCGCGCGCGGGGTGGAGCTGCAGGGATTCGCCGTGACCATGCCCTTCAAGCGCGCCATCCTGCGTGCCCTCGACTGGGTGGACCCGCTGGCGAATCGCATCGGCGCGTGCAATACCGTAGCCATGCAGCAGGGCCGCTGGTTGGGATGGAATACGGACGCGGCCGCGGTGGTGGAAGTTCTCACCAAGCGTTTGCGCCTGGCGGGCAGCCGCATTCTGATTCTCGGTGCGGGAGGCGCGGCGCGAGCGGCTGCCTACGCCGTGCGCGCGGAAGGCGCCGAGGTGATCATCACCGCGCGGCGCGAGTCGACGGCGCGAGCCTTGGCGCGCGGACTGGCGGCGCGCGTGGTGCCCTGGGATAGCGCCGAGAGCCTGGAAGTTGACGCCGTCATCAACGCCACGCCCGTGGGAATGTATCCGCACGTGGACAACGCTCCCATCGACTTGGCGCGCCTGCGCGTGCGCGTGGTCTTCGACATGGTTTATTTTCCCCTCGGCACGCGCTTCCTGAACGAAGCCCGCGGGCGCGGACTGACCACGATATCCGGACTGGAAATGCTGGTGGCCCAGGGCGCGCGGCAGTTTGAAATCTGGACCGGCCTCGCTGCTCCGCGCGCCCTGATGGAACAAGCCGTGCGCTCGGCGCTGGACCACGCGGGGGGTGGATAGCTTTTTTGTGTGCACCCTTAAAAGCGCAAAACCAAGTCAAAAGGCAAAACGCAAAAGTCAAAAGGCAAAAGTTTTTAGTAAAGTTGAAAATTGAGGAGCGTGCGAAACTGCATTGTGGATAAAGGGCAAATGCCCGCTAATGGGTGGAAATCGATGAGTTTTTTTCGGTTTACCCGAGACGGTCAATTTGTCTGTCGCGCCTTCGGCATTCTTCTGAACTTTTGACTTTTGCGTTTTGACTTGTTCTTAATCCCATGACGAACTCACTTCCGAATTTCGCTGAATTCAAACGCCTCGCCGCGCACGGCAACGTGGTGCCCGTTTATCGCACCATTGTGGCGGACCTGCTGAGTCCCGTTTCCGCGTTTCTCAGCCTTTCGCCGCAGCACGGGCGCGACGCGAACCAGCACCCGCACAGTTTCCTGCTGGAAAGCGTGGAGGGCGGCGAGCGCGTGGGCCGCTACACGTTTTTCGGCGTTGACCCTTTTCAAATCGTTTTCTGCCGTGGTGACCGCATCACGGTGCAGCGCGGTGAATCGGTAGCGTCGACTTTCGATCGACGTTTCGGCCGCCGCAGGCCGGTGTTACAGGAGGAAACCGGCAACGTCTTCGAATTCCTGCGCCATTTGGGTGCGCGCTACAAGTCCGTGGTGATTCCCGGCCTGCCGCCCTTCACGGCCGGCGCGGTGGGATATCTTTCTTATGAAGCCGTGCGCATGCTGGAGCGCCTGCCCCCGCGCGTCCCCGCCGACGTCGATTTGGACGACGCGGTCTTCATGTATTTCTCCAACGTGCTGGCCTTCGACCACGTGCAGCACCGCCTTTTTCTGATCTCGAACGTGCTGACGGAAGAAGGGAAGGGAAGCCTGCGGGCCAAGTACGACGCCGCATGCCGCCACTTGGATCATCTGGAAAGCTGCCTGCGCCGGCCGCTCAAGCTGCCGAGCGCGCGCCCGCCGCAGGGCCCCCTGCGCGTACGCTCCAACATGACGCGTCCGCGCTACGAGGCGATGGTGGAGCGCTCCAAGGAGTACATCCGCGCCGGAGACATTTTCCAGGTCGTGCTTTCGCAGCGCATGGAAGTTCCCGTACGCGTTCCCGCCTTCGACGTTTACCGCGCCCTGCGCGTTGTCAATCCCTCGCCCTACATGTATTACCTGCGCGCCGGCGATTCCACCGTGCTGGGCTCGTCGCCGGAAATGCTGGTAAAAGTCTCGGGCCGCGATGTGGAGTACCGGCCGATCGCCGGCACGCGCCCGCGCGGCAAGTCGGAGGAAGAGGACAATCGCCTGGAAGCAGAGCTGCGCTCCGACGCCAAGGAGTGCGCCGAGCACATCATGCTGGTGGATCTGGGACGCAATGACGTGGGCCGCGTCTCAGAATTTTCCTCGGTACGGCCTACTGACATCATGTTCGTCGAGCGCTACTCGCACGTCATGCACCTGGTCTCGCAGATCACCGGCCGGCTGCGCGCCGACGCGGATAGTTACGCCGCGCTCGCCGCCTGCTTCCCCGCCGGCACACTTACCGGAGCGCCCAAGGTCCGCGCCATGGAAATCATCGACGAGCTGGAGCCCACCCGCCGCGGCCTCTATGGCGGTTCCGTGCTCTATCTCGATTTTTCCGGAAATCTCAACTCGTGCATCGTCATCCGCACAGTGTTGATCAAGGATAAAACCGCCTACCTGCAAGCCGGCGCCGGCATCGTGGCCGATTCCGTCCCCGCCCGCGAATACGACGAGAGCATAAACAAAGCCCGCGCCGTCCTCCGCGCCTTCGAACTCGCGGAAAAAGGCCTGTGACCCTTCCGGAATCCGGAATCCGGAATTCGAAATCCGCGATGGCACGGGCGGGTTTCTGCTGAGCGCATTGCCCCCACCCTGCCCGGACCATCCGCTCCTGCATTTCATTTCTTTTCGAAGAATTCCTCACCCTTGTCATCCCACCCGCCGATAACGATACGGGGGAGTGTCGGGGGCACAGCGAGGGGGGGCGAGCGGGAGTCGAACGGTAGTCGGCCTTGGGGCGTGAGCCGACGGTTGTAGGGCCGAACGGCGTTCGGCCCCGGGCCAGCGCCGCTGGCCCCTACGCGACGTAGCACGGGCATCCTGCCCGTGTCCGGATCATGGCCGGGACGGCCATAGTGGCACAGCCACTCTTGGCTGTGCGAGAGGCAGCACCGCCGCTGGCGGTGCGATAAAACAACACAGGCAGGAGTGCCTGTGTCACGGGCGCTTGGTTTGCGGCTTCGCCGCTGGAAAAACCGCAGGGCTAAAATGCGGGCCCTGCACTACACTTGCTCGCGCCAGTGCCCTAACCAATGCAGGAGGCCGCCGAAAACCTTGTCGAAGGCTGGCGATTGGAGAGTACCAAGCCGGTGGAGTGCCTTAACTGTTGGAAATGTGGTAACGCCCTGCACCAGGAAGGCGCCAGGCTTCAGAAACGGAACAGGTACAGGAATTTCGAAGGGGGAACCGCGTAAGCTGGTGGTATGTGGGACAACCGTGATGAGGGAGCGATCCTGATCCCCGAAGGGCACGCTGACGACCAAAGCGGGCTGCGCTTACCGGCAACCCGAAGTCGACCAGCCAGACTTCAGCGCGTCTGGGGATCGGCATCTTTCTCCTCGAGGGACGCAAACAGGGCGGCTGAAGCGGCGCCGATCTCTTCGTCCTCCAGCGGGCCGGAATCGAAAGGCAGCGAACGGCGCAGAAGCTCCTCGGTGAAGGCGCGTTTCTCTTCCGCCGGCAGGTGTTCGAACGCCTCGAGCAGGGCTTGGGTGTCTCGGCTCACGCCCCAACCATAGCAGGGATTCGCACCCGCGATAAAGGCCATCAAGGTAAAGCTCACGCGCCGGCATTGTCGCCGATTCCGTCCCCGCCCGCGAATACGAGGAATCTGTGAACAAAGCCCGCGCCGTCCTCCGCGCATTTGAACTTGCCGAAAAGGGGTTGTAACGCCGAATTAATGTCGGATTTTAGGGTTTGGATTTTGGATTGCACCGATGCTGGGGGCAGAGGGCAGTCGGAATTGTGAGAAAATATAATCCTCGCAACCCTTCGGGGGATGGCACGGCAATTTGCAATCTCCAATCCTTCAATCTAAAATCCACCATACGGGATTGGCAGCAAAGAGAAGGCTGCGCATGGTAAACGAGAGGCGCATTACGGATCTTAGCGAACGGATTGTCCGGGAGTTTCAGCCTGAGAAAATTATTTTATTTGGTTCCTATGCCTATGGCCAACCGCGAGCCGATTCGGACGTGGACCTTCTGGTCGTGCTTCCGTTTGAGGGTAGAGGATTCCGCAAGTCGCTGGAGATTCTGAATCGAGTCTCGCCAGATTTTTCCGTCGACCTCCTGGCGCGGCACCCACAGGACACCGCCCGGCGCTATGCGGAGGGTGATTCCCTGATTCGCGAAGCCCTCGACCATGGAAAGGTTCTCTATGAACGCCACCGTTAAAGAGGCTTCCGAGGCATTTGAAATCGCTACAGGCATGCGCCTCAAGCTACTCCCCCTGTTCGGCATGTCCCCATAGGGAAGGCGCGGTGCTCTTTCTCGATTTTTCCGGAAATCTCAACTCCTGCATCGTCATCCGCACAGTGTTGATCAAGGGTAAAACCGCCTACCTGCAAGCCGGCGCCGGCATCGTTGCCATCTCCGTCCCCGCCCGCACTTCATTTGGAATTCTTCATCCTCGTCATCCCATCCGCCGATAACGATGTGGGGTAGTGTCGGGGGAACAGCGAGGGGGCAGGAAGGATCGTGACACAGCCACTCCTGGCTGTGTGAAAGGCGGCACAGCCATTGGCTGTGCATGAAAACGACACAGGCAAGAGTGCCTGTGTCACCACACCGTACGCCAAAATAGGCTCATCGTACCGGAAAAACCGTCGATGAACGATGCGGGGAGTGTCGGGGGCACCGCGAGGGGGGGACGGCGAGGCGGCACTCGGAGCTTGCGATTCGGGGCCGTTCGCTCGTCACTCATCACTCTTCACTTGTCATTCTCCGCGGTGCCGGGGGCACCGCGAGGGGGGACAAGCCAAAAGGCGGTATCAAGCGCCCCCGCCCTCTGAATCCTTCCGATCGGCAGGGCAATCCCATCGCCCGCGAGTTGCCGCGAGACGGGCGCACCAACAAACCGGAAAGCAACTTCCGGCCTCGACAATCCATGAGTTGGGCAACTTTCCTCTACCCTGCGCCATTGATGGAGGGGAATAGGTCGTAGGGCACTTCCGCTGCTAGGGCGTTTTACGGCAATGTGGAAGCAAAATGCGGTGGAAAGGTGCTGGCGTGGGTCGCCGCGGTGCCGATATTGACCGCAACCGTTCGCTTTCTGCGACTTGCCTCTTGAGTTACAATTTGCGTCATGCGCGGACGCGGGCAGACTCTGACTCTTTTGTTCACTTCCACCATAGCAATGTGGTTCTCAGTCGGCGCTCTTGCCACCGAGGTCGTCCCACCGTCAAGACCGTGCGTGCTGGTAAACGACTACAAAGAGATTTTCGTGGGATGTGTAACTTCCAGTCAACCATTCGGACCAGCACTGGTCCAAGTTCAACGCGTTTACAAGGGTTCGGTTTCGGGAACGGTGACTGTGAGTCTCCGCAATTTCCCGTTGAGCGCGGCCATGCTTCAGCAGGGCGGAACGTACATCTTCTATTCGAACGGGTCATCCGAGGATCCGACTGTCGGGCGAGAGGTTACTTTGTGGAGCACAAAGCTTCTCTCCACGGCTAGCCCCGAGGAAACGAAACTGCTCAACGAGGTTGATCAGCCCCCTTTCACCGGGACCATCTTCGGCACGCTCAGCCAGCGCCTGGCGGTTCTGAAAGAGAAGCCGCTGGCAAAGGTAAGGGTCCTGGCGGGACGCGGACGGAAGATCTATTCCGGCAAGACGGACGAGAAGGGTAATTTTGAAATCAAGGGACTGCCAGCGGGAGACTATCGATTGGGCGCGGATATCGGCGATGCGTTTGCGCTCGAACTCGAATCGACAGAAGAGCCTGTTCACGTGGAACCTCATGGCTGCTTTCAGGCGGACCTCACTGCCCTGAACAACGCCACCATTCGTGGACGCATCACGCTTCCCGCTGGCCTGAAAGTGGAAGGCACCGAGGTGCTTGCGCGCGCAACAACCGGGGCTGGATACGACCTTAAAGGGGTTGCCGATCCCGATGGGCGGTATGAAATCGTAGGTCTCTCGCCGGGCGAGTATGTGGTGGGTATCAACCTCGGGTCCAATTACCCTAGGGCGGAGGCACCATTCCCAGCCACGTATTACCCCGGCACTCGCCGCCTGGAAGAAGCGAAGAAATTTGTTATTCAGGGCCCCGCCCATTTCTCCGATGTCGATATCTCGGTTCCCGTCGCGGGAGAGGTCGTGACTCTGACCATTCAAGCGACATTCGAGGATGGGCGGCCGGCGCCGGAGCAGCTTGTGGGCCTCAGTAATGACGGCGCCAATTTCCGCATTGGGCATGATACCGATGCGCAAGGGATGGCTACACTCCGCGCGGTACGGGGGACGCGATATTTTGTGATGGACTATGGGGTGACTCTTCATGGCTGCCCGGAACCTGTGATTGTCGGACCGGAGGACTACCCGGACGTCGTCCACCTGGTCTACTCGCAGGACGGTTGCCGGAAAGCCCGCAATGTGACCGCGGCCGGAATGCTCCGGTGGGGATTGCAGAGCGAGTTCAGCCAACTCCCCGTCGTGGTGCGGTGGTCCGATGGGAGCCCCGTCTATGACGCCAACGTCAGCATCATGAGCAGCGGCCAATCCCTTCCGTTTACTGCCGTCTTTAGGACCGGAAAAGACGGACAGGTCGACGTGCCCGTTCCGCTTAACCAGGAATTCCGTCTTCAGGCGGAAATTTTTTGCGCCAAGGCCAACCATGGCAGCAGGGCTCTGCTCTTCAACACAAAGAGTGGCATTCGTTGGCGGCAGCTTGAGACGAACTCAGAGGGCATGCCAGTGTGGAACAGTCTCGCAACCCCGGCTTCCCCCATCCTCCTTGTGCTCGAAGGAGCTCCGTGCAAATCAGGAAGTGCGCCGCAGTGAACGAATTAGCGACTGCAGAACCCTCACATGACGAAGATAAAACTCCAACACATTGGGCGATAGGATCACGGGCAAGCGGGGAGGAAGGGTGTCAGAAAGGGGAGGATGTCAGGTACCCTTTTCCTGGTCGAGAAGGCGAAGAAGTGACCCCTCACCCCCCGCCTTGCGGTCCCCCCTCTCCCTGGCGGAGAGGGAGGGTGGTTTTGCGCGCGCCCGCGCGTCCCACGATCTTTCCAACCTTCTCCGCGGGGGAGAAGGTGGACCGCGACAGGCGTACTCACCAGCCGTCGCGGGCCGGATGAGGGGTCACTTCCGACGCTTCGACCACCGGTTGCCTGCCAACCACAACCGCGGGTAGGCCGTATCCAGCCATGTGAAATGGTTTGGTGTCCCCTTCGTCCGTAAAAAATCTCGGATTGACCTCCGCAATTATCGGTAAACACGAAGCGACTCTTACGTTTTTACCGCTAACAGGTTCACGTCCCTGTTGCCCCTCACAAGGCAAGTTTGCATTCCGAAATATGACACAATGTCATCTGTACTTTCGCGCTAATGTGCCGTAGATTCGATTTTGCCGTATTCGGCAGACATGGAAGGTGGCGGCTGAGCAAGCAGACCCTGGATTCCTTTTTGCGGCCTCGCTGGGTAAAAACGCATGACAACCCGAAGCTGGATGTTCCTCCTGTTGTTAGTTTTCGGAAACTTCCATTCAAGGACCTTTGCACAAGGTTCAGCGCCGGAGATTGTGGTCTCCGTTGGCCATTCGGGAGCGCCCGATCATGCTGTGTTCGTCGGAGGTTACTTGGCTACGGCGGAATGGTCGAACGTGGCAATCATCGACCTCGCAAGCGGCCGCACGGTTGCTCATCTGCCGCAAGGATCGCTCGTAATGGCAATGGAGGCAAACTCGGCGGGTGATCTTCTGGCCGTGGGTACCTGTGGCCACGCGATCCAGTTGTGGAACGTCAACACGCGCACTCTTGTGCGTCGCTTCGCGCTCACTCAAGAATGCGCGGAAACTCTTTCCTTCAGTCCTGACGGCGCTTTCCTGGCCACTGGTGCCTACACCTGCTGTTCGGCCAAAAGCGGACTGCAAATCTGGGACGTGCGGACTGGCAACCTCGCCCGAGAGCTTGCCGGAGCGTCCGAAATTCGACATGTCGTCTTCAGCGGCGATGGCAGGTGGGTGGCGGGCGTTGACGACAAAGGGAAGGCTAGCGTGTTCGAATGGCCGTCTGGCCGGCGGCTCCGGACGTACGAAGGGCTTGAACACCCGGAAAGCTCAGGGTCCGCCTTAATAGCCAGCAGAGACGGACGATGCCTTGCGTGGCTTGGGAATCGGCTGCGAGTTTGGGATGTTACCTCCGGGAACGAAATACCGCTCCCCGTCGCGCGGCGCGTGGATGTGCATGATGCGCCATCCAGTGAGCCCGAACGCCAATGGGACGAGCAGCCACTCCAGGCCACGACGGCTGAATTCCTGAACGATGGTCGTCTCGTCGCTGTGGCTGGCTACGACAACAAGATGGTTGTGATGAGCCTGCACGGCGACCCACTAAAGGTTTTCTCGCTTCCAGAGCCGGAGACTGAAATGCTGGGGGACGTGGGAATCATGAAACCGCAGAAGTGGTTGGCCATCCGGCGAGATGGGCTCCTTCTTGGCGGCACCCGCGGGTCTCAAACTGTGGTGTGGGATGTCACAGCGGCAAGGTTGCGTGAGCTTATGGCTCCCGCGCTCATGTCTTCTACCTCGCTGCAATGGAGCAACTCCGGAGTAATAGTCTGGGCCGATCTGGATTTGGGGATTCAGGGTTGGGATGATCGGTTGGGAAAACCCGCGGATTTCGGCAGGGTCGTCGAATATGCCACAAGCCTTGCGTTGCGCCCCGATGGTGCACGAGTTGCCATAATCGGCTTTTCAGCGATCTCCGTCGTTGATGTTGCGACGCATCGCGCCCTCGCCTCACTGAAGCTTCCACCCGGGTCAGAGACAGGAGTCGCATTCAGCCCTGACGGTTTGCGGCTTGCGTTCGCATCCTCAGAAGGCTTTGGCTCGTTCGACGAAAACTTGCGGCCTCAGGTGCAGATTGTGAAGCTGGATGCCGACACGGATGTGGAGCATGTTGCATTTAGCCCAGACGGGCGGTGG
>Ga0326728_10010573_pt1 | contig 21539 bp, 19 predicted proteins | sample MB3enrmetagenome_FD_207602 | JGI IMG/M metagenome (GOLD analysis project Ga0326728, IMG submission 207602) | Lab enriched peat soil microbial communities from McLean, Ithaca, NY, United States - MB31MN | ecosystem: Environmental > Terrestrial > Soil > Wetlands > Peat | place: USA: New York... | reverse complement strand
CGTGGAATACGCGGAGCACCTAGTCCTGCGCGACAACCGGATGAAAATCGAGCGGCCTGCGAAGTTCGGCGGCGACATCGAGATTGCTGATTCTGCCGAGCTCAAGCGCATCTATTCCGAGGGCAAGCTGCACCCTATGGACCTCAAGACTGCCGTCTCGCGCGAGCTGTGCGGCATACTCAAGCCCAGCCGCGAATACTTCGCCAAGAACAGGGAATACCTGGAGCAGATAGGCGCCAGGGACGTCACGCGATAATCCTTTGCGGGACCGGGCAGACGAACCTCTTCAGCCTTGGCACATTCTCCAGCGATATCTGCGCCACTGTGCCATTCTGCGTGTCGAAGCACCTGAAATTCGACATGCTGGAAATCAGCGAGCACAGCAGGACGTTGAACACGCAGTAGTGGGTGACGATGGCGATGCTGCCTTCTTTCCCTATGCGTTCGAATGCCGGCAATGCCCGCGCCTGGACCTCGCGCAGGGTCTCTCCGCCTGGAATCAGGTTGTTCTGGGGGTCCTTGCGCCAGCCTTCCCATGCCTGGGGATACCTGGCCCGTATCTCCGCTTCGGTCTTTCCATCCCACTGCCCGCATCCAAGCTCCCTGAAGCCATCCACTACCAGGGGCTTGCTGCGGCCTGCGATAGCCTGCGCGGTCTCCCTGGCACGGGGGAATGGGCTGGTGTACACTTTCGGGGCTATTCCTGAAAAGAAATCCGCGAGCGCGTCAGCCTGCAGTTTGCCCAGAGGACTGAGGCCCTCATCCTCTTCGATGCTGCTGTTGTAGCTCCTCGACGCATTCGCCACGCTCTGGCAATGGCGTACGAGATAGACCGTGCTCACCATGCCGGTATGTGATATGCAAGTATTAAAAATATCAAATCCCCGAACGATTTTCATGGCAGAAGAACAAAAGAAGATTGAGCAGAAGGCGGCCGAGCCTGCAGCAAAGCCCGCGGAAGCAAAGACCGTGAGCGACATATTCCAGACAGCGCAGATAGCCCTGGACAGCTACGACGACATATTCTCGGACTTCGACCCGTCGCCCTATGAGCGGCGGATACTCTCAGACGACTTCCTCAGCGAATTGCGCAGGCGCCATGCCGAGAAGCGCAAAGGCGAATTCGTGGTAAACTTCACGCTGCCGGCCTCTCTCCGCTCTGAGAAGACCGAGGCCCTGGTCAGGAAAAGGATAAAGGACTATTTCAGGGGCAGGCTCAAGGAGACCAGCAAGGAGAGGAGGGACAAATTCAGGCAGGGGCTGGTGCGGGTCCTGATAGGGGTGGTCATATCGTTCTCGCTGATTCTGTTCCCGCAGCTGGATGCGCTTCCCCTGCTTACCCTGGTCTCTGTGCTCATCTGGTACGCCCTGTGGTCGGGTTTCGACGAGCTTTTCGAGGTCTCGAGCAGGCTTAAACGGAAGCAGTCTTTCTATGAGAAGTTCCTGGCTGCGGCGTACAACTTTATGGACCAGGAAGAACTGGTGCGCTCCATGGTCCCGGGCTAGTGGTCCGGCTCCAGGAAATTCTTCAGTATCGTCTCTCCGTTTTCCGTGTGCCACACTTCAGGGTGGAACTGCACGCCGTACACAGGGAGTTTCGTATGCCTCATGGCCTCTACCGGACACGTAGCGGAGTGCGCGAGCCTCACGAAGCCGGCCGGTACCTCCTTCGCCTGGTCGAAATGCGACAACCAGGCGCGGAATGTCTTCGGCACGCCCTTGAATAAAGAATCCGGATCGTCGACTTCTATGTCGCATATACCGTATTCGGCGCTGCCGCCTTTCTCCACCTTCGCACCCCAGACATGTGCTATCATCTGGTGGCCGTAGCATATGCCGAGCAGCGGCATCCGCAGCCCGCCATCACGTATCTTCCCGCATATCATAGAGCTGAGGTTCGGCGGGTCGCTATAGACCGAGCTCGGCCCTCCGGAAAGTATTATCCGGGAGATGCCCTTGTGCAGCATGTCGTCCATCTTGCCGTAGTCCGCCTTGCTGTAGAGCGTCTCGGCCTCGTAGCCCAACTCCCTGCAGCAGCGCTTGATGAGATGGGTGTACTGCGAGCCGTTGTCTATTATGAGGACCATGTGTTTTCCTTTCCGGCGAGGGGGTTTTAAAACTCCCTGAAGGGCAAGGCGCCCTTTTTTAAACATTTCTATATTAACCTAACATACTCGGAATGTTAGAGCAATCGCTGGCCCTGGCATTTCCGTCATAGGTGGTCCTGCTTGAAGAAGCCAACTGTCCCCACAGTAGACGTATTGTCCCATCATCTTATCCCTGAAATGAAGGTCCTCGGAGAGGGAGAGAAGACGAAGGTCCTCAAGAAGTACGGCGTGACCGAAGACCAGCTCCCCAAGATGTTCACAAGTGATCCGGCAGCGTTGGCGCTCAAAGCTAAGGCCGGGGATGTCATACGCATAGAAAGGAACGACGGCACCGTGAAGTACCCCGGCTACAGGGTCGTCGTAGAGAAATAATTTTCCAGTTCAGGTTCCAGGGTTGGTATCATAAAGAGAGGTGTGCCCTATGGTCGAAGGTCTTATGGAATCTTATTTTAAGGTGAACACGCTGGTCAACCAGCAGCTCCAGTCCTACAACAAGTTCGTCGAGGGCGGTATTCAGCAGGTGATAGACCGCATAGGCAAGATATCCACGAACGTGGAAGGATTCGAGCTCAAGCTGGGCAAGGTCCGCATAGAGCAGCCCCGCTATTACGAGGTGAAGGGGGGCTACCGCCAGGTCCTGCCGAACGAGTGCAGGCTCCGCAACCTCAGCTACTCCGCGCCCATATTCCTGGAGATAATCCCGATATTCAACGGCGTAGAAAGACCGGTGTACTCGGACGTATTCATAGGCGAGCTACCTGTCATGCTCAAGTCGAAGCTGTGCTACCTCAACAACATGCGGAGGGAAGAGCTGATGGAGAACGGCGAGGACCCCGAGGACCCGGGCGGATACTTCATCATAAACGGCAGCGAGCGCGTGCTCACCTCCATAGAGGACCTGGTGCCGAACAAGCTCATGGTCACCAGGGAACGCGGCGGCATAGTGTCCAAGATATTCTCCACCTACTACGGCTTCAGGGCACGCTGCGTGGTGGAGCGCAACAACGACGGCATCTATACGGTCGAGTTCCCGTCCACGCCTTCGGGCATATCCCTCGTCCAGTTGCTCCGCGTACTGGGCATGGAGAAGGACAGCGAGATGATAGCAGCGTTCTCGCCGGAGCGCCACATGAAGAACGACATGGTGCTCAACCTCGAGAACGAACAGTCGCGGAACAGGGAGGAGGCGGTGGACGCGCTGAGCAGGAAGCTCTCGCCGGGCCAGCCGCCGGAATTCAGGCTCAGTAGAATGGAGAACCTCCTGGACAACTACATGCTCCCGCACCTGGGCGTTTCGCCCTCGGCGAGGACTGACAAGGCGAAATACCTGGTGAAGATGGCCGAGCGCGCGACGCGCGTGGCATATCACGAGGTCACGCCGGACGACAAGGACCACTACGCGAACAAGCGCGTCAAGCTCGCAGGCGACCTGATGGAGGAACTGTTCCGCTATGCATTCCAGTTCCTGATAAAGGACCTGGTCTACCAGGCATCGCGCGCTGACGCGCGCGGCCGCAGGCTGCAGGTCCACACGCTCATCCGCCAGGACGCGATGGGCGACCGGATAAAGTATGCGATGGCCACGGGCAACTGGGTCGCAGGCCAGACCGGCGTGTCCCAGCTCCTCGACCGCGTAAGCTACCTCTCAACGATATCACATCTGAGGAGGATAATCTCCCCGCTGAGCAAGAAGCATCCGCACTTCAAGGCGAGGGACCTCCACGGCACGCACATAGGCAAGCTGTGCCCGAACGAGACGCCGGAAGGGCCGAGTTGTTCGCTGGTGAAGAATCTGGCTGTGATGGCCGAGGTTTCCATCGGCGTGGACGAGACCGAGATAGAGCGGGTGCTCAAGTCGTACGACGTCAAGGTATAGGTGAACAAAATGGTCAAACGCAGGAAAAGGCTCCCCGGAGAAAAGACTGCAATATTCCTGAATGGAAGGCTCGTGGGCTACCACCCGGACGGCAAAAGCCTGTCCCACCGCCTGCGCGAGCGCAGGCGCACGAACGAGCTCAGCAACCAGGTCAATATCTACTACAGCCACAAGCTCAACGAGCTCCACATGCTCACGGACAAAGGCCGTGTGAGGCGCCCGTATATCGTCGTCGAGAACGGCAAGTCCAGGCTCACGCCCGAAGTGCTCGCCAGGATACGCAGCAACGAGCTCAACTGGAACCACCTGGTGAAGATGGGCATCATAGAGTATCTGGACGCCCAGGAGGAAGAGAACTGCCTCATATGCATAAAGGAGAAGGACCTCACGCCGGAGCACACCCACCTCGAAGTGGATGCGTCGAACCTCTTCGGCGTGGTCGCCGGCGTGCTCCCATACCCTGAGCACAATTCCGGCCCCAGGATAACCATGGCCTGCGCCATGACCAAGCAGTCGCTGGGCATATACGCGACTAATTTCAGCCACCGCTACGACACCCGCGGCTATATAATGTACTACCCGCAGGAGCCGCTGGTGCAGACCAGCATCTACAGGGCGCTCAAGCTGCGTGAGAAATCCGCAGGCCAGAACTGTGTGGTCGCCCTCACAAGCTATCACGGCTACAACATGGCAGATGCCATAGTGGTCAACCGCTCTTCCATAGACCGCGGCCTCCAGCGGATATGCATGTTCAAGACCTACGAGACCGAAGAGAGGATGTACCCCGGCGGCCAGAAGGACAAGATAGAGCTTCCGACGCCGGACGTGGTCGGCTACCGCGGCGAAGAGTCCTACAAGCACCTTGCCGAGGACGGCATAGTGATGCCTGAGAGCGACGTCGAAGGCAAGTACGTCCTGGTCGGCAAGACGTCTCCGCCCAGATTCCTTGAGGAGATATCCGTTTTCGGCGCCGTGGAGGAGAAGAAGCGTGAGAGCTCGCTCTCGCTGAAATCCGGCGAGAAGGGCAAAGTGGATTCAGTGCTCATCACGGAAGGGCCGGGCGGAAACCGCATGGTGAAAGTGCGCGTGCGCTCGGTGAAGACGCCGGAAATCGGCGACAAGCTCGCCTCCAGGCACGGACAGAAAGGTGTCATCGGCCTGCTGGTCCCCCACGAGGACATGCCGTTCACGGCTTCCGGCATAGTTCCGGACCTGATAGTCAATCCGCATGCCATACCCTCGCGTATGACGGCCGGCCACCTGCTGGAGACACTGGGCGGCAAGGCCGGCTCGCTGGCAGGCCTGCTCATGGACGGCAGCGCATTCGGCGGCAACACCGAAGACGAATTCCGCGCGATACTCAAGAAGGCGGGCTTCAACGAATACGGCGAGGAAGTGATGTACGACGGCCTCACAGGCAAGGAGATAACCACAAAGCTGTTCATAGGGAACGTCTATTACCAGCGGCTCCACCACCTGGTGTCCAACAAGATGCACGTCCGCAGCCGCGGGCCGGTGCAGCTGCTCACCCACCAGCCGACCGAGGGCCGCGCCAGGGAGGGAGGCCTCAGATTCGGAGAGATGGAACGCGACTGCCTCATAGGATACGGGGCGAGCATGCTAATCAAGGAGAGGCTGCTGGAGGAGAGCGACAAGACGATACAGCTCGTCTGCACCGAGTGCGGCTCCATAGCCACCCACGACTACGCGCGGAACAAGGACATCTGTCCTATCTGCGAGAACGAGAACGTCGAGCCGGTGGAGATGAGCTACGCGTTCAAGCTGCTGCTGGACGAGATAAAGTCGCTCTATATATTCCCGAGGATGATGCTCAAGGAGAAGGGTTGATTGCATGATTGAAGTCAAGAAGGTCCTGGACAAGCTGAAGTTCTCGCTGTTCTCGCCGGAGATGATACGCAAGATGTCAGCGGCGAAGATAACCGTGCCGGATACCTATGACGACGACGGCTACCCCATCGACGGCGGCCTCGTGGACACCAAGCTCGGTGTCGTGGATCCAGGCCTGCGCTGCAAGACCTGCGGCGGCAGGGTGAAGGAATGCCCAGGTCACTTCGGCCACATAGACCTGGTGCGGCCCATCATGCACGTGGAGTTCGCCAAGCACATATACTACGTGCTCAAGCTGACCTGTCCCTCGTGCCACAAGCTCCTCAGCAGGAAACCTCTCCCCACCAAGGAGATAGAAGAGATAGAGAAGAGCGAGGAGAAGAAGCCCACGGCTCCGGCCAAGGAGGTAATCGGTTCCGAAGTGCCGGTGCTCGAAGCTGCCACTGCCGTGGCTGAAGTCGAGAGCAGGGCGAAGAAGCCGAAGAAGGAGAAGAGCGTCCGCAAGTGCGCCCACTGCGGCGTGGAGCTTCCCGAGATAAAACTGCTCAAGCCGACCACACTCTTCAAGGACAAGGACATGATGCTGCCCACGGACATCCGCGACTGGCTGGCGTCGATAAACGATAACGATTTGCGCGAGCTGGGCTTCGACCCGGTATATTCGAGGCCGGAATGGATGGTGATAACCGCGCTGCCGGTGCCGCCGGTCAATGTCAGGCCGTCCATAACCCTCGAAACAGGAGAGAGGAGCGAAGACGACCTCACGCACAAGCTCGTCGACATCATAAGGATAAACCAGAAGCTCGAGGCCAACATCAACGCGGGCGCGCCGCAGCTCATCATCGAGGACCTCTGGGAGCTGCTCCAGTATCACGTGACCACGTACTTCGACAACGAGACGGCGAACATCCCGCCTGCGCGGCACCGCAGCGGCAGGCCGCTCAAGACCCTGGCCCAGCGGCTCAAGGGCAAGGAAGGGCGGTTCAGGTACAACCTCTCGGGCAAGCGTGTCAACTTCTCAGCGCGTACGGTCATCTCGCCGGACCCGTGCATCGACCTGGACCAGGTCGGCGTGCCTACCGCCATAGCAGAGGAACTGACCGTTCCGGTCCACGTGACTGACTGGAACATAGGATTCTGCAGGAAGCTAATACTCGCCGAAGCATATCCGCAGGCGGTGTACATCATACGGCCGGACACCAAGAGGATAAAGGTCGGCGATACGCCCGAGATGAAGAAGGAACAGGCCGAGGCGCTCAAGGTCGGCTCGGTCATGGAACGCCAGATAATGGACGGCGACATCTCCCTCTTCAACAGGCAGCCCTCGCTCCACCGCGTCTCAATGATGGCGCACGTGGTCAAGGTGCTGCCAGGCAAGACATTCAGGCTCAACCCCGTCGTCGTCTCCCCCTACAACGCGGATTTCGATGGAGACGAGATGAACCTCCACATAATGCAGACCGAAGAGGCCCAGGCCGAGGCGCGCTACCTGATGAAGGTGGACAAGCAGCTGCTTTCGCCCAGGCACGGCCACGCGCTCATCAAGCCGCAGGAGGACCATGTGTCCGGCCTGTATTTCCTGACGCACGACGGTTCTGTATTCACCAAGGAGGATGCGGCGAGGCTGCTCTACACCATAGGCATAACTGAACTGCCCGAGCCCGATGCTTCGGGGGGCAAATACACCGGCAAACTGCTCTTCTCGCAGCTGCTACCGCCCACCGCGAACCTGCGGACAATATCCAAGCTCGGCCAGGAGGTAGTCATAAAGAACGGCAAGCTCCTCAAGGGGGCAGTCGAGAGCAAGGTCATGGAAGGCGAACTCCTGGAGAACATGTTCGTCGTAGAAGGTCCGGAGTTCACCAAGAATTTCATAGACCGCGTCACGCGCATCGCGCTCGAAGCCCTTTCGATGCACGGCCTGAGCGTCTCGCTCAAGGATTACACGGTATCCGGCAACGGAGACGGCAAGGTGAAGGACATAACGGACAAGATGAACCGCGAGGTCGACAACCTCGTCATGCAATACCGCAGCCGCTCGCTGGAGCGCGCGCCTGGCATGAGCCTCAAGGAGACACTGGAAGGCCTCATAGTCGAGATAACCACCAAGACGCGCGAGGATGTGGGCAAGGTCGTGGAGAACGACCTGGGCCTGGAGAACCCGTCCATCATCATGGCCAAGATCGGTGCCAGGGGAAGCCTGCTGAACGCCATCCAGATGTCCGCGCTGGTGGCCCAGCAGACCGTCCGCAGCAAGAGACTGGCCAGAGGCTACAAGGGAAGGATACTCCCGTACTTCAAGGCAGGCGCGCTCACAGCGCTGGAGCGCGGATTCGTCTACTCGTCGTTCCACAAGGGCCTGGCGCCCTACGAGTTTCTCTACCACGCCATGGGCGGCAGGGAAGCTCTGGTCAACACAGCCATACGTACCGCGCGTTCCGGTTACATGCAGCGGAGGCTGATAAACGCGCTGCAGGACCTGGTGGTGTTCGACGATTTGACCGTGAGGAATGCGGACATGAGCATAATCCAGTTCGTATATGGCGGCGATGGCAAGGACCCGATGTTCGCATCCAAGGCGGAACTCGTGGACGTGACCAAGCAGGACGACATCGATACCGCGTGAGGGGATTCCTATGACTACCGTGAAAAGACCAAGCGTTATGATTCCGCCCTACGAGGCGGTCGGCGTCATCTGTGCCCAGAGCATCGGCGAACCCGGTACGCAGATGACCATGCGTACCTTCCACTACGCAGGTGTCGCCGAGCACGTGCCGACCGGCCTGCCGAGGCTCATCGAGATAGTCGATGCCAAGAAGGAGCCGAAGAAGGCGATAATAGACGTGCACCTGAAAAGCGCCTACGCCAAGAGCCCGACCGAAGCCGAGAAGGTCGCCAGGGAGCTGGCCAGCATCTTCGTCAAGGACGTGGCTCGGGTGGAAGACGACCTGGAGAACCTGACCATAGAAGCGACGTTCAGCGAGAAGGACGGCAAGGGACAGAACGTGACATTCAACATGCTGAAAAAAGCGCTGGAGCCATTCTGCACCGAGATGAGGGTCAGCGATAACAAGATTACGCTCTACCCTGCCAAGGAGAAGCCCAAGGAGACCAAGACCGGCGAGAAGAAGAAGGTGACGGCCAAATACGTGCGCCGCCTGACCCAGAAGGTGAAGGATTCCATAGTCAAGGGCGTGCGCGGCATATCCCGCGCCGTAGTGGTCAAGGACGAGGACGGGTACTTCGTGCGTGCAGGCGGTTTCAACATCGCCGGCGCGTCGCTGAACCCGGCCGTGGACGTCAAGCGCATCTACACCAACAACATAAAAGAGATAGAGCGCGTCTACGGCATAGAGGCAGCCCGCAAGGCGATAATCAAGGAGATACACGACGTCCTTGAGATGCAGAAGCTCGCAGTGGACATCCGCCACATAATGCTCATCTCGGATGCGATGACCTACTCCGGCACGGTCAAGTCCATAGGCAGGCACGGCCTCTCAGGGGAGAAGGTCGGCGTGCTCGGGCGCGCGGCGTTCGAGGAGACCATAAAGCACCTGATAAACGCGAGCGCTTTCGCCGAGGAGGAGAAGCTCATCGGCGTGACCGAGAACATCATAGTCGGCCAGACCGTCCCGGTCGGCACCGGCAAAATCAGGCTCGTCATGAAGCACAGGAGGAAAGGGTGAACGGAATGGCAGACGATGATACCGAAGTCCAGGAAGCTCCGGAAGACGAATCAGTAGAGAGCGCCGTGCAGGAAGACGCTTCGGAAGCGGAGACTGCAGATGGCGAAGCGAAGTCCAAGAAGATACGCTCCAAGAAGACCCGCGTGGTCCGCAGGCGCAAGAGCAAGAAGGAGAAGGAAAGGCCGCTCACCGGCGCGGTGAGGCTGGCCGTGGAGAGCGGCAAGGTGGATTTCGGCTCCAGGAGCGCGGACGAGCGGGCGAAGCTGTTCGTCATCGCAGGCAATGCACAAGCCCCTGTCAAGGCGAAGGTGGCGGCACTGTCCAAGGCGTCCAACATCCCGGTCATAGAGTTCGAAGGCACTTCGGTGGAACTCGGTTCGGTGTGCGGCAAGCCATTCCCGGTTTCCGTGCTCTCCATATACGAGGAAGGCTCGTCCAGCATATTCGAGCTCGTGAAGAAGAAATGAGTTGTGTCCATGGAGCTGGAGCTTAGCGGTGACGACCTGAACATATTCTCCAGTTTCGAGAACATAACCCATGTCATGCCGTCCGACTACCTCTCGGGAGCCACGTCCATGGTATTCCTGGTGCCGCACGAGTCCCTCGGGCGCGCCATAGGCAAGGCAGGCTCGAACATAGAGAAGCTCAAGCGCGTCTTCCGCAAGCGCGTGATAATAGTCGGCGACAGCGACGACCTCGAGGGCTTCGTACGCAGCTTCTTCAGCAACATTACTATTTACGACATCGAGATACGCGATGTTATGGGCGAGAAGGCCCTGATGCTCACCATAGACGAGAAGGACCGCGGCATCACCATAGGCCGCGACGGCGAGCGGATAAAAGCCGCCAAGTCGTTCCTGAAGAAGAAATTCAACGCGACTCTGCACCTGCGCACCCGCAGGAGCCCATTGATACCGGAAATGGCATCACCACCCTAGTTTTTATTTGTAAAATCTCCACTGGCCCATGTGCGGACTTTGTAGTCACCTAAAATACATTTATTTAAATATTGTAGTCCCCCCATATTCCCATATGTATATCGAAATACGAAGGCAGGGGCGAAAGAAAAAATACTATCTTGTCCGCTCTTACCGGAAGGACGGAAAGGTCCGGAACGTCAGGATCTATCTCGGTGTGGACCTTTCATCAGCCGAGCTTGAGGTACGGAAGAAACCGGCAGAAGCAAGGTTGAATGAACTGACTGACATGCGAGGACGCATTTCCGATCCGTTCGAGACTGTCCTGTCAAGCGGAGAGCTTAAAGAGTTGAAAAATCTTGAAAAGAGGGCGCACCTCAAGATAACCCATCTATCCGAAGATGACTGGAGGAAATTCACCGAGGTCTTCACCTACGACACGAACGCCATAGAAGGTTCGACCATCGATTCAAAGGAAGTCGCTGAAATATTGGAAAAAGGCAAGTGGCCGGATAAGCCCAAAGGGGACATTTCTGAGACCTACGGGGTTGCCAAGGCAATAAGTTTCATAAGGAAAACAAAGGAGCACATCTCGCTCCGGTTCATCCTGGAACTCCACCGGTTCGTATTCGAGAACTCCAAGCCATTCGCCGGAAAGCTGCGGCCAATAGGAGTGGAAGTGGTTGTGGCGGACCGATACGGGCATATCGTCCACCGGGGAGCGCCGTCAACGCAGGTCAGAAGCCTCCTTCTTGAGCTCGTCCGGTGGTATGGGAAAAACCGGAAGAAGTACCCGCCACTGGTTCTGGCAGCCGTTGTCCACAACCAGTTCGAGAACATCCATCCCTTCCAGGATGGGAATGGGAGAGTCGGCAGATTGCTCCTGAGCAATATCCTTCTTAAGCATGGTATGCCGCCCCTGAACATAGAGCTGAGAATCAGGCACGAGTATTACGCCGCTTTGCAGGCATATCAAAAAGAGCACAATCTCCGTCCGACTATGGAACTCATGCTCAAGGAATACCGCAACCTCAAGCGCATCCTCAAGTGATGGGTGACTACATTGCTGCTAATTGTAGTCACCTAAACTGTGGCAAGGCGCAGAATGTGGTCATCTGTCGCAGATGATAGGCCTAAAGCCGTTTCGTCACGTCTATTGCGCTTCCGGGCTCCAACCTGCCCGCGTGCCTTATGGCTTCCATCACTTCTATCGCCACGTCTTCGGCAGTATACTCCGCAGGCTCACCCGGATATAACGAATGCCACATGTCCGTGTCCGTTGCGCCGGGACAGATGGAATATGCGTGCACTCCCGCCTTCGCTACCTCCTTCCCCAGGGCAGCCGTGAATCCCACGACCCCGAATTTAGTGGCACAATAGACCGACATCTTGGGGAACGCTTCCTTGCCCGCCCCGGAGGCCATGTTGATTATGATGCCCTTGCGCCTCTCGAGCATGGCCGGGAGGAACGCCTTCGTGCAGTGTATCAGGCCGCGGAGGTTGACGTCTATCATCGCGTCTATCTCCTCTTCTTCGGTCTCGGCCAGGTTCCTCCGCAGCGCTACGCCTGCATCGTTGACGAGTATGTCCAGCTGGCCTACTTTCGCGACCGAACCCGCGAGCTTCCTGATATCACTTCTCCTGGTGACGTCGCAGGGAAACGCGAGGACCTTCACTTTCTTCGAACGTGCGAGCCGTTTCATGGCCTCGCCGAGTTTCTTCTTGTCGCGCGCGGCGATTATGACGTCGATGCCACTCTCCGAGAGTTTTTTCGCGATGGCGAATCCGATTCCCTTGTTCCCACCTGTCACGAGCGCAAGCATATTCTTACCTCCGTATGCCCAGTACGGCGAGCGTCATCTCGCTGATGACTATGCGGTTGTTCTTTATAAGTTCATAGGCGTCCGTCCCCTTCTCTTCCCTCCTCCTGCCTCCGCCTACCCAGTAATACGGCCTTCCGTCGGGGTCGATGCGCTTGGTTATTTTCGTGGTGTAGCGCTCCTTCTGCAAGCGGTTGGTGAGCACCACCTCGGCCCGCCCAGGGTTCTCTGGCAGGTTGATGTTGAAGAACTTGTTGCCCTCCAGGTCGTTCCGCAAGTCACTGATGAGCGATTCCACCCTGCGTGCTATCTCCCTTCCGTGCGCCCATCTCTTCCTGTTGTGCCAGTCCCTGCGTCTCATACGGATGGAGAACGCCATCGCTGGCACGTTCTCGAGCACGGCCTGCCAGCACGCGCCGAGCGTGCCTGAGCCCAGAAGCGACGCGAGCCCGGTATTGTCGCCCATGTTTATGCCTGAGAGCACCAGGTCCGGCTTGGGGAACTCGCCGGAATGCAGTGCGAACAGTACGCAGTCTGAGGGAGTGCCGTTTATGGAATATACGTCCTCTTCTATGCGCTGGAGGCGTATGGGCTTGTGCAGCGTGAGCGCGCCGGATACCGCACTCCTCTGCCGATCCGGCACGATGGCGTATGCATCGCCCCGGCGCCTGGCCACCTTCAGCAGGATGCGCAGGCCCTCATTGTCGCCGTCATCGTTGGTCACCAGTATGACCCGCTTTCCCGCTCGTTTCCTCTTCATGGCATCAGCCTGTTCCTGTCCCTGGGGAACATCATGCACTCGCGTATGTTCTCCTGCTTGCATAGTTTCATCACGAACCGCTCCAGTCCCAGGCCCCAGCCCGCATGCGGCGGCGCGCCCATCCTGAACGCGCTTATATAGAACTCGAAATCATGCGGGTCCAGCCCGCGCTTCCGCAGCTGCTCCTCGAGCATGGTCGGCTGGTGGATTCGCTTGGCGCCGCTGGATATCTCCAGCCCGCGGTACATCAGGTCGAAGGCGTGGCACAGCTCAGGGTCGTTCGCGTTCGGCATGGAATAGAACGCGCGGACCGCGGTCGGCCAGTCGTATATGAAATACAATTCGTCGCCGAGAATCTCATGCAGCTTCTTCTCCGCTTCCCTTGTGAAGTCCCAGCCGTGCTTCATCTCCATCCCGCTGGCATTGAGCCGTCCCACCAGCTCACCATAAGCGTAGCGCGGAATCTTCTCCGGGACAACGACAGCGCCCCACAACGGCTCTATCTCGGCGCCGAGTTCCTTCTTCACGCTTGCGAGCATGTGCAGCGTCGTCGCCTCCAGCACGTCCATGGCGTCGTTGTGGTCGGCAAAGCCCATCTCGCCGTCCAGGGCGGTTATCTCGTTGAGGTGCGTCGTCGTGTTGTGCTTCTCCGCGCGGAAAACCGGCACGGTCATCATCACCCGGTCCAGCCCTCCGATGACGGCCATCTGCTTGTAGAGCTGCGGCGACTGGACTAGGTATGCCTTGTTCTCGAAGTACTGCAGCTGGAACACGTCCGCGCCGCCTTCGGTGGCCGTGCCGGTTATGGCTGAAGTCTGTATCTCGATGAAGCCGAGTTCCGTGAGTTTCTCGCGGAACGCGCGGACTGCGACCGACTTCGTCCGGAAGATGAGCGATGTCTCCTTCCTGCGCAGGTCAAGGTAGCGGTTGTCCAGCCTGACATCGATTTCCGAAGGCACCACCCCTGTCGGGTCCACCGGGAGTTTCCTCTCCACCGCATTGAGTAGTTCGAACGAATCGGGCACCAGTTCGACCCCGTCCGGGGCAATCTTGTTCTCCTTTATGGTCCCTCCGAAGGAGACGACATCCTCCTTGTTCACCTTCACTGCGACCAGGAGCGCGTCGTCCACCACGCCTTTCTTCATAGTGACTTGGATTATTCCAGTCCGATCGCGCACGAGCACGAACTTGAGCTTGCCCAGGTCGCGGAAGTCGTGCACCCAGCCCCCCACGAGGACCTTCCGGCCTACGGCCTTCTTGGCATCCTTCACGTAATGCGTCCTGTTCTTCGTCATAGGCAAAACCCTGAATTAGCGGTATAGGGAATAGATGCATGCCCAATCTTTATAATTGATTACTGGCGCCCTCCGGTGCGCTTCCTCAGCCAAAACGACAGATTATAAAAAGTAAGGCGGGATATGGAAACATGGAGATGCTGCTGCCGTTACTCGCGATAACGCTCACTTCCTCCACCTGGACCATCATAGGCCTTTCCCTCAGCCTCAGCGTCGCCATAACCGCCATCATGTATGCGCTGGCATATGCCCTGCAGAATCCCCAGTTCCAGGCGCTGGCCAAAGAAGAGCTTGCGGCCCTGATATTCACCCTTTTCATCATAGCCTTCTGGGTCGGAAGCGACGCCACGTTCAACACCCTGGCCACCGGCCTCCTCATGTCATCGCTTCCTTCGCAGATGCAGGCCATGATACAGACCGGCCCGGCCAACGGCTTCACCTCAAGCCACCTTAACATCGCGCTGGCATGCCTGGATATGATGTATGAAAAACTGAAAGCCCAGTACATCGATCTCTACCTCTTCGAGGCCCTCATAGGCTTCCTCTCGACCATCAGTTTCCCGGTCGGCAACCCGCTGCCGGCGATAAACATGGTCTCCTTCTCCATCGCGCCCTTCACCGGCCTCACCCTCCTGAGCACTACCCACACCCAGATCGTCGAGGCCATAAGCTACATGATAACCGTGGTATGGGCCAAGGAGTTCATCGTCCAATTCGCCCGCGACATCGTGCCGGTCATGCTGCTCCCGCTTGGCCTTGCCATGCGCGCCTTCCCGTTCTTCAGGAGCACAGGTTCGAGCGTCATCGCGCTCTCATTCGCCCTTTATTTCGTGCTGCCATTCGCCATCATCCTCTCCAGCTATCTCATTTTCGACGTCTATCAGCCGGCGGACTTCACATACACTCCAGTCCATGCCAGCTTCATGGAGAACAATCCAGGGGCCAGCACGTTGCAGCAGACGCTGACTGCCGACCGCGACCAGGGCAACAAGCTGCTCGCCCAGTTCAGTTCGCCGTCTGCCCTGGACCTCGAGTACGAGCGGACCCATAACGAGAATAACATCTGCTCGGACATCCCGACTGCCCTGCAGATGCTGTGCAGCCCCATCAACATTGTCAAGACAGGGGTAAGCGCTGCCGCCAGCTTCCTGAAGACCATGGGCGGCATGTGGCTGTTCATGATGGGCACGACCGGCGATTTCTTTTTCACGGCCTTCACCAACCCCCTGATGCCAGGGAGCGCATCGGCCGGCCTGTATTACTTCCTCATCCGCGAGGTGATATCCATAATCCCGTTCGTCATACTCATCACCGTGGCCACTGTGTTCGAGATAATAATAACGGTCACGATGTACCGGGACATCTCCCTCCTCATCGGAGGTGAAGCCGAGCTCATAGGTCTTACGAAGGTCATCTGATATGCCCCACGCCCGTTGTGCCTTTCTGATGCTGCTGGTGTTACTGGCAGGCATCGCCACCGCACAACAGCCGTTGCAGTTCTCGACCACAACGCAGTCGCCTTCCTCGGCCATCCTGGCGCAGGTGCCCATCTTCCTCGCCATCCTCGTGCCGATAATGATGGTCATGGTGGTGCTCGCTGCAGTGGTGTACGTTGGCGGCCAGATTTTCGGCGCAGAGACCCGGGCGCGCGCCAGCGTCTGGGCTCAGGGCATGCTTGCCGCGGTCGGCCTGTGCGCGATCATAGTGGCGGTGCTGTACTTCGTCCTGCCCAACATACTGCAGGGCCAGTCGCAGAACCAGCCCAGCACCGACTTCAACGGGCTGATGACGCAGCTTATGAGCCTTGCGAAGACCTCGCTCGTCACCCTCATAGTCGTGTCCATCGTGCTAGCTGCCCTGATGTATGCGATCGGCCAGGTTTCAGGAGCAGAGACCCGGGCCCGGGCCACCGGATGGGCGACTGCGCTGCTGAGCGGCGCCATAGTGGCTGCCGTAATCTACGTCGTCCTGTTCCAGCTCCTGATACAGGCGGGCGCGGTCCTGGGGGCGACATTCTTCACCGGGCTCAACTCCCCCTCAGGGGTTACCCTCGCACCCTATGCCACCATGATAGTCTACATCTGCTTCTTCGTCGCATGCTTCATACTCATAACCTATATCGTCTCCAGGGTCTTCAAGGTGCCGGAATGGGAGGCCTACCTGAACATCGAGATGTCCAATCTCATGGCATCGTTCCTCATCGTGATATTCATACTCGGGCTTTTCATAGCCGCCAACGATATCGCCAGAGTCTATACCTCCAGCTCATGCCCCCCGCTCCAATCGTGCACGGAGTCCCAGGCCGCCATCGGCTACATGCGGGACACTGTGCAGGCCAGCATCAACCAGGGGCTGCTGGATGTCTACACCATACAGGCATGCACCTCTGTCCTCAGTACGTTCAGCAGGAGAATCGGGGAATATGCCCTCACCCAGACCTACAAGGTCTTCCCGGGCATGGACACTTTCGTGTCCATCACCAACGTCCTCTCCATAGGCCTCATCGGCGTCTATGGCAGCGTCTCGGCCCAGCTCACCCTGCTTTATCTCGTGGACGCTATCATGCCGACGTTCATACTGCCGGCAGGTCTCATCCTGCGTTTCTTCCCGCCCACCAGGGACGCGGGGGCGTTCCTCATAGCGCTGGCCTTCGGTTTCTACATCATCTTCCCCACAACCTACCTGATAAACAAGTCGATATACACTGACATAGGAGGCACGGCCTATCAGTCCCAGGCCGCCCTGAAGACTTACATGTGCGGTGGCAGCCTCTTGGCCTATGGCTTCCTCATCAACCAGAACAACTTCCTTTTCAGCAACATACCCGGCGGCACTGCGATGGGCGGTTTCCTGCAGACCATATTCTCCGAGAGCACCATACAGGCGACGTACATGTCCGCTTTCTTTCCGCTTCTGCAGAATCTGGCCGAGCTGTCATTGCTGGCCCTTTTCATGCCGGCCCTTTCACTGGTGATAACCATGGCGTTCATAAACGCGATGACTAAATTCATAGTATCCAAGGTGTGATATGGTCGAACTGGTATCTTCCCTCTGGTACGGCTGGATATGGTTAGCAGCCGCCGCGCTGGGCATAGTCACGGTCCTGGTCGGCCTCGTCTACGTCCTCTCAGGCCTCCTCATGAACGAGAAGATGAAGACCTGGGCGAAGATGGAGCTGGCGGAGATATTCTATTCGGCGGTCATAATAGCCGTAGTCATGGGTGGCGGCATCACCCTCATGGACAGCGTCGTCCAGGGGGCGCTGGGCGTCAACAATAACGGCGGTGCGCCGCCAGGTACGGCCGCCGCCGTGCCCTGCTACTCCCAGGGCGCCACCTACGCCTACGTACCGGTCAGCGTCAATGGCGCGGTGCAGTACCAGTGTCTGGACATCTGCGGCGCCCCGATAGCGTCCGATGAGTTTTCAGTCTACAGCAACATCTCCTCCTGCCACATAAAGCTGGGCATATGGTACCTGCGCGAGACCTTCGACGAGGCGAAGACCTTCGCCTACAGCATATACATCAGCTACATCAAGACCTCCATGGCCGCCGCATTCACAATAAACATAGAATATTTCACCGAATACGCCGGTTTCTTCACCTTCAACCCCTGGGCCGGCTTCTTCACCATGGGCAACACAGTGAAGCAGATGTGCTTCGACTGGGCCATGAAAATCATGATGCTCACCAAATTCCAGGAGGTCCTCCTGCGCTTCATAGCGGTAGCGCTTTTCCCGGCGCTTTTCGTCATAGGCGCCATACTGCGGACGTTCACCTTCACGCGCAAGCTCGGCGGCCTCCTCCTGGCCACGGCCATATCGCTGTATTTCATATTCCCTGCTTTCTACGCCTTCGGCGCTCTGGTGATGCTCGACATGAAGAGCCAGTACTACAACACCTGGATGAGCAGCCCTGCGAATCCCTCCGTACTGACCGCTGAAACCGCTGAAAATCCCACCGGGCAGATACTGGACCCGCCCATAGCCAACACGATGTACATAAACGACACCCTCACGATGATAGGCGGCCAGGGCGGCACGACCGCCATCACCAGCCAGGAGATGCAGAACGACCTGTTACAAGACGAAGGGCAGGATGAGTACGGAGGCACGCAGGCCAACAATTTCATGAACAGTATGGCTGCCGGGAATGGCGTGAACGGCCAGCTGATGCCGCAGTTCGACGTTACCCCCGCGACCCCGAATACATACACCCCCGCGCAGGAGCAGAGCGCGCTGCAGAACTCCTACCAGAGCGTCTCGGATTGGAAGGACACGATGTCCACGCAGGGCAAGTACGACACCTTCCTCAACAGCGTCTGGGAACCCGACGGTCCGCTCGATGCGCTGGCGAGGCTGACCTTCTGGTCGATGTTCTTCGGGCTGTTCAGCATAATCGGCACCATAGGCGTCATACGCTCGCTTTCCATAACCTTCGGAGGGGACATAGAGATAGCAGGGCTCACGAGGCTGATTTGATATGGACGACGACCGCGCGCTGGCATTCGCTTTCATCGCCTTAGCCGCGCTCCTGCTGCTCGCCCCGCTCTCATCCGCGCAGGCGGCCCAGCCCGATCAGACCAACCTGGGCAACAGCTACTCCGATATGAGCCAGACCCTGTACAACCAGCTATACGATCCAGTCAATGGTTTCGTGTACGGCACCACCAACTTCGCCGCTGGAATCCCGACGGCGTTCGGCGACGTGCTCGGCGCGTTCCAGTCAAGCTCCTGCGAGGACCCGCTCACAGGGAGCGGAGCGGTCTCGACGGTCATCGGCATCTGGCTCGCGCCGACCGCAGCCGTCGTGATAATAGTCCTGATGGGCGTCGGCATCATCTACATGCTCGGACAGCTCTTCAGCTCGCCGAACCTGACAGCCATAGCCAAAGAGGAGCTTCTGCAGAGCGGGCGCACGATGCTGCAGCTCATATTCATCATCGGCTGCCTCCTGACGACGCAAACCTTCTATTCTCTCAGCGCTGCCGCCACCAGCGGGGACATGATATACTCCCATTACCCGGTGATGATAGACGCGGCGATGGCATTCGCCAGGCTCATGGTGAGCAACATGGTCACCGACTACAGCATGCTGATAATGTACAACACCGTCATCCACACCATCTACTCGTCCACCATGTGGATAGGCATCACCTGGCGCGCCATGTACTCGTTCAACCTCGGCCCGGTGCTCAAGCCCATCATAGACGTGGTGGGCACGTCATTGCAATTCCTCTCCCTTGGCATGAGCGAGTGGCTCTTGCACGTGATACTGCTGTGCATGATAAAGAAATACGCGTGGAGCTTCCTCATCCCGCTAGGCACGCTCATGCGCGCGTTCCCATATACCCGCAACGGCGGCTCTGCGCTGCTTTCGCTCACGCTGGCCCTCGTGGTGCTGTACCCGGTCATGTTCCTGGTCGGCTACGAGGCCTACAAGATAATGTCGTACAATCTGGTGGACGCCCAGAGCGCGGTGGGCAGCTTCATAAACAGCAGCGGCATACTCACGGTCTTCGGCTCCGTGCTCGTGGTGATGTTCCTCATGGCAGGCGTCTTCATGCCGTTTTTCCTCGGCGGAGCCCTGAACCTCGCGTTCGAGCTTATAAAAAGCGCCGTGTTTTACATAGTGATAATCAGCGTCCTGATACCCTTCATCAGCATCTTCGTCACGCTGACCGCCGCCAGGGAGCTGTCGAGGTTCTTCGGCTCCGATGTAAATTACATGACGTTCCTGAAGATATTATGATGTGATGCCATGACCTCTGCCGCGATAGCCACTCTCGTCACCCTCGCCGGCTCCATAGCCGGCACCCACTGCACGTTCAGCGGCGTCGGCGGCGGCCTATGCGACTGGCTGCCTCTCTGCGGTGCGGCGCTGGTGGTATCGAGCGTCATACTCGCATTCCTGTACATGTGGTCCGAGCTTTTCCACAACCAGGCCCTCCAGGCCTACGTGCACCAGGAACTCTACGAGGTGCTGGTATCCGGATTGCTCGCCATACTCATCATAGCCCTGGTGAGCGCCATGGGCGGCCTCACCCTGGGGGATTTCCTGCCTTCTTACCTGCTGCCTCAGGTACCCGCGGGGCAGATAGACGGGAACACCAACATCTACACAGCCACGGCCCTGTACTACGAGCAGGTCACCAGCGACATGGAGAGCTGGCTCAACCTGAACTATCTCATGAACATACTCGTGGACCAGATGGCGTCCGTGACGCCCTATGCACGGCCGATGGGCGTCGGCCTGGTCGCTTCGCCCATGGCCGGTTTCGCCTCGCCCATAAAGCAGCTGCTGTACAATATGACAGTCGGCCTCTCGGTCGCGTACGTGATAAACGTCGCCCAGCTCTATGCCTACGTTTTCGCGCTCCAGGGTTTCATGGTGTACTATCTGCCCCTGGGCATATTCTTACGCTGCTTCACGCCCACCAGGCGCCTGGGCGGTACGCTCATAGCGATCGGAGCGACCTTCCTGTTCGTCTTCCCGGCCCTCACCATCGTGACATACAGCATGTTCTACAATCCGACCAGCGGCCCGCTGCTGACGTTCTCCAGCCTGCTCGGCCAGTATATGACGCCGAATGGCGATTTCGGGGACTTCGTCTCGAACTTCTTCACCAGCGGCTTCACCACCACCGGCGGCACAGGCACCGGCCTCGGGGACATGGTAACGAGCGTATTCGGCTCCATAGGCACCGTGCTGCAGGGCGTTGTCGGTAACGTGTTCCTGATGCTCCTGCTGTTCCCGGTATCCCTCATCAGCCTGGCATTCGTGCTGGGCTTCGTCATGCCCGCGCTCAACGTGATAATCCTCACCGAAACGGTCAAGGGCCTGTCCAAGAGCCTGGGCGAGGAAGTGGACATAAGTTCGCTCACGAGGCTGATATAGCATGGCAGACAACCGCATACTATTCCTGGTTCTCCTCCTGCTGCTGACTACGGCAGTATTCGCCCAGACCACTTATTTCTCCACAAATATCTATAATGACTGGACGACGATTTCGCTGGCAGCCGCGGCGCTTTCCATACTCGGCTCGGCCCTGCTCATCATGCTCTCGCGGCTCTTCGGGCTGCGCAACCTGGAGCAGATAGGCAAGACCGAGTTCGTATACGCTGCATCCACAGTGCTCATAGTGATGATGGTGCTGGGCATAGTCGAACTCGGAGAGTCCTACCTGGCTACCCAGAACGGTATCGTAAATAGCATGTACGCCTCCGCCTT
>Ga0326728_10010571_pt1 | contig 21542 bp, 15 predicted proteins | sample MB3enrmetagenome_FD_207602 | JGI IMG/M metagenome (GOLD analysis project Ga0326728, IMG submission 207602) | Lab enriched peat soil microbial communities from McLean, Ithaca, NY, United States - MB31MN | ecosystem: Environmental > Terrestrial > Soil > Wetlands > Peat | place: USA: New York... | reverse complement strand
AGATGGATTCGCTTTCTCCTTTCTTGTAGGACTCTTGCATTCCCAACAACATGCCGGTTTAATCCCGGCGCACAACGATAAACGCCCTTCCACGCCCGAATCCAGTACCTCACATTCACCCAGCTTGTCAGGGTTTGAGAATCGCTCTGGTTCACTGAAGGTTCTCCGGCGAGCTTCTGCTCCCGAATCAAAGGCGGGCCGCTTCTTTGGTTGTAGGACAAGAATAGGAGTGGAGCCCTGGCAAAATGAAAGCGTTAGGCAACGCGCGGGGGGAAGTTGCCTGGCGTGCAGCAATCCACGTCTGATGGTTCCTAGACTGTACTCATGGGACCACCCTGACGTGCCGAAACCGCCGCTCAAAATACGGCACTTGGGCACCGTCCGGCAGCTACCCTTTTTGACCACCCAGCCCTTCGCGTCCGCGCAACCGCATTTCCGCCTCTCGTTCCCTCACGAATCATGTCCCACCTCACATCGGTAGGGCTACGCTGTTGATAATGCCGTCCGTGACAGATGCTTTGGCAGGGCCAGTGGGGGATGCCACTTCCACGGCAAAGCCGTTGATCGCGAGTTCCCGCCTGATCGGCACTTATCATGTTAGGCCGTTTACCGTCAACTTGACCACCTCGGTCCAACTTCCGAGTAGCTCATCCGACCGGAATGTCTAGTTGATAGCAGACTTGATCAAGGTTAGCGACTAGGCAGGAGTAATCCGTGAAGTCAGGATACCGCACACTGCCCGCGAGGGGAGCCCAGGGCTGTTAGAGAAGATCCATGCCGCGCTTTAGCAAGGGATTGATTTAATTGGAATTTCCATGTTAACAACTGCAGAGGAAGGCAGGCTGCGCCTACCTCCGCGCCACCCTGCTCTTCGTCCATTTCGCGCCCGGTCTGTTCCCTGAAATCGCATGGCATCATGCGGTCAGGGCCGCGCTCACATCTGCTTGACTCCCATACTCCGGCTGCGGCGTCGGCTACAGTCCCGCCCTTCGCGGCGTCCGGCTGCCAGAATCAGCCAAGAGTGTTAATGGCAGATCATTTACTATTGGTCGTTATCACCACCGCCTGGCGCAGTGGGCGAGATGACGACAGAGATTCCCTTACCCTGCCGGCTGATGCGCAGCAATGTGCCGCCTTTCGCCTGAGCTGCCAAGCGCTTGAAATCCGCCACAGAGCGCACCGGTTGGCGGTTGATGCTTTCGATTACGTCTCCCTGCTGCAAACCCGATTGGGCCCACGGGCTCGTCGGATCGAGGTTGCTGATCACCACGCCCTGAGTGTCAGCCGGCAAGCCGAGTTGCTGGCGCAAATCGGCAGTGAGACCTTGCACGATAATACCTCGCAGCGTCCCTTGCACGGGAGGTTGCCCCATGCCGGCACGCACCCCAAGGTTGGAGGGCCGCTCCCCGAGCGTGACCTTCAGCGTGAGGGGCGTGCCACTCCGAAGTAATTCCAGGGTCGCGACGGTCCCAGGATCTGTATTAGCCACTAGCGCAACCAACTGACCGCAGTCGGTGACGGTCTGGCCGTTGTACTTGCGAATCACATCGCCGTTCTTCAGTCCTGCCTTGTCGGCCGGTCCTCCGGGTGTTATGTCCTGAATTAAGGCCCCGGAAATGTCGGGCACGCCAAAGGCATGCGCCACGCCCTCGTCCAAGGTCCGAATTGCGGCGCCCAGATAACCTCGCGACACCTTGCCGTTCTTGATCAGGCCTTCCATCACGTGCTTGGCCATATTTATGGGAATCGCAAAGCCAACGCCAATAAATCCACGCTCCCCTCCGGGGCCGCCCTGGCCGCTTAAAATCGCCGTATTAATACCAACGACCTGACCGTCGACATTCACCAGCGCCCCCCCGGAGGTTCCCGGATTGATGGGGGCGTCGGTCTGAATGAAGTCTTGAATGTCTTCAATGCCGCCCTGCGACACGTTTAGCGCGCTGACGGCGCCGCGGGTGAGCGTGAAGTTGAGCGCGAAAGGATTTCCGAAGGCCATTACGATATCACCCACGTGCAGAGTGGAGGAGTCGCCCAGGGAGGCCGTGGGCAGGTCCTTGCCCTCGATCTTCACTACCGCCAAGTCCGTCTCCGGGTCGGCGCCCACCACCTTGCCCGTGAAGGTGCGCCTGTCCGCGAGCAGCACCTTGATTGACCTCGCGTCCCTGACGACGTGGTTGTTGGTAAGGATATACCCGTCGGGAGAGACTAAAACTCCGCTGCCCAGACCGTGTTGTCGTTGTTCGCGTGGAATCTGGGCCTGGTTTCCGAAGAACTGTCGGAAGGAAGGATCCGAGAAAAAGGGGGACGTCTGGACCTTGACCACTTGAGTGGATTGGATCGAGACGATCACCGGTGTCACCGCCTGTGAGATTTGCTCGTAGGCTTTATTCAGCGTTCGGAGCGCGTTGATTTCCGGCCCATTCAGTGGCTTGCCTTGCGCCAAGGCGAAGTGGGCGTAACGGCCGTGGCCCAAGTAGGCTACCGTGACGGCCGCCGCTAGGAGCAAGCCAATGAGTGTCAGGCTTACCCCTAAGGAATTCTCGCGCAAGAATCGTTTGCTGCCCGGATTCATGAGTATTCTCCTTCCTGACCTGGCTTATTGTTGGCCAGGCCAACAAGCTTGCAAGGGGCTTGCATTTCCGGTGTATTCTGCCTTGGTAGGACGGCTACAAGCAGTCTTCCCCGCATCGACCAAGACCAAGCCGATTTGGTCGAGCCACGTGTAATCATCTTCTTCAAGCCGGAGTGGCAAGCGCGGCATGCTGCCGTCCGGCTCAAGTTTCGCCCGCCGGGGACTGATGGCGCCCACAAGCAACCAAACGGACGCCGAGCCCAGCCCACCGTTAAAAGCAACGGTCAGCGGGCGCCGATCCTGGTCGGGAGGTCCATCCAAGGCGCAGGCGACCAAGAAGATGCGGGCTCGGGTTTCCCCTTTAGCGCGCTGAATACGAAGCATCCCCGCGGTCGCACTGTACTCCAATAGGTTCCCCTAAAGGCGAAGTTCGTTGCGCGTAGCCACCGGCTTCTCTTCAGGCTCTGGCGTGGGTTTCTCCGCTTTTCCCTACCCCATGCTTATGATGCTTCTTGGGAATTAACCGGAATTTCCGTTGTGTACCTCCGGACCGACCTCCATCATACGCCCGTACGCAGTCCAATGGAATTAGGGTCGGGTTTGCACTGCCAGATGCTTCCACGGGCCACGGAACCGGCCATTTGCGCCTCTCGCGAGGACCACAAAGACCGCAACGGCCCCTCTTTCGACCTGTGTTTGGCCACACCTTATCCCCCATGCCCTCTCTTGTCGCTGAAATCCAGTCGTTCGGCAGCTTGTCTACCCGGCTGGCGAGGGCAGCGTTGCGATCCTGCCCAGCATGGCTCCAAACAACCGTCGCGTGAGATGACTCTCCGCCAAGAGCAGCCAGTAATAGTGGGCGTGCTTGACCAATCGGCTCGCCGCATCGGACACGCCAACCGGGGAATGGGAACGAGATCCCGGGCGTCGATTAGTCGCGGTCCAACGGGCTAATGTTTACTAACCTCGATGTCGAGTCCCGTTCCGATTTGCAAACATTAGCCGACAAGGCAGGACCCATTTCGTTGCAGCCCATTCAGACGCCGAGCGTCACATCTTCGGCAAGCGGACTGCTGAGCGCCAGCGTCTCTTATTGAATCTCTCCATGTTGATAGTCATACTTCTTATGAAGCACCTATAAGAGTTGTCATTTGGAGACGTAACTCAGGCGTTGGGGTTGGGAGGGCTGAGATGAACCGCGCGACATTGGCAACACTGTGGATTGGAATTCTTGTCTGCCATATGATGACCGCAACTTCACAGCGTCAGCAATCGGATACGATCCGCGTTCTGTTCATCGGAAACAGTTACACCTACTTCAACGATCTCCCCGAGATTTTCGCCAAGCTTGCTGAAGCAGGGCACCAAGGCAGGGTTGAAACGAGGATGGTGGCGCCTGGTGGCTGGCGCCTGAAGGATCATTGGGAGAAAGGGACTGCGCCGCAACTTCTCAAAAATGAGAAGTGGGATTATGTCGTGCTGCAAGACCAGAGCACACTGGGGTTGGACTATTGGGTCGAAGGGAAAGATCATGTGAGCAGCGATGCCGTTTTCCGGCCTTATGCCGAAAAATGGGCTGCGGCGGTACATGCCAAGGGTGCTACGCCAGTGTTTTTTCTGACTTGGGCGGGAAAGAATGCTCCCGAGGATCAACCTGCGTTGAATTACGCGTATGTGCAGGCCGCGAAGGATACTGGGTCCTTGGTCGCACCTGTCGGTATGGCCTGGGGAGTTCTTCGCCATGAAAAACCCAGGATTGAACTCTTCTACGTGGGGCATGGGTCGCATCCCTCACCGGCAGGAAGTTACCTGACCGCGTGCGTTCTTTATGCCACCATTTTCCATCAAAGCCCAGCGGGCTTGCCGTCAAGAATTACCGGGACCCCCGTGAACTTCGACACGGAAAAGCTGGAGATAGGCAAGAGCGTGGCTCTGGTTGATTTGGATGCGGAGGATGCCGAAACTCTGCAGAAAGAAGCATGGGACACTTGGCAACGGATGGCCAGCAATGGGGGTTACCCGGAGACACCCCCGCCGCAGCCTCCGACTGTGCAGCCGTTACCCGTAGGTCTTCCATTGTCCAGGTCTGCTTTGGAGGGCACGTGGGAGGGTCCCATTCTGTTTTATCCTGTCGGCCCGGCAGTTATGGTGTTGCACATCCAGAGTACACAAGGCTGGAAAGCGCAACTCGAAATGAAGTATCACTCGAAGGATTTTCCTGACGAGTCAATCGAATTATCGGATTTTCGTATCAAAGGCCGGCGACTTTCGTTCTCCGACCCTAAGTCAGCCGGTGCAGGTAATCTTACGGTCCACCTGACTGGAGTGATGCCGACACGGGGGGAACTGCAAGGAACGGCCGAGGCGAGTCGGGAAAATGCCAGCGGCCACGTAGTCTTACTGGGTAGTTGGTCTCTGAAAAGGGTAATGCGGCGTAGCGAGTCAGCTCCAAAGTGAGCGGGGCTGATCAGTCCTACATGGAGAGAAGGCATAAAAGGGAGAAAGTTTTCCAGTCAAGTTCTGATCAACGACTTAACCGTAGAAGTGCCTTAGAACCACGCATGGTCACCAATGGAATTTCAATTGGCCGATTACCCCCGATCAACGGCCTAGCGTTTACCTATCATAGTTCAGTTGACGATAAGTCGGCATACCACCCTTGGGATTTGGACGTCAGTCGAGGCGAGACAAAAGCCCGGGTACGCTGTTTACGGCCCACTGGGTTGTTGTGGGCCCTTGGACGTGCCGCAGGAGAGCGGAGTCACGCGTAGTTTCCGTTACTCCGCGACACCTCTTCTTCTCGCATATTCGTTTGGTTGACAGTATTTGTGATAGGCTGAGCGCCTTGAGGAGCAAGCCATGCCTACCACCAAGCCCACAGAAGAACTTTATGCCGAGCGTTTAAGCCGTTATGTGAGGGCCATGCACAATGGCCAGCCAGATCGTGTCCCCTTGCGTCCGCTGGCGGCTGAGATCACCGCTCGTTACTCCGGCTTTACTTGTCAGGAGGTGACCCACGATTACAACAAGGCTTTCGAGGCCGTGATCCGCTGCTGCCGCGATTTCGATTGGGATGCCGTCGTGCCCAACATGGTTTGGGTGTGGACGGGCCTGACCCAGAGCATTGGGCTGCGTTACTACGGCGTGCCAGGCATCGACGTGAGCCCTGATGTAGGCTTTCAATACCGCGAGCCTACCCAGCAAGACGCGTTCATGACGCGCGACGATTACGACGACCTCATCGCCGATCCGGTGCGATTCCTGTATGAAATCTGGCTGCCGCGCGTCTGCACGGAAGTCAGCGCCAAGGGTGCGCTTACTTCCTTCCGCAATAACCTGTCCTTCGTGAAGGGCGGCATGGCGATGCTGAATTACTTTCACGCGCTGGGACCGCAGGTGGAGCGGATGCGGCGGGAATGCGGTACGGTTTCGGCCATCTGCGGCATGCTGAAAGCCCCGCTCGACATCCTGGCAGACAAGCTCCGCGGCTACATGGGCCTGGCGTTCGACCTCATGGAGATTCCTGACAAGGTTCTGGCTGCCTGCCAGGCGCTGATGCCGCACTTGGCGTGGCTGGCGCTCACCAGCGCCGATCCGGAGCGCAAGGTGCCCATCCCCATCTGGATGCATCGCGGCTGCACGCCCTTTGTTTCCAAGCAGCACTTTGCGGAAATCTACTGGCCCACGCTCCAACCTATTGTGGAAGCCTTATGGGCGCAGGGCAACCAGACGCTGTTTTACGCCGAAGGGGCGTGGGACGCCCACCTGGAGGACTTCGCTCAATTGCCGGCGGGCAGCATCATCTACCATATCGACCGCGGCGACCCCGTCGAGGTGCAGCGCGTCCTGGGACGCAAGTTCTGTCTGAGCGGTGGCCTGCCCAACACCATCTTGGCTTTCTCGACACCCGACGAAGTAAAGGCGCATTGCCGCAAGCTGATTGAGACGGTCGGCGGGGACGGTGGCTACATCATGGATGCCAGCGCCATCATACAGAATGACGCCACCATCGAGAATCTGCGGGCCATGACGGACGCGACGCTCGAGTACGGCGTCTACCGCTCGCCTTCGTCCCCCTCGGCCAAGGTGCCCGTCGAGCCCGCCCCCGCAACCACCGCCGGCCTCCCCGCCTGGGTCACCGCCCCCAAGGCTCGCCCCGGGGTGTGCTTCCCCTTCGCCGAGAAGGAAAAAGACCTTCCGCCCATCTGCGGCGACCGCGCCCTGATCGAGCGCATCTGGAACGAGAACGAGGCCCTAGCCTATATTTACATCTGGCATCTTGTGCTGAGCTTCTGACCCAACTTCCGCACCACCTGCGTGAACACTCCGCCCAAAATCCGCGCGTCGTTGCGGGTGAGGTTCAAGTCCAGCAGCAAGCGGCGAAGCTTAATCAACGTGGCGGCGCGGCGGTTGGGCTGTAAATAACCTGATGCGTCCAACAACTTGATGCTCGAAGCGTGTAGCTACGGTCACTGGTTTTATGACCGTGGGTTCTTCTTTGGACGCCGAACGACCGTCGGATAGTCCCCCGCGACTGCGTCTAGCAAAAACATCCATAGCGGAGGCTGGAAAAGCCCATGATCAAGAGAGCACTGACCGTGGCTACGATCGATCACCTTGACGATAAGTCGGCTTATCACCCTTGAGATTTGGACATCAATCGAGGCGAGACAAAAGCCCGGGTTGGGCGTTAATCAGGCGGTTGGGGAAAAGGCGACGCCAAGCAGCCTAACGGAGAGTGACAACCTTTGCGTCGTACACAATGCTTCCGCCCACCATAGTCATAACTGATTCCGTCCTGGGCAAATCTCCCGCAGGAACCTTGAAAATATCCTGCGAGAGCACCGCGAGATCGGCCAACTTACCGGGTTCCAGGCTGCCCTTGTCTTTTTCTGCGAACTCGGCATAAGCGGACGTGAGCGTGTAGGCGGTGACGGCTTGCTCCCGGGTCAGCGCCTCCGCGGGATGCCGACTGTACGTCGAGGCCAGCATGATGTTGAGGAACGGATTGTTGGGCCCGTCCGAACCGATGGCCACCGGGATGCCGGCGTCCAAGAGGGAACGCAGTGGTTGCAAGGCTTGTGCCCGCTGTTCTCCAAAGCGCTTAACGAACAGCTCTGGTAAAGTGAAATGCGTCGGATTCTGCACCACGATGACGCCGAGCCGCTTCGCCTTGGGAACCAGGTCGGGCAAGAGTCCGTCGCCGTGCTCTAGACGGACTCGCCGCTGCGACCACTCTTTTTCGCCGCCGATGGCCTCCATCGCGTTCAAGAAGGTCTCGGCCGCCCGGTCGCCCGCGACGTGAACCATCAATTGCTCGCCGTCCTGCAACGATTCGCGCAACATGTCTTCCATTTCTTGCTGCGAGAAATTCAGCTCGCCCGAAGTACTGGCACGATCTGTATACGGCTGTCTCATGGCGGCGGAGTGCTCGATCGGTGTCCCGTCGAGAATCCACTTGGTGCCGCTCACGGTCACCAAAGGCACAGGATGCCGCGGCAAGCCGCGTCCTTCCTGCGTAATTGGCCCGTGCTCGTCCGTAAACCCGAACCAAATGACTCGCACTCGAATCGTAGGAGGAACTCTCTCGAACAGTGCGACGGCCCGCTGCGCGGTGATAGGCATCGCCATGTCTTGAACGGTGGTGATGCCCATTTGCGCGGCTTTCCCAAAAAAATCATGCAAGTCGTTCGCTGCTTCCTCGTCGCTGACCAGTTCACTGAAGCGGCGGCCAATCCGAAATCTTGCGAACTCCAACGCCATGCCCGTCAACTTGCCATCGGCCCGATTGCGGACGTACACGCCGGCTTCTGGATTCGGCTCGTCTTCGCGGATTCCCAGTTTCTTCAACCCAGCTGTGTTCAAGAGCGCCGCATGTCCCGTCCAACACGCCAGCTCGACGGGATGATCGGGTGCGAGCTCATCGAGCGCGGACCTGGTTGCTCGCGGATCGTCGAGTACCGTCGCTCCGAATGTGCCCGTAATCCAAGTCCCTTTCGGAGCTTTGGGAACCGCCGACGAGAGAGCATCCTTGATTTCCTGCCAGGTAGGGTCGTTACCGTTGAGCGGCAGTTCGTACCGGTCAGGCGCGCTTCCCAGGTGATCGTGAGCATCGTTGATTCCGGGAATCACTGTGTGGCCAGCTAGGTCAATGCGCCGGGTCGCGGTGCCTGCCAGCGCGACAATATCTTTGGAAGCTCCCACGGCAACGATGCGCTCGCCGCGGATCGCCAGCGCCTCGGCATACGGCTGGCCGGAATTGCTCGTGAAGATTTTCCCGTTTATGAGGATTAAGTCCGGTGGAGATTGTTGGCCCAGAACTCGCGCGGCCAGGAGACTAAAGGCAGTTGCTACAAGAAGCCCTTTGAAGGCGGTGGTGTGCATCGCTACCTCCCGTGGCGGCCCTATCGAGATTACGTCATATCGCCAAGCGAGTCCGTCTTTCCCCAACACGACGTAGTACCCACTCCCGCCGGGACGGTGAGAGTGTCACTTCTCTTGCGACTTCAACGCCGAGCGCAGCTTGTCGGCGAGTGTGCCGAGGCCCTCGGCGGGAGGAGCATTGCGCTCCGCCCACTCGCGCACTTCCTCGGCCTCGCGCGCTTCCATGACTGCCTTCGCGCTCAGGCGGATGCGCCGGCCTGACGGATCGATTTCCAGCACGATGACCTCGACGTCCGCCCCGACCGGAAAGGCTCGCCGGAGATCGCCTTCCTTCGGGATGCCGGTTTCGCTCAAGGGGATGACACCGGTACGCCCGGGGGCCAGGAAGACGAACACACCGAATTTCTCGTATCGCTCGACCTTTCCCGTCAGGCGCGCGCCCGGAACGATGTCGGGCCGGGCTCCCGTTGCCCCTGCGGCCCGCCCCCAGGCTTCCTGAACCAGCGCCACGCTGATCCGTTTCTGCTCGGGGTCGATGGCGAGAATCTCGAATGTGGCCATCATCCCTGGAGCGACCTGACCCGCCCAGCCTTCCGATCGTCCGGTGGGCACGAACGTGGAAGCATGGGCCAGCGCCTCGATGCCCGGCTCGAGCTCCACGAACGCCCCGAACTGCGCGACGCGTGTGACGCGGCCTGGCCGCACTTGGCCTACTTCGTACACCTCGGGCACTCTCGACCACGGGTCGGCGGAGAGCTGCTTCAACCCGAGCGATATCTTCTGCTTTTCCTCGTCCACGCGCAGGACCTTGACCGTGATCTCCTCGCCCGCTTTGACGATCTCCGCGGGGTCCGACACGCGGGACCACGCCATCTCGGACACGTGGAGTAGCCCCTGCACACCTGCGCCAAGATCGACGAACGCGCCGAACTCGCGGACGGAGGTGACACGGCCGGTCATGACGGCACCGGGGACGATCTTGTCGCGGACCTTGCCGGCATTCGCCCGCTGCTCGTCCTCGAGGAGCGCGCGACGGCTGACGACGATGTTCGAGCCGCCTTCCTTGTACTCAATGATGCGGAATTGGTAGACATGCCCTTCGTGCGCCGACGTGTTTGCGCCGCGGACGTCGATCTGGGAAATCGGACAGAACGCGCGACGCCGGCCGATGCGCACCTCGTAGCCGCCCTTTACCTCCCGTTCGACCTTCCCTTCCACCGGCAGGCCGCTTTGAAAGGCGGCTTCGAACTGCCGATCGCTCGCGGCCGCTCCAGCCAGCTTGCGGGAGAGCGTCAGTCCGCCTGACGTCGATACCACCATCGCCTGAACCAGGTCGCCCACCGCGACCTCGAAATCGCCGTCGGCGTTCTTCAGTTCGGCGATATCCATTACCGCCTCACCTTTGCGACCAACGTCGACTAACGCCACCTCCGGGCCGATGGCGACGATCCTGCCCTCGACGAGTTCGCCTTGCTCGAGGCGCTTGGCCTGGATCGAAGCCTCGAACATCGCGGCAAAGTCTTCCGACTGATCACTCACAGCACGCTCCTCGTCATGATTGGGCTTCGCCCGCCGGCACTCATTCCCTCGTGCGTGCACGAACGGACAACCAGCGATTGTACCAGCAGGATCAAGTCATAAGAAGAGCGAACTCAACCGCCCGCCAGCAGCAACCGAGTCGGCTCCGGCGCCGCATTCGGTATAGCCGAAGCTATTATGGCTGCACAGGCCATGCAGAGCATGTTGGGTGGAATCCTCCCTCGATGCTCGAACCTACTTCGTCACAGGTGCTGTACTCCTCACCCTTATCGCCGCAGCCACCCTGCTGCCGGCCAAGCGGGAAGAGAGTATCGAACCCATACGCGTGCGGCGATCCGAATGAGCCAGCGCCCATCCATGGCATTCTGGATCATCGGAGAATCGGTCATTGTGGGGGTTTTTATGTCTTCTTTGGCCCTTCGGTCAGATTCCCGGAGGCTTAGCGCCCGTATAACGGCCTACTCGTGGAAGTCCAATCCCTGACTCCCCCGAAGTCCCCTTCGGGGAAGTTAGCTTGCCTGCTTGCGATCACTTGGCTGTGTAGTCGCAAACCGTACATGTGACCTGTGTGTTGTCTCTTACGTTCAAGCCTGGATCACAGGCTATCTGGAAGTTGTGACCTGGCAGAGGCGGCGGACCTGTTTGATTCAACACCATTAGTTCTCCATGGCTCTTCAAACTCCAAAGTTGACGAACAAAGTTGCAGTTTGCCAGGTGAAAGCATTCCAGCACCGTTCGAAACCATTGCCGCGCACCGATTTCTACGATTCTACGGGGATGCGCCGCTTGGTGCCGAACGGGGCGGCCCGCAGATACTGCACGGGCCATGGGACGGGATACCCCAGCACGCGCGCCGCCCGCAGGGGCCAGTAGGGATCGCGCAGGAAATCTCGCGCCATAAGGATAATGTCCGCCTGCCCGGTGCGGATGATGGTAACCCTTTGGCAAACCTAGCGATTTCCGACTAGTAGGGCCCCACCCCGGAATTCCCGAGTTCTCCTGCATTTTCCCCCCGGAAGACTGCCGCGGCGAATGTATACCACTAGTGTGGACGCCGCCTCCCGCAGCAATCCCCGCATGTTCGCCGTCGATTTCGAGCGGCCTCGGGGCCGCCTTGCCTTCACACTCATTGTCCCCGCCCGGGTCGCACGACCTGCGATGGAGGAGGTTCTCAGGATATTCCCGGAGTTCCACCGGGCCTTCCGCCGGGCCCAGGTCCATGAGGCGGCGTTTGTCGACATCAACTGGGAAATCGGACGGGCGTCCGTCGCAAGGCGGAGCAGGCGGCCTCACGCGCGGTCCGAGGCGGCGAATCACCGCCGTGTCGGTGCCGGTCTGGAGGAACGGTAGTAAGGAGAGCAAGAGCACATGCGCGTCGCGCTTTACGGCCGGGTCTCCACGCTCAACGGCCAGAACCCCGAGACACAGCTCATCGAGCTGCGGGAGTACGCCTCGCACCGCGGGTGGGAGGTCGCCGGCGAGTACGTCGACGCGGGCGTGTCCGGCTCAAAGGACTCCCGCCCGAGCCTGAACCGCATGATGGCCCAAGCCCACCAGCGGCGCTTCGACGCCATCCTCGTGTGGAAGCTCGACCGGTTCGGCCGGTCGCTCAAGCACCTCGTCACGGCGATAGCCGAGCTGGAGGCGCTCGGGGTCACCTTCGTCAGCCTCAAGGACAACTGGGACCTCGGCACGCCTTCCGGGCGGCTGATGTTCCAGATAGTCGGGGCCATGGCGGAGTTCGAGCGCGAGCTCATCCGGGAGCGGATAAGGGCGGGCATGCGGCGCCGGAAGCTGGAGGGTATGGCGCTGGGAAGGGCGCCGATCCAAATTGACCATGCAAGGCTCGTTGCAGACCGCCTCTCGGGGATGTCGCTGACCCAAGTGGCAAAAAGATACTCGGTGAGCCGTGCCAGCGTGGTCCGGTGGGTGCGGGAGGCGCAGCGGAAGAGCGCAGGGGCTATCCCCGCCATGGCGGTTCCCGCAGACGCCTGCCCAAGCGCCCAGCACCTGATGTGAGGCATTGAGGGACGGAGGTTCGCGCCAATGGCAGACACGACCGCACACTTGCCCGAGGCCATCGAGTGCCCGCTTTGTTTGGGCAAGGGCGAGCTCAGCCGCACGGAAGTGCTTGAGCGTTTGGGCATGAAGGACTTCGCCCGAGTCGCCCAGCTCAGCGCGGAGGAGGCCATTCGCCTCGTCCTGAGGAAGGAGAAGGACGGCGAGCAGGCCCGCTGGGCGAAGTTCGACGCGGAGCTGGCAAGGCGTCTTGCCGAAGTAACCGGCACGCACAGTGCCGAGCTGCAAAGGCTCCAGGCGGAGAAGAGCGAGCTTGCCGCCCGCCTGGAGGAATTCGAGAAGAACGCCTCTGCCACGCTCGACAACGCCAGGCAGCAGGAACGGCTGGCGGCCGAGAGGGAATTGCAGAGGCAGCTTGCAGCTTTGACGAAGCGGATTGCGGAGCTTGAAGCCGCCCAGAAGCTGGCCGAGGAGCAGAAGAAGGCCGAGGTCGCGAAGGCGAGGGCCGAGCTTGAGGCCGCGCTGAACGGCGAGAAGGCAAGGGCGAACGACCTGAGCCGCCAGGTCAAGGATTACTTCCAGGAGATAGGCGGCCTCCGTGAGAGGAACCAGGCACTGGAAGCCGAGATGGCGAAGGTGGCCCGCGTCGGGAAGAGGGAGGAGATGGACTTCGCCGACGAGGCGCGGTCGTGGCCGGGCGTCTGGATTGGCGAAAAGCTGCCGCGCAACGGCGACTACCTGATGGCCTTTGCCGACGCGGCAGGGAACGCCCTTAAGCCCATGATGGTCGTCGACAACAAGGACAAGGCAAGCGTCGCCGAGGCCGACATCAGGAAGCTGGTGCGGGACGCCAGGGAGCGCAGGCTTGCGGCCGCCGTGCTCGTCACGCGGGACGAGTCGCAGTTGCGGCACGTCGACCGGCAGCGCCGCTGGGGGCAGGAGGACGGGGTGTGGCTCCTGCGCACCACCCGCGCTTGGCTCCCCCGCGACCTCGATGTGCTGCGCCCGGTGTTCGAGCGGATGCGTGCCGAGGGGCCGGACTTCCTCCAGAAGAACGCCGCCCTCGCCGACGAGGTCCGCAGGACGCTCGCGGACATCGACGAGATAGACATGCAGCTCAAGAAGGCAGGGGGCGCCGTCGAGAAGGCGCAGGCGCTCACGGCGAAATACCGGTCGAGGCTGGCGGGACTCTGCGACTGCACCGCTGCCGCAGCCTGAAGAGGGACCAATGCAGTACGTATACGAGGACTGGCTGCTGGACGTCGTGCGGAGCGACTCCGCATTCCTCAAGTCAGTGGGCATCGAGCCGTGCGTCATTGACGACCCGTGCCCCGAGCCGCTCCCGCTGCCGTATCCCGAGAAGCCCCGTGTCCGCCTCACTGAGAAGGACGCCCAGTGGCTCAGGGCGTGCGGCGTCGCGTGGGAGCCGGAGCCAGCGGTGCAGCTTCTCCTGGACTTCTGCGGCAATCACGAGGACGTGCGAGAGGCTTGTCCATTTGCGGAGGTTCGCATGAAGAAGGAATGCAGCAGTTGCAACGGAACGGGCAAGTGCCCGCAGTGCAAGGGCACGGGCCGGCTCGGCTATCCCGGCTACGGCCAGGTGGACACGTATCGCACTCCCTGCATTGCGTGCCAGGAGTCGGGCGTCTGCCGGGTTTGCAGGGGCACCGGCCAGCGGTAGGGATGTTCCAGGCTGGCCGATGCCGCCAGCCAAAAGGGAGGGGCGGTGAGCCACCAGCATTTCTGCTACGTCGCCGGCCATTACTGGCGGTGCGAGGGGACGGCGCTGCGTGGCGGCGACACGGAGCCTTCCGTTTGCGTGTGTGTTTGCGGCCTCCCGCTGGAGGGATTCGACCACAGCGGGTGCCAGGAGAACGTCGAGCTGCTTGCCTGCCCCGAGCACCGGGAAGAGCAGCGCCGCAGGATGGGGGAAGCCAGGAAGGAGTACGACCGGGGTGCTGCCGAGTTCGGCTTCGACGAGAAGTGGGCGAGGATGAAGGCGCTGCCGGACGGGCCGGAGAAGCACGCACTCGCCGAGGAAATCGTCGAATGGCTTTTCCGATAGACGGCAGCCGTGACCGGCAGCCTGATGGGAGCGGACGATGGAAGCGGGCAACCCGAGCGACGAGGAACTGTGGGAAGCGTGCCGCAAGCTGCCGTCCGACTGGGAGCCGCACGGCCAGCGCAGATGGCACGGCCGGCGGGAAGCCCGCCCCGAGTGCGACACGTGCAGGTGGTTTGTGGAACTCTTCCGTTCATCGCCGGACTGGGGGGCCTGCGCCAACCCGGAGTCCGCACGGGCGGGGCTGCTCACCAACAGGGAACAGGGGTGCTGGCAGCACGAGCAGGAGAAGGAGCGCTGCCGTCCGGCGGCCCGCACCGCACGCTGCGGCTTCATGCGGGTATTCGAGGCGTTCCTGCGTGAACGGGCGGCCGCCTTCATCAAGGACCAGGTTCGGAGGGCGAACGACCCTTCGCCGGAAGACGAGCCCCCAGCCCCCACGCCGAGGCAGGTTCGCCGGACCCCGCTCTTCGTCGTCATTCGCCGTCTCCTGAGGCACGCCGACGAGGACTTCCGCTGCCCGGCCTTCGATGCCATGGCGGCAAGGGCAAGGAAGGATACACGGCGGTATTGGGAGTTCGCACGATGCTACTGGTCGAGAAGGGTCGGAGAGGAGATATCCGAAATCCGCCTGCCCGAGAACCTGCGGGAGCTGGAAGAAAAGTTCTGGAAGCGTGTTGACGCCACCATCACCGAGGCCCTCAGAGGGCGAAAGCCGAGGCCGGCAAGGAAGAGGCACGGGAGGGCTGGCTAGCCAGCAAGGACTCCAACTATGCGCATCGTGCTCATAAGCGACACGCACGGTCTTCACCGCCAACTCGATGTGCCCGGCGGCGACCTGCTCATCCATGCGGGCGACTTCACCTTCGATTCCAAGCCGCCCTCCGTCGTCTCCGACTTCAATGCCTGGCTCGGGTCGCTGCCGCACCGGCACAAGGTGGTCATCCCCGGCAACCACGAGTTCATCCTGGAGGAGCCACGGAACCGGGGCGCAATCACCAACTTTATTGACCGCCAAGCCCGCTAAGCATGCAGTTCCACGCCCAGCCGACATGGATTCCCTCCGGGTGGATTCCGCCGATGTTGTGCCAACACGGCAGGAAAGGACGCTGATGAAGAGAACGGAGAGACTCATCGAGAGAGCCTTGCGTGAGGCGGGCGTCTTCCCGCCTTCAGTGATGGACCGCCACTACGGCGACAGGCAGGAACTGACCAGGGCGGAACTCATCGTGAAGAGCCTCGAAGAGATGGGCCTGCTTTCGCTGTCGGAGAACGACCGCCGGGTTGCCGAGAAGATTAGGGTCATCCCAGTCGTCGTCGCCGGTCTCCAGCGCAGGCTGCCCGACGGCGATATCACGGTCTGCGGTGCCTTCACGGCCCTCGGCGTGGGCTGCTGCGACATCTGCCACACCGACCCGCTGCACGGGATGAGGCTCGTCGAGCTGCCCTGCGGCGGCTGGGCCTGGCTCTGCTGTTCGGTCGATGAGGGAAGCTCTCCCGAGGCGGTTCGGATACTCCACGTGCGGGAGCAGGATTTTCCCGAAGGCAATATGCGCACGTGCAAGCCCCGCAATGGCGGCCGCAGGGAAGACTAGCGATGCGGGGGAGACCGGATGCGAAAGAAGCGGCAAGAAAAGCTCGCACGCCGCACGGCTCACCCGCCATGGCCGGCAGCAGGGGCGGCGGCAGGAGCATCGGGACTGCTGCAAGCCTCCAATGCCTTCTCCATGGCCCTCCGCACCTCGCCGCCGTCCAGAATGCCACGGAGGCTGAGCGCCCTCGCCACGGCCTTGACTTGCAGTTCAAGGGTCGGGTCAAGCAGGATGCGGGACTCCAGCTTCCGGTCCTCCTCCTGCCAAACCTGCATCGCCGCCTTGCGGCCTTCCCATGAGATTCTCTCGCTGCCTCGCTTCCTGGACTCAAGCCGGGCGACAGCGCCAAAGTCTCCCACTGCCCCGTTCCCCCTGAGGCCGAGCCCGCAATATTTGCCGACTCCCCACAGGCGCTGCGCCAGGTTTCCCGCCACGAGCGACGACAGGAGGGGTTCGCCGCCCAAGGGGGTAACGCTGCCTTGCTTAAAGACGGAGGGCCAGGTCGCTATCTCGGCCAAGGACACGCCATGCCCGTCCCTTGTGTCCATAACGGCGTGCGCCGCCTCGTGGAGGCAGGTGTCCCAATGCCTGCGTGCGGCATCCTCCTCCAAGGGATTGAGGTTTTTGCTTTTGCCTGCGCTTGTGGCGGCCCCTGCATGCGGCCGGCGGCCGGGAGGGCACGCTGCCTCCGGGTCGGTGGCGGCCTCCAGAATCTCGTCGTATGCCATGCGCCCCCGCACCGCAAGCATCCGCCCGACCCTGACGATGGCGTCCGAGTTCGCCCGCACGAGGCCCTTGGAGCGGAGGAAGGCTGGCATGACCTTCTTCCTGCCCTTCCATCCGGTGTCGCCGAAGCAGATGGACGTGGGCTGCCAGGTCGACTTGCAGAAGCCGCACCGGCAGGAGCGGGCGAGGACGGAGAGCAAGGGTGCCTTCGGGCGGAGCAGGGCGTCGAGGGCCGCCCCCGCCATGGCGCAGACCATGCCCCCCTCGGTAGCCGGACCGGGCCTGCCGTCCACGACGAGCCTGCCCCCCCCCGCAGCCCCGCCTGGGCCAATCTCGGCGCAGGCGAAGGGGATTCCGAGCAGTATGCCTGCGACGGCGTGCGCAGCCTGATGGCAGGCTATCGCAAGCACCGGGTCGGCGATTACTTCCCTCATTTCGTTTCTCTCCCCGGCCGCCATTCCTTTTTCCTCCGGCCGGGATTGTCCAGGCAGCGCCCCAGCCTCCCCTTTGAGTAATACATAGGGTCTTGGGGTTCTCTGCGGGATTCTGTGGTGCCTGCACAGGGAGGAACGCCGGAGGATAGAGTCTGGATTCGCCCGCATTCCGGGGGCGTGGAATGGCTATGCAGGAATTGGGTCGAGGTCGCTTACACCAGGACCGCAGGCAGAAAGACTGTGGGTCAAGAACTGCCCGGACGAAGATGGTCTGGGGCGGCCACGGGCTGGAATCCGGGGGTGGTCAATAAGGTCAGCTGAGCGGCGCGGTTAACCGTCGCATTTCGAGCGGCGGTTTCGGCATGCCCGTCGATTGCTGCATGCCGAGCTGTTTCTCCCTCCTCAGTTGCTTCATGCTTCCATTTTGCTTGCGAGGGTTTCCCCAGAGGCCCCGTCCTCCGTGCGGAGTCTCGGATTAGCCCTGCCTGCCCCATCATCGGCAAGCAAGGCGGCAAGGCAGGACCTGTTCCTCCCGCAACGCGCTTTGGATGCTGGCGAGACCGGTGGCGGTGAGGAGATTTTATCGCCAGGAATGGGCGGAAGTGCCGTTAGTAAACAGTACGCCGTCATCGCGACTGATCGGGAGGGTCGTTGCCTGTTTGGGACAACTTCCGAGTAGCTCGTCACTCGGGATGAATCCGCGAGGGGCCATTTTGCCAGCGGGCAAGATGGTCACGCAGCGCCATTGGGAACGACATAGTTTCTGTGCTGCGGTTCTTTGCTCGGTTAATCGTGTGCAACAGACTCAGTCTCAATAATGAACGCTGCCACTGGGGCAGATCGGTCGATTCCTGAGCTGCACATCATCAGCACGGGCTTGGGGAGCTTTCTGAAAGCGATCAGTGCTCGTTTTCTGACCTCAAGAAGGGTCGCGTGCTTCTCATCAGGCGAAGATCTTTTGTAGTGAGGATCTTCGTACGGACAGGATGCAACCTGAAAGCCGGCATCGGCAAGATGATCTAATAGGCTTTCATTTCTGAAGCCCAATAGACGGTAACACGCCAGATCTGCGTCGTGCATCAAAGACAAGATGCTTCTGATGTTCTCGACCTTGACGAGCGTTATCCACTCGTCAATGAGTGGCCGCGTCTCAGCGGGCAGCGTCAACCTTCCCAGCGCGTACCTTGGATGACGGCGAAGTGGGCGCACGATGCAGCCGAGTTCATCCTGCTTGACCCAATGGATCAGCTGAGATTCATCGCCACTCTCCAAGCGGCGGGCAAGTTCCCGCATGCTATGTCGTATCACCTCGCATCTCAACGAGACGCGTGCCTCGAACGGGGCAATGGTCATAGTTCACATGATTGCATGTCCGCACGCTTAACAACTACAAATAAAAAACCGCTTGCCTTGCTATGTGTGAATTGACGTGAATCTCTGTCCGGTTATGCTGGCAAGCCGGAAGCAATCCACACGTGCGATGAGTTCAGTGTACCACTCTTGTGATCTGGGGTTCGATACAGGCAGGCCAAGAGTGCGGTTAGGCCGCTTGCTGTCAACTTGCCCGGCTCTGTCCGGCTTCAGAGCTGCGCTTCACCCGGTCCGATTACTGAATCTCGCGAAGGGCTTTTTCGAGACGATGAGCTTCTGCAACGCCGAGCCGAATCAATTTGCCCAACACGTCATCAATTTCATGTCTAGCGGGCTGGTCTGGTAAGAGAGAATTCGGGGCCAACCGCAAAATCGCCTCAATTACCAAGCAAACGCGCCGGCCGATTGCTTGGCCAATCCAAAACTCCGTGTCGTCCGGGTGTGCGGCGAGCCAACTCTGCGCTGCAGCGAAGATAAGCGGCAAGTGAGCAGGGCGCGGCGAGACTTCCAACACGTTCAGCAGCGTCGTCGCCATGAAGAGGAACGGTCCACTTTCTGCTAATTCTTGCAGTAGCGGCAGGAAAGGAGGTAACCGATCAATGCCCTTTTCCAGCAAGTAACACTTCGACGGCAAGAAGGCGCCGTAATCGTTGAAGAGTAGCACTGCGAGCGCCGGACCAAGGTGCGTAAAAATTGAGTCCGACAGATCGCGACGCTGCCACTCCCATTGCCGTGAGGTCAACAGGCGGCGTGCCAGCGTCGTTCGGATGTGCACAGCCTCTACATCTCCGAGATCGGTGCCGTTGAAATAAACGTCATCCACCCTCCGCACGAATATCGTCGTAACGTCAAAGAAGGCTTCACCTGGCAGTCCTAAGATTAGTCCGAGCGCGAGCTCATCGATCTGAGGAATCGTAAGCCCAGCAAGGCAACGCGCCAGCAGGTTGAAATACGCACGGTTCCATTCATCCGGGATTCTGTCGGGATCGTCCTCCTCGTCCAGACCCGAGCCGTTCGCGACCCCGTTCCAGTTCGAATAAGCCCTGGCAAGATCGCGCAGCCAAGGCCGCTTCGCAACGTCGAAGATACTTGCAGCCTTGCCGAGCCACAATGCCGCGGCCTGATGATCCGTGTAGTGCTCGGGCCTTTTTTCCAGATCATCGAGTTCACGGCGTCGTTCGCTCAAGGAATAGTGGTGCCGGGAATGGGCATGCGATGGTTCGAACGCGGGCCATGCGGGCTCGTCTTGCTTTCCGTCCAGCCAGGCGAGCTCTGCCTCGATGGCACCGGTAACCTCGCGCTGACGCGCCTCCAGGCGCGCCTTATGGTCCTCCTCCGGCATGCCCCATTGCTGGACTGGATGAACGCAAGCCGAGAAGGCACAGCGCAACAGGGCGCGCGGCAGGCGTTCGTCGACTGCCGCGAGAATTCCTGCCACATAAGAGAATCCTTGCGCTGCGGCGGGGTTATCGTCTCCGGCCGCTTCGAGAAGCGTGCGGACATCAGCCATCTCAAAGCGGTTCTTCAGCAGCAGGGCCGTTCCGACGAATGCGATTGCAATCGGGTTGTATTGCAGGCCATCGCGCATTCTATGCGCGGGATCATGTTTCCCTTTGAACGCGCGCCTGAATGTTTCTCGAATCCAACCGCCGTGCGTAGCAATCAGGTCCGTACCACCGTCACGTGTGACGATCATGGCGGCACTAACGATTGCCTCCTCGCGGATCCATTGCTCGGTTTCGTCCCCAGCGGGCTTGTTCGCCACTTCTTGCGCCCACTTGACGGCGGACCCTGCGAACACCTTCGAGGACCGCCCCGCGTCATTCAGGGCGATCCGGATGAAACGTTCCATCCTGGCATTGGCATTGCGTTCCTGCATCTCGTCTTGCAGGGGCTTGAGGTGGTCGCGTTCCGCTGCAGGAGGGATGTACTCCCAGCCTTCCTCAGGACCGTCTGCCGTTTGCACGATCACTTTTCGCCAGTGATTTGGGTCAATGCGATTTAGCGCATGCAGCACCATGAATTCCGGGTCTCCCAGATTGGATTGTTTTTGCGGTGGCCCCAGCCGAGTCGCTGCACCCTGCAAAAGGTCTATCAAGACCGTGCGGTCCGCGCTGTATTCCTCCATCGCATAAAAATCGAGCAACTGGTCGAGTGTTAAACGCCGGGAAGGTCGTGACTTCAAACTTTCCAGGCTGACAAGCCCAGCAGGCTCCTGTTGAAGTTCTTTAAGTCCGAAGATGTCAGGCATCTGGATGTTGTCGCCCACGACTCTCTGACGATCGAGGCAGAGAAGTTCCGGGCAGGCGACAAACGGCACCACCGCCGTGTGCGAATCCGGCCAATGGGACAACAGCAGGTCGATGGCAACCAGCAGGTAAGCCGCTGGAACCGTCCCTTGACCGATGACCTCCGCCACCACCTTGTCGACAGGTTCGCCCTTTTCGATCCGCCCGTGGGCAGGCAGCCGGGCGATGCTGTGGTGACGGTCTCACTTGCACGGCTTCCCCTTTCTTATCGACTCGTAGCAGGCGTACCAGTCGCCAGCGAGAATCTCCTGGCCCCGCCTCAGGGTGCGCATCCGTGCCCCCTACGGGATCCCGGTACTTCCGTTCCATTGCTGCGCATCCAACTAACGATGCTGACCACGAAGCCCGTCCCGTACGCGATTCCCATGACAGTAGACTGCCAAAAACACGCCGTGAAAGGAATCACAGGAAGTGCGACAATTAACTCATGTCGGCACACTTTGGGGCATTTATCTTTCCAGGATTGGCTGCGTGGCTGAGAATCGTGATCGGCCTCGTGATTGTTGTGCTTGTTGTAGCCGGTGTAGCGCTCGC
>Ga0326728_10010568_pt1 | contig 21546 bp, 19 predicted proteins | sample MB3enrmetagenome_FD_207602 | JGI IMG/M metagenome (GOLD analysis project Ga0326728, IMG submission 207602) | Lab enriched peat soil microbial communities from McLean, Ithaca, NY, United States - MB31MN | ecosystem: Environmental > Terrestrial > Soil > Wetlands > Peat | place: USA: New York... | reverse complement strand
TCGCGCCGTATCATGCATATGCCCGTATTGATCACCTTTATCCCCAACACGACCCCCGTCGCCTCGCTCTCCTCGACGATGTCGACAATCCCGTCCCGGTCGTCCACGATGACCCTGCCGTAGCCCGAAGGGTCCTCCACTTCGGTGGTCATGAAGGCAATGCCCTCCGACCGCCTGAAAAACTCTATAAATGCGCGCAGGGTCGAGGTCTTGATGAGGGGGACATCACCGTAGAGCACGAGGATGTCGCCCGGCGCGAGAAGCGCAACAGCGGCGAGGAGGGCGTGGGCCGTCCCCTTCTGTTCCTCCTGGTGCGCAAAAGTCACCTCCGCCCCTTCCAGGCAGCTCTCCACCAGAGCCTTCCCGTGGCCGGTCACCACGACGACCCTCTCCGGCGCGAGTGACCGCGCTGCCTCCACCACGTAGCGGGCCATGGGTCTGCCCATGATGGGGTGGGCGACCTTCGGTATCTTCGACCGCATCCTCGTGCCTTTGCCTGCTGCCAGTATCACGCAGTTAAGCCGCTCCATCGATGCTCTCCTTTTTCCCAAAGACTCTCGCGATCACCACGCTCAGCTCGAAGAGGCCGTACATGGGCAGCGCCATAAGGAGTTGGCTTGATACCTCCGGGGGCGTAATGATGGCACTCAGCACCGCGATGCCGAGGATGGCGTATCTTCTCTTCTTCGCCAGTCCCCTGTAGTTGATGATGCCCGCCTTCGCAAGATAATAGGCGATGAGGGGCATCTGGAATATGAGACCGAAGATGATAAGCATCTTCAGGGTGAGGCTCATGTACTCTTTAAGGGAGGGCATGGGAATGATCATGGTCCCCGCATAGCTCACGAAAAAGTGGTAGACCACGGGCATGGTCACGTAATAGCAGAAAAGGGCGCCGCCGACAAAAAAAAAGCTGCCGAAGATTATAAAGGGCGCGATATATCTCTTCTCCTTCTCATAAAGACCCGGCGCCATGAACATCCAGACTTCATAGAGGATGACGGGCGCGGCGAGAAAAAGAGCGGCAACGAGGGATACCTTGAAATAGGTGATGAATGCCTCGGTGATGCTCGTGAATATGAAGGAGCTTCCGGCCGGCATCACCTTGATGAAAGGTTGCATGAGGAAATGAAAGATCTTTTCTTTGAAGCTATAGGTAACGATAAAGGCGACGGCAAGGCCGGCAAGGCTCACCACCAGCCTGTCTCTCAGCTCTTTCAAATGAGCGATGAAGGGCTTTTTCTCGTCTATCATACCTTCTTCTGTTGTTCATCGGGACTCGTGCCTCCCGGGGGTCCTTTCTCAAGCTCTTCAGGATCTTTGCCCGGCGAAGGTCCAACTCCTGCCGGCCCCTCTTCCTGCTTTTCGGGCGCCTGCTTCTCCTCTTCTTTTTCCCCGATCGCGTCCGGCTGTTCCTTCTCTCCTTCCTTCTGCTCTCCCGGCTCTTCCTTGTTCTCTTCTTCCACGGTCATCTCCTGCTCGATGGTCTCCTTCACGTCATCGGCCAGGCGCCTGAACTCCCCCAGCGCCTTTCCGAGAGACCGGGCAACCTCGGGCAGCTTGGCGGGGCCGACGACAAGAAGGGCTACGATTATGATGATGACAAGCTCAGGTAAACCTATGCCGAACATACCATAAAGGTAGCACAGATGGGAGACGATGAAAAGTTTTACCTGAAGGTCAGGCGGCAGCACGCGCCTTGACAGGAGGTGATGACAGGAAATACAATGAAAATATGAGTGACGAGGGGCAAGGGGAGATACAATGAATCAGGATAACGCGATCAAGGAGCTTCTTCGGACGAGTCGCGTCATCGCCGTGGTCGGCTTGTCCGCCGACGAGGATAAACCGAGCAACGTCGTTGCCCGGTACCTTATGGACAAGGGCTACAAGGTCATTCCCGTAAACCCGGGGCAAGAGACCATACTAGGCCAAAAATCGTACAAGTCGCTCGCGGATATCGATGAAAAGGTCGATATCGTCGATATATTTATAAAGGCTGAAAAAGTCCTTCCTTTTGTCCGGGATGCAATAAAGTTGCGTCCGTCGGCAATATGGCTGCAGCTCGGCATCGTCAATGAGGAGGCAAAGAGCGTCGCCGACGCAGACAAGGTCATGTTCGTCATGGATAAATGTGTGAAACAGGAACATACGCGCCTGCTGCAGCGTGCATCGTAGCTCACCGCCCCCGGCCCGACCCCCCGCAAGACCTTTTCCGGTTGCACGCATCCCGCCACTGCACTATGTGCCGGTATGGTATTGATCTTTATCATCCGGGGGGATATCATTTCTCAGGTGGAATAGCTCACCTTAGCCGCAAAGCGAGGGGGCGGCTCTTGACCCTTTGAGATCGGCTTGTGCCGGGTAGCTTATGCAGGTGGAATAGTTCGGTCTGAAAAAAAGCCCTTTTCGATCGTCCCGGACGGTGTCATTTTCAGCTATCGGGGCTATCGCTTCAGGGTCGACCTCGACGGAAGCCGCTAAAGAGCGAACCACGCCTTATTTTGGCGTTATGGAGAACGGACCCGTCAAGACAGGGAAGAACTACACGAGAGAACCCGTAAGCGGCCGCAGCCCGCACCCATCCCCTCTGGAAGAGCAGCTCAAAGCGCGGATGGATGGCGCCGGTCTCCTCTCCTATCAGGCTTTTTTGGAAACGGTCCTTTACGATGAGCACTACGGCTACTACAGGGCCGGAAAACAGGGCCGGCAGGACTACTGCACATCTCCGGAGATCCATGCCCTCTTCGGCCGCACCATAGGCGCCTACATCGAGGGTCTCTGTGACCGCGTGCAGAGCCCGTCAGTTACCATACTGGAACTTGGGGGCGCTTCGGGAAAGCTGGCCGCCGATATCATCTCCGCCTTCACCCGCCTCACCCTGGAGGCCTACTTCATACTGGAGAAGGGAAAGGAAAGAAGGTCGGGCGCCATCCGATGGATCAACAATCTCGATAGGCTTCAGGGCTTGGAAGGTTTCACCTTCATTCTGGCCAATGAATTCTTCGATGCCCTCCCCTTCCACAGGGTGATCGACCGGGGCGGCAGGCTTGAAGAGGTCTATGTGGGCCATAGGGATGGCTTTTTCGAACAAACAGGGCCCTTGAGCAGACCCCTTGCATCGTTCCTCGATGACTACCCCATCTTTTTGCAGCCACATCAGGAGCTGGAGGTGACGACAGCGGCGGCGGCGCCTGTCAAGGCTGTATCAAGCCTCGTCGGAAAGGGCTGCTTCCTTGTCTTCGATTACGGCTACCATCAGGCTGATATCACGGCGGGCAGATTCTTTCACGGCAGCATGCTCGGCTACAGGGATCGCAGGATACGTGACGACCTGTTCGCCTCCCTCGGGAGGGCGGATATCACCCATCACGTCAACTTCGACCACCTCTCCGCTCTGTTTCAAAAAGCAGGATGGCGCAAGGATGGGGAAATCGAGCAGTACCGCTTCCTTCATCGGGCGGGGGTGCTGAAAAAGCTCGACGGGCTCACCATCGAAGAAAGAATGTCGGTGAAATGGCTTATCATGCCTGAGGGTCTCGGCTCGACGATCTCGGTCCTGGGATTTTCCAGGGGCCTTCCCTTTCCCCTGCCCGGCTTCGGAAGCGCCGGGGAGAGGAAGGAAAGGGACGAGTGACGAGTGGCCCTCCTTTACAGAATGCGTTTCAAGGTTTATATTTTTGTAATCCTGTAAAAGGACAAACCTTATGGAGGAACACAATGAAAGAAAAAGTAGAACAGGCGATTAGTAAGATCAGACCCATGCTTCAACGCGATGGGGGAGATATAGAGCTCGTCGATGTGACGGCCGACGGTGTGGTGAAGGTGAAGCTTACGGGGGCTTGCGGGAGTTGCCCGATGAGCATGATGACATTGAAAATGGGTGTCGAAAACGCCCTCAAGAAGGAGATACCGGAAGTCAAAGAGGTAGTCTCCGCATAGTGCTTCAAATTGTTGTTGACAAAAAAACACATTTTAATTAATATGGTTTTGGAAAAGGGGGTGAGTGACAATGACATGCGGAATGAAAGGTTGCGCGGCCAAAAAAGAAACGCCAAAAAAGAAAGAGGCGCCAAAAAAGGACAAAAAAGGTAAGAAGTAGCCGGGGGCTTCCGCCCCCGCCTTCTTTTATGAGCAAACGAAAAAGGCTTCTCATCGCTACCAGGGACGAGGTGGTGCGCGGGTGGTTTGAGCAGTTCTTCCTGCGCTACAACGACCTGGAAGGTGATTTGCTTCTCGAATCGCACGACGCGGTAGAGCGCATAATCGCAACGAAGCCGCACGCGTTTCTTCTGGATACACCTTCGACAGGCAGTTTCGACAGAAGCATTTTCCAAAAAATAAGGGCAATTGAGCCTTATCTGCCCATCATCACACTCACGGAAGCAGGCCACATGGAAGAGAGGCTGCAATCGCTGGAGCACGGGGCTTATTCGAGTATTGAGAAGCCCTTGCGCGATAGCGCTGAGATCTATCACACCGTCTGCAACGCTATCAAGGACTATGGAGAAAGGCGCGAGTCAGCCCTGGCTATTTCAGAGATGAAGGACAGGTGCGAAGCCGACCGGCTCAACCTGCTGGAACTCGAGCTGGTGAAGGGCTTGCAGCATATGATAGGCGAGACAGAGGAGCCTGCCTCGATTTTTAAGCACTCGTTTTCTCTCATAAAGAGCTATCTTCCCTTCGAGGTATTTGCAGCCCTTGTCCCCGGGCGTGAGGAAGCGGAGATTTACGTCTACCCGAATGTGGCGCTCAACGAGGACGTTGGGGAGATAATAACCGGCGCGCTTATCAAGAGAATGGCGCGGCTGGCTGAAGAGGACAAGAAGGTGAGGGTGGTCATCCAGGAAAAAGCGACCGGCCGGTCTCCTTCCGATGAACTCAAATCCGTCATAGTCCCTCTGGTAACAACCAGCAGAACATACGGCTACGCGGGCATCTACCGGGGCACGCCCTTCAACTACAGGGAAGAATCGGTATTCAAAAGGTTCTGCGCGCATATGGCGACCGCCCTCGAAAAGATACGCCTCTTCGAGGAGATAAAGTCCCTGTCGGTCAGCGACGGACTTACCGGCCTCCATAACCACCTGTCCATCATCTCAAAACTGGAAATGGAAGTGCAGCGGTCCGAACGGTACGGCTCTCCGCTCTCCGTGATCATTTTCGACATCGATAACTTCAAGGAGATCAACGACACGTACGGTCACCTCGCAGGAGATGCCGTCCTGGTGGAACTGGCGCAGATGATCAGAAACGGGGTGAGGGGCATCGACAGCGTGGGGCGATACGGGGGCGAGGAGTTTCTGGTGGTCCTGCCCGAAACGGATGGCAAGGCTGCAACGGTGATCGGAGACCGTTTGAGACAGAAGGTGGCGGAGACGCTCTTCCCCCATAGTGGGAAGGCCATATCCGTCTCCGTAAGCGGAGGGGTGGCAAGCTACGGTGACGGGAGGGATGCGGGCAAGCTTATCGGCTTGGCCGATGAGAACTTGTATAAGGCAAAAAACGAAGGGAAAAACCTGGTACACTATGATGAGGACTGACAACGAGGGCCATCCTGCAATAAAACTCCTGTCCGATCTGATAAGGATCGATACGTCAAATCCACCGGGCAACGAGGAGGCTGCGGTCCAGTTCATCGAAGCCCAACTCCTGCAGGAGGGCATAAAGGCGCAAGTTTTCTCTCCCGAGCCGCGACGGGCGAACATCCTCGCGAGGCTGAAAGGGAAAAAGAGGGGCAGCCCCGTGATACTCCTCGGCCACCTCGACGTCGTGCCTGCCCATGACGAGGGATGGGTGGCGCCGCCCTTCAGCGGGGCGGTGCAGGACGGCTTTATCTACGGCAGGGGCGCTATAGACATGAAATCCCAGGTCGTCTGTCAGCTCCTGTCGTTCATCGGGATCCATCGGGAAGGCATTCTCCCCGAGAGGGATTTGATCTTTCTGGCGACGGCCGATGAAGAGACAAGCGGGAAGCTGGGCGCGGAATACATGCTGGAGAAGGTGGAGGAGCTGCGTCATGCCTCGTTCGTCCTGAGCGAGGGGGGCAGTATCCTCGAAGAGGCGGGGCTTTGGCATGGCCAGGTGTCGGTGGCCGAAAAAAAGGTCTGCCAGTTTATGCTGCGGGCCAGGGGAACCGGCGGACACGGCTCAATGCCCCATGGAGACAACGCCAACGACAAGATCATCCGGGCAGCCAACAGGATTATATCCACCCGGCTGCCCTTGAAGCCGACCGGAGTGGTGACCAGGTACCTGAATGGCCTTTTGCAAGGCAGGAAAATCGGGGGCATGCAATTCTTCAATTTGAAAGACGCCCTTCGCAACACAAAGTTCCTCGCTTTCGTAGATCGCGATCCTTTACTTAACGCCCTGCTGCGCAACACGGTCACCCCAACCATACTGAAGGCCGGCGAGAAGGTTAATGTGATCCCTACCGAATCAACCGCCGGCTTCGATGCGCGTATACTGCCCGGGGAGTCCCACGAGGGCTTCCTCCGTCGGATGAGGAAAATCGCCGGGCCCGAAGTCGAGTTGCTCCTCACGAACAGAACAGATTCAGCGGCCTCGCCCCATAACACTCCCTATTTCCGTCACCTGGCAGCAGCAGTACGGGAGCTTAAGGGTGACATACCCGTTTTGCCCTTTCTCACCACCGGCGCGACCGACCTGCGTCACTTCCGGAATCTCGGCATCCCCGCATATGGCTTTTTTCCAATTGCGCTCTCGAAGGAAGAGGAGCTGAGGATGCACGGATTGAACGAAAGACTCTCAGTCGTCAACCTGATAGAGGGCTTGAGGGGAACTGAAAAGATCGTGCGCGCCATCGCCTCCTATGCGCCTCCGGGGTGAAGCGCATTTCCCGCGGCTTACTTCACGTCCTGACGCTGCCGTAACCCTGCCGGTTAATCCGCGGTACGCAGTGCGGTAACCGCTCAAAGATTTCTTGACAACCTGTTTACTTTATAGAAGAATAGAACCTGCATCTGTATACAAGTGGGGGCAAGGAGGAGAGGCATGCACGACAATCGGTATGACGGACAGGAGGATAACAGCTTATGAAAAAAGTCTTACAGGGAAACGAAGCAATTGCGAGAGGCGCCTGGGAGGCCGGCGTGACGGTGGCATGCGCCTACCCCGGCACCCCGAGCAGCGAGATACTCCAGGAGCTCGCGAAATACAAGGAGGTCACCACCCAGTGGTCGCCGAATGAGAAGGTCGCCGTCGAGGTCGCATCGGGTGCTGCCCTTGCCGGCGCAAGGGCCATGGCCTGTATGAAGCACGTGGGCCTGAACGTCGCGTCGGACCCGTTCATGACGCTCGCCTACACGGGCATCAAGGGCGGGTTCGTCATCGTGGTGGCGGACGACCCGAATGTCCACAGCTCCCAGAACGAGCAGGACAGCCGGAACTGGGCGCGCTTCGCCAAGGTCCCCATGCTCGAGCCGGGGGACGCCGCCGAGTGCAAGGAGTTTACGAAGATCGCCTTCGATATCAGCGAGCGGTTCGATACGCCCGTGCTTCTTAAGGGGGAGACACGGGTCTCCCACTCCGACTCCATAGTGGAGCTGGAAGAGCGCAAGGCATCGAAGACGGCCCTCGGCCTCGACCGGAAGGACGCGTCCAAGTACGTCATGGTCCCGGCCAACGTGCGGGTAAGGCGGAAGATCATCGAAGAGAGGATGAGAAAGCTCGAGGCGTACGCGGATGAGTTTTCCGGCAACGTCATGGAGATCAACGACTCAAGCGTAGGCGTCATCACCGCCGGCGCCGCCTACATGTACACGAAAGAGGTCTTCCCCCGTTACTCGTACCTGAAGCTCGGCATGGTCTGGCCCCTGCCGAAAAAGCTCCTTGCGGACTTCTTCAAGAAGGTGAAGAAGGTCATCGTTGTCGAGGAGCTCGACCCGTTCCTGGAGACGGAGATCAAGGCCCTCGGCTACAAGATATTCCACGGGAAGGACGTCATTCCGACTATGTACGAGCTCTCCCCGGAGATCATAGAGAAGGCGCTTTCCGGTAAGTCGTACCACGCCCCACGGATGAAGGTGGCCCCTGACGACCTGCCCAAAAGACCGCCGAACATGTGTCCCGGCTGTTCCCACAGGGCGCTCTTCTACTCGCTTAAGAAGCTCGGCGCCTTTGTCTTCGGCGACATAGGCTGCTATACCTTAGGCGCCGCCCCGCCCCTCCAGGCGCTCCACTCATGCATCTGCATGGGCGCAAGCGTGGGCCAGGCCTACGGCGCGGGCAAGGCGCTGGGTAAAGAAGGCCTGGGCAAGATATGCGCGGTCATCGGCGATTCGACCTTCCTCCACGGCGGCATTGCCCCGGTCATGGATACGGTCTACAACAAAGGCTATGCGACCTCCATCATCCTCGACAACAGGACGACCGGCATGACGGGTCTCCAGGAGCACGCGGGTACCGGCTATACCTTAACAGGCGAGCCCGCGAACATGGTCGACTACGAGAAGCTCGTCCGCGCACTCGGCGTCAAGCGCGTCCGCAAGGTCGATCCCTACAACCTGAAACAGGCCACGAAGACGATAAAAGAGGAGATGGAAACCGACGAGGCTTCCGTCATCATCACCAAAAACGGGCCCTGCATGCTCCACAGGAGGGAGAAGAGGAAGTTCCCCTATCCCTATTACACGATCGATGCCGGGACGTGCCGGGGCTGCAAGGCCTGCCTGGAGCTGGGCTGTCCCGCCATCAGCTGGGTCGCAGTCGAAGGCGTAACAAAAAACGGCAAGAAGAGAAAAGGAACAGTCTCTATCAACAGGACCCTGTGCCCCGGCTGCGGCCTCTGCGCGCAGGTCTGTAAATTCAAATCGATCCTTCCCGGAAAGGCAGGTGCTTAGATGGACAACAAAGTCACCAACATATTGCTCTCGGGCGTCGGCGGCCAGGGCGCGATCCTCGCAAGCAACATCCTTGCAAACGTTTTTGTGGAAGCGGGCTATGACGTGAAAAAAAGCGAGGTCCACGGCATGGCCCAGAGAGGGGGGGATGTGACCACCCATTTCAGGTACGGCAAGAAGGTCTACTCACCCCTCATCAAATACGGCGAGGTCGACTTCCTCCTCGCCTTCGAGCTCCTGGAGGCGCTCCGGTACATCAACCACTGCAAGGACTCGGCGCGCATCGTCATCAACGACCAGAAGATACTTCCCCCTGCCGTCAACCTGGGGCAGGCATCGTATCCCGGCGACATACCGGCACTCTTCAAGAAGTATTTCAAGGACAACGTGTATATCGTCAAAGGCCAGGAGGTCGCCCTCTCCCTCGGGAACGCCCAAGCCGCCAACGTGGTGCTCGTCGGCGCCTTTTCCAACTTCTTCCCCGAGATAAAGGACGCCATGTGGATAAGCGCCCTTACGGACCTTCTCCCGAAGAAGCTCCACGGGCTGAACATAAAGGCCTTCGAGGAGGGGAAGAAGAGACTTTAGGCACATAACACACGGCCGGCTCGATTACGCCGGCTTAAAGATAAGGGGGAAACATGAATTTTGCGCGTTTTTGCCGTCTCAATGCAAGCAAATTCCCGGAGCGGGAGTTTTTAATTGAAAGCTATCCGTCAAAAAAGGCGCGTCGGGTTTTGACGTGGGGGGAGCTGGAAGAGCAGACGAACAAGGTCGCAAACTACCTCATAAAGGAGTGCGGCATCAAGAAGGGCGACGTGGTGCAGCACCTCCTCCTGAACAGCACTGAATGGTACATCACTTACATGGCGGTGCTCAAGGCGGGGGCCGTGATCAGCCCCCTCAACTTCCGGTTTGCCAGCAATGATATCAAGTATGCCTGCGACGTCACCAGGAGCAAGGTCTTCGTTCTGGGAGAGACATTCGTGCCCAGGGTCGAGCCGATCATGAAAGAAATGGAGTACTGCGGGCACTACGTGTGCGTCGGGAGCCAGGCGCCTGCGACCATGAAGACATACAAGGAGATTATCGAGAACGGCGACGCGTCGCCCGTCCTCGTGGATATGGCCGACGACGACGGGGCGGAATTGATGTTCACCTCCGGCACGACGGGCGCGCCGAAGCCCGTCTCTCACACCCACGGCACGCTCTTCTGGATCGGCATCGGCAATGCCCTTACCTACGGCGAAGGCTACAACAGCATCTATCTCTCTCCCCACCCCTTTTACCACAGCGGCACGCTCTTTCTGTCGTTCCCGTGTTATATCGCCGCGGGGAAAATCCTGATGCCCATGGAGCTGCAGCCGGAGAACTACCTGAGGTCGATCGCCGACGAGCGGTGCACGGGCGGCTGGAATACGGTCCCCACGTGGGCCGATCTCCTGGCCGCCATAAAGTCGGGTCAGGTCAACCTCGCCGATTATGACCTCTCCGCTCTCCGGCATATCGAGATAGGCGCACAGCCGGTGCCCTACGCGGTGCTCGAGGATTCAAAGAAGATATTCCCCCGCCTGCCCATCGCCAACATCTACGGCATCACGGAAGGCGGCGGCGGCGGGACCCTCAACTGCTACGATGACGACATCATGAGAAAACCGGGGTCAATCGGCAAGGCGACCGCCTTTATGGAGGCGAAGGTGGTCGAGACGGAAGGCAACGAGCTGCCCGCGGGCTCGGTGGGAGAGCTCCTGCTCAAGGGGCCGAGACTCATGAAGGAGTATGCCTTCAACCCGGAGATGACGGCGAAGACCGTCACAGACGGCTGGCTCCACACGGGGGACCTTGCCTATAAGGACGAGGAAGGGTTCATCTTCTTCGCAGACCGGGCGAAAGACCTGATCATCAGGGGTGGAGAGAACATATTCCCCGCCGAGATTGAAGATGTGCTCAGGAAGCACGACAAAATCCAGGACGTTGCGGTGCTCGGCTATCCCCATCCCCGGCTGGTCGAGATCGTCATGGCCATCATCCAGGTGAGACCGGGTCAGACCTTGACGGACGATGAGGTAATAAACTTCATGAAGGAACGGGGGCTCGCCAAGTATAAATGGCCCGAGAAGATCGTGCAGGCCGTTATTCCGCGGAACCCGTCCGGCAAGATCGAGAAGCCCAAGCTGAGAGACATCTATGTAAAGCCTGCGAAGGACGCGATGGAAAAGGAATTCAGGAAATCTTAAAACGGAGGGCTTTATGATAAAGGCATCCCTGATCGGTGAGCTACAGAACATTGTCGGCAAAGAGAACGTGCTCACGTCCCAAGAGGCATTGAGGGCATACTCGTATGACGGGACAACCAACTGGATACGAGAACCGGATGTCGTGGTATTCCCGACGACCGCGGGTCAGGTTTCGGCCGTCCTTAAAATCGCCAACGCAGAAAAGATACCGGTCACGCCGAGGGGCGGCGGCACCAATGTGAGCGGCGGCTCCGTCCCCTGGCTGGGCGGCATCGCGCTGGTCATGACGAAGATGAACCAGATACTGAAGATTGACAAGGAAAACCTGACCGCCACGGTCGAGCCCGGCGTCGTGCTGCAGGATCTGACGCTCCGGATTGCCAAAGACCGCCTCTTCTTCCCGCCCGACCCGCAGAGCTTCCTGGGCGCCACCCTGGGCGGCATTATCTCCGAGAACGCGGGCGGCCCCGCCTGTGTCAAATACGGGGTGACCAAGCAATACATCCTGGGGATCGAGGTCGTGCTGCCCACGGGCGAGATTGTGAGCCTCGGGGGAAGGACCCTGAAGAACGTGGTGGGGTATGACCTCCTCCATATCTTCATCAGCGCCGAGGGCACCCTCGGCGTGATCACCCGGGCCGAGCTGAAGCTCCTGCCGATACCCCCCGCGAAGAAGACCATCATGGCAGTCTATGACGACGTAGCGGCCGCGGGAGAGAGCGTCTACCGGGTGCTTGAGAACGGGGTCATTCCCGACAAGATCGAGCTCCTGGACAACTGGGTGATCAACAGGATAGAAGAGATGATGCCCATAGGTCTCCCGAAAGACGCCGGCGCCGTGCTCCTTTTCGAGTGTGACGGCATCGCGGAGGCCGTGGAGAAGGAGAGCGAAAAGATCGCCGAGACCACCAGGAAGTACGGGGCAAGGGAAGTCAGGATCGCTCGTGACGACGATGACGCGAACAAGTACTGGATGGCAAGAAAGGCCGGGTTCGCAGCCGTGTATGGGAAGACCAAGACGGTATTCGCGGAAGACGTCACCGTGCCGAGGGGCAGGATCCCGAACCTCATCAATAAATGCAAGGAGCTGGCGACGAAATACGATGTCGAGATCGTGGTGCTCGGCCACGCGGGCGACGGGAACCTGCACCCCGCAATCCTGACCGATGTGAACAACAAGGACCACTATGAGAGGTCGGTCAAGGCAATGCATGAGATCATAGAAGCGGCTGTGGAACTGGGGGGCGTGCTCTCCGGCGAGCACGGCATAGGTCTGGAGAAGCAGAAATTTTTCAATAAGGTGACCAACCCCAGTGTGGTCAACATGATGAAAGGCGTAAAATCGCTCTTGGACCCGAACAACATAATGAATCCAGGCAAGATCTGGGATTAGGGGGCGGTCGAGTGAAAGATATAAGCGAGCTTAAGAAAGTCGAGCAGTACGCAGATCAGTGCATGAAGTGCGGCTTTTGCAGCTTCTTCTGTCCCGTCTATCAGGAGGAGCGGACGGAGACCTCCGTGGCCCGGGGCAAGAACTACCTCACTAAGCTCATCCTGAAAGGTGAGCAGGAGTTTACCCCCGAGATGGGGGAGATCCTCGGCAAGTGCCTCCTCTGCAAGCGGTGCGTCGCCAATTGCCCCTCGAAAACGCAGATCGACAGGGTGGTGGTGGCCGCACGCGCCCAGATGGTGAAGGAGAAGGGCCTCGGCTTCATCAAGAACCTCATCTTCCGCAGGGCCATGGCGAACAGGAAGGCCATGGGGCGCTATGCGAGACTCATGCAGGCATTCCAGTGGCTCATGCCGAAAACGGAAGGCAAAGTCCGTCACCTCCCGGACTTCATCAAATCCCTGGGCAGCAGGAACTTCCCCGAGCTTGCAAAGACGTTCCTCCGGGATCAGGTAAAGCCGGTGTACCCGGCGGTCGGCCCACGGAAGATGACGGTCGGCTTCTTTATGGGATGCGCCACCGATTTCGTCTATCCCGATCTCGGTCTCGCCCTCATCACGTTCCTCACCGGCCACGGCGTCGAGGTGAGGGTGCCGCAATACCAGAACTGCTGCGGGGCTGCCATCCTCTTTTCCGGCGACTTCGCCACAGCGCGCTTCCTTGCCGACGAGAACGTCAAGGCCTTCAAGGACCTCGACTACATCGTCACCGCCTGCGGCACGTGCAGCTCCACGTTGAAAGACTACCGGAAGTATCTGGCCGAGAACGAAGAGCAGGAGAAGAGGTACGGGGAATTGGAGTCGAGGGTCAAGGACGTGACGGAGTTCATTATCGACGTCCTGAAGATCAAGCCGGAGGAGCTGACCCTGAAAAAGGAATTCGAGGGCAAGACCGTGACGTGGCATGACCCGTGTCACCTCGTGCGGTATCAGAATATCAAGGACCAGCCGAGGGCCATCCTGAAGGGCTTGAAGGGCCTCACGTACGTGGAGATGCCGAATGCCGATCTCTGCTGCGGCATGGGCGGCTCCTTCAGCGTGTACCACTATGACATCACAAAGAAGATCGCGGCAAAGAAGATGGAAGGCATAAAAGCGACAGGCGCGGATATTGTGGTGACGGCATGCCCGGGGTGCATGATAAACCTCCTGGACAATGTCCTGCAGCACAAGATGACGCAGAAAGTCTACCACCTGCTGGAGCTGGTGCAGTAACCCGTTGAATTTGCAAGCCCCGGGAGATACCGAACGTTTCCGGGGCTTGTGCCGATGACGTCTAACTTTATCCTTTTGAAGGAGGGGCATATGAAACTTGGACACTGGATGACCGCGAAAGACGTAGTGAGAGTCAATGCTTTCAAGTGGCCCGACAAGATCGGGATCAAAGACCTGCACAAAGCCTCCACGTTCAAGGAATGGAACGAGCGCTCCTGTCGGCTCGCGAATGCCCTGGCCGGCATGGGCTTGAAAAAGGGGGACAGGTTCGCGGTACTCGGCTACAACGCCGTCGAATGGATGGAGTTCTACGCGGCCGCGGCGAAGGGAGGGTTCATTTGCGTCCCCATCATGTTCAGGCTGTCGCAGCCCGAGATGGAGTACATCATCAACCACTGCGAGGCAAAGGCGTTCATCGTGCAGGAGGAGTGGGTAGACCATGTGAACGGCATGAAGAAAAGCCTCTCCACGGTGGAGAAGTATATCTCCTTTGGCGTAGGCACGCCTGCGTTCGACGGCTATCTCCCCTATGAAGGCGTCCTCGCCGGGGCGCAGCCGGAAGAGCCCCCGGTAGTCGTCGACCCCGACGACATCTGGGTCATCATGTACACGGGCGGCACCACGGGCAAACCGAAGGGCGTCATGAAATCCCACGCCTCCCTCTTCGCCCAGTACTTCATCTCCATCTTCGACCACAACGTCACCTTCGACGACATCAACCTTCTCGTCATGCCCTGCTGCCATGTGAACTCCCTTTTCTACTCCTTTCTGGCCACCTGGGTGGGCGGCACGGTCATGGCCTACAACATGGTGAGCTTCAGCCCCGAGAACCTGCTGAAAACCTTCTCCGACCATAAGGTCACCTTCACCTCTCTGGTGCCCACCCACTACATCATGATGCTCTCCCTGCCTGATGAGGTGAAAAAGAAGTACGACCTCTCCTCTGTGAAAAAGCTCCTCATCTCCTCGGCGCCCGCGAGGAGAGATACAAAGCTGGGCATCCTGGAGATGTTCAAGAACTCGGAGCTGTATGAGGCTTACGGGTCGACGGAGGCCGGCATCGTCACCATATTGAAGCCCCACGAGCAGCTCACGAAGCTCGGCTCCTGCGGCCGGGAGGTGATCGGCTCGGACGTGATACGCTTCTATGACGATGAAGACAAGCTCATCACCGAACCGAACAAGGTCGGGGAGCTCTATTCCCGAAGCCCCATGCTCCTGGAAGGCTACTGGAAGGAGCCGGAAAAGACCGCGGCTGCCCTGAAGGGCGAATACTTCAGCGCGGGCGACATGGGTATGAGGGACGAAGACGGCTACATCTACCTGGTCGACAGAAAGGCAAACATGATCATCTCCGGTGGAGAGAATATCTTCCCTACAGAAGTGGAGAACTGCGTGGGCAGCCATCCCAAGGTCAAGGATGTGGCGGTCATCGGTGTGCCCCACGAGAAGTGGGGAGAGCAGGTGATGGCAGTCGTCGTGCTCCACGAGGGCCAGACCGCGACACCGGAGGAGATCTCAGGCTTTTGCAAGGGCAAGATCGCGGGCTTTAAGGTGCCCAAGAACATCGTCTTCATCAAGGACGATGAGATGCCGCGCTCCGGTGCGGGCAAGATCCTGCACAGGATGCTGAGGGAAAAATTCGGTATGTGGAAAGACCATGTATAAGAAAAGACCTTGCATAATGTATACAACTCATGTATACATTTGTTAACGACATACATGTACGGATCATCGCAATAGGCGCACCTGTTGCGATACTATCAAGTCCCGGCGGGGACATAAAGAAGCGCGGGGCGGATGAGAGGAATGACTATGGAACAGCAATGGACAGGCGGGTTGGCGTTGGCGGAGAAATATTATACGGAGTATGGATCGAGGGCAAGGGAGTTAAAGGCTGCGGGCAGGAAGGTTATCGGCTATCTGTCCGCCCTGGGACCCGTTGAGGTCCTGACGGCGGCCGGCGTCGTGCCTATCCGGCTGAAAGGCAGCGTTTCCGACCCGATCACGAAGGCCGACGCCTACATGGAAACGATCGTCTGCCCTTTTATTCGCAACGTTTTCGATTCGACCCTGAAAGGGCGGTTCAACTACCTCGACGGTATGGTAATGCCCCACCAGTGTGACAGCACCGACAAGACAAACAACGAGTGGAGGTATAACCTCGGGCTGCCCTACTGGCACTTCCTGAACGTCCCCCACCTGACCGACGACTCTTCCGTAGACTTCTTCAAGTCGGTCCTCGGCGTCTTCATTAAGAGCCTGGAAAGATTTACGGGCCGTGAGATCACGGCCGCGGCCCTTGCTTCCGCGGTAGCGGCACACAACCAGAACAGGCGAGCCATGAGGGCTCTCTACAGTCTGAGGAGGGCAGATCCTCCGCTCATCTCAGGCAGTGAGATGATGAAAGTCCTCGTGGCTGCGATGAGCCTGCCCGTCGAGGAATCGACCGCGCTCATCAGGAACGTCACGGAGGAAGTCACACTGAGACCGGCGCCGCTCGGCAGCCGGTCAGGCAGCCGGCTCATGCTGATCGGCGACCAGATCGATGACGTCGCGATCCCGCAGATCATCGAGGGCGCGGGCGCGCGGCTCGTGATGGACGATCTGTCCATCGGCAGCAAGATATACCGGTCCGACGTCGATGCCACGCCGGATGCGCTCACCGGCATCGCCGAACGGTACCTGCGGAAGGTGAAATTGCCGACGACCTTCGTCTCCGAGGGCAACACCTACGAGGAAAACCTGGAGGCCAGGTTCGGTCATCTGAAACACTGTATAAAAGAATTCAACGTAAATGCGGTCATTCTCTTCATCTACAAGTATTGCGACCCCTATGGCTTTGAGGTCCCCTCGATAAAGGGCTTCATCGAATCGGCAGGCACACCCGTGCTCTACCTGGAGGACGAATACTCTACCTCGAGCCTCGGCCGGGTGAAGACCAGGGTCGAGGCATTCCTCGAAATGATCGCGTAAAACCTGCAAGGGGGTGAGAAATGGCTGACGAGAAAGCACCAAGGGCGCTCGCAACTCAGGCAGCGGCCAAAATACCAAGGATGGCGCGCGCCAACCTGGTCGCCACGGTAAAGGCCAGGGAAGAAGGAAAAAAAGTGGCCTACTCCTTTATCGTCTGCGCGGTGGACGATATCATGAGGGCCATGGATATCGTGCCCGGCTGGGGTGAGAGCTTCTCCGGCATATGCTCGGCAAAGCGTGACGCGGAAAGATTCCTGCAGAAAGCGGAGTCGGATAACTTCTCCCGCTCCCTCTGCACCTATGCCACCTGCAGCCTGGGCTTCGACATGTGGCGCGAGGAATTGGGGGGTGAAATGCCGCCGAGTGCCCCCTGGGGCGGAATAGGAAGGCCCGACATGATCCTCGGCAGCGCCCAGCAGCTCTGCGACCCGAGGTTCAAGTGGCCCCAGGCGACGCAGCATTACCTGCGGGACGTGCCCGTCTTTGTCGGGGGCTTGTACTACCCGCCGTGGGACCCCACCATAGACCACAAGGAACAGGAAGCATTCTACGTCAAGTACAATACCGAGCAGCTTCGCGCCTGCGTCCGCTTCTGCGAGAAAGTGACGGGCAAGAAGATGGACTGGGACAGGCTTGCCGAGGTAGTCGACCTGACGGACCGGACATGGAACCTCTTCGTCGAGGCCTACGAGTTGAGAAAAACGGTGCCCTGCCCCATGGATACAGGGGATGCGATGAATACGATGGTCCCCATCTCGTTTATGCTCGGCACGCAGGAGTGCTACGACTTTTACCGGGACCTGTTCGAAGAGCTCACGCAGAAGGTCGCAGCGAGGCAAGGCGTTGTCGAGAACGAAAAGTACAGGCTCCTCTGGGGCGCCGGCCTGCCCTCCTGGTTCGCCCTCGGCGATTTTCAGTATTTTAACAGCAAGGGCGCCGTATTCGCCGCTGAGACCACGTATCGCTGCGGCGAGGCCGTCTACCGCCTCGACATCCCGAAGACAAACGATCCCCTTGAGCACATCGCCTGGAGATGGATGCGGCCCTGGACCCACTGGTACGACAAGGCGCGGCAGCGCCCCGGCTCCATGCCGGAGGTGGAGCGCCTCATCGAGTATATCGAAGAGTATAAGTGCGACGGCGTTGTCTTCCATTCCGCCTTCTCGTGCCGGTCCTGGCATGCGGGCATCATGCTCCAGGCCCAGATTCTCAAGAAAATATACGGTGACATCCCCGTCCTCATTATGGAAGGCGATATCGTCGACATCAGCTCGTACAACGAGGCGGATACGAGGAATAGTATTGATGCGTTTGTGGAGACACTAGCCGCGTCCACCGGCCGACGCTAGAACGGCCGGGCTATTTTCGCGCATAGCTTTGTCATCGTCTTCGGCCCGCATCCTCACGTACACGCAAAGTACGCTGCGGTGCGGGCCGAAGACGATTTCGCGCTCTGCATCAAAAATCCCTCCGGCCGGAGAAAGAACGGCGGAAGTGCATGGGAATCGAAAACTTATCCCCCTCTGCAACTAAGTGAAATAACACACCTTTTGTCACTCTTTTTCAATTCCTGGAACGAACCTGCACGACAATCGAAAAAACCACCACCCCTAAGCCAGCGATCATGCCGGCTTTTCGTCATCAGAAACAGCTAGCCCAGGACGAATAAAAAAGCCCCCGGTGCTTGGCGGCGTCGCGGGGGCGGGGTCGGTATGTACAAGTACATCTTAAAGCATCCGGAAACAAATCTCAACCAAGAAAGCGGAGTCTTTTCAACAATTCCGAGTGAGCGAGCCCCATCGAGCGAATGGTCCCGGCCTTCGCCGCAGGCAAGCGGGACGGCAATTGTTGAAAAGGCGCAGCGTCGGAGCGAGGCGGCGGGTACTTCACCGCTCCCGCCTCCCGAGCGGACGGAAGGAGCGCGGGGGCGGGGCGGTGTACTTAACTTGATAAATACCTCACACCTCACGAAAACCATTCTCAAGAAGTATTCGGCCAAGTGCGTCATCTCAGGCGATCATGCGAAAACCTACGAGTATCACAGAGCCAGAACAGGGGCGAAGCCGGGTAAACACATAGGAGCCAGTGAACCAAGGAAAAGGGAAGCGAGGTTGGATAACATCTTCAGGGCAATGAGGGAGGTAAAGAGGCTCGTTAATTCAAACGCAGGCCGTCACTGCCAGGAGAACAGGAGAGACAAGTTCTTGACGTTGACCTTTGCGGAGAACATCACGGACGTTCAACAGGCGAACCGGTACTTCGATAACTTCTTCAAGAAGCTTCACTATCACTATGGGGCTTTGACCTATATCGGCGTTCCTCAAATCCAGTGGAAACGATACGCCAAGTACGGCGTAAAGGTCTGGCATTACCACGTCGCCGCTTTTGGTCTGCCCTACATACCCCAAAAGGAGCTTGTCGACAGGTGGGGCGGGGGACCGTCTCTATCGAGGCCGTGGAGGGCTACGAGAACCCAGGGAGCTATATGGCCCGGTACATGGTCAAAGACTTCACAGGGGAGGAACTGACAGGCCACAGGCGGTTCTTTACCTCTCGTGGCCTGTACCGGCCGGAGGAGACCAGGGCGGAGAGCATCGGCGCGATCCTACAAAGACTGAACATCCCGGAAGAGTGCAAGACCTTCGAGGTCACGTATATCAATAATCCGCTGGTCGGAGCGGTGACGTACAGGCATTATGACCTACGAAAAAGGTCCGAAGGGACCGATCAACGAAAATGAATTCAGATTTGTTAAGAAAGAACCTTTAGTCCTGCATATGCATATGGTAAAGTGCACTTATGGTTAATCGCATCTAAAGGAGAACCTGCAATGTCGAAAGCTCGCGTGTATTATTTCAAAGGCTACGATATCAATTCGGACCGGATACTTCGCTCCAAAAGAATGGCAACGCTTAAGTGGATCAAAGAGAACCGTTTCGCCGCAATCATGGAAACCGGGAAAGAAATAGATACCTCTGCGCTTGACGCTGACGGTCTTTATCGAGAGCCGAATGAGGGAGAGGCCCAGACTCCCGTAATGGAACCGGAGCGTGTCGAGGAGGTCGATTCTTTCGGAAAACGGACAAAGAGACGATTCAATCTCGATGACTGAGGAGGTTCGCCATGTTCGGATTCCTGAAGAATAAGGCCAATGATGACAAATTGTCCAAGGAGTTTGTCCGCCAAATGTTCGCCCTGGGACGCAATACCTGTCCGTCAATTGCCGAGGGCGTCGAGATGTGGACGGGTGGCGAGGTTCACTTCCCTGTTAATGACGACGCAAGCCTGGAAGTCTCCCTTGCTATCATAGGGACGGCTCTGGCTGTCCTTGAAGGGAGACATTCAAAGGTCATGACCACAGAGCGCGGAAGGCAAATTGCGGCAGCCTGCAAACAGTCAATCGAGAACGACTATGGCTTACCTGTTGAATCGAGCAGAAAGATGAACCAAGCCTTGGACGAGTACCGAGCCGCGTTCGACGGATCCATAGCCTCCGACAAGAATCCGTTTGGAGAAGTGTCCGGAATTATGCTCGTACGGTGCATGGGCAAGAACGCGATGGCCTTGTGCCTACCGGACGTGCCGGGGATTCTCAGTCCCCTTATCCATCAGACAATTGGTGACGTGATGACCCTGACGGTAGCCCAGGCCCTGACCTTCTGGAAGGCAAGGGCCTGGGGGTCAAATCTTTAGGCAAGGGCCTGGGGGTCAAATCTTTATTCTTGAATTAAGACGCCCCTTGTGTAACCCCGAGGCCGTATTTTCTGATATTATGGACCACATACGGTTTGGCTTCAAGAGGGGCGAGCGGTCGCGGCCCTGGCCGAAGGCCCGCGCGACACGCCTTGTGGAAAACTGTTGCTCTGATCCCCTGAGCGTCATCGGGGATTTTATTGTTGCGAAAATTGTCCGCTGAGAATATAGTTTCAAAAAACACGCGCAGTGTATGTCACTATCATGAAAAAAAGAGCTACAAAACGGTCCATTATGTTTACCGGGAGGCAACATGTCATCAAAACTCTTGTCAAGTCTGAGTAAGGAAGACTACTTGAGCCTTACAAAGAAGCTTCACCAAATCCAGAATGGCAAATGCTACATATGTGAGGCCCCGATTGATCTTGAGCTCCAAACAACGAATATCGACCATGTTGTGCCTTCTGCCGCCAAAGGGAAAGATGCTGAGGAGAACTTTGCATTAACCCATGAGGGCTGTAATAAATCAAAACAGGACAATAACCTCAAGATCGCGAGAATGCTTCACAGGTTGAAAAAGATACAAGAGGACGTTCAGGGAAAAGAAGGGCGATCAGCCTCCCTGAGGGACGTTCTGGCGTATTATGGAGGCAGCAAATACGATTTTTCATACAGGATTCAAGATTCTCGAATCGATTACTCTTTTGACAAAAATGGCGACAGCGCGGTCCGATCCTCAAGCGTGTTCACTGACTTGTTTTCGACCGAACGTACGTGCTTCATCGAAGTGCCTATCGAGTACATTCATCATGATTCTTCAATCAATCCAAGGGGAATCAACAGTAGTATTTCTTTGCTGGTGAACGAATTCGAAAGGGGAAATCCTCAACTTCATGTAACATTGGCCAGGATCAATGACGGCAAGATCATGGTATTTGATGGCCAGCATAAAGCCGTGGCACAAATCCTGCTCGGAAGCCGGTGCCTCTTGTTTGTCAAGAGCCAAGGTAATTCCCCACCCCAGGGGCGGCGGTAATTCCTCACTTCTGCCCGGATGGGTAGTCAGTCATCGGTTGTTGCTTGGACTCAGTTTCCTCCTATATGATTCTCCT
>Ga0326728_10010565_pt1 | contig 21550 bp, 13 predicted proteins | sample MB3enrmetagenome_FD_207602 | JGI IMG/M metagenome (GOLD analysis project Ga0326728, IMG submission 207602) | Lab enriched peat soil microbial communities from McLean, Ithaca, NY, United States - MB31MN | ecosystem: Environmental > Terrestrial > Soil > Wetlands > Peat | place: USA: New York... | reverse complement strand
CGGCAGGCGTCACCGGCTGAATTTCCCTGCGCAAAATGCCGAGGGTCAAGCGGTGGATGCGCATCAGCAAGCGACGGTCGCACCATTCGGTTTCGCGAGCGTCCGTGTATCAGCCGCGAAGAATCCCTCCTTGCTGTCGATTCGCTCAATTCACCACGAATCCCCTGCCGCACCAGGCGATCAATACAGGCCAGGAAGGCAGCGAGCGTTTTGCCGGAGCCGGTCGGCGCAGCGATCAGTGTGTTCCTCCGCGAGGATGTGCGGCCAGCCCTGTTCCTGCGGTTCCGTGGGCAATTCGAAACGGCGCAGGAACCATTCCTGCAGGACGTTGTGTGCCCATGAAAGACAAGGGGGACCGGACTCCGACACCATGAATTCATTCTAGCAGGACAACAAGAAAGCCGGCAAAACGATCCGTCTTAAGATGTCAGACGAGTCCGGCTGCACACAGGCACCTTGAGATTTCTCAGTTCGTGCCGCAGGGCGAGGGCTGTCGTCTACAGCTTTCACGCCGCCACGAACCCAAGATTAAGGCAAATTAGAAACCGATCTGAATTCGACGAAAAACAGGCCTTGTCAGCCTCTCGGCAGACCGTGTCTCACTACAATCCAATGCGCTTCAATGACATCACTGATGTTGGTTCGTACCCGCTGAAGAGCCTCCCGCTCCCCTGTTTACCCTGTTTTCTTCCCTTGCTTGGCACTCTCCGCTTGGTAGGCTCGGGAGCTGGAAACGGGGCTGGCGGAGTCTTCGCACGCCACCGCGCCAATTCCCGAACCTACCAAATTCTCGCCGGTCGACTCATCCGGCTTGTTTCTCACCCAATTGGTGCCAGTAACGTTCAATCGCCTCCAGGCTTTTCCCTTTAGTCTCCGGGACAAAGGCGTAGCAAAAGACGAACGCCAGCACGCAGATGAAGGCATAAATCCAGAAGGTTCCCGCCGGCCCCGCCCTGCCGATCAGGGATAAGAACGTACCCGTGACCACCCCGTCCGCCCCCCAATTCGACAGCGTCGCCAGCGACATGGCTTTTCCGCGAATCTTCGTGGGATAGATTTCAGAGATCAGCAACCACACCACCGGCCCCAAGCCGATACCGAAGAACACGATGTACGCAATGAGCTCATAAAACACCATGATCCCGGAAGATTGGTAGTGGAACGCGGCACCCACCAAGCCTAACGCTGCGGCCATTCCCGCCGTGCTGATGAGGAGAAGAAAACGCCGACCTAGCCGGTCGACGAGCAATATCGAAACGACGGTGATGAGCACATTCACCACACCAATCACCGCCGTTGCCAGGATCGCAGCCTTGGCGGAAGGATAACCTGACATACGCAAGACCGCCGGCGCGTAATAAATGATGGTGTCGATTCCCGTGATTGCCTGAAAGATGCCCAGGGCAATACCGACGAACACCGCCAGGCGAAAGCCGGGTCTGAACAGGATTCGAAGGCCTCCCCGTTCTTCCTCCAAGGCCCGCTCAACTTCCGATAATTCCGATTCGGCTTCGTCGCCGCGAGCTAATCGGTGAAGGCTCTCGAGAGCACGCTCCCGATAACCTTTACGCGCCAGCCAGCGTGGGCTCTCCGGGAGAAAGATCATGCCGACCAACAGGCCGATCGCTGGGAACACCGCGCTCATGAACATCCATCGCCAATTCCCCGATGCGGTGAAAACATAATCGACAAAGTAAGCCACGCCGATACCCACGGTAATCGCCAGTTGGTTGTAGGAAACCAACGCGCCGCGGATGCGTGCCGGCGCCACTTCTGCAATATACAGGGGTGTTACCAGCGACGCGACACCAACGCACGCTCCAACAAAGAAACGGGCAAGAGAAAGCGAAACAATTCCGACGGCAAGACCGCTCAGGATTGCAAAGAGGCCGAACCCAAGCCCGGTAACCAACAGCACCGCACGGCGGCCCCAGCGGTCCGCACTGTAGCCGGCGATCCCCGATCCCACCAGCGCTCCCGCCAGTAAGATCCCGACAGCGAACTCCAGTTGCGTGTCGGAGATGTTAAAGTCTGTGCGCAGGAAAAGCATGGCGCCCGAAATCACACTTGTGTCATACCCAAAAAGAAAGCCGCCCAGCGCAGCGACGCCCGCGGTGACCACCACGGTCGCACGAGTTGGAGGGCCACTGCGCAGGGTGGATGACGGGTTCAACTTGCACCTCCAAAAACATTTAGCCGCGTACTCATCCGCAGTCCTCCCCCCACTGCCAACACCGATGGCCGCGATTTGCCAGGCCAATCCTCGTTCTCCTCATGGTCGTGCAGCTCCAACTCCGTCACTACTTCGTATACCACAGCTTTCATAGACCGCCCGTTTCGAGGAAGTACTGGTACCACGCATCGTAGGGCTTGATCGAGGTTGCATCGGCGAACTCGGCATGGGCTTTATCCCTAAGCCCTTTGCCCGCGTAAGCGAGCCCGCGCAGGAAGCGCTGGCGGGCGGCCTCCTCATCGGCCGTAGGAGGCCGCCCATCAAGGGTCTGGTAGATGCTGACGACGGGTAGGTTCTTCGATAACTTTTCGAGCTTCGTGAGAATCTCTTCCATCCCCTCGGGTTGACCAAGCTTGCCGAACGCGAGTCCCTGATAATACAGGTATTCCGTATCGTCGGCGTTCGCGGCCACCGCCTTCAAGAAGTATTCCCGCGCATTGGCCATGTCGCCCACAGCTTCATAGCCTAGGCCGATTAGGTAAAAGATTTGGGCAAAACGCGGGTTATGGATTGGCCTGCCTATTTCCAGGTTCGCAGGATACTCGTAGGCTTTGAGGAAATCGTCGCACTCCCCTTTCGCGTCTCCGTCCCGCAAACGCCGAAGGCCGCGAAGCTGGAAGGCTGTCTCGTAGAGGTTCCGCAACTCCCCCCAGCCCTCCCATGGCGAGGAAGCCGCCGCAGAATGAAAATGACGGGTCGAAAGGATTTGAATGGCCTCGTCATAGTGGCCGGCCAGGATCAGGACCATAACCAAGCGGGTCATGGCGTCGTCGCGTTTCTCCGCGACCGCCCGGTGTTTCTGCAGCATCGCCAGTCGCCGCTCCGGGGAGGCCTTCGCGCACTCGTAGACAACATCGAGTTCGTACAAGTGCCGAGCGTCGGAGCCGTCGAGCCTGACGGCCTCCTCGAGATTGGCGATGGCCTTGCCCGGGTCCTTCTCGTACCACATATAGCCCCAGGCAAGATTGCGGTACACCATAGCAGACCCGGGGTCGAGCGCCCGCGCTGCTTCCCACTCCTTGATCGCCCGCGCGGGTTGGTGCTCATACAAGAGGTTCCCCAACAAATAGGGCGCCAGCGGATCGCGTGGGTTGACGGGCCGGGCGTGCTCGAGCGCAACGCGGGATTCGTCCCGGTAGGGGAAGCAATACTCCCGAGGCTGTCGCGATGCTAAGTCGTAGTAATAAGTAGACCTATTTGGATCGCCTTTCTCTGCCCAATAGTAACCCAGGTGGTAGTAGAGCGTGGGGCCGGCGCCCCGTCCATGATCACAGCTTGCCTCAAATCGGGAGAGGACATCGATGGCCTCGTCAAGAAAACCGGCGTTGGCGTATTCGGTCGCAAGCTCCAGGTACAACTCCACGTCCCCACGCATGATCCGGTTGAGATCGACGAGGATCTGGTGCGCCTCGTTGTTATTCCCGCTGTGCCTGTAGGTTAAGAGCAGTTCGTTGCGCGACTGGAAATCGAGAGCGTCTAGTTTTCCGATCTCCTCAGCCAACCGCTTCGCGTCCTCGGTCTTGCCGAGCTTCCTGAGAATGATCACCTTCAAGGTGAGCAGTTTGGGGCTGGTGGCGTTACTCGACAACGCGCGGTCGATATGTTCCAGCGCGGTTATGAAATCACCCTTGACACAGTCGAGATTAGCCAGCGCGAAATAGCCCGCACTGGTCCAGGCGGAGCTCCAGACGGCTTTATAGAATTCCTCATACGCCTCGTCGATCTTTCCCTGGGCTCTTAGGGCCACCCCCAAATAGTAAAATGCCTCGCCATCCTTGGGACGAGTGTAGTTGTCGGTCACGCGGACGACCGCGGTGCGCAGCCTGCGTTCCGCTTCTACCCAGTCCATGTTCTTGCAGGCCTTGATGCCGAGCCACACATTGAGATTGTAGTTGCGCGGATCGCGTTTAAGGGCCTCCTGATAATACGGATCCGGCTTGAGGTTGGCGTTGTAGAACTGGTCAAGGCGAAGTCCAGCGAGGTAGAGGTGTTCGAGGCTTTTGAAGTCCTCCGGTTTCCCGGGCTGTACGACCGGTTCCGGCATCGGCTTATTCGACCCCGGTTGAGGTTGAAAACTCAGTAGGTCCTGGCCCTGCGCAGACAACAGCCGGAGGTCAAGGTCGCTTTGGCTGAATCCGGCATCCAGTTGGATGTCCGCGGCCAGCGGCCTGTCAGGACTGACAGTCACGGTCTGCTCGAAGACCGTCGCTCCCCTGGCCTTCAGTACGACCTTCGCGTCTTTCTGGAGGGACGTTGTGTTTAGCCGGATCCTGGCCAGATTGCCGCCGAGCAGCCGCAGGCTCAAGGCGCCGTTCGGATTGACGAAGTCGACACCGTCCAGATCGCGGATGGGGAACCAGTATTGCTTGAAGTGCTTTACTTCATAGGGCTGGATCCAACTATAATCCGGCTCGTTGTCACTGAACGCGCCGGCCATTATCTCGATGTAGTGGTCCTCGTTGTCAGTGAGCAAACCGCGCCAGGCATTTCCCTCCGGGTTGCCGCCCTGTTCCCACACCTTCTTGCCCGGCAGGATGCGGTGGTTGCCCACATAGGCGGTCCCCGCCTTCGCGCCGTGGCTGTATCCGGCGATGAAATCGTCGCGGGAGTCCCAGCAAAAGAAGGAGACTGGTTTCTTGATGTTCCTCCAGAAACTGACGTCCACTCCGGCATAGTCAACCCCCCCGTAGGAACCGTCGCCCACGGGCCAGCGTGCGAAGTCCCTTTTGTGGTGGTCCGCGGCGTACTGAACCGACGGATCAAAGAAGATCTGGTAGGTCGGGTCGGCTCTGACCGCCAGGTTGGCCCAATACATGAACGAGTTGGCCAGCGGGGTCCGGTTGTCGAGGAACACCTCGGCTTCGATATAGGATGTGCCTGGGCGGACGGTGATGCCCAAGAGCATCCGCATGCGGTGCCGGTAGTCGGTCTTCGCAACCCAGACGGTCTGGCTCCCGTCGGAGTTCTCGACCGAGCGGTGCTCGAAGGGCGCCATGGTCAGCGGTCCGTGGTGGTGCGGGAATCCCCACGCAACGCCGCCCGAGATCCATGATCCTACCATGCCGATCAGCGAGGGCTTGATGACGACATTACGGTACACAAACTCGTAATTGTTCGTCTTGTCGAGAGCGGAGTGGATGCGGCCGCCGAGTTCTGGAATGACGGTGATCCTGATGTACTCGTTTTCGATACGGTAGGCATCGTATGCTTTGGTCGACAGGTTATCGGTGAGGTTGTCGTCCATAGCGTACGGGTAGAAGTGCCTCGCGACACCTTCATGCATCCGCCCTTCGAAGTACCGCGGATTCGGGTCCGGCGGGGCTTTGAGGTATGTATTAAGTTCGAGTTTCTCCAGCTCGCATTGCGTCGTCCGTTGGGTACCTGCCTTGTCTCCAGTTTGACCACTCGCGAGTTCTGTAGTTTTCATGACGTTTGCTTCCCCAAGGCCGCAAACTCCTCAGTTTGCCAAGTTACTGCGTCACCTTTAGAGTCCCTTTGAGTTCGATGTCTGCCGAGGACTTTCCCACCATGATTTCGAAATCACCTGGCACCACCACCCAGCGCATGTCCTGGTCGAGTAACTCCAGTTCCTCCGGTGTCAGTGTAAACGTCACAGTCTTCGTCTCCCCGGGCTGCAGGGCGACTCGTTCGAAGCCTGCCAGTTGCTTGACCGGAGTTGAGACTGGTGCGAACGCCTCGTGAATGTAGATCTGAGCAATTTCCACGCCCGCACGGTCACCAGAATTCTTCACATCCACACTCACGCGCGCATTCCCCGCGGGGTGGATGGCGGGCGGGTCGATACGAAGATTGCTATATTCGAAATTCGTATAAGTCAATCCATAACCGAATGGGTAGAGGGGTGTTCCTGGCATATCTACGTAGCCACGCTGGTTGGTCCAGCCCTGCTGGATCCAATACGCCTTTGAGGGTTGGTAGTCGTAGTAGACGGGCAACTGGCCGACGTGACGCGGAACCGTGATTGCCAGCCGTCCGCTGGGATCATAATCGCCAAACAGCACGTCGGCAACCGCCTGTCCACCACGCTCACCCGGCAACCACGCCTCCACGATGGCCGGCACGTGCTCGGCCGTCCAACGAACCGACAGTGGTCTGCCATTCACCAACACCACCACAACCGGCGTCCCGGTCCCGTAAACGGCCCTGATGAGATCCTCCTGCGCACCGCTGAGGTCGAGGCTGACCACGTCATGGCCTTCTCCGTCCGTGGGCGGCTCTTGTTCCCCCGCCGCGGGCTCATGGCGGGGCTCGTTCTCGCCGACCACTACAATGGCCACATCCGCGCTCCTTGCAGCGCGAGTGGCATCCGCAAATCCGCTCTTATCATCTCCCCACACCCCGCATCCCTTCACGGCCACAACTTTGGTCGCGGGACCGGCTTTAACTCTAATCCCTTCCAAAATGCTAACGATATGCTGCGGGATTACCTTTGCCGTATAATCTCCCAACTGGTTGTGTTCTGCGTTGGGGCCGATTACGGCAATCGATTTTAGGTTTTTCTTCAGCGGCAGCAGATTTTTATCGTTTTTCAGCAGCACAATGCCTTCCCGGGCTGCGCGCAGAGCTAGATCCTGATGCGCTTGCGAGTGCACTGTCTGGACCGCGTGTTCCACGTCGACATAGGGGTTCTCGAACAGCCCCAGACGAAACTTCTGCTCCAAAACCCTTCGCACCGCCCGGTCCACTAACGCGATGGGGACACGCCCTTCTTCCACGTTCTCGATCAAAGGACCCATGTAAGCCGGTTCGTAGGTGATATTCAAATCAATACCGGCTCGTAATCCAAGGGCTCCTGCCTCTTTCTGGGTTGGGACGATATCCTCATAAATCAAGGTTTCGAAACCGCCGCCTTCGCTCTCAACCACTCCTTTGAAGCCCAGTTCCTGTCTCAGGATATCGTTCATCCATTTCTTGGAAGCATGCACCGGAACATTCTCGATTTCCGAGTAACCAGGCATCACGCCTAAGGCGCCGGCCTCCGTGATCGCCGCCACCCAGGGGCGTAGAAAGGTGGCGCGGAGCGTACGCTCCGACAGATCGATCGCACCGCGTTCCAAGCCACCGACAGGCTGTCTTTGAGTGGGGTAGGACGCCAGCACCGCTATCACCTTGTCCGGGGCAGCGATATTGAAACCCTGCGTACCCTTAACGGCGTTCTCGGCAATGCGCGAACAAAGGTAAGGATCTTCGCTGTAGGTGTACTCATTCCGGCCCATCCGCGGATCGCGATTCGGCTCGATGATGAGTGACGAGAGCATGTGGATTCCCACGGCTCGCGCCTCTTCCGCCGCGGCTGCATGAATCGACTTTACCAACTCCATGTCGAACGTGCTGCCGATGGCCGGCCCTTCCGGGAAAACCGTGGCGCCGGAAAACATCGCACCGTGCGTGCCCTCTTCGTCCTCCAAGAGGGGTATTTTCAGCCGCGTCTCGGTCAGCGCGATCTTTTGCAGTTCGTTGAAGTACTCGGCTTGCTGCCGTGGGCCCTCGTGCAGAATCTCGTCGGCGAGCGTGAAGAAACCGCAGCCGGGGCCGATCTCCTGAGTGTAGGTTCCCGCTGCAAATCTCCTGCATGCTTCCATCTTCGAAGGAGTATTCTTTCCCAGTTCATCAACATAAACACAGGGTAGGTTGAGCTGGCCTACTTTCTCCTTTAGCGTCATCCGACTGAGCAAGTCATCGACCCGCTCTTCGACCGGCGCTTTCGGATCAAGGTAAACGGGGGTGGCGCTGTCGTTCTGCGTCCATAGCACCGGGGCACTTGACAAGACTGCGCCGAGGATCGTGATCAACGCCAAATGCGACTTCCTTATCAACATTGTGTGCCTCCTAAAATCCCATTTCGCTTGGGCCTGGTATCCCCCATGCAGCCGAAAAGCCCTGAGGCCATGGGGAAAAACCCTGCCGCCGCCTTTCCGAGCGCAGCCAAGAATCTGGTTCTTCATGAAATCGGCGACTCACGACTTCCCCGGCCGCTTCTCCAAATCCCGCCAGAAGGTTTGCTTCTGACGCCAGCGTTCGTGGACGATACAGCCGTCCGCCTCGCCAATGTGAAGGGGACCTGGAACGAACGTAGCAAGAGTTAGGCGGGCAGGGCACGGATGTAGCTCCCGCGGGGATCGTCGTTGTGTTTTTCCCCTCAGGCCATGAGCTACAAGGAATCAGAAGATAAATTTCAGTCCGAACTGCATAATCCGGGCTGGCCACGCGCTGCTGACGTACCCGTTCCCGAGGTTATTTGTGATCCCACTGCAAGGCGCGCCGAAGGGTGTGCCGCCACCGCACCCGGCCTGCACATATTGCCACTGAGGATGATTAAACGTGTTGAACGTCTCCCATCGGAACTGAACAGTGGAGTGCTCTCCGTTGAACCAGGGAGCGCCGAAGTTCTTGAGCAAGGCCATGTCCCAGTTGTTGCGGCCAGGACCTGTCAGGGGATTCCGTCCCATGGTCCCAAACATACCGGGCTGGTTGTTGGCGTATAGCTGATCCATCGTCACTTGGCCGATAACATTGGGGTTAAACCAGGTTGGAGTTGGCCCGAATTGCGGATCGTTGAAGACCCCTTTCTGGATTTTCAGGCTACCCAACGAATTGCAACGAACGCCCTCTCCAATTCCGCTCAGGAACCCTGTTTCTCCGCAGAAGAAGTCGGCCGGCTCTCCGGTAAAGAAGCTGGTGATCCCGCTAAGTTTCCAGCCCCCCAGCGCCCCCTTCACCAGCGGACTCGATGTACTCTTGAAGAACGGCAAGTCATAAATATAGTTCATGACCAGCACTTGCGTACGATTTGTATCCGACGTTGCGCGCCACCGGCTTAAGTCAGAGTCATCCACTCCAGATTCGTAAGCGTAGCTTGTGGCATCGTCGATGCTGTGGCTCCAGGTGTACGCGCTCTGGAAAGTGAGGCCGTGGCCAAAGGTGTGCCGGAAGCTCACCTGGAGTGAGTTGTAGTTGGAAACGGCGGTGTTCTCCGACATGGTGATGGTTGAGTAGCCCTGATACGGCAGGAAGAAAATGTTCGGCTGCAAGTTTTGGATTAGGATTTGCTGCACGCTGCAGTTACCCTGAACATCGCACCCGGTCTGCCCGGCAAGGGCTGGCACGTTTTCCACCCCGACGCCGTCGGGGATTTCGTTGAAATTGCGGCTGCGAGCCAGATGACGGCCCAGACTGCCCACGTAGCTCACCCCCAACAAGTTGTTCCCGGCAAACTCATGCTCGATGCCCATGTTGTATTGTTGCTCCATGGGCCATTTCACGCCGTTATAAGGGATGATCCCAAGACTGGTCGGCCCGATGGGACCGGGAGTTATCGATTGGTAGCCGACATTGTTGTAAGCGTAAGGCTTGAGAAAGACTGGCGGATTGGCGGGGGTACCGTTGGTATTGGTTTCGTTCCCATTCCCCATTTCGTAAAAGAGTCCGTACCCGCCGCGAATAACCGTTTTCCCCGCCCCCGTCAGGTCGTAGGCAAATCCAAATCGCGGCGCCGGCGTATCGCGGGAAGGAATGAAGCAGCCAGCACGAATTGTACCCACGCCGCAAGCGACTAGTCCGTTGCCGTACATTGTGTAGTCATATATGTGCCCGGTCGCTTGGTTAGGTGCCAAGTAGCCGCTCGCATTGAGCGTAGCCTCTAAATTGGGGTTGTAAAGGCTGGGTTCGAATTGGGCATCGACGGTTGGGCGGGTAACGTCGACATAGGGCTGGAAGATGTAGTACCGCACCCCAAGATTCAAGGTCAATCTCGGTGTGGCCTTCCAGTCGTCCTGAAAATACAATTCGAGATCACCCTGGTGCCGGTGGTCGAGAGTATACCCCCCAACAGGCACGCCATTATCAGTGTTCGTACCTTCCTGGTATTGTTCGATGCGTCCTAGGTACAAGTCCGCCAGTGCGTTCCCCGTGGTGATTGGACCTGACCCGGTGAAGGTCATGAATCCCTGCGTATCAAATCCGTGAATCGCGCTTTTCCACTGCTCTTGTGCGAAAAACCCGAACTTCAACGTCTGCTTTCCGACGACGTAGGCTACGTTATCTTTTAGCTGGCCAATCCGGCCCCAGAAATGCCAGGGGTAGTAGCTGGCGTCTTCGGTAGCACAGATGGGAGTGCCACCGCAGAACGAAAATGCCGGAAGCAGTGGATTGCTCTCATTCGCAGCGAACAGGTTGTCAGGAATCCAGGAAGAAGGTTTGTCGATCGAACCCGCTGGCGATGAGGCTCCCGTCGTAGGAGTGATGTAAATATGACTTGCGTTGAAGCTCACGATGAACTCGTTCATCACACTAGGACTGAAGTTACGTGTCAGGTGCAACACAGCGCTCTTCCCCGGGGTTACCATGTGACTTTGTAGCGTGTCATAGACGGAGCTTGTCCAAAGGGAGGGGGATGCTACAGTTTCCCAGGCGTCGTTCGTGAAGCGGACGAAGGCCGTAGTCCTGTTACCGATGTTCTGGTCCACGCGGATCTGCTCCTGTCGCCAGTTGGTAGGAAGACTGGGGGCGGCAGTGTAAGTGTCGACTCCGTTGTTGGGGAGTGGAATGAGCCCATTGAGCAGTGCAGCCCCATTGGGGGCGATGGGGACAATATCTCCACCGAAGGTCTCCCCCGTCTGCGGATTGATAGGCAAAGCACAATTCGAGGCGACGATCGAGTTGAAATTTGCGGAGGCCGGGTCGCATTCGCTGAAATCACCCTGACGCATCCGCAGGGAGGGCGTCCCGTTTGAGATAACGGTCCCCTGCCGGTTGCGGCGCCAACTCTCCGACCAGAAGAAGAAGGTCTTCGACTTGTCCGGATTGTAGTGGCCCGGAATGTAAAAAGGGCCTCCCAGGTTGTACCCGAATTCATTTCGTTTCAACGGAGTTTTCGGGGCATTACCTCCCGGCGGATTTATCGTGCGATTAGCGAACCAATCGTTGGCATCGAGGTCGTCGTTCCGCAAAAAATCAAACATTTCTCCGTGAAAATTCTTGGTGCCTGACCGCGTTGCTACTTCGATTTGGGCGCCTGCATGCTTACCCATATCTGCGCTGTAATTTGATGTGGAGATCCGAAATTCGGCGATAGTCTCAAGACTTGGATAGGTATTGAAGGCACCCGATGACGTATCATCGGTATTGCCCCCGCCGTCGATCTCCCAGTTGGTATACGTCATTCGACCACCGTTAAAGGAAATGTTGTTATTTCCCAAGACCCCAACATCCTGCGTGTCCAGACCGTTATCCGGCACGGCACCCGGGACCAGTGTAGCCAACTGCACGAAATTGCGTCCGTTTAGTTCTAGATTAAGTACCTGCGAACCGGTTACGACGGAGGAAATAGTCCCCGTCTCTGTCTCGACGTGGGGGACGTTTCCGGTGACGGTGACTTCCGAAGTGGTCTTCCCAACTGCGAGTTGCAGATCCACACGAAGCGTCTGACCAACACTGAGCACGAGCCCCGTGTGCACCAGTTTTTGAAAGCCCGGCATCTCCGCGCTGATGACGCAGTTGCCGATGGGCACGGCCTCTAAACTATATTGTCCCGAGCCGTTGCTTAGCAATTCGCGGACATAGCCCCTCTCCGGATTTGATACGGTGATCCTGGCACCCGCAATAACGGCTCCCGTACTGTCAGTTACCGTGCCCACGATTGTCGCCTGGTCCTGTGCCCTGAGCGGCAGAAAGAAAAAGCCCAGCAGAACGATAAGCAGCCCTGCAACTTTCCGCATGACATCCCCCATGACGTAGATGTAATTACTGCTCGTGCGAAGCAGACTATAGTACATTCAAGTACCTGTCAAGTAGAATTCTTAAAATGTAATGACATCGATTCCTTGACCGTGGCACCGCCTCGTTGGTATACACTACATGCGGGGGATGTGAGTTTGGGGGTCTAAAACTGTTGTTACGTTTTGCAGAGTTTGGACTCCATTTGTACATGAGCCGGGTTCTCTAAAGGCCGTACAAGATCGTCCGAGGTCGTGAAAAGACATGAAATCACTCCAAAGCAGCGGTGGACGAAAGCACAAGCACATATCCGAGGAACTTCGTCAGGCTATTCTCCTGGGGAAATATCCTAAGGGGGAAAGGTTGCCAAGCGAAATCCAGTTGGCCAATCGATTCCGAACTTCTCGGCCGACGGTGGCACGCGCCTTGCGGGATCTTGTGCAACAGGGCCTGATTGAACGCCGGGCAGGTTCGGGCACGTACGTCTGCTTTCCCAACACCCAAAGCGGCTACTTTTTGGGGCTTCTGATCCCTGAACTTGGGCAAACAGAGATTTTCGAACCCATCTGCCAAGGCATGGCTCACGCAAGAGAAGGCACGCGACACGAACTCGTTTGGGGCAATTGTCCTCCCAACCTACCTAAGGAGAGGCAAGCTGAAAAGCTTTGCGAGCAGTACATTGAGAGGAAAGTAAGTGGGGTTTTCTTTGCCCCCTTGCAGCCAACGGAGGGGATGCACGAAGTCAATCGGCGTATTGTGGAGGCGCTAGACCGGGCCGAGATTCCCATTGTTCTCTTGGACCGTGACATCTGTGGCTTCCCCCGTCGCAGTTGCTATGACTTGGTGGGGATTGATAGCCGTCGAGCCGGTTACCTGATCACAGATCATCTGCTCAGCTTGGGCCACAGACGAATTGTTTTCACTTTCCGGCCTGAGTCTGGCCCAACTGCACGCCTTGTGGGCTATCGGGAAGCACTGCTCTCCCGAGGGATCACCGCTGACCCGGAATTCGTTCAACCCGGTGACCCGAATGACCGCACTTTTGTGCGGAGGGTTCTCGAGCGTATCCACCCGGAGGCTTTCGTCTGTGTAAATGACATCACTGCAGCTCAACTGATGCGCACCCTGGATGAATTGGAAGTGAGGGTCCCGTCAGACGTTGGAATCGTGGGGTTTGACGACGTCAAGTATGCCAGTCTTCTCCATGTTCCGCTGACCACGATTCATCAGCCGTGCCAGGATCTTGGCGTGGCCGCGCTGGTGGCCATGTTCGAACGTATCCGGCATCCCGAAATGCCGGCGCGCGACATCTTGTTGGACTTCAAGCTAATCGTCCGCCAATCATGCGGAGCAACACTTGAACAGGAAAAACATTCCTCTGCTTGCGCTCAGCCCAAAATCGGCTCGGGAGGCAACGGACGACTGAAGGAAGTGGGGGAGTCCATTAGAGCAAGGTGAGCGTGCGGTTGAGCCAAGCGCCGGCTCCCCGTCTGGTCACACCGGGCAGCCGCGGGACAGCAGATTCGTCAGTGAGGGCTTGCCGGACGTTTTTGAGTGAGGTGAACCCTCCCGTACCACAACCCACCCACGACAATGGCCGCGAGCGTCGAGAGGGAATTTGTCCACGCCGAGTGGGGAAGGCTGAGCATGGCGACCAATATCAAGGTCCAGGTCAGCGCGGCGATGGTCAAACCACGGGAGGGGTGAGTACGCTGATCCTCCGCGGGAGCAGGCGTTCCGCTGATCTCGATTAAAGTTTTTCGGCGCAGCGTGGCCGCCAACACCACGGCGTAAGTCAAGTAACCGGCGAGCGTGGCGATCCCGGTTATTACGACTTCCAATTTTGCCCACATCACAAACACTATGGAGAACAGTGTGACCGACCAGAGTGCATGGGCGGGGATCCGGTGCCGGCTGACGCGCGCGAGCCAAGCGGAGGCGGGAAGTTGCCCGTCGCGAGCCATCGCCCAAACCATGCGGGTAAGAGTCGTCAGGTTAGCCAAGGCGGAGGCGAAAATCGAGATGAAGACCATGACCATCGTGGCATGAGTCACGAGGGGCGGAAAGTAATGGTCCATGATCAGCCCCAAGGGAGTTGAATCCCCCATCACCGCCTTCGAATCGTAAATGGTGAGCGTGAAGCCCGCGAGCACGAGGAATCCCACCACCACCGAGAAAAGTTCAGAGCGCACAATTGCGCGGGGAACATTCCGTGTGGGGTCGTGAGTCTCTTCGGCAAGATTGGCGGCGGTTTCGAAGCCCGTGAGCGTCCAAGCACTCATCAGCGATGAAAACGCGAACGCCCCGATGTACGACAAGCCTCCCGGCTGGGCGGGATGGGTCAGCAGGAATCCCAGCGGTTTCGTGTGCCTCCACAGCGCCACGAACAGAAGCAGCAGCCCCACGACCACCGTCCCCAAAATCTCCGTCACCACCGAGACGTTGTTCACCCAACTCGCCAGCAGGATTCCGAAATGGTTAATCAGCGCGATTGCCCCCAGGATAACGATCGTCGCCAGGATAACGTTGCGGTTGGAGGGATCGAGGCCGAGGTAAGGCACAAGATAATTGGCCAAGGCGTAGCAGACGCCGGGCATCCCGGTGAGGAATTGAATAATCATCAGCCAACCCGCCCACCAGGCAAGCTGCGGGCCGGCCAGGCGGCGCGTCCAATGGTAGGCGTAACCGGAAAGCGGGATTTCCGCGGCGAGGCGAGCGAAAACCAGCGCTACCAGGAACTGCCCCGCGCCGACCACGAGCCAGGTCCAAATGAACGCCGGGCCCCCGATCCGCAACCCGTTGCCATAGTTTGCGAAGAGCCCGGTGGTGACGGAAATCACGGAGAAGCTCAGCGCGAAGCTCGAGAAGTAGCCGAGCGTCCGCTTCAGCTCTTGCCGATAGCCGAACTGCTCCAGCGCCTTTTCATCGGTGAACGTGTTTGGATCCATCCTTCTGATCGCTTGTCTCAACCCGGCGTGTCAACGCCGGTTGTCGTAGGACAACTCGTCTGCCAACCAGATTGTCTGCGCCAGATGAGGAGTCCAGATTTCGCATGACTGCCACGAGCCCGGCTGCAAATCAGGACGGTCCTCGACATCCCCCACAATGCCGTTCATCACCGACCCCGGAATGGTTGGCAGGCGAGGCAGGAATTCAGGTGCGATGTAGAGGGGTGGATTCTTGTATCCGACCCCATTCATCATACAAACATCGAAAGGGTTCGCCCCCAAGGTCCAGTCCAGCATTCTCTGCGCGAGGCGCCGATATTTCTCAGCTTCGAACAGACGGGCGGCATGACAGAGGACGATCCCCGTCCCCACCAGATTCGCCGTGTTTCCCTGGTACATCGACTCTCGGGCGCCTACCGAATTGCCATGCCGCGACGGGTTCCGCCTGCTCATGAAATACCTATAGAGGGTGCCTTTGTAATTCCTCCCTCCCTGGTGGGTCTCCAGTTTGACCTCACAAGGCACGATTCCGAAAGCATTCAAGGCGGCTATGGTCAGGAGGTAATCATCGCAATAAGTCGCCAACACCTTGAGCCAGCGATCGACGTTTATTTTGGATCGGAGCACGCTGACCGCCTCACAAAAGCCGATGATGGCAAGCGTCTCGCATCCGACGTGCTGGGGGCTCAGGGATCTTTTCTGGTCGGTGTAGAAATAACCCTTCAAGGTGTCGGCGCCCGCGCCGGTTTCTTGCAGAGCCGCAAACCGGTCGGCCATGGCGACGGCGTAATCCAGGTAGGTTTTTTCGCCCGTAAGCTGATAGAGCCGCACCCCCGCCGAGGCGCCTGTCCCAAGATCAAAATAGGTTCGGGATTCCCGCTTCTTGACCCACTCGAAGCATCGCGCCGCGGCCTCTTTTGAGCGCTGGGCATAAGGCGCATCCCATCCCGCATAGACCATTGCCAATTGCGCTTGGGCGGCAATGAACATATGCTGCAAACAGGGGTCTCCGGGTTGGGTCACGGCCTTCCGGTCGTCCGTCGTCCCGCGGACGTTGTCGGTCCAGTGGTTTCCCTCCTCCGGCGCATCGCCCCCGATTCCATAAGAGTAGTAGTAGCCCTCAGGGTCTTGCAGCTTAAGGAAGTAAAGGTTCCCCCACTTCACCTCTTCGAGGATTCGAGCCTTCAATTGGACATCCGGTGACTTTTCCGCAATATGCAGGAGTCCGATCATCCCACTGAGCGTGGCGTCAGACCATTTCAGGAGGTCACAGGCATCGTGCCACCCCCCGACCAGATCCAGGAACTGTCCATTGTCCGCACGCACGCCATCGTCCAGGTGGCAGGGGGCGTGGTAACCCGTCGTACTGGGACCGCATCTCTGGACCGCAAAGCACTCGATCCCTTTTTGGATCACTTCATGGTAGTCATCGTCGATGCTGAAAACGTAGGACGAAAGGAAATCGCCGGCGAACAAAGCATCGGTGAAAACATCCAATGCGTACTTGCCGGGCTGGGTGAATGGCGAGAAGTCCCCCACGTGGTAGCGGCCAAAGTCCCCTTCAAACGGTTCGAGCTCGCCATGAAAGACGCGGTGGTCTCCCACCACGTTCAGGTCACGAAGATAGAAATCCGGCTTGAGGGAATGCACATTGCTCTCCACCAAGAACTTCTTGCCTCCATGCGTCAGGTAACCGACATGGTTGGTCAGAATGTTCACCCGGCAAACCGTCTCGGAACTGGCGCTACCGGCTCCTGCTCCAGGCCCCGAAGCTTGAAGCGCCAAGCCGGAAGCCCCCACTTTCTTTAGGAAGTCGCGTCGCGAATCTGTCATCCCTTCCCCCTTTCCCTTCACGGTCTACGTCGTAATCCTTGTGATCCGCAAAAAGTCCGCGCTGCCGCTTTCGTGTCCGCTTTCAAGCTGCGAATCTTTCGAGTCCATATTCGTGGTGCAAGCCACCCAGGATCGGCTTGGTAACGACGCTGTAACCTTGGGGAATTCGATACCGCGAGGATCCCTCGTGGGACACATTGAATTGAGTATTCGGGATCCCCGGCCCCAAGCTGGAGTGAGGACGGCTCCTATTGTTATGGTCTACCCACCGTTGGAGAGTTCGCCGCAGGTGCTTCTCGTTCATCCAGCGTTGCGACGAGGGCACGCGTTGTAGTCCTGGGGGAGGAAGTGGCATATAGCGTCTGATCGTTCGAGGTGAAACTCGAATGCCCAACTTGAGCAGGAATTCCGCTGCGATTCGCTCCTCACCTCAGGTAACATTGTTCGCCGCCATGTCCGCAATCAGCTTCTGCAGGCCGGCGGGAATTCGCGGTCGGCCTCGGGCTTCCGACTTCAATCTCCAAAATGTCGAACATGGTCAGCAGCACGTTGGGAATGGAATTGAGTTTCGGCATCAACGACAGGATCGCACACCCCGGACGTTGTTGTCACTTATAGGTGTGAATCGGTGCGTACGGTTTTATTGCGGATATCAGAGACACGATAGCAGCAGCGCGGACTTTTTTTCGGATCACAACAGCTTAGCCGGATGGAGCATCGGATTTGAGTCCACATTTCATTAACCAAATTCCGGATTTCTACCTCTTGCCAATAAGTGAAATGAATACGATACTGGATGGACTCATGAGGATTGGAAGGGCGATTACAGGTTCTTGGGCAACAAAATGAGAGGTACGGACCAAATTGCATTCCTTACTTATTGAAAATACAAGTGGGGGTGTAGCTCAGCTGGATAGAGCATCGGATTTCTAATCCGAGGGTCGGGGGTTCGAGTCCCTCCACCCCTGCCATGTTTTCAATGATTTGGCCCTGTCCCATAATTCTGAGTCACATTTGAGTCACAGTTTGAGTCACAGTTAAGAGCGGAGACGGGGCTTGAGGCGCCGCCCGCCGCTCCTTTTCGAGGCAAACCCGGGCAGCCTCCAATCTTCTCTCGATGGCACCCGATGCCGCCAGCTGCGCCGCGTCTCCGGAGTGCGAGTAGATCAGGTTCACTCGGTCCGTGACGTGCCCCAGCCGGTCCATGCGAGTCGCCACGTCTACACCTTCGTTGAGCATCAGCGAATTGTTCAGGTGCCGAAGCGCGTGCCAGTGGACTCGCAGGATGCCTAAGCTCTTTGCGATCGGCTTGATGTGTTTGGACATTAACCAACCCATATCGAGAGGCCGGTTGCGCTTGCCAGGAAATACCCAACTATCTGGGCCCGCATCGGGATGGTTCTGGTCTTTGTATTTTTTCAACTCGGCCATCTGATTCGGTGTAAGCAGAACCTTGCGGTAGCCCTTCTTCGTCTTGGGTGGCGTCGAATTGCCCTCCCAAACCGATTCCGTCACTACGATCGTGTTGAGATCCAAAAGAACGTTCCTCCATCGCAGGCCGCGGATTTCTCCGCAGCGATTGCCGGCCCACACATTGAGCTTCCAAGCCATTCGATGCCGACGATCGGATAGCTTCTCTTCAATAGCCACGGCCTGCTCCGGAGTGAGGTACGTACGTGGTTTCTCCGGCTCTTCGGCAACAACCCTCACCGAACGCACAGGATTGCGGATAACCCCGGCTTCCAGGCGGATCGCTGCGCTGAAGATACTGCTGAGGTACGATTTGAACTTCAGCGCCGTTTGACGGCCGATCTTTCCCTCTTCTCTGGGACCGATCAAGCTCGCCAGGAACTTCTGGATCTCACTTGTCCTAATCGAATCCATGTTCCGGGGACCGAAACGCGGCAACCATATTTTGTGCATGGCGCACTTCATGTCCCGCTGCGTACTTGGCCTCATCGTCACTAACTCGTCTCCAGACTGTTGCTGTTCTTTGTTCCAGTAGTGCATCTGCCAGAAGCCATCCAGTGTCGTAGAGTCACCGGCCAGGTCGCGCCGCTGATTAATTTTCTCCATCCACTGTCGCTTTGCACGCTCCGCCTGCGATCCGTTCATCTGATCGCACCAGCCAAGCTTGTGCGACGGCCTGTTTTCTCCTTCCGGCCATTGGACCAGCCAGAACTTGCGCTTACGTCCACGCACCAAAAGGGTTCCTGCTCTGTCGCGGTTCCGGGTCATCACAATGCCTCCCCGGACCGCCGAGCCCGACGTTGGAACCCTAACCTGTTTGTCGGTCGATTTCAAGTATCCGACAAGTTCATGCATGTCAAACCGCACGTCGCCAGATGGCAGGCGCTTGTGCGGAATAAACTGCCGGTGACTTGGGTTAAGACGCCGGTAGACGTAGTCCCTCGTGCAATTCCAGTGTCTAGCCAGATCGGCAACGGTTATGAGTTCTTCCAGCATTGACTTCAGCCACTTATGCTCATCTCTGGATGGAACCATCAGTCCGGCGGCCGTGCTTGACCGCGAACTCGAGCACGATGAATTCACGGTTGTGCACTTTGGGCAAACCACGCATCACGTCTGGGTCGCCAGGGAGGTACTTAGCCAGAATAAGTCTCTGGTTTTGAACATCTCGGGTTACGCCCCGACTCCACGGGTCGTGGTTTTGATGACCGTCAAAACCGCCGCCATAATTCTGGCAAGCTCGGCAGCGCGAGTGTAGGCGTAAGGAAGTGTTGTGGCGGAATCCCCTGAAGCTTATTTAAGTCAGACTTTTTTTCTTGTCAAACGGCACAGAATTTCCCCTACGAGCGGGCGTGACGCACTTAAGGGAAATTCGCGTAACTTCCATCGGCGAAGCCTCTTACGCCGAAGACAAGGTATGGAGGCGTGGTGGCAGAAACAATCATATCGCGTCGGTACTGCAGTACCGCCCTCCCATTGAAGAAGGCCGTCAACTGACGTAACACCGACAATTCAGTGTGGACCGCGACTGGCGTTCAAATGAAAACTGGTCAGGAAAGGGCGAAACGGCGGACAACACGCAAGAGAAGTCGCTGTTACAGGCAGAACCTGTGACTTGAAGGCTACCCATGCCCAGGGTAGGTCATAGGCTTGATCCCGTTTTGAATTGATCAGGGCGGAGCCCAAACTCGCGACGGCCAATCGTCAGCCCACGTTGCGAGTGAATCAAGGTATTAACTCCGGGGGCTTAACGCTAATTCGGCTTTCCATTCTCCGGGATCTTCGATTCGAGAATTCGCTTGGCGCTTTTCTCGATGAAGTAATCGGCCACCGGCCCCACCATTCCCAACTGCTCCTGTAGCTTTCGGCCCGCTTCTGTCGTGGCCGGGGGGCACAGTGGTTGCTTCTTCCAGAGACGCGTCCGCTCGTGATTGACGGCTCGGCGAATCAAATTCCTGACTTTACGAGTGCGCTGCCGGTCACCGCTCGACGCCACACTGACGCTGGAAAGAGCGCGATCCAGCTCGGGATAACAATGATCCCAAATGATCCACTCAGTCTCCTCGCCAAACTGCTTGAGTTCGATCTTGCCAGAGCTATTCAGCCGAAAATCTACCATACATATGTCCATGGGAACCAAGTCAGACGGATTCGCTGCGGCCCATTCGTCGAGTTGAACAAGTGCGTCCCGTCGGGTTTCTGCCCTAACAAGCGAGAACTCCCCGTTGGGCCACCGACAGAGGTACATACCGGTTTCAAACTCATTTAGGGCAGGTGCGTCCTGGCCGTCGGCTTCAACGGCCCCAAGCACTTGTGCCTCAGCACGATTTTCGTCGTGCTCCTGCCACGCCGCTCCTGATTTTGACTCGTTACAAGATACGCTGACCAGTTCAATCCCGGCGTCCTCTAATGTCGCATCACCGCAGATCAGCTCTATGATCGCTTCAACTGTGTCAGGCACGACCTCTTCCGCAGAAATTTCTCTCCACGTTTGCCCGTCCTCTCCCACGGGCGCCTCTGCATGCCCCGTAGAACGGAAATGAAGCCGGGCGGCCGCAATAATCTTCTGCTCGTCCGCCTCGTCCAAGGCTACCTCCAGCTCAACCTTGTAAGTTTTCTTCATCGGTCATCCTCCACAGCTAGTCCGTTTATAGAACAGAGTTTCCTGCCGGTCAAATGGGGACTACCTCAGGACATCCGGGCCGCACAAGCACTTGAAAGATCCTCACTTGAGTAACCCAGAGCCTGCGTTATTCAGAGGTTGGGCATTCCGCTGAGACCAACGTGAAGGGCAAGGGAAGCCTGTTGAGCCAAGAGTAAAAGGGACTTAAAATCCCTCGGCCTGCGAAGGCAGTGCGGGTTCGATTCCCGCCCCCCGCACCAAGTTACTGAAGTCATTGAAGATCGGAAGGCCATGGCAAACTGTCGTTCTCTTCTTACAGAAGAGTTGGTAACGATCTGGGTAAAAGTAGCCGCTTCGACAGAGTGGTACGAGTGGGGGGCTATACGCGGCCCCCGAACTGGTGCCGGCTGCGGTTGCTGGCGGGTCTGACGTTGGACGCGTTGCACGACGTGCTGCAAGTGGCGATGGGGTGGGACGATTCCCATATGCATGAGTTCCCGTATGGTCAAAATATTCGACCGAAGGATTCAGTGCCAGATCACATATGATGTACGGTCACCATGCAAAACAACAAATGGGCACGGTTGTTGGCCTATGTAACGGGTCTGGTAAACCAGCAGTTGCTGCTGCAAAACGAATACCTGGCGACCGAGAACCGGATCTTGCGATCACACCTTCCCGCCCGTCTGCGGCTGTCCGATCCGGAGA
>Ga0326728_10010564_pt1 | contig 21551 bp, 16 predicted proteins | sample MB3enrmetagenome_FD_207602 | JGI IMG/M metagenome (GOLD analysis project Ga0326728, IMG submission 207602) | Lab enriched peat soil microbial communities from McLean, Ithaca, NY, United States - MB31MN | ecosystem: Environmental > Terrestrial > Soil > Wetlands > Peat | place: USA: New York... | reverse complement strand
GTCCATCGTAGTGGCGGTGGAGAAGTCCCCGTTTGCCGTATTGGTTTCGCAGTACTTTGCGATGCGGACAACGGCGCCCACTATGCTCTCAAGAAGCATATAACCTATGCCGCAAAGAAGTCCAAGACCGACCAGCAATCCAAATGCCAGAAATATCATGGCATTGCGCGACACGCTTTCCGCATTGGCTGCAATGGCTTCATTGTCCTTGCTTATAATTTCGCCGAGCTTGTCACTGGCATCGGCCTCCTCTTTAACCAGCCGGACCGTATCGTCAGAATTCAACAGCGCTAATCCATCGGCTTTTTTCCCTTCCATATAGAGACGCAATATCTTGTCGCTAACTTCGTTGACAGCTATACTGGCTTGTATATGGGCCTGAGCGGACTCTCGCAGCTCTACGGAAGAAGTCTGTTTTGCAATTTTCGTGAGATTATCCAGCAGCTTGTTCTTGGACTCGTTAAATGAAGCATACCCCTTGTCCGAAACTTCCTTATTTGTCGCAAGCATCACATTGCGCAATGCTATGCGGCGCATATTAAGACTGTCATCCGCATTGTTGAGCATGCCGCTTATTCCCACCCCTTCTTTAAGTATGGATTCAGTTATCCCCGTGATCCTGCGGGCGGAAACTATCCCGATTACCGCCACGAGCAGCATGATCAGGCCTATGGCGCCTATGCTGCCGAGAAACTTTTCTTTCATCCGAATATTTTCAAGCATATGTCCTCCTGGCGATTAAAAAAGTGGATCCCGGTGAACCCACTTTGGCGATTGTCACTTCCACATGTCAGTATAAGCATAACAGCCAAAAGGTTATTTTTCAATACCAAATTGATTAGTTGTTGATACAAATGGTGTAGTAACATCTAACCCTTTTCAACAATAAAACCGCATAAAAATACTGACAGTTTCAATTTATTCTAAAACATTTCATCGTCGATAAAATTCGGATTATCCATTTTATATCCGCTTAAGAATACCCTTTCCATATAAGCCTGCTAATTCCCTGTAATGGTGTAGGGAAGAATATGCCGTTATTAGCAAAATATAACCTTTTTCAGTCATTTTTTGAACAAAATGAAGCAAATATTGCTCTAAAAAAACTGCGCCGCCATGCATTACTGAAACAAACTATTCCCTTTCGGCTGCGCCAATAGCTAGAATATTAGGAAGGGTATAAAATGGTTGGGAGAGGATAAACCTTATGGGAACCTTTTTTATCATATTCGTGGTGATAGCTTTCGTATGGGCACTCCATGTTTCGGAGAGAAACGAACTTACCCATCGCATAACCGAACTCGAAAACAGGATTGACGACATCGAAAGAACAGTAACATCCACAGCGGACAAAGCAAAAAACATTCCCGAACCGGAACAGAAGCCCGCCGTCGCAGATTACAGGCGGGAGCGTGTAACCGGACAAGATTTGCCAGAACAAACGATATTTGCGGCCCCGCAATCCGCCACGCCTCTTCCACCACCGCCCCCTCCGGAGGAGCCCGGCAGCGACGCAGGCAATACAAACATCAAGCCATGGAAGGAACCTGAAATTTCGCAACCGGCGCAAACTATGGATTGGGAACGCTTCAGCGGCGTAAAACTTGCCGCATGGACGGGCGGGGTCACGCTTTTTCTGGGCAGCGCGTTCTTCGTTAAATACTCTATAGAAGAAGGGCTGATATCCCCTCAAACCCGACTGATAATTGGCTTTACCGCAGGCGTCAGCCTTATGCTTGCGGGGGTATTCAGCAAAAGCAAAAAATTTCAGGAGTTGCGCCAGACTCTGGCCGCCTCCGGCATGGCGGTATTGTACGCCGTGGTATTCGCCGCAAAAACTTATTACGGGTTTGTAGATACCGCGACGGCTTTCATATTGATGTCGCTGACTACGGCGGCAGGCTGTCTTTGCGCCGCCATGCTTAAAGGGAAATACATCGCCGTCCTTGCGTCCATCGGCGGTTTTCTGACTCCCATGCTGCTATCCACCGGGGAAGACAGGCCTTTTGTGCTGTTCGGCTATACCACGATACTGGATATCGGGCTTCTTAATGTGGCGCGCGCAATGGCCTGGGGAGAAATATATTCGCTGTCCGCGATAGGCACCGGCATTCTGGTGTTTGGCTGGCATACGGAATTTTTCACTTATTCAAAGGTCTGGACCTCCAGCCTTATACTGATGCTTTTCACGGCATTGTTCAACGGCTCATTGTGGCTGGCACAGAAGCAGCAGCACTCCGGCAAGGCGCAGCGAACAGCGGTATTTCTGATGTCGGCGCTATTTGCCATCATCGCCTCCTGCGATATACATACCCCAGGAGCGAGCCCCTGGCCCGGCATGATCGCTCTTTTCGTTATAAACGCGGCACAGGCGGCATTCGTAGCGCAATGGAATGAGGGAAGAAATCTTTTTTCCTTAACAGGAATAATATCCTATATATGCCTGCTTGGCTGGGCGACATCGATAGATGCGTCCCTCCTGCCCGGCGCGCTGTTTTGTTTTATCGTGTTCGCGGCAATTCACGCCGCAATGCCGCCGGCATTCCTGAAAAACCATCCGGACGAAAAACCTCCGCTCTTTTCGCTGCTGATGCCGATACTGTCCATATGCCTGGCGGGCGCGTATCTTTTCCATTCCAATACCGCGCAATTCATGTTATGGCCGGCGGTGCTGGCCATGGATATTATCGCTTTGGCGCTGGCATTCTTCCTCGGGCTAATTGTGCTGGCCATAATACCGATACTCCTCACCGGCGGGGTAATGCTGTTGTGGCTGGGCTGTAATGTTTCCCAGACCGATATCCTGCCGTTCATCATTATCGCGCTGCTTTTTGCGGCGGTATTTTTCGCCGCCGGGATATATGCGATCAGAAAAGGGCTGTTCGCGGCTGGCGCGTCAAAAATAAAAGGAGTGGCGGACACGGGGATATTGGGCCAGACCTGCTCCCCGGAATTTTTACCCGCCATTTCCGCCGTCATGCCGTATATGCTTTTTGCCGCGGCTACAGCCGCGATAAAACCGCAAATGCCGGTTTATGTTTTCGGCGGCACGCTGATACTCTCCGCAATGTTGTGGACAATGGTGCGTTTTTACAAAACAAAAGGGGCCGGGATAGCCGCGACGCTGGGATCATTCCTTGTGCTTCTGACATGGCACACCACTGTTTTCGCCCCCGCGGCGTCAGGGGAGGCGCTTTGCTGGTACGCGATATTTTTCGCGGCGCTGACTATACCGCCTTTCCTTATGCACAACGAACTGATGGAAGACACTTTTTCATGGGCGGGCGCGGCCTGCGCCGGACCGCTTATATACATCATGGTCCATGACGTGATAAAGCAGGCGGGATGGGACGATTACGCCGGTATAGGGCCCTGCATATTCGCCATCTGCGAAATGGCGGCGCTGTGGAGGATAACCTGCGAAAATTCTTACCGGGTGCAGCACAAAACGAGGTTGGCGATTTTCGGCGGAATGGCGCTTTTATTTATAAGCCTTATATTCCCGGTGCAGTTCGACAAACAATGGATAACGCTGGGCTGGGCGCTTGAGGGGCTTTGCCTTGTATGGCTCTACCGCAAAGTGGAGCATGAGGGTCTCAAATATTGGGCGGCGGCACTGTCCGGGCTGGCTTTTGCGCGCCTTGCGCTAAATCCCGCCGTGCTGGATTATCATCCGAGACAGTCCTTGCCGATACTAAACTGGTTCCTGTACTCCTACGGCATAACAGCGGCGGCCTTCGCATGCGGAGCAAAGCTCTGGAGGCCGGAAGATGAAAGGTACGCCGGTTTTCGCGTACCGGCGGCGCTGGAGGGGCTGGCGACGGCGCTTGTGTTTTTGCTGCTGAACATGGAAATAGCTGATTACTTCAGCACCGGGACAACGCTTACATTCCAGTTCTCAGGCAGCTTCGCGCTGGACCTGACCTATACGATAGCGTGGGGCATATTCGCCATGTGCCTGCTGCTGGCCGGGATATACCGCTCTTCGCCGGCCGCGCGCGGCACAAGCCTCGGGCTTTTCGCCGTGACGGTGCTTAAGCTTTTCTTCAACGATTTATGGCAGTTGGGACTTCCGTACCGCGCCGCGGCTTTCATCAGTCTGGCGCTTATGCTGATAGGCGTATCTTACTTTTATCAGCGGTATCTTTCGGGTAAAGGAGATGCACAATGAGGCGTTTTCTGTCATTTGCCGCCGTAGCGGCCTGCGCGGCCGCCACGGCTTTTGCCGCCGGAGAGCAGGGCAACTGGCGTTATTTTCAGGACGTACAGATTAAAACGGTGCGCCCGGTCCGCGTGAAACTGGACTACGGGATTTTAAACGGAGCGGCGGATAATTTTACCGATCTCCGGGTTTTCGGGCCGGACGGAACGGAGATACCGTATATACTGTTCCCCTCCGCCGCGCAGCCGCAAAAGCCGCAGCAGAACGCGCATTTTTCAATCAGCACCCAGCGGACCGAAACGGACATACTGCTGGACTGTCCCGCCGGAGAAAGCCTGCGGGGCATAACGCTGGCGACCAATTCGGACGATTTTATCAAAGGGGTAAGCGTAAAATACTCAAAGGATGCGACCGATTGGAAGCTTATAGCGCGGGCGCGCCCGATATTCCGCCAGAGCGGCGGCCGCGAAAATATCAGCATCGACCTGCCGCGCGGCTATTATCCGCATTTGCAGGCAGTCATAGACGATGCCACATCATCCCCCATAACGATAACCGGCGTCGCCATGCAGACCGACGGCGGAGATCCCGCCGGACTGGAAACGATAGCGCTTAAAAATTTCACTTCCGTAGCGGCGAAGGGACGCAAAGATTATACTTTCGTTTTGCCGGCCAAAAACCTCTATGTCCACGATATAAAACTCATATCGCCGGACAGGGTATTTTCGCGCGTGGTGTCGGCCAGCGCCGGATCGGACGCTTCAAGCGGATCATCGCGCGTCATAGGCCTCGGCAGCGCCACCATATACAGCATGTTCATGCAGGGCAGCCCGCTGGTGCAGCGCACATCGCTGCCGGTGCGCCGCCGCCTTGACGGGGCGAATACCATAACGCTGTCGGTAGCCGAGCCGCCCGGGCACTCGTTCACCCTGTCGCGCATAGAAGTGCGGGTATTGCCCGCCTTCGCAGCCTTCACCCCAAAAAAAGCGGGGGCATACGCCATAGCAAGCGGCAATGCAACGGCCGCGCTGCCGCAGTACCGGCATGAAAGCGACAAACAGCAAAACGACATGGGCAAATTCACTCTTGTCCCGGCGGGCAAAACGCGGGAGAACATAAACTTCTCCACCACAGGGACAGCAATCCCGGCGGCGGACACCGGCGCGGCGATAGACACGAAAAACTGGAGCCACCGCTCCGCCATAGCGCCGCAAACGCAGGGAGTGCAGTATTTCGAGCTGACGCCGGAAGTGCTTTCCCATGCCGCGCGGAACCTGTCCGACCTGAGGCTGGTGGCCGACGGCAAGCAGGTCCCGTATCTTATAGATACCGAAAAAATATCACACCGCATCACGCCGCGCGCGGACAAGCAGAATCCCGACTCGAAAGAAAATATAAGCCTTTGGCAGCTTACCTTCCAGTACCCGAACCTGCCGCTTACCGAACTGTCCTGCGCCACGCCGGATATCCCTTTCACGAGGGACATCACCGCATATGAATACACAACCGGACCTTCCGTCGAAAGACAGAAACGGATACTGGGCCATGCGCAATGGACACGCTCGCCGGGACAGACGGACAGCCGCTATCTGCTGTCCATAACGCGCCCGCAGAGCGAGCGGATATTCCTGGAGGTGCAGGACGGCGACAACGCGCCGCTTGACCTGTCCGACTTCTCCGCCTATTACGCAACTTCCAGGCTTGTCTTCCAGACGGCGCAGCCGAGGAACGTTTTCCTTTATTACGGCAACGCTTCCGCCTCGATGCCGGATTATGACCTCAAGCTCTCAAGCGACAGCATAGCCAAAGCCGGCAAAACGGCGGTGCGGCTGCTCCCGGAAGAAAAATCCGGTTCCGGCTGGAGCGAGGAAACCGCAAAGAAAGCGGGCAGAACCGGTTTCTGGTTCGTGCTGATACTGGTGGCGGCCGGACTTATCGCGGCCATAATGAAACTGCTCCCCCCGAAAAAACAGAGCCTTTAACTGTAGCTGCAATGCAGCCGGTTTCCAGCTAAACCGGCTGCGTCATTTATGCCGGGCATAATTCCGTCAGGATAACCGGGACGGACGTTTTTAGCGCCTGCCGGACCCGTTGAACTGCCGCATATCCCGGCACAGCCGGATTTCAAATTTCCGCCGCTATTTTGTAGACTTAAGTTAATGCCTTCATCACGCAACAAGCTTCTTAAACCCTCCCAGGCCATACATGCGCTGCATCCCGAAGTTCCAAAAAATGAAGTTATCCACGCGTTGAGAGAACGCGTAAAGGAATTGACCGCGCTGCACGCCACCGTATGCATGCTTCAGGACGAACATCTCTCAATAAAAAGAGCGCTCACCCGCATAGTCCGGCTGATACCGCCCGCATGGCAGCATCCCGGCATCACGGTGGCCAGGATAATAATTGGAGATTGTGAAACGCGTACGCCCGGTTTTCGCCGCACCCGCTGGCTGCAGGCCTGCGATTTCAGCATAAGTCCGGATCTCGCCGGACGCATCGAAGTATATTATCTCAAAAGAATGCCTCCGGAAGCCGAAGGCCCTTTCCTGGCCGAAGAGCGCAACCTGATTAATTCGCTGGCCGACATACTGCGCACCTATTTCGAGCGCAAGCTGGCGGCGCAGGCGTTGTCTGACGCGCATAATGATCTGGAACGCCGCGTGCGCGAACGCACGATGGAGCTGCAAAAGCTCAACTCGGCGCTGCAGTCCGAGATGGAAGAACGCGAACTGCGCCAGAAAGAGATCCTCTCCTACCAGAAAAAACTGCGCAGCCTCTCGTCCGAACTTACACTTACGGAAGAGCGCGAGCGCCGCGCCATCGCCACCGATTTGCACGACATTATAGGCCAGAATCTGGCCATGGCAAAAATGAAGGCAGGGACACTGCGCCGCCTGTGCAATTCCCCCGAAAGCGCGACGGAGCTAAAAAACCTGTCGGCTTTCATAAACGACGCCATACTTGCCACCCGCAACCTTACCTTCCAGCTCGTCTCGCCTATACTCTATGAACTGGGTTTGGAAAGCGCGATTGAACGGCTGGCGCAGGATATCAGCAGCACACATGGGCTGAAAGTGGATTTCCGCGCAGAGGGCAAACGCATGCAGCTGCCTATCGAAATAAGCGTTTTCCTCTTCAAGGGAGTGCGCGAGCTTTTGCTCAACGCCGTAAAACACTCGACAGCCAAAAACGTAAAGATACGCGTGCGCCGAGCGGGCGGAAGGATAACCCTCACAGTACGCGACAACGGCTGCGGATTCAACGTCGAGGCCGCCTCTGTTTACGACGGGGAAAAACGGGCCTTCGGCCTGTTCTCGATACGGGAAAAAGTATCCTATCTGGGCGGAGCTTTCCGCCTGAATTCAAAACCGGGCAGGGGCGCCTGCGCCGTCATAACAGTGCCGCTGGACAAAGCAGCGAAAGTACCGCAGTAATCCGACACCACGGGCCGCACGGAAAACATCGCACCGCCGCCGGAAAAAATAACCGCAGCAACGTTACCCGCGCAGCAGCATTTTGCGGGCGCTGGAATGCCGGGGGATAACCCCCGCCGAACCTGTAGGGTTTAACGCAATATTCCGGTAAGGAAATTACCTATACATGTCCCACGGGCCTAATTCATACAATCAGATTGTACACAGGTACAATGCCATGCGCGTGCATGCTTCGATGGATTGCATCACGGCGGACTCCGGAACCTGATTTTCAGACAGGCAGCATATCGCGTTACGACAACTCCGCTTGTTGAGGATTATTATGAAATACAGAATTCTTATCTGCGACGACCATAAAATATTCCGCGAGGGGCTGCGGGCCCTCCTTGAGAAACAGCCCGACGTGAAGGTGGTTGGAGAGGCCCGCGACGGCCAGGAAGCGTTGAAGCTCGCGCAGGACCTGGCGCCGGACATAGTTGTTATGGACATATCGATGCCAGGCATGAACGGCATAGACGCATCCCGCGCCCTGGCCAAGACGCGCAAGACCACGCAGATAATAGCGCTGTCGATGCACGGCGACCGCAACTACGTCGCCGCGACCTTCAAGGCCGGGGCGCGCGCATACCTTTTAAAGGATTTGGCGTTCGAGGAATTGATGGACGCAATAAAGGCCGTCAGCAACGGCAAATTCTTCCTCAGCGCGGACATCGCCAACCTGGTGATGGGCGACTACATAAAAGGCCCGGCGGGAGACCCCGTCTCGGTGCTGTCCTCCCGCGAGCGGGAAATACTGCAAATGCTGGCCGACGGTTTATGCACCAAGGAAATTTCCCACAAACTTCTGCTCAGCGTAAAGACCGTTGAAACCCACCGCAAGCGCATAATGGGCAAAACCGGCATACGAAACATCGCCGGACTGACCCATTACGCCATCAGGGAAGGGCTTGTAAATTTGTAGGGTTTACCCGCCATAGCCGTTCAGGAAATACCCAATATTTTGCCCGAAGGCCTAATTCATACAATCATATTGGCGCGCAAGAAGACTCGCGCCAATATTATAAGAGAATGAGGAGACTCACCTATGTACGATTCGGGCAATACAGGGTTCATGCTGGTGGCCACAGCCCTCGTCATGATAATGACGCCGGGTCTGGCCTTCTTCTACGGAGGACTGGTCGGCAGGAAAAACGTGGTTGCAATAATGATACAAAGCTTCGTTTCCATGGGATGGACCACCTTCCTGTGGTGGCTGTGCGGCTATTCGCTGGTTTTCAGCGGCGGCAGCGGCGGCCTTATCGGCGATTTGCACTACGCGTGCCTGCAGGGCGTAAAACCGGGGGATATATACTCCGTTTCCAACAACATCCCGCTGCTGGTGCTGTTCGTCTACCAGATGATGTTCGCCATAATCACCCCGGCGCTCATCACCGGCGCGTTCGCCAACCGCATCAAATTCCCGGCGTACATGATATTCCTTACGCTGTTTATGTTCTTTATATACTTCCCGGTGGCGCACAACGTCTGGGGCGACGGTTATTTCGCGCACTGCTGGGGCGTGCTGGACTTCGCCGGCGGCACCGCGGTGCATGCGGCGTCAGGATTTGCGGCGCTTGCCTCGGTCATATATGTGGGAAAGCGCAAAATAGTCAACGCGGAGCCGCATAACATTCCATTCGTGGCTTTGGGCGCGGCGCTGCTGTGGTTCGGCTGGTACGGCTTCAACGCCGGCAGCGAGCTGAAGGTGGATTCCGTAACGATACTCGCCTTCGCAAACACCGACATCTGCGCCTCCATAGCCGCCATCACCTGGCTGGCCATCGCGTGGACCTTCGAGAAAAAGCCCAAATTCGTGGGGCTGCTCACCGGAGCGGTGGCCGGACTTGTGGCCATAACCCCGGCGGCCGGCTATGTCAGCATCCCGGCGGCGGTCGTAATGGGCATTATAGTCAGCGTATTCTGCTATCTGGCGGTTTATCTAAAGAACAGGCTGGGAGTGGACGACGCGCTCGACGTATGGGGAGTACACGGCGTGGGCGGCGTTATCGGCTGCATCTGCACCGGCATATTCGCCAGCAAGCTGTGCAATCCCGCCGGCGCGGACGGCCTGCTGCTGGGCGGCACGCACTTCTTTTTTATGGAGACGCTCAGCGTGCTTATAGTCGCGGCATACTCCTTCCTGTTCAGCTACGCCGCGCTGTGGGCGATAGACCGCATCTCCCCCGTAAAGACCTCCCCGGAAGAGGAGGAGATGGGTCTCGACGAGGCGGAACACGGCGAAACGGCCTACGTAAGCTAGGTTCCCTGCGGCGGTTTTTCCCGGCCCGGCCAGCAAAAACTGTCCGGGCCGTTTAAAAGCCGCCGACCGCAATGCTATAATTTGAAAAACCGGAAAACAAAATCACATTCAGGAGAATGAAATGAAAAAACTGACATTTGCGCTCGCCTGTGTCGCGGCGCTGTGCGGCGCGGCGAAAGCCACCCCGTCCACGCAGATATGGATACCGTCCACGGATATACAGCCATACATGAACGTCCACTTCAATTTCGACACTTATGTAAAGGACAGCGCGGAGCCAAACGGCGTCCGTAACCCGAATTTCACCGTGCTCGGGCCCACGGTCGGCGTGCTGCCTTTCAAGAAAGTGCAGGCCGAGGTCGGTTTCGACCTGATGTACTCCGGCCTCAACGGCGGAGCGGACAACGCGCAGTACGACAGTTATCCGCTCTATCTGCACGCCAAGGTGGGCACGCCGGAAGATTCGATGTTTAAGTATTCCCCCGCGCTGGCTGGCGGCATGTACAATGCGGGCGTACATGCGGGGCTTACCGACCAGAACATCTGGTACGGCCTCGCGGCGCGCACGCTGCCGGTGGCTGGCAGGCTTTCGGCCGGTTATTATGTCGGCAAGGCCAACATCCTCGTGGATGAAAACGGCGACAAGGCAAACAACGGCCTGCTGCTTTCGTGGGACCGCACGATGAAGGAAATTTCAGACAAGCTGTGGTTCGGCGTGGATTACATGGGCGGGCAGTCTTCGCTCGGCGCGTTCAGCTTCGGCGCGTCGTGGGCGTTTGCCCCCAACGTGTCCGTCATCCTCGGCTACGACATCTACAATAACCGCGCGGCCGCGGGCAGCAACACCATCACCACGCAGGTGGACATAAACATGTTCTAGAAGTTTCATTTTTCTCCCGGAACCCCGACTCCAGAATACAGGAGCGGGGTTCCGGCTTGAAATGGCTGTATATTTTTTATGTATGATAGTTTCTTTATTTTTGATAAAGAGGAAAACATTATGTTGAAGCAACTTCGCAAATTCGCCATTGCAAAGCGTCTTGCCGCGGTGGTCGCGGTGTTTATGCTGCCTATAATAGTCCTGTTCTATTTCGTGGACGACGGTCACAAGTCCGACATAGAATTCGCCAGGACCGAAATGACGGGCGACGCCATGCAGCGTCCGCTCGAGCGGCTGCTTCAGGCCGTTTTGCAGCAGAAGGCGGACGCCGCCGCCGGCCTCAAAACCGACAATTCCGCCGAGATACAGAACGCGTGGAAAGCCGTGGAGGAAGCGCGGGCAGAATACGGACGCAAATTGCAGTTCACCGAAGAGGGCCTGGCCAAGCGCGGGAGGCAGAACCTGGCGCAGGACACGGTAGACGGGCATATCCGCGAACTGTGCGCGCTGGCCGGGCGGTCCGACGGCGAAAAAACCGCGCAAGCGGCCTCGGCGGCAGAAAACGACGTGCGCGGCATGATAACCCATCTGGGCGACATGTCCAACCTGATACTGGACCCGGTCCTTGATTCCTATTACCTGGTGGACGCCACGCTGGCCACGCTGCCGCAAACGCAGTCCCGGCTGGCGGAGATAGCGGCCTATTACGCCGTCAACGGCGCCGAAAGCGAAAAAGCGCGCACGCAGCTGTCGCTGTATGCCTCCATGCTTAAGGCGGACGATATCGACCGCATAGACGGCGACATAGCCACCTCTTTCAACGAAAATCCGGACATGTATGGCGCCAGCCCCACGCTCAGGGCCAATCTTCAGGGCCCGCTGGCGGATTACAAGGAAAAGGCCGGCAAGGTCGTATCTATGCTGGAGGCGGCGTCCTCCGGGCACGCGCCGTCAAAGGCGCAATTCCTGTCGGCCTGTTCCGGGGCGCTTGGTTCAAGCTTTGTGTTCTGGCGCGCCGGCGCGGGCGAACTGGACGTGCTGCTGGACATGCGCATCTCGCATCTCAACATGGTGCGCCTCATGGCGGTGCTGTGGAGCCTGTTTGCCGTAGCGCTGGCGCTGCTGGCGGCCATAGCGGTGGTGCGCTCCATAACAGGCCCGCTGGCCGGGGTGACAAGACAACTAAACTATTCCGTAAACGAGATGAAGTCCGGCGTCATGGACCTGTCGGTATCGTTCGGCGACAAGGGAGAGGATGAAATCGGCGCGCTGACCTCGGCCATGGACACGTTCAACGGCAAGGTGCGCGAACTTATAAAGGAACTTTCGGTGCAGACCGAGTCGCTTGCCGAGGATTCCCTGCGTCTAAAGGGCATGGCCAACTCGCTGTCCGATTCCTCGCAGCAGCAGGCCGCCGCGTTCGAGGAGATTTCCTCCTCCGTAAACGGCACGGTCGGCAAGGCGGGCGAGATAACCGCCCTTGCGCGCGGCACCAACGAAAGAGTGGGCGGCGTGCAGAACCAGATATCCCAGATGGTGGATTCCATAAACAGCATCGCCAAAACCGCCGACAAGATACAGCAGAGCGTTTCCCTGATAACCGACATAGCGGACCAGACGAACCTGCTCTCGCTGAATGCCGCCATAGAGGCCGCGCGCGCGGGCGAACACGGCAAAGGGTTCGCCGTGGTCGCAGACGAGGTGCGCAAGCTGGCGGAGCGCAGCGCCACCTCGGCCAAGGAAATATCCGCCATACTGAAGGAAAATCTAAGCGAGGTCAACCGCGGCGTGGCCACCAGCGCCAATTCCGGCCAGACAATGCAGGACATAACCGACAGGATAAACGCCGTCATCCGCCAGATAGAAGCCATAATGAATGCCGTGCAGCAGGAGGCCGCCGCGCTGGAGCAGACAAACTCCGTTACAAACACAAACTCCGCGGCGGCGCAGGAGCTTACCGAAGTGGCAAACGCGATGATGGCCAACGTCAGCCGTCTCAACGAGCTTTCAAGACAGTTCAAGGTCTAGCGCGGTTTCGTAAAACATAAAGGCCGCCCTTTAACGGGGCGGCCTTTGTTTTTTTGCGAGGCGGGTCAGGAGTATACAGCCTATGCGCTAGGTTCCTATCAATAATTTGCCGGTGAAACCCCTTGAGCATGCAGGATGTAATATAACACCTGTCCGGTTAAACAGGATTCCCCGTTTATTGAGAAAACTATAGTATCGCCCGCCGGGAAAATAGTTAGGAAACCACCAGTCCACTTGCGGTAACCGAATAGGGTTATTGCGGAACTAACCGGCTCAGGCTATCCTACAGATAAGGCGTGTACATAGGCGAAAAGCGGCACGGCAGGGGGTTGCGGCGAAGGGAAGAAATGCAGTTCAACGACCGAAGCCGGAGGGGTGTATGATGAGGAAGACGATTCTTGTGGCGGACGACAGCAAGGCGGCAACCGATTTATACAGCGCAAGATTCAAACAGGAGGGAATAACAACTCTTGTGGCGGGCAACGGAACCGCCTGTCTGCAAGTGTTGAAAGCGATAAAGCCGGATTTGCTGCTGCTGGATGTGCAGATGCCTGACATGGACGGGGCGGAAGTAATGGAATTCATCATGCAGGACGAGGGCCTGCGCGGTATCCCGGTCATAGTATTGTCGGCCACCGTGCAGCCGCAGCACAGCGGGATGATGCTGCACGGAATAACCTATCTGTCCAAGATGATAGGGATAGATAAAATTGTAAGCAGCGTAAAAGAAGAACTGGCAAAACAGCCTGGCCCTGGAAACATGCAAGCCGGAACGGCAAACGCGCAAATGCCGTATCCCAATTTGTTGCACTAAAGCCGACAGGTATTAAAATCCCCCGCCTTCGACAGACGGGGGATTTTTTTGCGCCGCGCGGTTGGATGTGCCCGAGCGCTTTCCGTTCCTATCCTTCGCACCGGGAAAGAAAAATTCCAGCATAAGAACCGCCCTGCAATATAACAGGCATGAATTTTAAAACAACGGGGATTAGACTTGGCCCTAAATAAGGGTTGGGGCTTAAATTTCGGCTTTTGCCCTTCCGCGTTGCGTTGTTCGGCTTACATACCTATTGGTATGCTCGCCTCACACCGCTTAGCGGCAGGGCTAAAATCCTGTATTTCAACCCTCAATCCTTATTCAGGGACAAGTCTATTGAATAATAGCGTATTTGGTCAAAATCAAAAGCAGGTCTTGACAAATTAGATTTCCGGGGGTAAAATTACTTAAGTCCGCAAATCGTAAAAAGGTAAAAAATATGCACATCAAAGAAGAGCAGGCAAAACAGGAAATACTTGAAGCGGCCAAAAAGCTGTTTCAGAAGTACGGGATAAAAAAGACAACCATGGAGGAAATTTCCGAATCCATGGGCAAAAGCAATAAATACGCCTATTACTATTTCAAGAACAAGGAAGAGATATTTTTTGATATCGCCACTCAGGAAGTAACGCATGTAGCTGAAAAAATCGAGCGCGCGATGGAAAAGGAAACCACGGTGGCCGGGAAAATCCGGGCGTTCATGCAGGGGCGTTTCCATGCCATGCGCGAAACGATAACGCTATATCCTATAACCATGTCCGAAATGGGCGCAAACTGGTCTACGCTATCCTCTTTTGCCGTGTCGGTAAATGAAAAATTTGTCACCGTTCTTGAAATGCTGCTCAAGGAAGGCGTGAAGACCGGCGAGTTTAAAAAAATAAAGCTGAACGAGTGCCGCATTATGGCGGAAGTATATGCGGATATAATGTCGGGACTGGACTCGCAATTCGCCATGACGTTAAAAACATACGCGGTGGACGCCAAGCTGGATATATTTATCAAAAATTTTATCAGGGGGCTGGAATGATATATTTTTTGCCCAAGTTTTTACTAAATAACTACATACGTAAAATAGTAAACAAGTAATAGCAGAGAGGAGACTATGAAACGACAACTGAGAATGGTTCCGGTATTTTTATTGTTCCCGCTATCTGCGCTCGGGAGCGAAGCGGGGGCCGCAAGTGTCGGCATAGCCGATGCGATAAATTCGGCCATAACCAATAACCTGACAACAAAGCTCGCGGCCACGCAGGATGCGGCGATCCGCGCAAAAGTAATCCAGAGCGCTTCCGCGCTTCTGCCGAATGTGCTGGGCACGGCTTCCCAATCCCGCGTCTTACGTGAGAATCTGGACGCGATGATAGGTTCCGGCGGGGTTGCGGGCCCGTTCAATGTATTCGACATGCGGATACAGCTCTCGCAATCGCTGCTGGATATCGGGTCCATTGAGCGCTATGCCGCCGCCAAAAGCGGTCTTGATTATTCCCGGCAGGCGCAGGAACTGGCCAGAGAGCAGGTGGCGACAGCCGCCGCGCTTTCCTATATCGAAGCCGCGCGGGCGCACAAGGCGGTGCTGGCCGCGCAGGCCGATTATACTCTGGCGTCCACCCTGCTTGAGCTGGCGACGCACCAGCATGAAAACGGCATTGTGACCGGGCTTGATGTGACCAGAGCCAGAACGCGTTTTTCTGACGCCAAAGTCGCGCTGCTAAACGCGCAGTCGGCGGAACGGCAGGCGGGCATACGCCTAAAACGCGTTGCGGGCTGGCCGTTAACCGGAGAGATAGCTCTAAAGGAAGAGATAACCGACGATGTCCCCGCGCTCGCGAACATTGAAGGCCTGCTGCCTTTGGCGGAAAACCGGGCGGATGTAATGCTTTGCCGAACGCAAGTGAAAATGAATGAACAACTTCTCTCGTCCAAAAAAAGCTCCAGACTGCCGACCATAAGCGTTTTCGGCAATTACGGACTTTCCGGCAACGAGCCTGACGGGGCGGTGACGACAAACTCCATCGGGGCGGGGCTTTCCATACCGCTCTTTGCCGGAGGCAGGATTACGGGCGAGATAGCGCAGGCGAAAAGTGATTTGGATTCGGCTGAGGCGCAATTGGTTGATGTAAAGAACAGGGTTGAAGAAGATGTGCGGCTCTCCTATGAAATAGCGCAGGAGGCGCAGCATGAAACCACCCTCGCGGCGGAGACCGTCGCTCTTGCGCAGGAGGAGCTTGCGATGAGCCAGGACCGCTATATACAAGGCATCGGCGACAATGTGGAGCTGGTCACCGCGCAGGTGGAACTGGCAAAAGTCCGCAACAGTTATGTGGCGGCACAGGCAAGGAACCAGCAGGCGCGCATAAATCTGGCGGCGGCTACAGGCCGCGCACAATCTTTCACTCTTAGATAAAGGAGAACATTATGGACACCAAAACTATCGAAACCAATTCTGTGAATGCTGCCGCTGTCGCAAAAGCGCCGGGCAAAGCCCAAAAGAAAACCATCTCCGGCGGAGCAAAAGCATTTCTGGCGGCGCTGGCGTGCCTTTGCGTCTATGGCACCTATTATTACCTTTCCAGCCCGTGGGTAAGCACGGACGACGCCTATGTGGCCGGACATATAGTGGCCGTAAGCCCCAAGGTTGCGGGACATATTGCAAAGGTGCTGGTGGACGATAACGAGGAGGTCCGGCAGGGGCAGGTGCTCGCCGAAATAGATGCAAGCGACTATGCCGCTCGACTTCAGCAGGCCCGCGCCTTGGTTGCGGGCGCAAAAGCAAAACTCAACCAGACCGCCAACGACCTTGTGCGTTACGAGGCCCTGGCGGCAAAGGATGAAATCTCAAAACAGATACGCGACCATGCCCAGTCAGCCAATGAGCTGGCCGAGGCGGACCTGGCCGGACGGCAGGCCGAATTGCGGCAGGCGGAACTGAACATGTCCTATACCAAAATATACGCCCCGCAGGACGGCAAAGTGACCAAAAAATCCATAGAGGGCGGGACATTCGTCAATGTCGGGCAGGTGATTTTGGCCATAGTCCCGTCGGAAACATGGGTGGTGGCAAACTTCAAGGAGACGCAGCTTAAACATATGCGTCCCGGCCAGAACGCGGAGATAAAGGTGGATGCCTACGACCATAAACTTGCCGGGCACGTGGACAGCCTGCAATCCGGCACCGGTTCCACGTTCAGCCTGCTCCCGCCGGAAAACGCCTCGGGCAACTTCGTTAAAGTCGTGCAGCGCGTGCCGGTAAAGATAGTGCTGGATAATCCGCAGGATGCCGAAAAACTGGTTCCCGGCCTCTCCGTGGAAGCCAGCGTGGAAGCCAAATAAGTAGAGGCTAACTTATGACTACACAGGCGACGACACGTAAATTGTCCAGCAAGTGGCTAATCGCTGTTATCGTCGCATCTGCCGCATTTTTAGAAACCCTCGATAACAGCATCGGAAATGTTGCCGTGCCGTATATCGCCGGCAACCTTTCCGCTACGATGAGCCAGGCCACATGGGTTTTGACGTCGTACATCGTTGCGAACTCGGTAATTTTGCCGTTGTCCGGATGGTTATCGAGCGTTTTGGGACGCAAAAATTATTTTCGCGGTTCGGTTGTCGGGTTTACTGTCTCCTCGGTACTGTGTGGCCTTGCGCCTAACCTTGGCGCACTGGTGTTTTTCCGGGTGCTGCAAGGGCTTTTCGGCGGGGGGCTTTTAACCGCCTCGCAAGCCATTCTGGCTGATGCGTTCGAGCCGGAGGAATTAGGCACGGCCATGGCCATTTACGGCATAGCGATGATAGTCGGCCCGATAATAGGTCCGCTGGTCGGCGGCTGGATTACGGACCATGCGAGCTGGCGGTGGATATTCTTTATCAATCTGCCCATGGGGCTTATCAGCGCCATTTTGGTAACGCTGTTCGTATACGACCCGCCGAACTTCAAAAGAGCGGACCTTGCGCATGGCCTGAATTTTGATTTTATCGGCATCGCTTTAATAAGCACGGCGATAGGCGCTTTTCAGGTTTTTCTGGACAGAGGGCAGGAGCTGGACTGGTTTGCTTCAAGCTCCATGACCTTTCTATTCGTGACAAGTTTTATTGCCGCGATAGCTGCTGTAATTTGGGAACTCAGGGAAAAGGCTCCGGTCGTGGACCTGCGGCTGCTGGAAAACCGCAATGTGCTGTGCTCCTCTCTGGTGATGTTTGTCGCCGGAATGATAGTGTTCGGCGGTTCCGCCATTGTGCCGATGTTCGTGCAGAGTTTGATGGGCTATTCGGCCACCTTATCAGGATACACGCTTGCGCCCGGCGGCGCGGTATGCGCAATCTGTTTCCCTATTGTTGGCATCCTGATAGCAAAGGGATATCTCCGTTGGTATGTGGTGGGCGGGTTGGTGATAACCGCATACTCCATGTACATGATGGAGCAGGGCAATCTCCACATGAATATGCAGTATATCATAGTCTCCCGCATGATCATGGCAGCCGGTTTATCACTGATATTACTGCCCGTTACGGTGGCCCCGTTTGCCTTTGTGGCGAAATCAAAAACCGATGCGGTGTCCGGCATGACGAATCTGTTCAGGAACATGGGCGGCAGCGTAGGCATCTCGCTGTTGACGGTCATAGTGGACAGGCGCATGCAGTTCCATCAGGCCACACTGGTCCAGCATATGACACCGTTCGACCCTTCCTATCAGCAGATGACAACTGTCGCCACGCAGGCGCTCGCCAATACTACGGGCGCTGTCAATGCCCCGCATATAACGCAGGGGATTTTATACGGTGTTCTGCAACAACAGTCGCTGCTGCTGGCGTATATCGACGCGTTCCATTTTTTGACTATCGCATGCATAGCGGTCATTCCTCTGGCCTTGCTGCTCAGAAGCCCTAAAAACGCGGGCAGCGGACCGGTGGTAATGCATTGAGGTATTACATTATGGATAACAAATCTGCCGATAAGGATACATTGTCTGGATACAACTGCGGCGAAATGTTTAGCATTCATGTCGATACGCTTGCCGCATTGGACGGGATAAATTCGGGTTCGCAACAGTTGCTCACATTTTTCATGGCGCGTTATCAAAAAATGCGTTTTGGGAAATTGACCGCAAAACAGCGGGCCGGAATATGGGATGAATGTCTGTCGTTGAGGCAGGATAATTTTTTAATGTTCAAACGCATTATCGCGACTGGAATTAAAACCGGAGAGTTTGGCATCGCCGGTGATGCGGAAATAATTTTGAAAGCTAATCTTATGCTGTCGATAATGAGCGGTATCGATGAAGGGATTATTCTGTGCGGAGAAATGCCGCCTACAGACTCGACATTAGATACTATCGTGGATTTTTTCTTGCGTTGTCTGGGGTCGAAGAGCGTCGGTGGTTTGACATGCATTCCATAAGAACATGTACCATCCACATGCACAAGCACAACTCGGGCGCGGACGAGGACAGTTTATGAGGGAAAAATACAAAAGATTCTCCACCCGGGAGCGCATATTGCGCAGCGCAGCCCGCTTGTTCGCGATGAAAGGCCGGGACGGGACATCGGTGGAGGAGATAATGGCCGCAGCCGGTATGACCAAACCGGTGATGTATTATCATTTCGAAAACAAGGCGGACCTGTGCGCCTGCGTGGAAGAATACGTGCGAAGGAGGATATGCCGGCTGGAAGACCGGGCGCTGTCAGTGGGCGGTCCACTTAAAAAAAAGCTGGCCGTTCTTTTTACCTGCTATTTCAGGCTCGCGAAGTTGAATGCGCGAACAGCCCGGATTTTCCGCCGCATGATGCTTTCTACTCAGAACGAAGAATCCCGGCTGCGCGCCGTGGCGGCGATGCGGGAGCATCTGGAAAGGCTGGAAACGACGCTGGTCTCCTGCCTGCGTGGAGACTGCCTGCCGGAACAGCGCGCGTCCGATTTGGCGCAGCTTGTGTACTCCGTAATCAACTACTTTACGCTGACCTGCGAATTATCGCCCCAGCTCGCACCGGACGCAAGTCTCCCGAAGAGGTTTGCGCAGATGGCGGCGGACTCGCTGGGTCCGCGACGCGACTAAATTTCGCTCCGGACATCCGTTTTTTTTGCAAGGCTGGTCAGGCGTATCCAGCCTACGCGCCCGGTTTTGCCGCGCACGAATTCTCCGGTGAACCCCTGCATCGGACCGGATATCAGATAAAACTTGCCCCTGGCATATAACGCAAACGGCGCGGTGCGGGGAGTCCCTTTTACCTTATGTTCAGGCGTGGGAAATCCGCCATTGTTGGTTATCGTTATGGTCGGTGCAGCGAGTTTAATTTTCACTTCCACGGAAGTATCGGGATTTTCATAGTGACCGGCATATTCGTGCAGCGCATCCGGCTGTAGTTTCAACGGTTTTTTAGGCTGCGGTTTCACGCCGAAGAAATTCTCAAGCAGAGCGTCATTTACAGCTTCCACCAGAAAACCGCCGTCGACACCATTGGTGAAAATAACCGAGGCGAATTTTTGCTCCGGGATTATGCTCAGGTCGGAAATATTGCCCATGGTTCCGCCCTCGTGTGTCAGTATTTTCATCCCCCCCTTCTCGTGCACGAACCACGAAAGCGCCACCCTCCTGTCCGCATATGCGGGAAGCTGCGGAGTATGCAACAACTCCATTGATTTGGCGGACATAAGGCGTTTGCCGTCGGCGGCGCAACCGTCGCACATCTGGAAGCGCGCGTATTTAAGCAGGTCGCAGGCCGTACATAATATGCCGCCGGTTGGCGCGGCGCAGCGCGCGCGTCCCCACGGTTTTGCAACAACAGGCTTGCCCTTTATAATTTTATGTCCGATAGCATAACGGTGCAAAAGTATATCGCGCGCGGCATAAAACGACATATTGAGCCCGAGCGGTTTAAATACCATGTCTTCTATGACATGCTCGAAGGTTTTCCCCGTACGGACTTCCAGCACCCGGCCCGCGATATTGAACCCGGTGTTGGAATACGAAAAATACTCGCCCAAAGGCGCTATCTGCGGCACTTTTGCGATGCGTCTGACCATAAGATCCAGCGCGTCGTCGCCGTCGCCGCAATCGTCGAAATAATCGCCGTACCAGCCGCCGGTATGCGTCAACAGATGGCGCATGGTGGCGCAGTGCGCCGCTTTTTTATCCTTCAACGCAAACGAAGGCAGATACTTGCGCACAGGGACGTCCAGCCCCAGTTTCCCCCGCTCCGCCAGCATCACGGCGGCGGTGGCGAGGAAAGTCTTTGAAATGGAGGCGATTTTAAAAAGTGTGTTTTCGTCAACCGGCAGCGGATTATCAACGCTGGTCACGCCCAACGGCGCGAAATATTCTTTGCCGCCGATGCTAAGCGCGATTATCGCGCCCGGGATATGGTGTTTTTTCATTTCCCGCCGGGCGATTGCAGTTATCTTGCCAAACAACGACTTATTAACGGAACCGCTTTGCATTCTTCCTCCATGAAAAAGTATACAAAATGCACGACGAGGTCCATTGATTCACGACCTCCACATGCCGCATTCACAGGTTATTCATAATTTCCGGCTAAACTACCGCTATAAGCAGCGCAGGCAGACAACGGCGCACAAAACCAGACAAAGGAGACAATATGATAACCAAAGTTTTCATCGGCGGCAACAGCAGCCAAAGTTGCATCACCAAGTGCTCGTTCAACGCAAGATATCTGGCGGCGATGATGCCGATATAGCCCCGGCAAAACCAAACGCTGCATAAAAAAGTTTCAACATTCACCGACTGCACATACCGCATTCACAGGCTATTCATAAGTTCCGGCTAAACTACCGCTATAAGCAGCGCAGGCAGGAAACAGCGCACAAAACCAGACAAAGGAGACAATATGATAACCAAAGTTTTCATCGGCGGCAACAGCAGCCAAAGTTGCATCACCAAGTGCTCGTTCAACGCAAGATATCTGGCAGCGATGATGCCGAT
>Ga0326728_10010562_pt1 | contig 21552 bp, 14 predicted proteins | sample MB3enrmetagenome_FD_207602 | JGI IMG/M metagenome (GOLD analysis project Ga0326728, IMG submission 207602) | Lab enriched peat soil microbial communities from McLean, Ithaca, NY, United States - MB31MN | ecosystem: Environmental > Terrestrial > Soil > Wetlands > Peat | place: USA: New York... | reverse complement strand
CGGCGTGGATGATATCGGCCGCCGGCTTCTTCCATCACACACCTTCGGTGTGGATGAAGGGTCCTGTTCTAAGCCTGGGTCATTTCAAGCGAGCGCTACGGGACAACTTCTGGCAAGCGCCGAAGGTGTAAAGGAAGTTGATTGATTGGCCAATACCTTTTGGCGGACTGAATGTCAGAATGTTCGCCAATAAACCGCTGTTCACCGCCCCGATGAGAACCACCTTGTCGTTCGCCGGGTTGGGGTCAAAGCTGAATGTGTCTTACCCGGCCAGTTCGGCGATACATCTCCCGCGGTAGCGGCGGCCTGAATATAATCGATGATCATACCCGGGGGCGCACTCTGATTGACCAGGTCGGCGATTTCCAAGTTGACGAGATCGCTGGTGAGGCTGATAACCAGGTGCACGATATTGCTTTTCGCGGTTCCCTCGAGGTCCACGCATGCTCCAAACGGCGAAAAGAAGATGTCGATGAATTGCGGCGCGATGCGGAGACGCGGCAAGACGCGCGCAACGCGTAGCCGTCCATCTCCGGCATGTTGACATCCAGCAGGATCAGATCCGGCGGATTCTGTAGGGCGGCGATAAGAGCGTGCTTTCCACGGGGAAAGGAGCGCACGCGATAGCCTCGGTTCCGGAGTATATCTTCGAGCAATTTCAGGTTGGCGGGCTGGTCGTCCACCACCATCACGTGCCCTCGTTCTTGCAAATCTGTGACTTGCGAGTCCGTCTTTCGCGAGTTCGCCGGGCAGCTTCTTCCCTGCCGAATGGCCCTTCCAATCCGGGGCGGCACGCACGGTTCCCGTAAGCTCATGAAACTGCGGGTCAAGTCCGGTTCAGATACAGGTACTGATGGCACAGTCGCTGGACAGACACTTGCCGGACTGGAACAGGCGTCTAGCCGGGATACTGGCAGGAAGACCGACCTGTGACCTATTCTGTGCTACCGAATTGGCCTACGGCTTGATCTCTAAGGGCGCGGGTTTCAAAGTCCACCCGAATCCGGCATCACTGAGTACCCGCAATTTGGGGTACAAAATAAGGCTACCCGTGAACGAGTAGGTCATTCTCACCGGGAGCTTTGCTTCCGGAGACGGCTCAATCAGCGCATGTGCCATAAGCCGCAGGAATTGAGCCGGATTCATATTGATGCCATCCACCTTCAGGAAGACTGGAATGGAATTTTTCGGAGTCTTACCGGGGCTGTTGTCATGCAATCCGGCGTCGATTTCGGCACAGACGTGAGCTATCGACGCAACCGACACTTCACCCTCATTAGGACCGTGGCCCGTGAGGAGCCGGACGGGGCCATAGACCTGAACCACTTTGACAGACTCAGGAAACTTGCCCGACCGGCTGAACTCCGCTAAGGCATCCGTCATCACCTGAAACATATCGGCGAGAGATAAGTAATGCCCGTCGGCTCGGAAGATTGGAGGCAGAACCGTGTTGTTGCCCGCGATCTTCAGGAAATCCGCGAGCGCCGCACGGAAGCCCTCCACAGATATGCTGAAACCCGAACTGGGGACTGCCATTTGCTTCAATTCAGTGCTCGAAACCAACCGGCTGCCAGGATCCACGGGGAAAAAGTCCTCGACCAGCCACTTCAGAAGCGCAGCCTCATTCGCATACGCCGCGTCCACGGCGGCAGCGGGAAGCAATGCGTCCCCCGGCAACCGCGGGCCTTCTGGGTGGCTGTAGGCGTATTTCAATGGAGGGAACTCAGTACCTTTAATAAAGCTGGATTGCAGGTAGTTCTGATCACTCGCGAGTTCCACATGGATAACGTGAATTCTGGACCGGTCAGCCTTGCTGATCGCGGTGTTCATGGCGTCCGCTCCATCGTGCGCACGCACCAGACGGACAGTACCGCTGGCTTCGGAAGATCGCAGAACGTTGTCCTGCCAAAAGAGTTCCGGTGGGGTTTCGGGAATTGGACTCATTAACTGGCCGTATGCTTCCCGCCCGTGCGAGAAGCCGGGAATAAAACCGGGGTTGGTGTCGGGTATTCCGAACATGATCGCCTTGGTGTTGTCGCGCCGGAACAGCTGAATCAGCTCCGAATCGCCCCCAACTTCGGGTTTCAAACCTGTCCTGAAAACACTGGGCCTCTTCAACTTCCCAGTGAACTGCGGATTTGGAATCTCCTCACCCGGGGTGTTCGCGCTGGTAACTGCTCCGGCAGTAGCGACATTCATGAACATTGTCATGCCTGTGACACAAGCTGCGTCGCCGAAAACCTCCTGCATTTTCTTCAGGCCACCCGTCATGCCCGGTTGCGGCGCGCCGGTCAAAGGATCGCGAGCTTCGGTCAGAAATCTCTCGTCGGCGGCTTCGCGCAGCAACCAGCGGTCTTCGGCTGTGTGAGCGTCGGAAAAATCAAACAGAGGGCGATGCTGATAGGTCGGCTCGTCGGTTCCATCGTAACCAGCCTCAATGATCCCGCGCCGGATGTAATCCCGCACGAAATCCACAATATGGGTTTGACTGTTCCTCTCTGCGAGCGCCTGGCTCACAGCACCCGAAAACAGAATCGTGGCCGAAACATGAGCCTCCGGGTGTGCCTTGCGATATTTTTCGACCATCGGCAGGGCCCGGTGCAGCCGGTCTTCGGTAATCTCCAAGTTCACATGATCCGTAACACGAGCGTAGAGATAGATAAATATAGGTTCTTTGGGGGTGGCCGGAGCTGCAAACGCTCCACTAGCCAATAGAACCATTGTCACTAAGTAATGAGAAAGGCGCTTCATGGTCTGGAAAAAATGGGGGACTCCCGGCTGAAAGACTATCACGTGCCCAACGGCCGATCAACAAAGAAAGCCCTCGGGATTGCTATCCGCAACATCCGAGGGCTTCGAGATTGTGATCAACTCAACGATTGGGGATCGTAACGGTCGCCTGATTCGATTGGCAGATCTCCGTGTCGTTGGCATTGACCGGCTGGAGAACGTAGTAATACGTCCCGCCATCCTTCAGGCCGCTCGTGTCGGAGTAGGCGGTAGTAGTGGTGGTTCCGATCTGGGTGTATGGCCCGCCGTTGGTAGTGCTTCGCAGCACGTCATACGAATTAGCTTGGCCTTGGGCGCTCCATGTCAGGTCGATTCTAGCGGGATTCGAACCGGCTGGCGTGCCCCGTCCTTGCAGGTTGTTCACGCAAGACACGAACACCGTTTTCTGCAGCATGATAAGTGCCCAAGCCGTTTCAAACGGAGATTGAAGATAGTAGCCGACATCCGCCGTATTGCCATACCAATGGCCATCGAAAGTTCCGCTTACCGGACTTGTTTGGAAGCTTACAAGCGTTTGCGCGACTCCATCGCAAGGATCGGTGCCGCCATTGGCTGATGATAGAGCCGCGTACCAGTCAATCGTATTGGCAGGCACACTGCTATTCGTGGTAAACACGCTTGGCGTCAGGGTTCTCAGGTATTGAATCGGACTGAGACCGAAGCTCGGGTCGTGTAAAAGCATCGCTTTCGTGAACGAGAACAAGCCATACATGTAAGCCCTGGGGGCATAGTAGGCATCCGTGTAGCCGCCGCCGCTGCCGTAAGTGTAAACACCATTGCAGAAGTTATCTGCATAGAACGTTTCCGAATCGTTCCAGCGCTGATCGAAAGCGGTAGTGGAATCGCCGAATTTTGTGTTCGTAGTCCGGCCTACGCCATCCAGGGCCATCTGCACCATCCCAGAGGGAGTCATGGCAAAAGGTCCCCACTCCTGCGAGTAAGCCCAGGATCCGCGGTACCCGTATGATCCACGATTGTCGGCACTTAAAAAGGGATCCGCCCCGGTAGGCGCCGGGTCTGTAACGTCCTGGGCGTTGGTAATCCAAACGTTGTTGGTATCCGTCACGATTGCGGGAACCGTAATGCCGAACGCACGGTTGGCGGAAATGAGCCCAATGGCCGCCCACTGGGAGGTGGAATTGTCGTCGCCTTGCTGTGGGCCGTACAACCACGCCCCGCCTTGGTCTTGACTGGCGCCGCGAGTGCAGCCTTCGCTCACGTCGCAATTACCACCGTACTGGCTATAGTTGTAGAAATCCGCCAAGTCCTGAACGATGGTCTGGAAGGTCTCGCCCTTAACTCCAACAGGCCCCGTCGGCGCCACAGCAGTCGGGGTACCAGCGGCAATCATGGCTTCCATAAAGGGCGACGTCGTATAGGTGTACTCGCTCGAGCCATCATTGCTGTATGTCTGTACGCCGTTGCTATTAGCGTCAAATGTTTTCGTACAGTTCGGGGTCGTGCAGGAAGTCGCCGAGGGGTTGTAGAAGAACTGGCCACTGTGGGAAGAGCACAATGGATCCCCTGTCGTCGGAACGCTTCCGTCCTTGCAGGTGTAGTTCGCAGTCGCGGGATTGTAAGTGTAGGTGTCGCTTGCCGCGGTCTGCGTAGTCAAGAAGATGAACATTCTCGCAAGGCCGCGCGCCACATCGTCGGTGTACGGGTCGGTGGCTGGGCCGCTCTGTAAATGTCCATTGACCTCAAGGGCCTGCACGTTTTCAGCGTCGATGACACCGTATGGGCCGCAGTCCCAGGCATTGCCGTTTACCGTCGGGCAAGTCGTCGACTGCTGGTCCCAGCCACCCCAGTTCACGGTAGTCGAGCCCACTGTGGTGGTGCCCCGCCACATGGTTTGGTGCATGTACCACAGACCCCAATCAATGGCGATGTTAACCTTGGCCTGCAGGCGAAGAGCGGCGGTGGAGGCGCCATTCGCTTCCTGAAACACGTAGTAGTCCGCGCTGCCCATCGCGCTAGTGTTAATGTCCGTAACCGTCACCGTAGCTGTCCAGGTGGTTCCGACCGCCGCGCTCGCGGGATATTGATGAGTCGTCGAAATGTCGTAGGGATTCGTCACCGGATTGATGGTCACGGTGGAGCTGCCGTCTCCGAAGCTCCATACGGCCTTGAAGGTATCGGTCGACCCCACCGCGCTCGGCACCGTGGCTCCAAGGACGATCGTTGCCTCCGTCGTCGAGTTGATGGCATAGGTGCTGTGCGGACTCGTGGGAGTCCCCGGGATCCACGGTACCGTGAGAACCGTGAGCCCCGCCGCGGACGCTAGTGGCGTTACACACAGCGCGGCAAAAGCCATTGCGACGCTGAATAAGAATCGGGGTTTCATTTATCTAATCCTCCTTATCAGTGCCTTCGAGCATTAATGCTTCGCCAGGCGCTTACGCATGGCGATCGCCACACCCGCGATACCCGTCGCGACCAGAGCACACGACGCCGGCTCCGGTATGGTTGGAGGGGGTGGGGGCCCTCCACTGATTGCGGACCCACTTAGAAAAACTTCCGCAGCGGCGCTGTTATTACCGTCCACCGGGTGGATGTCCTCCAGATTAAAGCCGCCAGGGTTAGTGGAGGAAAGCGACAGCGTGATCACTTCTTCCTGCCCTCCGGTCAGGGTGAAGTTAAAGCCCAACGCCATCGATACGACGTCGTTGCAACTGGAGCCAGCGCTGCAATCGTTTAAGTAGTTGTCGGTGGTGCCAGGAATGTAGTTCGTGTTGCCCAGAGCTCCCGACTCGAGATTACCGATAATGGTTCCCGTATGATTGGAATCACTGTCGTAGTCGGGAACATCAATCTGGTAGGATTGGCCCGAGGCAGCCGAGCCGTTCACCACGCCATATTCGTTGTAGAAAGGCACGCCTACCGGGTCGAAGAACCAGGCTCCGACATAGTAACTTCCTGCGCCAGGATTAAACGTCAGGGTAAATGTCCCCAAGCCCGTAGTTGAACTGAAACCAGAAGAATTCAGACCCGGAACGGATGCAAACGTATCACCCAGTGCGGGGTAGTAATCCGTGCCGTTTACATTGAACTCCCAGTCCTGAAGTTCATTGGAAAATGCCGGTGTCGCCGCAATACAAAATAGCGCCACCAAAATCACACCGACTGTACGATAACTCATACTCTAGCTCGCCCTCCCTCCGACTAGACTTCGCGCGATAGGCGCCGGTATCCTTGCAATCTACGGACCACACGGTGGTGGGCTTGGACTATACGATTTATCAACGGCTTACGAACACCGCGCGTCGCGCGCCCGTTGGCTTTTGATCGACTTTTGAGGAATTGTGGCAAATGTGACGGACTCGTGGGAAGGGGCCTCGCGATTTACTGTTTAGAACGGGTGTCTCGAAGAGACAGGCAATCGCTGTATCGCCAATCCGGCGTCGAGAACCTACCGTCCCGCGAGACCGGATTGGCCCAAGACTTGCTATGACTGCCTGGTCGAGACGCGTGTCTGGATATAATACCCTAAGGATTGCAGCAGTTCATGACGCGGCGTGACATGCTTTGGCTCCTGGCCTCCGGCGCCCGGGCGCAGCAATCGACCGGAATGGCTTCGCGTGGCCTGGGGCCCCAACCGCGTGGCAAACCCTCGGGCCTTCCCTTTCACGCCCGATTCACCGACATAGCCGCAAAAGCAGGTTTGCGCGAGCCGGTAATTTACGGGCCGGAAAGGCGGGTCGATTACGTTCTCGAGTCGATGGGGTGTGGGGTCGCATTTTTCGATTACGACAACGATGGCTGGCTCGATGTGTTTATCCTTTCGGGCACGCGCCGCGAGGGTCCGGTGGCGGGAGCGACGAACCGGTTGTACAGGAACAATCGCGATGGTACTTTCACAGATGTAACGCAAGAGGCTGGTCTGACGCGCCAGGACTGGGCCTGCGGGGTAACGATCGGCGATTACAACAACGATGGGTTCGAGGACATCTTCATTTCGCAGTGGGGCCAGAATGTGCTTTACCGCAACAACGGGGATGGCACCTTCACAGATGTGACGCGGGAGGCCGGGCTGCTTCACGAAGGCAGGCGCTGGGGAACGGGTTGCACGTGGGTCGACTATAACCGCGATGGCTTGCTGGATCTGTTTGTCGCGCACTACCTTGTGTTCGGTTTTCAGTCGGTCCCGGCTACTGGCCAGAATCCCAACTGCAACTTCAGGGGCGTTCCGGTGTATTGCGGGCCTCTTAGCCTGCAACCCGAGCGGTGCCTACTATATCGCAACAACGGCGATGGTACATTCACCAACGTGACCCAGTCCGCGGGAATCGACCGCGCGGCGCCCACTTTCGGGCTAACGGCAATGGCGGCTGATTATCTCGGAACCGGCTGGCCAGACATCTATGTCGCCTCTGATTCCATGCCGAGCCTGCTGTTCCGCAATCAGCGCGATGGTTCGTTTACCGAACAGGGCCTTGAGCTCGGTCTTGCGTTGAACGAAGACGGAACCGAGCAGGCGGGAATGGGGTTGGGTCTGGGAGACTTCGACACGGATGGCGCGCTGGATCTCCTGAAGACGCACTTCAGTGGAGATACGGCGGGGCTCTATCGCAATGCCCACCGTGGCGGTTTCGAGGACGTGACTTTGCGCTCGGGTCTGGGCGTGGAAACCCGATATGTAGGTTGGGGCGCGGGTATTCAGGACTTCGACAACGACGGACTGCCAGACCTTTTCTGGGCGACCGGAGGCGTCTACCCCGAAGTGGAGAAGTCACATCCCGATTATCAGTACAAGACGCCGCGGGTCCTGTTCCGGAACCTGGGAAACGGCAGGTTCGAAGAGTTGACCTCCGTGGCGGGACCCGCGATTGCCGAAGGCCATTCCAGCCGCGGAGTGGCATTCGGAGATTTTGACAACGATGGCGATATGGACATCCTGATCATGAACGTCAACGAGCCGCCATCCCTGTTGCGGAACGACGTCAGCGGCAGCGCGCATTGGCTGAAGGTCAGACTCTTCGGCACGAAATCAAATCGCAGCGCAATCGGCACAACGGTCATTGCCACTTACGGAGGCCGTAGGCAAGCCCAGGCCGTCACGGCGCAGTCGAGCTACTTGTCGGTCAACGACCGCCGGCTCCACTACGGTCTGGGCGCGGCACAGTCGGCCGACCTTGAAATCTGGTGGCCGAGCGGGCTGAGGGAGTCCGTCAAAGGGGTTTCCGCAGATCGGTTGGTCACGATATGCGAGGGCGCAGGCGTAACGAAAGTGGAATCCTTTGAGGCGCCGCGCCAGCGACAGTAGCTCCTTGGCCGACGGTGCGAAATGGAGGACAATTCATGTCATGAGGGCGGCCCTGGCAGCCTGCATCGTTCTGCTGCTCGAGACACACGGGCCGGCCGCCCAGCAGCTCGCCAGCAAGGACGTTGCTGCGCACGTCGGCAAAGCTGTCCGGTTGATGGAGGAACACGCGTTCAGTGAAGCCGCTGCGGAGTTCGAGCGCGCGCTTGCCATCGATCCGAACAACGACGAGGTGCGGATTCAATACGCCACCTGTCTGTTCGCACAGGAGCGGGACGGCGAAGCGCGCAAGCAGTTCGAGATCGAGCGGCAGCGGCTGGGTGACCGGCCGGGTCTGAACTACTACCTGGGGCGTCTTGATCTGCGTGCCAGCGATTTCACCGCCGCAATCAAGAAGCTTGCACCGCTAGAGCCGGATCGGGCGCTTTCCGACGTCTCTCTCTATCTCGGCGCAGCGTACATGTCGATCGGGCAGCAGGCGCGGGCGCTGGAATGTCTGGAGCGGGCCGCCAGAAACGACCCGCACAACCCCGAGGTGCATTACCGGCTCGGCCGGGTCTACTCCCTGGCAGGGCGAACGGACGACGCCGATCGCGAATACAAGCTCTACCGGGAGTGCCAAGAAATCCAGCGGGTCGCAAACCAGGATGGCCACGAATGTCGACATGCGTTGCGCACACAGCCCATCGCCCAGGCCCGCATCGTCTGCCAGCGAATTGCGGATCCCAACGACTCGTACCGGCTGATTTTATTGGGCGAATTGTATTCTCAAAATGGCGCATTCTCCGATGCAATCGAACCGTTACGGCAGGCCGTCAAGCTGGACCCTGAGTCGTTCGAGGCCTGGCACAGTCTCGGTTTGAGCCTGTTCTCGCTGAAGCGCTACCAGGAGGCTCTTCCGCCGCTTGAGAAAGCGGCCAGTCTGAACCCGCAGTTCTTCAAGACGCTCACGCTGCTGGCCTCCACGCTTCATGCGCTGGGAGACGACGACGCCGCGCTGCCGGTTCTCGAACGGGCTCATAAGCTGAATCCTGATGACGCACAAGTGACGGCTAGGCTCGCACAGCTACAAGGGACTTTACAAGGGAAGAGGTAGTCTTACACTCGCACCGGGGTGGTACAATCTCTCGGTTGCAGAGTGGGCCGGCCGGGTAGAGCCGATTGGGATTTTGGAAGATGATAACTCCTACGCTCTTTGCCTGTTGTTTCCTCCTGCAAAGTCCGACGCCGGAAGTTATCGAGCACGCACAGGCGGGGGCAGCGGCGGAGCAGCAGGGCCGGCTCGATGTGGCGATTCAGGAGTTCCACAAAGTAACTGAATTGCAGCCCAATTCCGCGACCGCCCACGCCAACCTCGGAGAGGCTTACCGGCAAAAAGGCGAATATAGCGCGGCCATTCCGGAGTTGGAGCTTGCGCTGCGACTCAATCCCAATCTGGCGGACGCGCACCAGACCTTGGGAGTTTTACTGTTGATTCAAGGGAACGCTCAGGAAGCGTTGCCTCATCTTGAGAAGGCGCACACCCCTGAGTTGCTGGGGCTCGCCTATCTGGAGACGGGAAGATTCGGCGGCGCGATCGTGACGCTGCACGCTGCTTTGGACAGGCAGCCCAATGATCTCAACCTGCTCTACTATTTCGGTCGTGCCACGGCGTCCGCCTCGAAGCGGAGTGTCGATGAGCTTGCGAAATTGAACCCGGACTTGGCGCGCAAGAGCAGCGCTGGCGCGGATAACGAGAGCCGTCCCACCCAAGATGTCGTGAGCCTAGCACGCGCGCTCGCCAAGCACCCAGCCGACCCGGACCTGCTTTTTGCCTTTAGCCGGGCGGCGGCGCAGGCTTCCCGGCAGGCGTTCGATCAGGTCTTGCGATCAAACCCAAATTCGGCGCGGGCACATCAGGTCTTGGCGGAACGATACTTTGAGAGCGGCCGCCCTGCGGAAGCGGAACGGGAATACGCGGAATCGCTGGAGCTGAAACCCTACACGTCGAATGTGCATCTCGCTCTGGGAGATGTGTTGGCCGCGGAGGGTAAGTGGCCAGCAGCAATTGCGCAATATCGAATGGAAACGCAGCTTCAGCCGGCCAGCGCAGACGCTTTCTATAGGCTCGGTTCCGGGCTTCTGCAAGAGGGACAGGCGGCCGGTGCTGTAGAGGAGCTTGCCCAAGCGGATCGCCTCAAGCCGGACACACCGCAAATTCTTCTAGCGCTGGGGAAGTCTGCGTTTGCCGCCCACGATGCCGCACGGGCAGAAGCGTCGTGGACCAAGCTGCTCGGGATCGACAAAACGAGCGGTCTTGCCGCGTCAGCCCACTTGGGATTGTCCGCGCTTTACCGGAACGCCGGGAGATCGCTGGAAGCGGACCGCGAAATGGCGGCTTACGAACAACTGAGAAAGCAGGGAGGCCACTAACTAAGTGCTCAGCAAAAGGAGTCGATACATCGCACCCGGAGTGATTGCCGTCGCCGTTTTCGTAGCGTTGTATACACGCGGTGCCGCTGCACCTGCCACGCCGGAGGTTCGTTTTCCTCCCGAAGACGCCTCGGCTCTGTTAGCCGCGCGAAAACAACAGCAGTTGAAAACCGTCGATCAGTTCAAGGTGTTCTATCAGTTTCAATTCGAAGATAAGCTCGGGCAGAGCGGAATCACCTTCGTGAATCACATCGTCGATGACGCGGCAAAGGACTACAAACCAGCTCACTATGACCACGGAACCGGAATCGCAGTCGCTGACGTCGACGGCGATGGGCTGTACGACATCTATTTCGTGAGCCAGACTGGCGGGAACGAGCTTTGGAAGAACCTGGGTGGAGGCAAGTTCAAGAACATCACGGCGGAAGCAGGCGTTGGGGTGCCTGGCCGAATCAGCGTCTCCGCTGCCTTTGCGGACATCGACAACGATGGAGACCCCGATTTGTTCGTTACGACAGTGCGCGACGGCAATCTGCTTTTCGAAAACGACGGCCACGGGCATTTCCGCGACATCACGCGCGAAGCTGGCATCAACGGAGCCACCCATTCCTCTGGGGCCTTTTTCTTCGATTACGATCATGATGGGCTGCTTGATCTGCTTGTGTGCAACGTCGGAAAGTACACATCAGATCAGAAAGGCGCTCAGGGGCAATACATTGCCTTTGCTGACGCGTTCAATGGGCACCAGTTTTTCGAACGCTACGAATTCCCAGTCCTGTATCGCAACCTCGGACACAACCACTTTAAGGACGTTACCGCGGAAGCCGGCTTGAAGCCGGTGGGGTGGTCAGGCGACGCGACGTTCACCGATCTCAATGGCGATGGCTGGCCGCAACTTTACTTCCTCAACATGCAGGGAGCGAACCACTTTTTTGAGAACCACGGGGGCAAGTTCTCTGAGCAAACGAGCCGGTATTTTCCAAAAACGCCGTGGGGCGCCATGGGGATCAAGTTCTTCGACTATGACAACGACGGCCGTATGGACCTGTTCATCACGGATATGCACTCGGACATGTGGGCGGATGCGACCCCGGAGGACGAGAAGAAGAAAGCGCCAAATCCTCCTGGGGAAGATATGCTCATGGGGCCGGCCAGCCGTTTTGTTTTTGGCAATGCGCTCTACCACAATCTCGGTTTCGGTAAATTCGAGGAAGTTTCGGACCGCATGGGAGTGGAAACCTACTGGCCCTGGGGGCCGAGCGTCGGCGATTTTAACGCCGATGGCTGGGACGACATCTTCATCACTGCGGGCATGAACTTCCCGTACCGCTACGGTATCAATTCCCTGCTGTTGAACAATCGCGGACAGAAGTTTCTAGACGCGGAGTTCCTCCTGGGCGTCGAGCCCCGCAGAGGGGGACGGACGCACACGCCATGGTTTGAGCTGGATTGCTCGAAAGTCCCGTCTGACGCAAAAAAATATTATCAGGAGCCATGCAAGGGTCAAACGGGCAAAATCACGGTCATGGCGCCCTTGGCAAGCCGGTCAGCCGCAGTTTTCGACCTCGACAACGACGGCGATCTCGACATCGTCACCAACGACTTCAACTCGGCGCCGCAGGTTCTCGTCAGCAATCTCTCCGAGCGCCGGCGGATTCACTGGCTCAAGGTGAAACTGATCGGCACAACCTCAAACCGTGACGGATTGGGCGCGACGGTTCGTGTCATCTCCGGTGGCCGCACTCTCACGAAATACAACGATGGCAAGTCCGGTTACCTATCACAGAGTTCGCTTCCCCTGTACTTTGGCCTGGGAGACGCGCAGAAAGTCGATCGCGTCGAGGTCGATTGGCCTTCGGGACGCAAGCAGGTAATTACCCAGGATCTCCGCCCTAATGAAGTTCTACAGATCACGGAAACAAGATAACGGAGCTAGGACTCAGCAATCCTCTGGTTCAAAAAACCAGCCGCATCGCGATTTCAATCTGGCGCGGCGTCCCGCTGCCCGTCGGCGCGGTATTGACCAGTGACGTAATGCGTCCAAAACTCGACGGAGCGGAGATGTCGGCCAGCGGATTTCCGTACTGCGCCCGGTTCAGCGTGTTGAAAACCTCGCCGCGCATTTCGAGTGCCATCCGCTCACGCAGCGCGATGCGCCGCTGGAGCGCCATGTCGACCTGCCATAGGGCCGGTCCGCGGAACGCGTTCCGCCCCAGATCTCCCCACGTTCCCGCCGCCGGAACAGCAAACGCTGCCGGATTGATCCAAAGCCCCGGCGTGGAGCCGGCGGGCGGCGTCAGCGAAACACCCGCCACGTAGTTTGGCCGCTGGTTCGCCGAGTTTCCATCCGACATTACCGCCGCCGAACGGTCCACGGTGATGTTTACCGGCAATCCCGTGCGTCCGCCGGCCACGCCGGTCAATTCCCATCCACCGAAGATCGCGCCGAGGACGCCAGGGTCGTGCAGATAAGTCCGTCCCCTTCCGAACGGCAGCTCGCAAACCGAGGCGGCGCTGAAACTCTGTCTCGCGTCCTGGTCGCTTGACGCGCGCTCGCAGGTCCGGCAGGAGACGTTTTCCGGAAAATCGTCCTCGACGCCGCTACCGAGAGACCCGTCGTTGATCGCGTGCGACCACATATAATTGCCCGACACCAGCCAGCCGTGCGCCAGGTAGCGTTTAACGGAGACCTGCATTGCTTCGAACTCGCTGTTGCCGTCCTTAGCGCGCAGCTCGATCTGGCCGTACTGCGGATAAGGGCGGAGGCCGGTCAACGGATCGATAACGTTTGTGTACGACCGGTTCATGATGTTCGTACCCTTGTTGCCGATGTACGAGACCGTTCCGATGAGTTTCAAAGGAAGCGTCTGTTGGATCGACGCAATCCATTGCTGGGCGTAGGTGTCCTTGCGCTTGCGCATCTGGTCCTTCGGCGAAAACACGCCCGTCGCGGTCGCGAGTAGCGAGTCGAACGGATAGCTCAGATCCGGAAACTGCTTCCCCCGCGCGAGCGAATACCGCGGTTCATCGTTGGCCGTGGGGAAGTTCTGGTCGTCGAGTTGCGCGTCTTCATGATAGATGCCATAGCCGATGCGGAACACCGTGTTGCCGTGCAGCCTGTCAGGAGCCCATGTGATGCCGGTTCGCGGATCGATATTGTCCTTCGCCGGGAATAGAAACGCGGCATTCGGCGGGCAAAAGCCGCCGCAGGTCTGGAAATCGAAAGGAATCGCCCGGCCGGTGGTCTCGTGGAAGTCGTTGTAAAACTCGTAGCGAAGACCCGCATTGATTGTCAGGTTCGGGCGCAGTTTGAATTCGTCCTGGACGTAGCCGAAGTAGAGCGTCTTGCGCATGCGCTTGAGCGGCAGAAGCGCGGTATAGGTGGCCGAATCGAGATTGTCGGCTTCGAAGGCGGCAAGCGAGTTGTAAGTCAGCGTGCCGAAGAACGAATTGCCTTCGTTGATACCGGCGCGGCGTATTTCAACGCCTGCTTTCAGCACGTTTCTTGCCCGCACCAGGCTGATGTTGTCGAGCCACCCAAAGGTACGGCCATCCTGGTTTGTCGATTCGCTGGTATTGAGCGGCGAGAAGCCGGAGACGTTCACAGTGTAAGGAACCTGCGTCAGGTTATAAGTGTGCGAAACCATCTGGTTGGTTCCGAACTTGAACTCATTCACCAGCGTGGGAGAAAACACGTGCAGCAGTTCGAACAGTCCGTTGAGCGGCTTCTCACTGCTCAACTGGCGGTCCGTCAGCACGCCCAGTGCCGCTATCGTCTGTGCGTCGTCGTAGCTGAACCGTGCATAGGCAGTAGTCGAGTCGCTGAAGCGGTGGTCCAGCCGGATCGTTTCCGAGTATTCGGTGTCTCTCAGCCGTCCCGCGCCTGTCCGCTGCTCGACGCCGGTCGAGCTGATCGGTCCGTTCCCCAACGGATATGCGTTGACGATTGGCTCTAGCGCCGGCGATTGGCTCAGTACCAGCGAGCGCACCTGCGCGCTCGGCACAAAGCCGATCAGCGTCTGGTCCTGCACCTGCTGAATCTCTTCGTAGTCCACGAAGAAGAATGTCTTGTTCTTCTGGATGGGTCCGCCGAAAGTGCCGCCAAACTGGTTGAGGTGGAAAGGCAGCGGGCCGTGCGTCTTGTCGAAAGGAGAGCGGGCGTCGAAATCGCTGTTGCGGAAGTACTCGAACAAGGATCCGTCGAACTGGTTTCCTCCCGATGCAGAAACTACGCTGATCTGCGCGCCACTGGCGTCGCCATACTCAGCCGTCGGCAGGACAGTATCCACCTTGAACTCCGCGATCGAACTCACCGGAATCGCCAACCGGACATAGGCCTTCTGCGCCTGATTCACGATACCCGTGGCGTCTACGCCATCGAAGGTTATGTTCATTTCATCGCGGCCGCGGCCTGTAAAACGAATCGACCGCTGCGTGCTGCCGCCCTGATCGATCGCCCCCGGAACCAGTTCGGTCAGACTAGTCCAGTTCCGGCCGTTCAGCGGAAGATCGTCAACGGCGCGCTGTTCAACGGCGTCGCCCAATGTCGCCGACGACTGATCGAGCAGCGCCAGCGGCTCGGTAACCGTAATCTGTTCGCCGCTCGTCGCCACTTTCAGCACAGGATTTAGAGTGCGGGTCCGTCCAGCCACCAAATCAACGGCTTCGTAGCGGGCGCTGCGGAAACCAGGCGCCGAAAACACCGCTGTACACGTTCCGATGGGCAGATCCGGCAGTTCATAAACACCCTTTGCCGTGGACCGTGTCTGGCGCTGCTCGCCCGAGGCGTTCGTCCACTCGACCAGCGCCCCTGGAATAACCTTCCGGCTGGGATCCAGAACCGTTCCAGTCAGCGAGCCACGATCGACCTGTGAAAAACAGGTTCCTCCGAAAATGAAAGCCAGCAGTAATGCCCGGCAGGCGGTCCCTTCGAGCTTCCTCCGTACTTCCGCCGACATTTCACACCTTTCTCGTCTGACTCGCGCCACAAGCGGCCAGTTCATTACACTACTTTACGCGGCTTTGCGTCTCCACTCCAGCCTAGTAGTAAGATGAGCGTACCGGTACTCGATTGGTAGTTCTAGTACTGCTTGTGGCACGTTTTATGGTGTTCGGCAGCTTATACTTCAACGAAGAGAAGTTACGAACATTCGGAGAGGAATAATGCTTCGGGCTGTCTTCGCAATCACATTTGTAAGTCTCAGCCTGCTGGCGCAGGTCAACACTGGATCGGTCTCCGGATACGTTCTCGATCCGTCGCAGAAAGCCATCCCCAATGCGGCCGTAACTCTTGAAGATACAGCCCGTTCGCGGACCCGCTCCGTTCAATCCAACGCGGCTGGGTACTACGAATTCGACGGGATTCCACCTGGCGAATACCGGCTTTCGGTGAACGCCCCGTCGTTTGCCCAGATGACCACGGAACCAGTTCGGATCGAGGTGGACCAGCGCGCGCGGCTCGACCTGCATACGACTCTCGCCGCACGCGGCGAGCGCATCGTCGTCGGCGCGCGGACGCCCGCGACCAATAACGATTCCAGCGAGCTCGGCGCCGTGCTCGACCAGACTCTGGTGGACGGTCTTCCACTCAACGAACGGGATTTTCTCCAGCTCGCGCTGCTGCTTCCCGGCACCACAACGCCGGTCCAGGATTCGCAGCTCTCGACGCGCGGCACCTTCGCCATGCATGCCAACGGCGGCCGGGAGGAAAACAACAACTTCCTGCTCGACGGCGTGGACAACAACGATTCCGATACGCGCGGCTATGTGCTCGAGCCCTCGGTCGATGCCATTCAGGAGTTCAAGATCGCGACCAACTCCTACAGCGCCGAATACGGCGCGGCGGGAGCAGGACAGGTGAACATCGTCACACGAAGCGGTGGGAATGAGTTACACGGCACCGCCTACGACTATCTGCGGAACCGCGATCTGGATGCCCGCAACTTTTTCGACGGCTCCAACAAGCCGCAATTCATCCGGAACCAGTTCGGAGCCGCAGTTGGCGGCCCCATCGTGAAAAACTCGACGTTCTTCTTCGCCAGTTACGAAGGCCTGCAGGAGGATCAGGGCCAAACGCAGCTTGGAACCGTTCCGACGCCGGCCGTGCGCACAGGAAATCTTTCGAGTCTCGGAACAACCGTGATCAATCCGTTTTCCGGCAAACCGTTCCCCAATAACGTGATTCCGGCGTCGCTCATTTCGCCGTACGCGGCGGACGTTCTGGCGCTATTTCCGCAGCCAAACCTGCCGGGGGCTTCGGGCAACTATCTGGGAAATCCGATCGGTACCACCGGTCAGAACGAATCCAGCGCCCGGGTTGACCGGCGCCTGACCGCAAACTCCCAACTGACCCTGCGCTACAGCTACGGACGCCAGAATCTTTTCGAACCCTACGCCGAGACCAATACCGAGCTGCCTGGTTTTGGCGATTACGTATTCAACCGCAGTCATAACGCACTCATTCAGTATCAGCAGACGCTCAGTCCCCGGACGATCAATTCGGTCCTCGCGGGCTTCAATCGGGCAGTGCGGCAGATATTCGCGCAGAACTACAAGACCAATGTAAATACGTTGTGGGGCGTGAATTACCTGCCCACCGTGCCGCGCGACTTCGGTTATCCCGGTATCTCCGTCACCGGGTACTCAAACGTGGGAGACGCGATATCGCTGCCAATTGACCGCGCCGACAATACGTTCCAGTTGGGCGACAATCTCACGCTGATCCGCGGCGCGCACAGCATCAAGATCGGCGGCGAACTCCGCGATCTTCAGCTCAACGGCTACATCGAGGAATACGCCCGCGGCCAGATCGATTTCAGCGGCGCGCTGACCACAACGGGTATCGGCGACTTGCTGCTGGGACTGCCCACTTTGGGCATCCACTCACAATACACAGGGCCGCAAACACTGCGCACCAAATCCTGGAGCGGTTACTTTCAGGACGACTGGAAAGTGACCCGCAACCTGACATTGAACCTTGGGGTTCGCTACGAGTACGATTCGCCCGCCACCGATCCCACCAACCGCATGGCGACGTTCGATTTCCAGACGGGCCAGACCGTGCAGGTGGGAACCGGTGGATTCTCGCGTTCGGGTACGCGGCCAAAGGAAGACGATTTCGCTCCGCGCGTGGGCTTTGCGTGGTCTCCCATGAGCCACACCGTCATTCGCGGCGGCTATGGCGTCTATTATGACTCCGGGATGTTTGTGGTCAACTCGTCGCTCTACTTCAACCCGCCGTTCTTCACGACGTCCGTTTACTTTCCAAGCGCCACGTCGCTGATCACGCTGGCGAATCCATTTGCCACGTCGAACGGCTTCGTGCCGCCCGCCGCGCTGAGCATCATCAGCCCGGATTTCGTGCCGGCCTACGTGCAGCAATGGAACTTCAACATCCAGCACGAAGTGGAGCGTGTGGGCACGTTCACGATCGCTTTCGCGGGGTCGAAGGGGACGGATCTGCCGCGCTCGCTTGATATCAATCAGCCGGTACCGGGTCCAGGCGATGTCGTATCCGCCGCGCCGTATCCGGCATACAGCAACATCCGCATGACCGAAAGCGGCGCCAATTCCGAATACCAATCGCTGCAGATCAGCTTCAACCGGCAGCTTGCCAGCCGGCTCCGGGTGCTGGCCGCGTATACGTTCTCGAAATCGATTGACGATACCTCGGCGTTCCTGCCGACCATCGCCGATGTTAACTTCCCGCAGAATAGCCACAACTACGGGCTTGAAAGGGCGCTGTCAAGTTTCGACACGCCCAACCGGGCTACGGTCGCGCTGCTATACCGCATTCCTGGTGCATCGCGCTGGACGCGCGGATTCGAGGCCAGCAGCATTATCACGGCGCAGTCAGGCCAACCGTTTACGCCGACGCTTTCACCCGACGACGACCCGAGCCACACGGGCGACACTGGAAACAGCGTGGGCGGGGTCGTGCGTCCGAATGTTCTGTTCAACCCGGCGCTTTCCAATCCGACGCCGCAGGAGTGGTTCAACACGGCAGCGTTCGCGATCCCTGCGCAATATACATTTGGCGATGCGGGACGCAATATTTTGCGCGGACCCGGCCTGGCTACTGTCGACTTTTCGCTGCGGCGCTCGTTCACGCTGCGCGAAGGGATGAGCCTGACCGCGGAAGCGCAATCATTCAACATGCTCAATCGCGCGAATTTCAACCTGCCCGATGCGTTCGCGGACCAGCCCCTGACGTTTGGGAAGATCTTTTCGGCGAAAGATCCGCGGCAGATTCAGTTCGCGCTTCGGCTTGCGTTTTAGAGAAGTTTCTCGGGGAAAAGGGGGCTCCAGCGAACAAAATAACGTACATGCTGAGGGCGTATGATTAAGGACTGTCATGATGCGCCGATGGAGGCGAGCAGGAGGCCTGCTCTTCGAGCTTATTTATTGCTCGGGTACACCTGTGCCGGACGGGCCGTATTGCCGGACTTCTATTTCCAGATCTTCGAAAAGGCCATCGGTAAAGAAGAGGTGGTAGAGTTCCTGATGCCCCGCTTTGCAGGCCATCAAATGGTACCTGCCTCTCAACTGCGTTGGTTGGATGAATCGGGTGCGGCTGAGAAGTAGCAAGCTGCTCTGAAGCGCTCCCAAGATCCCAAAATCGTCGAGATCCCGCTGCACGGAAGAAAATCGCCAGCTCCCGTGGCGTGGCAGCAAATGGCAGCACGGACGGTGATGAGCGGCCAGAAAAAGTCACCGAAAAGAAAGTTTGGTGAGCCGGGCGGGACTCGAACCCGCGACCCTTTGCTTAAAAGTCGAGTCAAGCGTCTGTGATGTTCTGCGACCAAATGAGACAAGCTGCGTCGATACTGTGGGTTAGGGCATATTGACTAGCGACCGAAAATTACCGCGTAAGACGATTTTCGACATGAGGTCCCCACAAAAGTCCCCACAAATTCCTCGCTTGCATCGGAGCTGCCCAAAGCAAATTACCCTTGGGCTCATCGTCGCTGTCACCCAATTTCAGCATTGGCGAGTTGGCAACCAAAAGATACCCTAGTACCAGGAGTGAACCATGTGTCGAGTGCTGCGGCATTTTGCCGCTGACGAGCAGGGCCAAGACTTGATGGACTGCGTGTTGTTGCTGGCCTTCGTGTTCCTGGCTTCAGCCGCACTGATCGTCAGTTCCAGCTAAAAAGTAACTGGGCATCACCGGACGCAAGGCTAGTTGTTGGCCAATGCCTCGGCGAGCTGATCACGCTTCCTTTATCTGCTCCACCCTTTCGCATGCAATCCGGTACTCGGGCTGCTCGATCCCGTCATGGGAGAGGACGTGATGTTGGAGTGGTTCGAGCTTTTGCGGCAAGGCGATGCACCGTGGGCACCGCTCATTACGATTCCAGCGGTGATCGCCGGAGGCGTGGCCTCGCTCTGGCTGATAGTCTCCGGCATCAAAGGCATCATTACCGGGCGGTCCCAGCCGAAAAGCAGGGTTGTCCGCGCTGCGAGTCCAGGGCGCGTCATCCAGTGGATTGGCAACCGACCACCACTGCGGAACGTCGGGCAACACTGACGCACGAAGCGCTACATCAAAGCGGTGTCCTTCCGGGATCTATCGCCCTACCCCCGCTGCTTCCCTGTGGCACAATCCCCGTGCCCGCAATTGCACGCGATGGACGGGCGGTTAGCGGACCCCTCGCAATACGATCCACAATATCTGCTGCCCGGTGCCGCTGGGCAGTTGCAACCAGGATGTGCGCATTTCTCGACCTTCTTTTCGGCCATGACAGCCTCCTTGCCCCTGTTCAGTACCACAGCGGCGTGCCCGAGCGCAATGGCGGGTGGTGAGTTGTGATTTCGTTTTAAGGACCAAGACCACCACACGGGGTTGAATGGAGAATAGGGGTATCTCACACTGGCGGATTGTTTTCAAGGTGGAACCATCCACGCACAAATTCGCCAGGCTGTCGAAGCGTCGCACAGTTGCGAAACCACCTCACAAAAATCCAGCACGTCTGTCCACCACGGGGCTATTGAGAGCATCTCGTACTTGAATCAACTGGGATTTCAGCCGCTCACGATTGCCAGGGGCATGATTGACGAACAACGGGCTGGGATGGTGGAGCGCGAAAATTCGCAGCGCGGGATATCGTTGCTGAATTAGGTCACTCATCGACTGTGCCTTGCGACCCACGAGAGCAACAATCCGTAGTCTTGGCAGCAACGCGATTAAGCAATCTAGATACGACAACCCATCCCAAATGTCCTTGTTGCTGGCTGGACGAATCTTTACGCTGCTCCCTATGTACCAGGGCACGATATTCCACGAGATAGTCCTTTCACGCGGTATTGTCGCTTCACGATTCAGCTCGAACCAGTTCTTCGCAGTCTCGTCGGGATTGTTTCGTGAAATGAACCCGCTCTTTATGGCTCGCCGTCCTGGGGCTTCCAATAGGAATAGACACTCTGCTTCGATACCACCATCCAAAGGATCGAAGTAAGGCACTTCTTTTGTCTGCCCCATTTTTGATCGAAGCTCTTCGACGAAGGTAGTCAGCCGTAAAATGCGCGGTTGGTGAAGCAGGGCCGTCCTGGCATCGACTTCTGCCGGATTGCCCAAGGACTTCGGGCAGTCGTTCCCTTGCACGGTGGCTCAATGGTATCAAAATTGACTTATCCCGCTTTCCAAAACCTGGAGATTTTGGAAAGGCCAGAACTGACGATTCCGGCCCAATCGCTTCACGCACTTGGAATGGTCGGTTCAGGAGGGATTTTGGAAAGCCTCTGGCCGTCGAGTGCTCGCACGACGGTACCAACCAAGGCCGATACCTAGCTCTTGTGCGATCTGAGGAAGGCTGCGCCCCTGCTGGCGCAATTCTACAGTCCGCTCCCGATCAAAGACCCGCTTCGGCCTTCCCAGCCGTTTCCCTTTGTGACGGGCATTCCTCACGCCAGCGCAAACCCGTTCCCGGATCATCTCGCGTTCAAATTCCGCAACGGCTGCCAGGATGTGGAGCATTAGCCGGGAGGTAGGGTTGCTCTCATCCGTGTCGATGTTGTTCGCTAACGACGGACACGACTTGGCCGCCCACAAGACGTACTTGTGGACCATCCGTTCCATGGCATCACGGCTG
>Ga0326728_10010560_pt1 | contig 21554 bp, 12 predicted proteins | sample MB3enrmetagenome_FD_207602 | JGI IMG/M metagenome (GOLD analysis project Ga0326728, IMG submission 207602) | Lab enriched peat soil microbial communities from McLean, Ithaca, NY, United States - MB31MN | ecosystem: Environmental > Terrestrial > Soil > Wetlands > Peat | place: USA: New York... | reverse complement strand
AAGAGGTGAGGTAGTCTCTCAATGAGGGCCTCGTTGGGAGCCTTTTCCTTTTGCCCTGATTCTAGCTCCGAACTCATACTGCTCCTTCCCATTGATCACCTTTCTCCCAACCTTCCATCCTCACGCGTTTAGAGGCCAATCCGGCCCTCGGAGAGTCTAATTCCGAGGATGGGAGTTCAATCACTGGTTGGCCTATCATCATTCCTTCGATGATTCAGTCGAAGCGGGGGCGGGGCTTGGATGGTCCTTCTCGACGTGTTCCCCACCGGAGTTGGTTTTGTCAATTCGATCCTCAATGTAACGCATGCAGTCACGTATTTTGGCCTTCAGGAATAGAATGTAGATCCACGAAACAGCCAGACACGCGATTGCGCCTACCAGATATATGTGTTCCATTTCCCTCCTCTTTCTTAATGTGTCTGAGGAGCGCCCCGCTCCGTTCCGTTGGAGGCTTCCTCGGTTGATCCCGAGGTTCGGTGAACCAGCCCCTTCAGCGCTTCACCAACCTTCGCGAATTCGGCGGACTTGTCGAAAAAGAAGCGCGCGCCCAGTTGCAGGCATTTCTTGCGGTACTGGGGAAAGGCGAAGTTAGTCAGAACGATTGTGATCGTCGCCATTTTTTCTCTCTTCAGGCTCTCCAACACATCAATGCCGCTTCCCTCCGGCATTCTGATGTCCAGGATCACGACTTCGGGGTGCAGGTTGCGGATGGCTTCCAGGGCTTCTGCGCCGGTGCGAGCTTGCGCAACAATTTCGACACCACCGATTTCACCTAACGCTCGAAGCAGGCGTTGGACGAAAACCTCCGAGTCATCAGCGATCAGTACTCTCATCTGTCGCCCCGTACTCATCCTGCCACTTTCAGAGTATCGGCGCTGTCGGCGGAAGTTGGAAATTTGCGTAGCACCATTTTGACGTAGCTTGTCGTAATTTCTATGACAAGATGGATGAACATGCTGCGCGGCGTGTGAAAGTGGCAATGCTGCGGTGGCGTGGGAAGGCGGGACACTCGAGAAATCATGAGGCGCTTATCTGAGGATACAACGAAGATTCCGCGTGGTTCACTCGACCAGGTGATTCTGGAACGCGTAGCGCATCAGTTCCGCGGTGGTGGTCATATTCATCTTCTCCAGAATCCGGGCTCGATAGGTGCTGATAGTGGCCACGCTCAGGTGAAGTCCTTCAGCGATCTGGGTGACAGTCTTCCCCGAAGCGATCAGGCGTAGGACCTCGAACTCACGGTCGGAGAGAGCCTCATGCCGGGGCCGCACATGGTCCTCATTTAGGTCCAGCGCCAGCTTTTCTGCCAGCGCCGGGCTCACATAGCGGCCACCCGCAAGCACCTTGCGAATAGCTTTAATCAATTCTTCCGGGGCGGTGTTCTTGTTCATGTAACCGGACGCTCCTGCCTTGAGCACTCGCTTGCCGTATTGGTCTTCGGGGTGCATGCTCAAGACAAGGACGGGCAACTTCGGCCGCACCAGCTTCAAGTCAGTGAGTACGTCGATACCGCTTCGCCCCGGCATGCTGACGTCCAAAATCACCAGATCCCAGTCGTGACTCCGGACCTGGGCAAGAACCTGCTGGGCGTCCTCCGCTTCTCCCCACACGGGGTCCTTAAGTTCGCGCACCAGGATCTCGATCAAGCCACGGCGCAAGATGGCGTGATCGTCGGCGATCAGAACCCTGATCATGGCATTCCCTCACTATGCGCGGTGGGCTTGGGGAATTCGAATCCTCACAGTCGTGCCTTTTCCCGGGCTGCCCGTGATGGTCAGAGTCCCTCCCAGCAGCAGGGTCCGCTCGCGCATTCCCAGAATTCCCAGAGAATCGGCGCTGGCCAGTTCATCCTCCTTGATCCCCCTGCCGTTGTCGCGGACTTCCAGGATCAGTCCGCCGTCTTCCTCGGCGAGCCGCACCTTGACTTCATTGGCGTTCGCGTGCCGTGCCACGTTGGTGAGCGTCTCCTGGAAGATGCGGAATAACGCCGTGGCCGTTTCCGAATCGATGGCGATTTGGTCAGGGAGCAGATCGATGAGGCATTTCGTACCCGTGCGGGCCGCAAACTCCTCCGCCGCCCATTCCACCGTCGCCGCCAACCCCAGGTCATCCAGCATACCGGGCCGCAATTCCGTGGAGATTCGGCGAACGCTCTCAATCGTCTCATCGACGAGTTGCAAGAGGGGTGAACCCTTGTTTGACAGAGTGGATTCCGCAGCCGGCAACTCACGAACCAGAGAGCTCAAGTCCAGCTTGATGGCGGTTAAGGCCTGGCCCAGTTGATCGTGGATGTCGCGCGCCAGCCTCTTTCTTTCCTCTTCGCGGACACTCTGGAGGCGCGCGGCGAGCGCCCGCAACTGGTCAAAGGAGCGCTGGCGCTCTTCTTGGGCCTGCTTGAGCTGGGTGATGTCACGGCAAGAAACAATTGTCGCGTCATGGCCAAGATATTTCACAGGTCTGGAATCGGTTTCGCCTAAGAACGTTGTGCCGTCCTTTCGGACGCACGTCACCTCGATCGGTCCCGTTTCCTGCCGTCGTATCCGCTGTCGAACTCTCTCTCGCGATTCTGGATCCAGCAAGATCTCCAAGCCACTTCGACCGAAAAGCTCCTCTGGCTGCTCATACCCGAAAAGGCGGGCGAACGCCAAGTTGAGGTCCAGGATCAGTCCTTGTTCATGGATCATGGTGCCTTCGAGCGACGCATTGGACAGACCGCGGAAACGTTCCTCACTTTCGCGCAGGGCGCGCTCCGAGCGCTGCCGAGACAGCGCGTTGCTGAACATCTGCGCCACGAGTTGCAGGCGCTTCACGATTTCCTCCGGCCAGGCGTGCTCTGTCCGGATCGAACTGAAAGCCAATGCCCCGACGGGCGGCTGCCCCCCCGCTGCCAGCCCGATGGTCAAGACGGACTTGACGCCGAACTGGCGGTAGGTCTCCAAATCCCGGGCCGCTTCCTTCGGCAATTCCCCCAAGGATGACAGAGCAATTACATTCCTTTCCCCAGACACGATTTGTTGGTAGCTCCACGGAAAATACTCCTGGGCGTCCATCTGGATGGTGATGGGTGGTCCCCCCAAGGGTCGAAGGGTGTAGGTTAGCTTGAAGGAATTTGATGGCTCCTCCGGCGCCTGCCAAAGTGAGCACCCGTCCAGTCCCAGGCATTCGCAGACGCGGCGCTGGGCGCCTTCGATCTCGCCGCCCAACTGGTCAGCCGCCACATTAACAAATCGCGCCGACAGATCGGCCATGAGAGTTTCAAAATGCAACCGGTCCACCAATTCAGTCTCGGCGCGTTTGCGCTCCGTGATATCCGTCAAGAAGCCCACGCTGGCCTCGCCATCGGAAAGGTCCACCTTGGCTATGGCGACCTCCACGGGAAACACGGAGCCATCCCTGCGCTGCCCCATCGCCTCATATCGAGCGGGAACGATGAGACCGCCCGAACGCTTCCGGGCGCGTTCCTCGACCATCGCCCGGCACTCCGGCGACCACTGTTCGCCAATGGAATGCCCGACAACCTCATCGACGCCTTGCAAGCCATACATTTCCAGGTACTTTTGGTTGACGTACAAGGTCACTCCGCGCCGGCTGATGCTGATGGCGACCGGCGCCCTTTCCATCAGGGTACGGAAGCGCGCTTCGCTGGCTTGCAGCGCCTCGGCCGCCCGTTTGCGGTCCGTGATGTCTTCCACCATGCCCACACCATACACAGGGCGGCCATCCGCGCCCTTCACCAGGGAAGCGGTCAACTGTCCCCAGACGACCTGCCCATCTTTCCTAATGTAGCGTTTCTCGATCTCGTATTTTTCGCGTTTTCCGGCCGCAAGCTCTTGGAACAGTCCCCAATCATGCTCCCTGTCGTCAGGATGGGTGAACTCAGTGAAGGGCATGCTGCGCAGTTCATCTTCGCTATAGCCGAGAATCCTCTGCAGCGCAGGGTTTGCATTCATGGGGTGCCCCTGCATGTCCACCAGAGTCATGCCGACCCCGGCCGTCTCGAAAGTGGTGCGAAAAAGCTCCTCGCTCTCACGCAGCGACTCTTCCGCCTGTTTGCGGTCGGTGACGTCCCGCACCAGCGCGAGCAGCAGAACGTCCCCTTCAATTCCCAAGCGGCTTAGAGTTATTTCCGCATCAAATGTAGTGCCATCCAGGCGGTGAGCTCGCCACTCAAAATGAAGCGTCTGTCCATCACGTGCCTGGCGCAGCTTCTCGAGCGCTGCCTGGCGGGGATGTGGACCATCGAGTTCGCTTTGTGGATAGCGCGCGGTGAGGGCCTGCCCGATGATTTCGTCGCGGGTGCAACGGTACATCTCTAGGGCTCTTTGATTGCAGTCGATGAAGGTTTCACCACGGATCAGGAATATGGCATCGCCGGCGGATTCGAAGAGAATCCGATAACGGCGCTCGCTCTCACTCAGGGCTTGTTGTTGCCTGAGCTTCTCCTGAAGGTCTCGCAGCGCCAGATGGCGGTGCTGGGCCACCATCACGGAGCCGAAAAGCAGAAGAGACAGGGAACCCGCCAGCCACTCCAGCAAAACTCGTCTATGGAATTCAGACAGTGCCTTGTCCCGGTCAACTTTGCGTGCCAGGCTGGCGCCCGCCGGGACGATGGGCCGGGCGACACCGAAGACACGAACCCCCCGGTAATCGATGAACTCGCCAAATTCCAAATTGCTTTTGCGGGCCGCCTGTGACTCGAAGTTGTTCCCGCCCAGTGGCTGCCTAAACACTGATTCCATTCCCATTGTATTCAGGCGGGGCGAAAAGCTTACCGCTTCTCCCTCGTCTTGCCACATGATCTCGGTTTCGGCGAACTGGTCGGGCCTGCTCCTTTCCGCAAAGAATCGGAAAACTGTTTTCCTGGGCTCTGTGATCATGACCACGGTTCCGGACACATGGGGGGAAGGTTGAGCGGCAGGCAAGGCTCCCTGGGCGGCAGACACCGGGAAAGCCAGGTTGAGCAAGACGTGCGCAGGTCGCGTATAACCCGCAACTATGCTGGAGTGTCCCACGGCTTGGGCCTCACGGCAGGCCTTCTGGATGCCCTCCCTGGCCTCCGCCGGGACGCCGGTTTGCGCCATGATTCGGCACTCCGTGTCCGCGGCCGCCCCTCCCATGAACCCGTTAATGCGAGCCATTTTATCAATTTCAAGCTCGACCTCTTGCCGGGTCTGTCCCAGGTTGCCGCTGCTGACTTTCCCGCCGAGTAAGCGAATCGTAGCGGGATTGTTGGCAATGGCCTCTGTGTCGGTCCGCCGCTCGAGGAGCCAAAGGGTCTCCACATTTGCTTGTTCGTCGGCGGCATTGGACAAACTCGAATCCCAATAGGTCAGGGTGTCGTGGTAGGCGGCCCGCAAGTCGTACCAGAGGAAGCCCACAACGACTGCAACGACGAGGAGAAATATCAGGACGTACACTGGTAGGCGGCTCCGGCGAGCACCCGGCGCAGGACGACCGTTTTCGCGAGGACTGGACGCTAGGGTTGATTGAGGCGGTTCGTGAACTTGCCCCATGGGCACCCCCGGCAAATCACCGAGCATTCAGGGCGATCTTCTGCCTTGGCCCAAAGTCGCCCTTTCCGACCTTGGTTTACAAATTCTACACGTCACAGACTGGTTTTCAAGCTTTCTTTCGCAGAACCCCCCATGCCCAGCGGGTAGGACCCACTCCAAGCAATCAAGCCCATTGATCCCGTGCCACAAGAGGTATACCCTTGGCACGCTAGACTCTGTTGATGGATGAGTGTGTCCTGGGGTGGTAGGGCGGCGAAAGTGGCCACCCCGCGGGAAATCACGAGGGTTGCCCCTACAGCATGCCCCAAGCGAGACGGGAAGAATCGGGAGGATGGATGAGCGGAGTAAATCGTAGGGAATGGTTGAGGCGGATAGGAGTTGCGGGGGCGGCGAGCGTGGGTGTCACAGGTGGCTCGGCAGAGGGCCAGGAAGCCGGGAAGCTGGGGTCGGTTGCCAAGCGGGAGCGTCTTGCTCTGGAGGATTTCCAACCCAAGAGCATGCTTCACTTGCCGGAAACGAATGTGACGCGTTCGCGCTTTCCCGTCATTGATGTCCACACTCATCTCACCATGGGGGCAGGGCACAAGAATGGCGTAACCATCGGAGAGGAGATCAGGTTCCTGGCCTCTCCTGACGAGGTTCTGCCGGTGATGGATCAGAAAAACATCCGGATGATGGTGGACCTAACCGGAAACTATGGAAAGGGCCTTGAGCAAGCCATTCAGCGCTTTCAGCGGGCTCATCCTGACAGGTTCCTGGTCTTCACGGAACCCGGATGGGACCACTTTAACCGGCCGGACTACTCGCGCTGGCAGGCGGACGAGATCGCGCGCGCGCATCAGGCAGGCGCCAAAGGATTGAAAGTGGTGAAGACTCTGGGTCTCTACCTCCGGCAAGACGTTACCTCGGGCCCGCTGGTGAAAATTGACGATCCTCGTTTCGACCTGATGTGGGAAGCGTGCGCAGCCTTCAAAATGCCGGTGGCGATTCACATCTCCGATCCCGAAGCTTTCTTCCTGCCCATTGATAGATTCAACGAGCGCTTCGAGGAACTGAACAATCACCCCGACTGGTCGTTTTATGACCACGACTTTCCCAGCTTCCAAGAGCTGATCGAGGCGCGAAATCGCATGTTTGCGCGCCATCCCAAAACCACTTTTATTGCTCTACATGTGGGACACAACGCGGAGAACCTGGCTTCGGTCTCCGAATGCCTGGACCGCCTTCCGAACATGTATGTCGAACTTGCGGCGCGCATCGGGGAACTCGGCCGCCAGCCGCGCGCCGCGCGGAAGTTCTTCGAGAAATACCAGGACCGCATCATGTTTGGGACTGACGCGGTGCCCAACGGCACGATGACCCCTCAGCAGATTTTTTCCGCCAAACTCTATGAGATTTACTACCGTTTCCTGGAAACGGAAGACGAGTATTTCGACTATGCGCCGGCGCCCAAACCGCCCCAGGGGAGATGGCAGATTTATGGAGTCGGCTTGCCTGAAAGTATCCTGCGCAAGGTATATTACGAGAATGCGGCACGGGCGCTGGGAGTGCGCTGAGCTTTCAGCTTTCAGCTCTCAGCTATCAGCCTTCAGCAAACAACACGCCTGTCATTCTGAGCGCAGCGAAGAATCCCGGCAGTTCCGGATTCACCACAGAGCGCACAGAGAGCGCAGGGAAGAGCAACTGCAGAGATCCTTCGCTGCGCTCAGGATGACAGCATGAGGAAGAGGGTTGCTGAGAGCTGAAGGCTGAGAGCTGACCGCTTGGTTATCTTGCCTTAATTTCTGTCCAATACTGATCGTAAAGCTGCGCCGCGGGGCCGACGTCGCGCATGAACTCGCAATGGACCAGGGAGGCGGGGTTGGGAAAGACCGCGGAGTTGCGGAGGAGCCAGGGTTCGATATCTTTTTGATCGTAACGATTGGGCGTGTTAAAACCCGAGTCGTTCACAAAAAGCGCGGCCACGTCGGGCCGGTGAAAATAGTTGATGAAGGCCTCCGCCAATTCCTTATGGGGAGCGGCGCGCGGGATGCACGCGCAATCAACGGAAATCGTGCAGCCCTCCTTGGGAATGACGTACCGGAGATTCGGCTCATCGCGCATTACGAAGGTCATGTTGCCGTTGTAAGCCTGCGCGATCCAGGCATCGCCGGCGGCGAGGTCCTCCTGGAAATTGGAGCTGTTATACCCCTTCACGAAAGGTTTCTCCCTGAGCAGCAGATCGCGCGCCTGCCGGATCTCATCCGTATTAGTGGAATTGAGCGAATAGCCGAGTTTCTTGAGAGCCATGCCGAAGACTTCGCGCGTATCGTCGAGCAACAGGATGTGGCCGGCGTAACGCGAATCGAACAAAGCCGACCAACTCTCCAGGTTTTCCTTGACCAGGTCGGCGCGGTAGGCCAGGCCCGTCGTCCCCCAAGCGTAGGGCACCGCATAGTCGTTGTGCGTGTCGAAGGGAAGGCCGAGGAACCGCCGATCGATGTTGGCCCAGGCGTTGGGGAGCTGGGATTTGTCGAGAGGCGCCAGCAAGCCCTGGCGGATGAGAATCTCCACCATGTAATCGCTGGGAACCACCAGGTCGTAGCTGACGTTGCCCCCCTGGAGCTTGGCCAGCAAGGCCTCATTCGAGTCGTAGAGGTCGTAGTTGACTTTGCAGTGATACTGTCGCTCAAAGCCTTGCATCAGCCGCGGGGAGACGTACGAGGACCAGATGTAGATGTTCAGTTGGCTGAGGTTCTCGCCGCCCGTCCAGGTGCGGGCGACGACGGGCGCCAGCATGAGCAGGAAAACTGCTGTGGCGCTGAGGACCGCCGCCCGGACTTTCATGGCGCCGCGCTCGAGCCGCTGCGCGATGTAGACCAGGGGGATGGTAGCCGCCAGGATGACGGTGGAAATGGCGTTGATCTCCGGCGTGACCCCGCGCTTCAGCCGGGAATAGATTTCCAGCGGCAAGGTGGTGGAGCGAACCCCTGCCACAAAGGAAGTGATCAGGTAGTCGTCAAACGAGGTGGTGAAGACCAGCAGGGCCGCGGAGAGGATAGCGGGCGCGGCAATCGGCAGTGTGATGCGGAAGAACGCCGTCCATTCGTTCGCTCCCAGATCGAGCGCGGCCTCTTCAATCGAGCGGTCCATCCCCGCCAGACGCGCCCCCACCACAATGATCACGTAAGAAATGCAAAAGGTGATGTGTGCAATGATGACGGTGGAGAGGCTCAACTGCATGCGCAGCAGGCTGAGGAAGATGACGATCGCCACCGCCATGACGATTTCGGGGATGACCAGGGGAAGATAGACGATTCCATCCAGGATAGTCTTGGCGCGCCGGCGGAGTTTCGGGAAGACCAGCGCCGCCATGGTCCCGAAGACCACACACGCCAAGGTGGCCGCAGCGGCAACCAGGAGGCTGTTGAGCAGCGATTGGATGATTTGTTCGTCGCGCCAGAGCAGCGCGTACCACTCACCGGTGAAACCCACCCAGTGGGCGGACAGGCGCGAGCGGTTGAATGAAAAGAATATCAGGACGATGACCGGAGCATAGAGAAAGAGGTAAACCAGAGTGGTTGCCGAGGCCAGCCCCCAACCCCGGCGCCGTGGGCGAGGCATTAGAGTATCTCCCGCGTGACGCGCTCCGCGCGGCGCGCGCCTATCCAGAGCAGCACCAGAACCACGAAGGTCAACAGAAAGGCCACGGCCGAACCAAAAGGCTGATCGCGCACGGAGGCGAACTGGTTCTGAATGAGGTTGCCCACCATGATGGTGCGCGCGCCGCCCAGGAGGTCTGGAGTGATGAAAGCTCCAATTGATGCGATGAAGACCAATACTCCTCCCGCACTGAGCCCCGGCAGGGAGATGGGCAGAGTGATCCTGAGGAAAGTGTGCCATCGGTCAGCGCCCAAATCCTGAGCGGCTTCAAGGAGGATGGGGTCGAGCTTTTGAAGCACCGCGTACAGCGGCAGGATCATGAAAGGGAGCTCGCCGTAAACTAAACCAATAAAAACTGCCAGCGGGGTGTAGAGCAGGCGCAGAGGCTCGTGCACAAGGTGGAGGGCCAGCAGTGCGGTGTTTACCACGCCTTCCGTGCGCAGGATGACCATCCAGGCGTACGTGCGGATGAGGAAGCTCGTCCAGAACGGAATCACCACCAGCATCAACAGCGCGGATTTCCACCGCCCCGAGACTTTGAGGGCCAGAGCGTAAGCCACCGGATAGCCGAGCAGCATGCAAAGCGCGGTGGTGAGTACGGCCATCCAAAAAGAGCGCCAATAGACTCCTAGATAGAGGGGTTGGAACGCCCGCCAGTAATTCGAAAACCCCAGGACCCATTCGATCGTGCCGTAAGGTGAGCGCCGGGCGAAGCTGACCGCCAGAAGATAAGCCAGCGGAAGAAGAAAAAAGCCCACCAGCCAAACCAAGCTGCCGCAGAGGAGGGTGGCGGCGCGACAGGTGGGACGCTGGCGGAAGAAACGCAGCACGGGTTCGATTCCGGGGACTGGTGGCGATTTAGTTTCCGGGCTCATGTCTTGGCAGGCGAGAATAACGGAAGGAGTCGATTCCTGTCAAACGGCGGAGGGCACGCTGTAGGGTGACCTTTGTGGTCTCCCGGGGCAAGCACGAGGGTGCCCCTACCAAAGCACGCAAGGCGCCCGCGCTGCGGAAAGCGGGCGGTTCTGAATTGGGTGTATCCTATAAGTGTGGGTGGGGAGTAGTCTGTTGAATCGCCTCGCGCCAACTCGTCAGCAGGCAACGACGGGCAAGGAAGAAGCGCCCAATTTTACCCTCGTCCTCAACACCTTTGTCTCCGATCCTAAGAGCCGCAGACCTTGGAAAGCAGGCCTGCCCTGCATCTGGGCCTTGGTCTTCGTCAGTACATGCTTTTTTGCGGCCAGGGGACATTGCGGAGAACGAAGCCGAGACGCGCAGCAGGCTGGAAAAGTGGATGCCGGGAACTCCTCGAGCCAGGAGCAGGCTACGCCCGTCAGCGCCGAGGACTTATTGAAAAGAGGCGATGAATGCGCCAGGCTGCATAAGTGGAAAGAAGCTGAGGAGGCATACCACAAGGCCGCCACCTTAAGACCCGATTACTCCCAGGCGCACTACGACTTGGGCAATGCTTACTTGGCTCAACAGCGAATCTCCGACGCCATCCGGGAATACCGGGAAACGCTGCGGCTGAGGCCGGACTTTCCTGGCGTGCATATGGACCTCGGCGCCGTCGAGGAATCGCAAGGGAACATTCAGGAGGCCATGGCCGAGTACCGTTCCGAGCTGCGTTTGCACCCCTCGAACCCCAATGCCCACCTCAGCCTGGCGAACGTGCTGGTGGCAAACCGGCAGTTCAACGAAGCGGTAGCTGAATACGGCAAGGCACTCGAGCTCAAGCCCCAGGACAGCGAGGTCCTCATGGCGTTCGCGAGCTCCCTGCTGCAATCGGGAGACGTGGCGGAGGCCAGCGCGGAATATCAGAAGGTCATCAAGCTGGCGCCCGATAATGCTGATGCCCACGCGGGGCTAGCCATGGCGCTGACGCAGGCCGGCAGATTCGACCAAGGTGTGGCCGAGTACCGTGCCGCCGTCCACCTGCGCCCCCATGATCCTGATCTTCACTTGTCCCTTGCCAACGCCCTCCAGGCCACGGGGGATCTGATCCACAGCATCGAAGAATATCGCCAAGCGGTTCAATTGCGTCCCGAGCAAGTCGACTACCGGTATGCGTTAGCGCTGGCTTTGCGGCAGGCAGGCGACTACGACAGGGCCATCACCGAGTTCCGCCTGGTGATAAGGCAGCAGCCGGGAAACGCCAATGCTCATACGGAGCTGGCCGCCTCATACCTTTCCATCGCCGACCATCCCGCCGCTCAAGCTGAATATCGCGAAGCCCTTCGCCTGAAGCCCCAGGACCCCTCGCTCCACGAAAATCTTGGATTAGTGCTGCGCAAAACCGGAGACCTGCCCGGCGCCGTCCGGGAACTTCAACGAGCTGTAGAATTGGCCAAAGATAATGCCGACTACCATCGCAACCTGGCGGAAACCTATCAGTCCTCTGGAGACATCGCCGGGTTCGTCCAGGAGTACCGCGAGGAGGTTCGCCTGCGGCCCGACGATCCCGACGCCCATCTGCATTTGGCCAACGCTTATCAAGCGGCAAGCCAGTGGGATAATTCTCTCAGTGAATACCGTGTGGCTCTGGAGATGCGGCCAAACAGCCCCGAACTACACTACACCTACGCCATGGCCCTGAAGGCTTCCGGGCACATGCAAGAGGCGATGGCGGAATTGAACCGCGCGGTCCAGTTGCGCGCCGATTATCCCGAGGCCCTGGTGGCGTTGGGCGACATGCTTGTCTCCGAGAAGAACTACGAACTGGCAATTCCCACCTATCGTGACGCCCTCCGCCTCAGGCCCGACGATCCCACGCTCCACTCCCGCCTCGCCAGCGCCCTGCGCGAAAGGGGGGATGTGGAGGGCGCGGCGACGGAAAGCCAGGAGGCGGCGCAGCTCGATCCCAGCTATGCAGGGTATCAGCTCGATTTAGGTAACGCCCTCTACAACAAAGGAAATTACAAGGGCGCGGTGGAGGCTTTCCGGGCTAGTCTGGCGCGCCGCAGTGATCCCCAGGCCCAGGAGAACCTGGGGTTGGCCCTTGAGCAACTGGCGGATTGGCAGGGCGCTTCGGAGGCCTTTCGCGAAGCTCTCAAGGCGCGGTCCAACTGGTCGGAGGCGCACCTGAACCTTTCCATTGCTCTCAGCCATATGAACGACCAGGCAGGGTCCGCGGAAGAAGCGCAAGCGGCCTTGCGACTCACGCCCAATCTTCCCGAGGCCCGTTTCGCCCTCGCCAACGCCTTACTGCGAATGGATCAGGCGGAGGAGGGTGTCAAAGAGTTGCAGGAAGCCCTGCGCGGCAAGCCCGATTACGCGGAGGCGCGGCTGGCGCTTGCGAATGCATTTGGTCACTCAGGCCAACTCGCGGATGCCATCAACAATTACCGTGAGTACCTGCGGCTATTCCCCCAGGACGCAGTGGCCCGAGTTAATCTCGCCAATAGCTTGTTGAAGACGCGGCAATTCAATCCGGCCATACAGGAGTACGAGGAAGCTCTCCGCCAGCAACCGGGTGAGCCTATCACGCATCACAATTTCGCCGTGGCCCTCGAAGCTGCCGGCGAGAAGGCGCGCGCCCGCCAAGAGTATGAAGCTTACTTGCAACTCGATCCCGCCGCACCTGACGCAAGCGAGGTCCGCAAACACCTGCGCGAGCTGCCTGCGAAGAAGTAGCGCCGCGCCGGAATGGTGTAAATGAACGAGTGCGCTTTGAATGGGATGCTTCGAAGGCTGCGAAGAACCTCCGTAAACCGTGAGAGGCAAATTTATGAAGAGGGCTAAGCCACGTTCCGATGAACTTCGGACAGAGTACAAGCGATCCGATTTTAAGAAGCTCGAGCGAGGTAGATACTACGCTCGGGTTAAAGCAAGCTCAAACGTTGTGGTGCTTGACCCCGATGTCGCCACCGTTTTTCCAAACTCCGAGGCTGTCAACAAAGCGCTGCATACCCTTCTTGAAGTAGCCCAGGCGATAACGTCCGCCTCCAGCCAACGCTAAGCTCGCGTGCGCTCCAAAGGCCTAATCCTCATATTTGAACGCCTTATTGGGATAGGGAGGAGGCTTAGGCACCGGCCTTGGATCCTTGCGAATCTGCTCTTGGAGGTATTGGAGGGCGGCGTCAAGCTGGGCATCGCTCCCGGCAAAGGTGGCATGGGGCAGATCGTCTACCACCATATCCGGGTCCACCCCGTGGCCTTCAATCAACCATTTGCCTTCCGGCCCATAGACACCCATCTCGGCTGCGGTGGCGATGCCGCTGTCCGCCAGGGTATTGCTCGCGGATAGCCAGATCTCGCCGCCCCATGTGCGCACGCCAATAACCTTTCCCAGCCCGAGGCGGCGGAAGCCTTCCGTAAAGGCCTCGCCGTCGGAGCCAGTCAGGCGATCACAGAGCACCACCATGTGGCCGCGAAAAGCGTATTGCATGTTCCAGGTCGGGATGCCGACGCGAGGCTGCCAATAGAACCACGCCGTGCGCTGCAGCTTGGAGAGCAGCCAGGAATCGATATTGCCTCCCCCATTGTGCCGCACGTCGATGATCAGCCCCTGTCGATCGAAGACCGGATAGAAGTCGCGCGCCCACTGCTCGATATCGCCGGAGCCCATGGCGCGCAGATGAACGTAGCCGATGCGCCCCTGGGACTCCGCCTCCACTTTGAGCCGGCGTGTGTACTCCCACTCCTTGTATCGCAGGTTGCGCTCATCCTGGGCCGAAACCGGCGTAACGATGACTTCGCGGATCTGCCCCGAAGAGGACTTGACACGCAGCAGCACCTGCCGTCCCGTCTTGCCGCGCAGCAGGGCGCGTTCGTCCGGAACCCCGAGCGAGCTTTCCCCATCGACACTGAGGATCTCCTCTCCTTCGTGCACGATTGAGTCGGGCCGGGCAAGCGGCGGCGCCTCGTTGGGTAAGTCAGGATCGTGTACATAAATGTGCTCCACCACGAACCCGCCGGCCTGCTCATCGCGCCGCAAGCGGGCGCCGAGTGAAGCAAGTCCCACCTGGTCTGCCGGCTTGCGGGCATCGCCACCGTGGACGAAGGTGTGAAGAGCGGAGAGTTCGCTGACCATCTGCGCGATCACATCGTTCAGATCGTCACGGTCTGCTACCCTGTCCACCAGCGGAAGATATCGATCGCGCATCGCCTTCCAGTCAACGCCTTGCATATTGCGGTCGTAAAAGTAGTCGCGCTCCAACCGCCAGGCGTCCAGAAAGAGTTCGTGGAATTCGGCGCGCGGATTGGTGTCGAACGTCCAGGGGGAGAGATCCATCTTGGCCTTAGAAAGCGCTTTGGGATCGGAAAGCGCGGCGGCTTTGACGTCGGAATCGAAGATGTAGAAATCGCTGTCTTTCTGCACCAGCAGCTTTTTACGGTCCAGCGAGATCTCGAAACTCGATACGTCGGCGAGCACGGTCTCGGGAGGGTCGCCCTTGTTGGCGATATCCACGCACGAGAGATTGCGCTTGGGCGGGACGCTTTCGTCGCGCTCCACCCAGCACAGGCGTTTCTCCCCCGCCTCGAGATCCGAGTAATTGCCGGGGGGCACGGGTACCTCATAAAGGCGCGACGTCAACTCGCTGAAGTCAATGTTCACGGTGGGGGGCGCAGGCTTCTTCGCCTCAGCCGCTTGAACCGGCTTTGGCTCGGTGGCCGCGCCTGGTTTTGCCTGGCCCGCCTGGCTTGGCTGCGACACGGCAGGCTTGGCTTCCGCCGGTGTCTCCGTCTTTGTCTCGGCCGGCTTAGCGGGCTGGTCGGGATGCAGTTCGTCCGGGGGAGCGAATGGCGAGCGCAGGCCCGGAGTGAGCGCGATCTCGTAGACTTCCATGGAGCGATCGAAGTAAGGGTCCGGCTGGCGCGGTCCCCAGGGTGATCCCACTACGGTTTTCAACATGCGGTCGGAAAGGAAGAAGAGCCATTTGCCGTCCGCGCTCCAGGCGGGGCTTTCGCTGTTGTAACGGTCGGAAGTGAGGCCGTGAATTGCGCCGGTGTTGGCGTTCAGTACCTTGATTTGGCTGAAGGTATTGGTGGCCGCTTCCACGTACGCCAGCCATTGGCTGTCCGGCGACCAGGTGAGATCCTCGAAGTCGCCGGCAATGGACTGCGCGATGCGTTTCTGCTGTTTCGTCTTAGTATCGAACAGCCACAATTGATGGTCCTTGTCGTGGTGCGCCAGCCAGCGGCCATCGGGCGAGGGCACACCCTCCCAGCGCAGCACCTTGGCATCGTGCGTCCACTGCTCGGGCGCGCCGATACCATTGGCGGGGTATTTCCAAAACTCGGTTTCGCCGCTTTCAGTGGAGAGCGCGATGATGCTTTTGCCGTCGGGCATGTAGCGGGCCTGGCGGTAACGGACTGCCGAGTTCCCTGCAACCTTGACGATTCGCCCGCTCTTGGCGGGGAGCGTGAACACTTCACCGCGCGCGGTGAAGACCGCAGCCTCGCCCGTGGGGGAGATGTGAACCCCGGTGAGGTAGTCGAGCGGGCTCTTCACCCAGTGATCGCGTAACTGATCGAAGTCGCTGACCAACGAGATGTTGATGATCGCGTCATGGCCGGTCTTGAGGTCGAGCAGCCAAAGGTCGGCGCCGCATTGATAGGCCATGCGGCCATCCGAGAGCGACGCCCACTGAATATCGAAGCCGCGGTGGTGCGTGTGCTGCTTCAATCCGTGCCCGTTTCGGTCCATCGAATAGACGTTCATCACCCCGTCGCGGTCGGAGAGAAAGTAAACCCGGCCGTCCAGGAACATGGGGTCGTGGGAAGTGCCGGACCAGTCAGCCGTCAAAGGCACGGCCTCGGAACCGGAGTCGTATCGCCAGATATCCTCCGCCGTGCCACCCTGGTACCGTTTGGTGAAACTCCCTTGCCGGTTGTAGCGCGTGAAGAAAAGTGTGTGGCCGTCGGGTGTATAGCTGGCTTCGGCCGCCTGGGCCAGGGGCACTACCTCGCGCCCCCCGTGGCTATCGACCGCCACCAATTGGGGGTCGGGCAGCGTCGAGTATCGGCCGGTGCGGACGAGGACGCGCCCGTCGGGCGTCCAACCTGCCACGGCCGCGTCTCCGTCCCAGGTCAGGCGTTGGGGCAAGCCGCCTTCCACCGGCATCGTGTACACTTCCGCAGGACCCTCGTATTCAGCGCGGAAGGCAACAGTTCGACCGTCTGGGGAAATGAACGCTCCGGACTCACGGCCGGGATTGGAGGTGAGCCGCCTCGCGGCCCCACCTTTTACACTAACCATCCAGAGATCCCCTTCGGCCGTGAAGATGATCGTGTCGCCGTGAATCGCGGGGTCGCGATAATAGCCGGGGCGCGTCGTCCCGGTATCGGGAGGGGCGGCATGCGAACCGCCCCCACTCGCAACAAAGACGCCGACAATCGCGGCGAAGATGATGGTAGCCGCTCGTGCGGCGCCCAGGGCAAGGCCCAATCCTCTTTTGGTTTGCATCGACATTTCCGTTCTCGATCCTCCTTACAAATGTAGGTCCGCGCAGATAGTGCAGACCTACAACGCAGGTGTGCGCTGATTGTTACTTGGACGTTTGACTGAGCTCGTTGGGCTTTCCCACCTTCTCGGTCGCCTGCACCTGGAAGAGCTGGAAATCCGAGTACTGATGCTCATTGCGGAGCCGTTTGCCGTTCCAATCTACGGTAACCGTGACTTGGCGCGGAACCCAGAATCCTGTGGTGAGGCCTTTAAAATGCACTTCGCCGTAGGCGATCTCGGTTGTTTCTTTTTCCAAATTGAGTTCCTGCAAGGGCTTCAGCAAGTCTGTGCGGAGGTGGGTAATCTGGTAGCTCTGGGCATCAATCCACGCGAGACCCTGGGTGAATGTGGCCATACTGACTGTGCCCGATTTAAAGGTCCCGCTGAATCGCGCCTTCGCGGGTTGCTGGGCGAAGGCAACTAGATAGGTATCCCGGCCGTTCACTTTCTGCCGCCCGAGGTAACGAAAGCTGGCTTGCGACTGGTACACCGGATGGAAAACCAGCGCCGCCGAGGCGAATCCCGAGGTAAGCATGAACCCTTGCGCCAAGCCCTCCGGCAAAGCTTCCTTTCCTGTCAAATCACTACGATACTCATTAAAGCCCGGCCCCCAATCCTGGGCGGGGGTGAAGCACAGATAGCGGAACCTCTGATCGAGTTTGGTGGCTACCTTCTGCTTGCGTTGCAACTTTTCCTGATGAATGTGCTCCAGCGAACTCGTGTTGGGGAAATTGGCGAAAAACTCCGCGACGGTCTTGCCCGCCGCGCTGAGGATGGAATTCAAGGGCGCCTGGTCGGCGGCCGGCTCCAGCCCCTCGAGGTCGCGTGGAGGGCGAGCAAGATAGTCAAGTTCTCGGTCGGTTGATTTCTCATTTCCGTAGACTGCCTCGATCTTCTTGTGATTCTCAATCTGCGCCCAGAGCTCGCGGACGCGAATGGACTCCTTCTTCAAGTCGCGCCCCTCGAGGTAATGCGTCATCTCTGTGTCCGCTGCCTGAAATTGATCCTCGCCCAATAAAGCTTCGACGCGTAAGAGCCGCAGTTTAAGGTTGGCGCCCGCGGCTATGGCCTTGCCCAGGTATTCGTCGGCGGCCCCCCAATTCTGAACCAGCAACTGCGAGCGGCCCAGTTCCTGAAGGGCGAGGGGATCCTGCGGCGCGTATTTGAGCGATTCAACAAAAAAGGCTGCTGCGTTTTTCGGCTGGCTTCGCCAGCTCTCCATCACTCCCAAAGCCACAAGGGGTTCCGGGCGTCCCAGGCTTCGGTCTGCTTGGATCTTTTGGCAGACGTCGGCAAGGTTACGGTAGGCGCCATCCCAATCGCCCGAGTCGAGTTCGGCGAGCGCGAGCATGGTGCGGCAGGGGAGGCAGGAAGCATCCCGGCGGGTCGCCTTGAGGAAGAACGGCAGGGCCTGGTCGGAACGCTTCTTTTCCAGGAACTCCGAGACACCGCGTGCGTAGTCCTTTTCCCCGGCCGCCGAGAGGCCGTCGGAGGCCTGGAGCTTTTTCAACCTCGGTGCCAGCCCTGAGATGAGCTCGGCCTGCGCGAGCAGCTTAGGGTCCTCCGCCGGCTCCCGCAGCGTGACGGGAATAAGCCAAGTCTTGCTCGTATCGGCTAATTCGATGAACGAGTGCGCGGTGAGGAATCCTTTCTTGGACACCTTCAGTTCGATTGAGAATTCTTTGATATTCTCAACGTTCAAGCTGTAATCGGTCCGGAACTCTCCTTGCAGGTTTGTGGTCAGCGTTCGGAATCCTACGGAGGCGCTCCTAGGTATTATGTCGACCCTCGCACCAGCAACCGGATCACCGCGAAGCGTCGTCACCTTGCCTGCCACGCTAAAATTGCTAAAGAGGTCAAGGTTGCCTGCAGGAAGGGTGGGCATGTTCTGGGCGATCGCCGCCACCGGCAACAGGCTTGCCGCTACACACAGCGCGGCGATGCGTGAGCAGGCAATCATTGTGATGTCCCCATCAAACTTGCGGCTTCGCAACGCGCCGAAGATCCGCAAAGCTACAAAGCAGGTCCGCGCTACTTGGGATCGGAAGTGTCACTGACTTCTTTGGGCTTTGCTCGCTTCTCGGTCGCCTCCACCTGGAAGAGCCTGAATTCCGAGTAGCGATGCTCGTTGCGGAGGTGTTTGCCATTCCAATCGACAGACACGGTAACTTGCTCTGGAACCCAGAACCCAGCGGCCATGCCTTTAAAATGCACTTCGCCATAAGAGATCTCGGTGGTTTGTTTTTCCAATCGGAGTTCTTGCAAGGGCCTTAGCAAGTCGGTGCGGAGGCGGATGATTTGGTAGCTCTGAGCATCAACCCAGGCCAGACCCTGGGTGAATGTCGTCATACTGATTTCGCCGGATTTAAAGGTCCCGTTCAACCGCGCCTTGGCCGGTTGCTGGGCGTAGGCAACGACATAGGCATCCCGGCCGTTGACTTTCTGCCGCCCGAGGTAACGAAAGTCGGATTGCGACTGGTACCCGGGATGGAATACCAGCGCCGCCGAGGCAAATCCCGAAGTCAGCATGAACCCTTCCTTCAGGCCCAAGGGCCACGCTTCCCTTCCCGACAAATCAGTACGGTACTCGTTAAAGGTCAGCCCCCAATCCTGGGTGGGGGCGAAGCAGAGATAGCGAAACTTCTGATCGAGTGTGATTCCCACCTTCTCCTTGCGCAGCAACTTCGCCTGATGGATCTGCTCCAGCGAACTCGTGTTTGGGAAAGTGGCGAAAAACTCCGCCACGGTTTTGCCCATTGCACTGAGGATGGATTTCAATGGCGCCTGGTCGGTGGCCGCCTCCAGCCCCTCGAGGTCGGGAGGAGGGCGGTGGAGATAATCGAGACCTCGACTGCCCTTGCTCTTTACGTAGACTGTCTCAATTTTCTTGCGATTCTCAACCTGCGCCCAAAGCTGGCGGACGCGTAATGGCTCTTTCTTCAAGTCGCGCCCCTCGAGGTAATGGGTCATCTCTGTGTTCGCCGCCTGGAATTGATCCTCGGCCAACAAAGCCTCGACGCGCAAGAGCCGCACCTCAGGTTTGGCGCCCGCGGCTATGGCCTTGCCCAGGTATTCGTCGGCGGCCCCCCAATTCTGGACCAGCAACTGCGAGCGGCCCAGTTCCTGAAGGGCGAGGGCATCCTGCGGCGCGTATTTGAGCGCCTCAAGAAAATAGGCTGGCGCGTTCTTGGGGCGGTTCCGCCAGCTCTCCATCACTCCCAAAGCCACAAGGGGTTCCGGGCGTCCCAGGCTTCGGTCCGCCTGGATCTTTTGGCAAACCTCGGTGAGGTCGCGGTAGGCGCCATCCCAATCGCCCGAGTCGAGCTCGGCGAGCGCGAGCATGGTGCGGCAAGCGAGGCAGGAAGTATCCCGACGGGTGACCTTGGTGAGGTGTGGTAATGCTCGGTCCGGCTTGTGCAATACCAGGAACTCACCTACGCCGCGCGCATAGTCCTTCTCCTCACCCGCCGAGAGCCCATCGGAAGCCTTAAGCTTGTCCAGCTTCGACGCCAGCCCGGAGATCAGATCGGCCTGGGAGAGCAGGCTGGGGTCCTCCCCCGGCTCGCGCAGTGTAATGGGAATGAGCCGAACCTGGTCGGATGTGCCGAAATCAATATGTGAATGAGCCGCGCGAAATCCTTTCTTGCTCACCCTCAGCTCGACCGAGAATTCCTTGACGAGTTCAAGGTTCAGCCAGTAATCAGTTTGGAACATCCCCTGGAAGTCCGTCATCAGGGTTCGGAATGCCCCCGAGGCGCTCGTAGGCTGCACGTCGACCCTCGCGCCTGCAACGGGATCGCCTTCAAGCGTCGTCACCTTGCCCGCTACCACCCATCGCTTCTGAACAATGTTGAAAAGGTTGGGCTCGTTAAAGCCAGTTGGTGGGGGTGAGTCCTGGGCAGCCGCGGACGCCAATGACAAGTATGCTGCCGCAAGCAGCACGGTGATGCGCAGACAGCCATTCCTCATGACGACCTCGTCCGGGCGGATAATTCGATTTGCAAACCAACTCCGCAGCAATCGTACACCTACTGCGCCCATGCTTCAAGTGTTGTTGCGGCGATCCCTCGCTTGCGGGATCGTCAAGTAGGGGCTAGTCGGTCGGAGTTCCCACGGTCCATCTGCGGTTCGAGAATCAAGCAAGGTGAGCTGTGATCACTTCCGGGACCGTGGGCGTTGACACGCTGTGGGGACAGGCTTGGTGTGCTGGGAGGGCAAAACGGACATATTGTCTGCTACGGCCGCGCCCCACCTGAACCGAGGCCGCTCTGCTCGGTGTGAAGGGCTGGCTGACCTGCGAGCACAGGCAAGAGTGCCTGTGCTACGCGCCTGTCCTTTGTTTTCATAGACATTCTCGGTTCGTTCGTTCATTTTCTATATCGAACCGCGGCGAGGGCCGAGCGGGGCGGACCCCGGTTCAGGCGTAGCACAGGCACTCTTGCCTGTGCCAAAGGCTGGCAAACCCAGGGGCACAGGCAGGAGTGCCTGTGCTACGCGCCTGTCCTTTGTTTTCATAGACATTCTCGGTTCGTTCGTCGATTTTTTGATATGACCTCCGCGTGAGGTGTGTAGGGGCGGTTCGCGAAGCACCCCTTCGAACTCCCGCCCGAAAAGGCGGCTCGTCCCGACGCTGCTGCGCCCCGCGGCAACCAGGCATCTGACATCCGCCACTTGGAATTTGCGCCTGAGACCTGCTTTTTCGCTTTGAGCAGCGCTATTCGCACTCAAAAAGCAGTTCGTTTTGTGGCCTGGAAAACGCTAACCCATTTGGTTTCAATAGATCCGTGAGTTCGTTCCCTCTATTAAGTATCTTTTCTGCGTTTTTTGGCGATCTTCCGCAGATGGGGCGGCGATTCAGGGCTCCTTCACACCGGCATGGCGGCGCGTCCTGCATAAATTCACTATTCTAGGCTATCATCTTTCTCAGCGGGTGTCAAAGGGAAAAGTCCGAG
>Ga0326728_10010556_pt1 | contig 21562 bp, 15 predicted proteins | sample MB3enrmetagenome_FD_207602 | JGI IMG/M metagenome (GOLD analysis project Ga0326728, IMG submission 207602) | Lab enriched peat soil microbial communities from McLean, Ithaca, NY, United States - MB31MN | ecosystem: Environmental > Terrestrial > Soil > Wetlands > Peat | place: USA: New York... | reverse complement strand
GTTACAGGCGCCCCGGTGGTTATAAGCCGGGGTGGTCATGCGCAAGGGGATTATACGCCGCGATGGCAACGCCCCACCCCCGGTCTGCACCACCCCTGTTCAGCACCACCCCGGCGCTCAGCGCGCCACCCCTCCTCATCCGAGGAGGGGAGTTTGCTTGTAAGAACTCCCCTCCTGATTTAGGAGGGGTGGCGCCTCGCGCCGGGGTGGTTACAGGCGCCCGGGTAGTTACAGGCACCGGGGTGGTTACAGGCGCCGGGGTGGTTACAAGCCGGGGTGGTTGCCCCCCTCGGCTAACTCCCCCGCCGGGGGAAGTCAGGTGGTCGCCGATCGTGTGAAGCACCCCTTCCAGGTTTTCAAACACCAGCCGGTTCTCAAATCGCAGCACACGAATATTCAATTTTTTCAGGTACTCCGACCGCTGATAGTCATATTCCGAGACCGTCGAGTTGAAATGGCCCTGCCCGTCAAGTTCCACCGCCAGGCGGCACTCCGGGCAGTAGAAATCGAGGATGTAATTCCCCACGCTATGCTGGCGGCGAAACTTCTTGCCGTTGACTTGGGACCTTTCGAGGTTCCTCCACAGTACGGCTTCCGCAGGGGTCAAGGACCTTCGCAATTCTTTGCGCCGGGGTTTCAGGATTGGCTGGTTGTGGATTTTTTGCATGGTCTGTTAACCCATCACAACTTAATTCGTTATGTCTGCACCACCCCCGGTCTGCAATACCCCCGGTCTGCACCACCCCGGCGCTCAGCGCGCCACCCCTCCTCATCTGAGGAGGGGAGTTTGCTTGTAAGAACTCCCCTCCTGATTTAGGAGGGGTGGCGCCTCGCGCCGGGGTGGTTACAGGCGCCCCGGTGGTTATAAGCCGGGGTGGTCATGCGCAAGGGGATTATACGCCGCGATGGCAACGCCCCACCCCTGGTCTGCACCACCCCGGTTCAGCACCACCCCGGCGCTCAGCGCGCCACCCCTCCTCATCTGAGGAGGGGAGTTTGCTCGTAAGAACTCCCCTCCTGATTTAGGAGGGGTGGCGCCTCGCGCCGGGGTGGTTACAGGCGCCAGGGTGGTTACACGCCAGGGTGGGCGTTTTCCACCGACTTTCTCACAGCTAGACACATGGGCTACAAAATTCCGCCGGCAACGCGGGCTACAAAGAAAACCTTTTGCCTTTTGACTTTTGCACTTTGCCTTTCTTCTGTTCCGGTCAGAGGTCTGGGCTAGGGACCCTACTGCGGCGCCTGCACCGCACAGCCGCCGGTTCCGCTCCCTATGCTGCCATTTCCCGTGCAACTATCGTTAGTGAGCGTGGAGAAATAGACGTTGGAGGCCCCCGCCAGGGTACCCGATCCTACCGAGTTGTCGATGACGCTGCCGCTTGTGCCCCCCGCTTCCAAAAAAGTGGAGGAGGTGGCGGTAGAAGGGGTCCAGCCCGCCAGGTTGAACGACATGAAGCAGCCGTTACCCGCCGGGCAGGAAATCGGGGCGGTCGTTCGGTTGTGCGCCCCTACACTGAGGAAGAGCCAGTCGTCCGCACCATTGAGAAACTCGGTGAGGGGAGCACAGTCCGTGGCCCCCGTAGCCAGCGCGGGGCCGGCCACGGGTGCGCCCATCACGTTCGCAGTGATCGGCACCTGCCAGAGCGTGGGAATCTGGCTGCTCGAGGCGCGTCCGCAGATATAAAGATTGCCCGTGGGGCTCGATTGACTGCCGGAGAAATAGGTGTTGTCGAACGCTCCGTAATGCAGGGCGCCGGTGGTGCTACCCTGGCCCAAGGTCTCCTCCGTGCCGCCCGTCCCGGAAGTAAAGGTCGTCGTGAACTGAAAGACCCCGGCGTGGGTGGTTTCATCGTCGTTAACATCTACGTAGACGGTCGCCGAAACGGAGTCGACGATGGGGGAATCGACAACGCCGGTGGAACCGTCGACGGCCAACCGGCTGCTGCTGACGACGTGGCTCGCGCCGCCGGTGGAGGGGACGTAATGCAAGCGGCCGCCAGCGCGTCCGGCGCTCGAGCCCACAAACACGTTTCCCGTCATGAAGTCGTAGATGGCGCTGGTCAAAGTACTTCCCGAACTCACTGTCACCGGCCAGCCGGAGGCGGAACCGCCGCCCGTAGTCTCGGCGGGCGTTCCCCAAAAAACTCCGGTAAATTGGTGCAACACGCCGCTGTTATCGCCGACATAAATGGCATCATCGCTTTCGAAATCGGGAAAGGGGGAAGAGTTGGTGTCATTGGGCGAGCCATGAAAAGTGATGCTGGTCATGCAGGGCGCGGTGCAGGAACGGTAGCTGCCGGCGGGGGTGTTGGTCAGCGTCTCGAGCGTGCTGCTCCTGCTCCACTTGAGAAGGACGAGGCTGGCGACGTTGCTCGCGTCGCTCTCGACGAACGCCACCTGCGAACCGTCCAGGGAAAGTACGGGAGAGGTCACCACCCTGCCGCCGGTGTTGTATTGCCAATAGACCAGCGGGACCCGTCCGGTGGGGCAGCCCGCATAGAGGTTATCGTAAGCAATGATACTGGCTTGCCCGTTCACGCCGGGAGTGCCCGTGCTGCCGAGCGTCGTGGAAGTAGTGGTCGCGCCGTCCAAACGGATGCCGGTGTCGTAATTGGTTGCCAGGACGATGCTATTGCCGGCCGTTCCCGGGGTGATGGCCGTTACCGTGACCACGTTCGCGGCCACGCTGGCCGTGACGCTGGCATTGGCGGCCGTCACGTCGTAACAAGCGCTCCCGCCACCATAGCACGTCGCGGTCTTGTTGATCGCGGCATTCAAGTTCTGCGCCGTACGATCTTCGTTGCGCGCCGGCAAGAACGCACTTGTGTAGCGACGGACTTCCCCGGCACTCGTAGGGGTGGTGTTGACGAACGTGTAGGTGGTGGCGCCGATGGTGACCGTTGCCCCCGCCCATCCCCTGCCGCTGGGGTCAGAATGAATTGTTACTGTACCCGTGGCGGAGGTGCCGGCTACTCCCGCCAAGCCCGTGTTGTAGACCACGAAGTCCGGGGCCGGATCGCTGTCGCAATAAGCGTTGGTGGTGTCGTAGGAAAACTTCGACGGCGATTGGCCCACCCCGACCGTGGCTCCGGAGCCCATGTCCATGGTCCAGTCCTGACTAAGGGGCGTGGCTGCGGCATGCGCGTGAACCCCCGCGCCCGCCGTCCCCGCCTGGGGCGAGAGTCCTCGAGGGGCGGCGCTGCGCTTCATCTGCTGAAGAATGAAGCGCGTGTCGTATCGAAACTTGATCCACTGGGAGTAGGTGCCGCGCGCAATCGCCTGCTCGTAAGTGCCGGGGTTGGAGAAAATCAGGTGGTGGTAACTCCAGTCCTCCGGCACGCCGGGGTGATGCGTGGAGGGCGGTTGCGCGGTAATCAAAACCGAAGAGATTAATGCTATGCAGAAAATAACTGCGGCGAGAGAAAACTTGTAAAAGGAACTCTTCTGGGCGTCCATGCGATGCTCCTTCCAATTTCCCCTGGCGAGATGTGCTTGAGCTCTTGTCCGTGCATATACTTTTTTAGATAATGCCTTACGTCGACATGTCAACGCCTACAATCAAACCGGGAGACACCGAATCCCTGTCCCCGTTTTCCAGCGGATCAGGCAGCGATACGATCTTTAATTGGTGTAATCATCGGGAAGCCTACCCAAGCTTCCTCCGAGCGTTTTCATGCTAACAGTTCGCGGACGTTTGTCAAGTTGAAGATGATGCAGGTAGTACTAAAGTACTTTCACCGTTATGGCCTTGTTCAATAAGACCTTGGCGGCCCCGGAGAGGAGCACCAAGACCGACCGAAAGCCGATGGCTTTTGGAATGACCTGAGAACCCGGCCGCTCCCCACCGCGATAGCCCGACCGCGTGCTTTTAGGCCCGATGGAGGGATTGGGTAATCATCTTTTGCCAAATCTGGTGTTCTTCGATCAGCGCCTGGGCCGGGTCGGGGACCTGGACCGACTCCTCCACGATGCACCACCCGTCCCATCCCATGTCGATCAGGAGATCGAATTGCAGTTGGTAAGGAAACGCCGTGTCGCGGTACGGGCGCATGTGGAGAGTGTCGTCCAGCCGATCCTTCACCAGGGCGAAGTTTTCGGCGAACTTGCCGTCGGCATTGTCTTTGGGGTCGCTGTTGAGCTTGATGCGGACGTTCTTCTGCTCCACCCGATCCATGACCTTGCGCAAGGTCGTCAAGCGGCCGGCGGAGCCATGATTTTCCAGGCGAATGATCTGGCCATAGTCCTGCGCGTAGCGGCCCAAGGCGTTGAGCGATTCGGCAATTCCCGCGATGGTCTCCGCCTCCGGAACTTCCTTGTGCAGGTCGTTCGGGAACACGCGGATTCCCGCGGCTCCCGTGTCACGGGCGAGCAACACATACTCCTGGGCTTTTTCGACCGCCGCCTTGCGCACCGCCGCATCCGGCGAGTCAAAACGCTCGCCGCAGTTGATGGTGAGTAGTCTGACCGGGCTGTCCCGAAACCGTTGCTTTACCGCGCGGCGCTGCGCTTCGTTCAGGCTCAGCTCCACACCATGCTTGTGGTGCTCATCGGTCCGCAATTCCACGCCGAAGGCTTGGGCCTTGGCGCAGTTGGCGATCAGCGTGGGAAGGTCCCACTCCTTGCCCCACTCGTAAGAAGTGAAGGCATACTTCAACTTGGAAACGCGCTTGGCCAGGGCATTCATCGGCACCAGCGCTGCACACGCCGCCAGGAAAGTACGGCGGTCGAACAGAAAGGTTTGGTTAGTCATAGCGACCAGAAGCTACCTACTTGGAACGGCCCTTGTCAAGCGAGAAAACTTGCCGGCGTAGGGATCCGATTCAATGCGCCAGCTTGTAGACCTCGCTACCCGCCAGAAGGAAGGTTCCGGTGACGTACTCGTGAGTGCTTTCGCGCGCGACGAGGTGCGGCTCGCCATCCACCTGCTGGCCCCAAAGCACCTTACCTTCCGGGCTGAGGCTTTGGGTCAAGCCCGCCCAAGCCTTCTCGACCGCGGGGAGGTACTGGTGGCGGTTCAGAACACCATGGTTGATCCCCCAAGCCAGGCCGAAGCAAAAGAACCCGCTCCCGCTGGTCTCCGGATTCGGAAACTGGTCCGGGTCGTCGAGGTTGACGCGCCACAGGCCATCAGCTCCCTGGCGCTTCGCCAGCTCTGCCGCCTGCCGCCGAAAGATCGCGAGGTAGTGCTGCCGGCTGGGGTGATTCTTGGGAAGATACTCGAGCACCCGCGCGATTCCCGCAAACACCCAACCATTCCCTCGCGACCAGAAGATCTTCTTTCCATTCGCAGTCCGCTGGCCGATAAATCGAGGGTCGCGGTAATACAAGCCGGCCTCTTGATCGAGCAACTGTGCTGTAACGTCGTCGAAAAAGGCATTCATGATGTCGATATATTTTTTCTCGCCCGTGGCCCGGGCAAGCATGGCGAGCGCGGAGGCGCCGTAGAGGGAGTCCACATAGACCTCATTGCGATTTTTGTCGTAGTGGTCGACATACCATTCCTTCGAGCCCGCCGGCGAGAGTGGGTCAGGCGTCGCCAGCCACTTGAGCGCGGGCTCGATCATGGCGTGGTCCTTTTTGACGAGGTAGAGCTCGGTCCACGTCTCCACGCAGAACAGCCGGTTGGCGCCATTGGGTTCAGTGCCGATCTGCCATTGGTGCAGGCGGCCCCACTCGAGAGCCTGGTTGAGGAATGCGGGTTCTCGGGTCGATTTCCACGCGGCCATGATCCCCGTGTACCACGTCCCCCGCTCCCAATTGCGGTCGTCCGGTTTCATCACCGGATGCGCCACCTGCCAGGAATTCGCCCTTTCGAGAAGCGTCCGGATCTCCTGTTTCTTGGGGAGCGCCGGAGCAGCGGCCGCCTCTTGCGGCGCCGCAACCGCCGCGGCCGCATGAACCACGCGGCCGTCCCGCGGAGAGTAGGTTAATAAAGAAGGATTATTCAAGCAAGTGATTATTATCGATAATAGTACTACAACGCGGACGAGACACCGTGTCACTTTTTCCATGTGCCGCCTTCCCTTTCCATTTTGGTTTGCGCAGCATACCACGGTCAGACGAGAAAGAGACGGGAGGTTATCGGTGGGCGAGGACAATCAGATCTTGTATCCCTTCCGTTTCAGCATAGGGGTGAGGAGCCGGCGCAGGTTCCCGCCCAGAATGAGTTCCTTGTCGGAATCAGGGATGTTGGCGTCCAGGACCTTGGCAAGCTGCGAGGCAAAGCTTCGGCCCCCCACGTCGCTGCCGTAGATCACTCGTTCCGCCCCGAGTTCGCGCACGGCCATTTCCACATAGCCGGAGGTGGGATCCGATCCCGCCAGTCCGCAGTAAACATTCTTCGTGGAGCGGATTGCGCGAATTCCCAATTCCCAGTTTCCCCCGGTGTGGGCGCACACGATCTGGAGCTTGGGGTGCCGCTGGGCGAGTTCCACCACATCGAAGGGCGTGGATTCGTTCGGCTCGTTGCCCTGGGTTTTGAGCCATTCGTGTTGCAGGATGATGCAGTCGATCGCGACCGCGCGCTCGGCGATGGGATCCATATCCGGAACATTGCAACGGGCGTCAGCCTCGATCTCCCCCACCATGATCATCGGACCGTCCCGCACGCAGCGATCGAATTCCTCCAGGCTAAATTGGAGTTGGGCGGGGCTTAAATAGACGGAGCCGTAGGCACGGTCCGGAAAGGCCTTCACCGCCGCCATCACGCGGTTGTTTTCGAGACGAAACTGTTCAGGGGGGTTGGGGTTCTTGTCATCAGAGTACCCCTGCGACAGGATGAGCCGCTCGACTCCCACTCGATCCATGCACTTCACTAAATAGGCCATGCGTTCCTCGGGAGTGTCGCCGGGGACTTGACCCATATGGCTATGCTGGTCCCAGGGCCGATAACGCTGGGCGGGCGCCGAAGCGTCCATGGGCCAGGGATCGGCGTGAGCAAGAGCCATCGAGGCCCCTGCGGCAATTCCTTTAAGCAATGAGCGCCTGCTCAGCGTCATGGTTATCTCCCCCTAATGGCCGATGTTGTGACATGTATCGCACGTCACGGGCGCCTTGCGCAGTTTATGGCAATCCACACAGGCAACCATGGAAACGTCCTTCTCCTGCCACAGATGATCCCGGTCTCCCACCGGACCATGGCACACCGCACATTCCACCTTGGCGCTCAAGTGTTTCTGATGGCTGAAGAAAACAAAATTCGGAAGCTTATACAAGCGGATCCAGGAAAGCGTCTGGTGGTCTTTCTCAAGTTGAGCGAGATGCCGGATCTCGGGGCTATCGGTCTTGATGCTTTGATGGCAGGTCATACATTCCGCGACGCCGGGGATGGCGAGCTTCTCGCCGGCCCCCACGGACTGATGACACCCGCCGCACTCCATTCCTCCCTGCACATGCAGCTTGTGACTGAAGGCGATAGGTTGCAGTAGCGGGTGGCTGGGCTCCTTCAAATCCTCGGGTTCACGCCCCGGCCCGGGTGAAATCGTCCGGGTTTGCATGGCCAAGCTTGCGGGGCTGGTCTGTCCCTTGGGGTACAGCGTGTAGGCGGCGAGAACCGTCGGAGCCGTCGTATCGGGATTGAAGTATCCGCCCGGCCCCACCGCAATCACCACGAATTGCTTCTTGGTCTTTTGCCCCAGATAGGTCATGGGGGTGGCGTGCCCGTTCGACTCGAGCTGGGTGACCCAAAGCTCCTCACCGGTCTTGGCATCGAATGCCCGAAAGCGGTGGTCATTCGTTCCGGCGATGAAAACCAGTCCGCCCGCGGTGGCGATGGTACCTCCGAGGCTATAGATGCCGGTCTTGGGGATTCCCTTCGCCACCAGTTCATCCACCACTCCCAGTGGAACCTTCCAGGCCAGTTCACCGGTTTTCAGGTCGATGGCGTTCAGGTCTCCCCAGGGAGGCTGCTGACAGGGGTAATGATGGTCATCCCACAGGCGCGCGTAACCTCCCCACTTGCTGGTGCGAACGTAGGGCTCTTGGGACTCCGGCCGCCCCGGGCTCATCTGCCCGACGGCGCCTACTTCACTCACATTGACAAAGAGATACCCGAGAGTGGGATTGAATGAAACCCCCGACCAGTTGCCGCCACCGAGCGAGCCCGGCATAACTAAGGTAAGGTCAAAACCCCAAGGATTGAAGATTTCGGCGGGGAGTGCCGGGCCAAAGTTATCGAGGCAGTATTGGCGCGATTCCGGCGTGACCGTGGTGATGTCATCCATGGTTACCGAGGTCTTGGCGAGCTGCAAGGATTTAATGGGAAAGGGTTGGGTGGGCCAAGTCGCTTCTCCCGGTATGACACTTTGCTTCACCGGCCGTTCTTCCACGGGATAGATCGGCTTGCCGGTAAGGCGGTCCAACAAGTACAAAAATCCCATTTTGGTTATTTCCGCCACGGCCGGGATGTCGCGGCCGTCGCGCCGGATGGTAATCAAGGCGGGGGCTCCAGAAACGTCATAATCCCAAATATCATGATGCACCATCTGGAAATACCAGACCAGTTTCCCCGTCGATGCGTCGACCGCCACCAGCGAATTGCCGAAGAGACCCTGACCCTTGCGGTCGGCGCCGTAAAAGTCATAAGACGGGGAGCCCAGGGGGAGAAAAACCAATCCGTGTTCCGTATCCACCGACATGATGGACCACGCGTTGGTCCCCGAACGGTCCACCCAGCTATCGCCTTCCCAGGTGTCGTGTCCCACTTCCCCGGGCCGCGGCACGGTGTGAAAGGTCCAGACCAGCTTGCCCGTCCGCACATCGAAGGCGCGGATATCTCCGACCGGGCCTTTGGAGGGAATTTCCTGGAGACCGGTTCCCACAATCACCAGGTCTTTGTAAACGACGGGAGGCGAAGTGGGTTCGTACCTTCCGTTCGGAAACTTGTCCGCAACGCCCACACGGAGATTGACGGCGCCGTCGTCTCCGAAGCCCTTGCAAGGCTGGCCGGTTTGAGGGTTCAAGGCAATGAGGTGCCCATCCATGGTGAAATAAAGGAGGCGCCGGTCGGCCTTATTTTCCTCGCCCCCGCAGGTTTCGGGCGACGTTCCTTCCCAATAAGCCATGCCACGATTGGGCGCCGGACGGCGGGTTCCACCCGCGCCGGAGAAGGGATCGAAAACCCAGATTTCCTTGCCGGTATCTCCATCCACCGCGATGGCGCGGCTCTGGGGAGTGGTGAAATAAAGCACGCCATTCACCATCAAGGGGGTGCTTTCAAACGCCTCGATCCCACTGTTGGCAGAGCGCTTCAATTCGTATGTCCAGGCCCTTTGCAATCGCCGAACATTCTTGCGGTTAATCTGCTTGAGCGGTGAAAATCGTGCGTCGCCGGCGTCATGGCCATAGTAACGCCACTCCTCCCCGGCCGGTCCTGAAGCAGCTTGCCCGAACGCCATGCCGCAAATTGCCATGGAGCAAAGCAAAAGGTATAGGAGTCGCCTCATGCCGGTGTGCCTCTTCAGACTGGAGTAGAACGCCCCGTGATGACTCTTTGTGGAGCCGAAAATGGTGTCCCCTGAATCCTCTGCCCGCCTACTCTGACCGCGCCGCGAACCGCCATTAAACCACTTTACCTTTCGTACGGCAACAACAACTAAGAGCTGATAGTGGCGGAAATTGTGTTGCTAAATACCCGGACGAAGGGGGGTGGTAGTGTGGTAGTGACTCATTTTGATTTTGGAGTTCCCGAGAGTGGAAGTCTAAATGCCTGGGGACTTGCATTTGACGCAGAGAAGTGATCGGCGTATGTTTCGGGCATGTGGTTACAGGCCAGACATTTGTGGCATTACTCATGGGTAAATCTCGTCGCCCGATTGGGAACCACCACATTATCGATATTTATCTTTTCCTTCTGCGTACCAGTGCTCATTTTCGCCCTAGATATTATCATGCACTGGCGAGAAGAAAGGCGAAGAGGAAAGTCTGTCAAGCTGGTCCTCAAAGGTGCTTTGCTAAGCTGGGGCACCATAGTCCCAACAGTAGTTTACGTAGTTGTATGGTGTTCGCTGATTGCTTGGTCGTTGGCAAGCACGGCATCTGCTGACCATAACCAGCTACTTGCTAGAATTCGTCAACTTAAGTCTGAGGAGCAGACAATCGCGGATGATGCTAAGAAAAGAATCGCTGATCTATCCGAAAAAATATCCAAAAAGCCAACGATAGTTTATCTGCCCCGCGCGGGTCAAAACAATGGCCCAGACAAAGCGACAATTGATGGAATCGCCCAACTTGCAGATAGGGGAACGAGAATACAAGAGGCCTTCGTTCGGACGGATGACACCGCAGCCATGAAGATCGATTACGAGAAATGGCTTGTTGATGCCGTTTCCTTACTAACGTCACAGGCTGGCACATCATACGCCGTGCAATTCAAAAACGCTCATGGCTCTGCGATGATGGGCTGTCCGGTAGGTCACCCCATAAGTGGATGTGGCTATTGGCAAGAAATCCAAGCGAAAAGGACCGTGCTGATGGATTTCATAACGGAATTGCGTCAACCGCGCTAGATCGGGATAGGGGGAGCGGTTGCCCGCCCTCCCCTCCCACACCACCGTACGTACGGAGCTGGTAGTCACAGACAGTGCCTTTCTGTCCGTGGGCTTTTCCCTAGTGCATAATCCCCGGTGAATTGTGACTGGTACGACGGTGCTCACCCGGGGTTCTTGAAGGCATATGTCCGTAATGGTTATCTGCGGGCGTGTCAAACGTCCACCGCCTCGGAGGAAAGCACCCTGCCAACGGGGATATGAGGCATGAGAAAAGCCCACGGACAGAAAGGCACTGTCCGTGGCTACCAACTTTACCTTTCCTACGGCAACAGGAACTAAGGGCAGGTGGAGGGCTGGTTTCCGATTGCGATTACTCGTCCGCAATCGCAGCTTGCTCATAACCTATTTCTTCACTATACTTGATGAAATGGGGAAGCGAGAATATCTCGGAGAGTTCGAATTGACGGTGATGCTCGCCTTGCTCCGCCTGGGGGAGGACGCCTACGGCGTGCCGATAGCTAGGGCGATCGAAGCGAGCAGCGGCCGCGAGGTTGGAATCGCAAGCGTGTATGCTGCACTGGAGCGGCTTGAGCGGAAGGGGTTCGTTATTTCGTGGAGGGGCGAACCAACTCCCGAACGTGGCGGCAGAGCCAAGCGATTCTTTCACGTGACGGCCCTGGGATTGCGGCAGGTGCGTAAAACGCGGAAAACCCTGGTCCGCTTATGGCGAGGCCTTCCGCAGTTAGATGGAGGCCACGCATGAAGGTCGTCCCGCCCACGATGGCAACCTGGATGCTGAAACACCTGGTGTTGGGGCACAGGAACGAAGCGCTGGAAGGAGACTTGCTGGAGGAGTTCCAGCGACGCCGCTCAGCAAGTTGGTATTGGCGTCAGGTTCTTGGGGCCATCCTGGGCTTCTCGAACGTATTGCGGGCTGGATGGGTGACGGTCTGGGCAGTCGTATTCGCAGGAGCCTGGGTCTACGGACTTTGCGTACTTACTTGTTTTATCCATCATTCACCGCTGCAAATTCCTTCCGGCAATTGGATTCCCCGCGGAAACCCAATCTGGATTCCAGTGGGGATTGTCTTTTACCTCGCCATGCCACTCTCCGTCTATCTGGTCGTCGCGCGAAACTTAAGCCTGCGGGCATTTACGGTGGGGCTGGGCGCTGGCATGCTCGTATTGGTCACGCTGCCATTTTTTCAATCTCTCCTGGCAACACCCCTGAATTATGTTCTCGAGTACGGGCGCGCGAAGCACTGGAACGTTGTGTTGTGGCTGCGTGGGTATGATTTATTGCTAGGATGCCTGCCTCTCGTCGCCGCGATGTGGGCCGCCGCGATAAGCAAGATTAGGGTCGGCACCCTCGATCCATAAGAGGCGAGGCCTCATGAATCCCAAGAGATCAACAACCCCTCCGAGACAGCGAATGGCGCATAGCGCGATTTTGGCGGCGGGTAGCCACCGTCACTGCTCTTGTGACCGTGGGCTCTCCCTTCGATGACGAACCAACGGTCAATCCAAATCTTGAATAGGCCATGGTCGAGTTTCAACGGTTTTGTCTTGGGCAAGGCAATGGTAGCGGCGGGCCCGATTCAAATGGATCACATACGCTTGCCATGTGCGTGTCACCTCGGAACGCCGGGTGGCCAGGTCAGATTAATTCTGCCGGATGATCGTGACCTTCTTCCACGACCCTCCCAGTTCGATCGCTTCCCTGCTGGCGTCCCACTTCCAGTTGCTCGTTCCCGAGACGGTTACTTTGGGCGCCTTACCTGCCGGGGTTGGGGGCAAGCGAAGAAATACTTTCAAGTCCGGGTGCGGAGACTCCAGTTCAATCTGCGCTGTGAGGGCTTGCGGGAGCGGCGCCACCTCGAAGCTTACAACTCCCCATTTCGTGGGAACGCGGTGGGCGGAAAATCCGCGCTCAAACCACTTCGCGGGCGCCGCCCGTGCCAGCCATAACTCCTGCTTGTCCCATGGCTCCCAGACCAGCATCCACCGCAGTAGCTGCGGCGCCACCAATTGCGCGGGCACGCAATAGTCGCTGGAATAATCCCGCGTGCCGTCGCCTTTGATAGCCACCGACTCGTAGGCCGTGAAAGTCCCGGGCGTCTGATGGAAAGCCAGATGGCCGAAAAATCCCAAAAGGTAATGCGCCGTCTGCCCGCTCTCGACCAGACCCCAGGCGTAATGGGCGTACGGCCAGTCGTCGAGAACATGTTCGAAGCGGGTCGTCGCCGCCAACTCACCACCGTGGGTGGCCCGGTAGGCAACGATGGCATCCCGCATCTCGGGTGTCAGCATGCCGGCGGACAGCATCTCCGGCCAATATCGGTAATTCGTGTAGGAGGACAACTGGCTTTCCGTCATGCGGCCGAACGGCACTTCCAGGCCCGCGACCGGCGCGAGGAAAGGCGGGGCCGTATCTTTTCTCAGCGCTCGGAGCAAGGCCGCCTGCACGTTCCCCTGAAATGTTGCGGCTTCTCCCAACATGCTCTTTCCAAGCTGCGCGAGAGCGGCATCCCCAGCCGTGTGCCCCTCGTCACTCAATAGCTCTCCCAGTTCGACCAGCCCGCGCCAGCACCATACGTCGCCGGAAAAATAGAACCTCGTGTCCTTGCGCGTATCGGCTTCAGCCGATCCAAAGAGCAGACCGTAATAAGGCGACTCGGGTGGGAGGCGCTTGCGGCTGGCCTCCATTTGCGCCCGCAGCGAGTCGGCAATCCGCCGGAGTGCCGGCAAACACTGTCGCAACCAGTCTGTATCGCCGGTCACCCGGACGTACCGCGCCGCTAGCGCCAACATCTGCCCGTATTCTGAGATCGCCGGGCCGTAGTAATCGAAGGTTCCGTCCGGCTTTACATAATGGGAGAGATAATATCCGAGGCGCGTCTTAACTTCTTCCTCAAATCCCCAGTCCAGCAGGCACTGATTCAGGAGGATGATGGTGGGCGGGAAGGTGTCATGCTGCTCGGCCCAGTAGGCACCCGCTCCATATTTCGGATGAAGTCCCACTTCCGAGATCAGCGCCCGCACCAGCGCCGCGTGGCTCGCATCGTCCACCCGCGCATCAGGAAGTTTAATTTGCATTCCTTCCGCAAAAAACTTTTCCCATTCCCGTTGCAAACTCAGAAGCGCGCGGTAAAACTTGCTTCCATCTTTCATCGGCTGGGGTCCCGGCAGCCGCCAATAAGCGCGCTTCCCCTCCGCCGGGCGCAGGCATACGTATGTCGCGAGTTCGTCCTGGCCGGTCGAAAAAGCCATCTCCTCCCAACCCGAGTGCGCCGTAACATCGAAAAACCCATAGTCAATGACCGACAGATACCCTCCCACCAGGCCTTGTTGAGTGGTTGCGGACGCGCTGGTCGAATTCCCTAAAACCGTCCTGGGGTCGAACAGCACCTCGGCAAGCCGCCGGTCCCGCACCCCGAACCCTAGACGCCCGTCCGGCCACACGATGACCTTCTGGCGCGAGGTCGTGGTCCCCAAAAACGTATAGGCCTCGAGCGGCGGGAGCAGGCGGGCGGCAGCTTCGTAGGAAGGGTCCTCCCCTGAGGCCAGAATTTCCTGGCCTAACACATCTTCTTGTGCGGCGAGAATCCGGTCGAAATACCCCGGAGGGAAAGCATTGTCGTGGCGAAGGTTATTCAGTTTGCCAATGGCCTTGCGTAATGTGGCGACGGGTCCATTCGTCCCGACATAGCCCAGGACTCCCCATCGGGCAAAATCCCGCTCCACGACTGCTAAAGGTGTTGGCTGGGTGATGATGCCCACCAGCTCCCATTCACCGTATCGATCTCCGGCTCCGAGCGCCCGTGAAGGTTCACCCGGCCACTCCAGCACGGCCACATTCGCGTGCAATTCCACCAAGCGGGGCCAGACGATCGTCCGGTTTTCCTCTTCCGCCGGATAGAATTCATCCGCTGCCGGGCGAGCGATCCCCGACATCCGGCCCATCACCACGACGGCCGCGACGAGTACAATGGAGCGGGCTGGGATGCTTTTCATGGGTGAAGCCGAGATCCGCCTCCCGGCGCGGTTAACTTTGTGGGATCTTTCCTTCGGGTTAAGATGGACAAGGCGCGAGCATTCCTCAGCATCCTGCTGCAATGACTCGGCCGCCATCATACATTATTCGCTTGGGCGGGGGAATCGGCGCTATCCTCACCAAGCGGTGCGTGGGGACCTTGGCGCGTGAAATTGTCACATCCTTACTGGCGATGGTTGATGGTGGCGCTGGCCTTCAGCGCGACCGCCATCAATTATCTCGACCGGCAAACACTTTCGGTGTTGGCCCCGGTCCTGATCGATCAGTTCCGGATGACCCACGAGACGTATGCGCGCGTGGTTTTCGCCTTCATGCTGGCTTACACCATCGCCAATGGCATCACCGGCCCCTTAATCGACAGGCTGGGAACGCGCCTGGGGTTCGCCTTGACCATGGCCTGGTGGTCCGCCGCCAGCATGTTGAAGGCCCTGGCGCGCGGGCCGTGGTCGCTGGGCGTGTACCAGTTTTTGTTGGGGCTGGGGGAGGCCGGCAACTGGCCGGCCAGCGTCAAAGTTGTGGCCGAGTGGTTTCCGGCGGACGAACGCGCCCTGGCTTCCGGAATTTTCAACAGCGGTTCCGCCGTGGGAGCGATCCTGGCGCCGCCCATCGTGGTGTGGCTCCTCCTTCATTACGGATGGCGGCAAGCCTTCTTTTGGGTGGGATTGAGCGGTTTCGTCTGGATTGCCGTCTGGGCTTCGGTCTATCAAACTCCCGAAGGCATCAAGAAGGAGGTATCGCCGCCTAAGGTATCTCTATGGACGTTATTACGCACACGGTTCGTCTGGAGCTTCACGCTTTCCAAAGTCTTCATGGACCCGGTGTGGTACTTTTATATTTTCTGGTTTCCGGAATACCTCAACCGCGCCCGCCATTTCAACATGGCCGCCATTGGAAAATACGCGTGGATTCCTTTCGCCCTGGCGGGGTTCGGAAACATCCTGGGTGGCGCGGTTTCGGGTTGGATCCTGCGGCGCGGTTTTTCACTCACCGTCGCCCGCAAGGGAGGAGTCACACTTTTTGCCATGCTCATGGCGAGCGCCATTCCCGCCGTTCTGGTGCGCGACGTGCGCATCTCCATCGCTCTGGTTTCCGTCGCCATGCTCGGATACACCGGGTGCTGCTCCATCATGCTGGCCTACCCCGCTGACATTTTCCCCAAAAACCTGGTGGGCTCGATCTGGGGAATCGCCAGCATGGGCTCGGGTATGGGCGGCATGATTTTTGCCCCCATCACCGGGTGGGTGGTCGATCACTTTTCCTTTACGCCCGCCTTCATCGGCTTCGGGGTCATGCCGCTCGTCTGCGCGGCCATTCTCTGGACCCTGGTGGGCCCCATTTCGCCCGCATCTTCAGGATTGAATCTTCGGGAGGTTTTATGACCCAGCAAAGTGAATTTCAAGAATTGACGGCGCTCGTCACCGGGGCGAGCCGCGGCATCGGCGCGGAAACGGCTTTTGCCCTGGCCAAGCACGGCGCTTTTACCCTCGTCCATTACCACACGGGAGAATCGCAAGCGGCGGCCGTGCTCGAAAGGATTCGCCAGGCCGGCGGTGATGGAGCGCTGCTTGCGGCGGATCTCAGTGATACGGACGGTATCCACGAGTTCCTCGAACGCCTCCGGCAAACCGGGCGGCCTATTGACATCCTGGTGAACAATGCCGGCTCCTTGATCCAGCGCACCCTGTTCCTGGACTTGACGGAAGACCTCTGGAACCGGGTCTTCGTCCTGAACCTGACCAGCGCTTTTCTGATTTCCCAGGCCGTGCTCCGCGGCATGGCGGAGAGGAAACGCGGCGTCATCGTCAACGTTTCTTCCGCCGCCGCGCGCAATGGAGGAGGGATCGGCGCCACGGCCTATGCCGCCTCCAAGGGCGCGATGTCGCTTATGACCAAGGGCATGGCAAAGGAGTTCGGCCCGCTCGGCATCCGCATCAATGCGGTCTCGCCGGGAGTCATCGACACGGATTACCACCGCAATTTTTCGAGCGCGGCAGTCCTGGAAGGCGTCATCAAAGCGACGCCCGTGGGGCGCCTGGGGACGTCGGATGAGGTCGCGGACGTCATTGTCTTCCTCTCGTCGCCCGCCGCGCGGTTTATCCAAGGACAAGTCATCGAAGTGAATGGCGGGTTGCTGATGGTTTAAGAGCAGTGGATAGTGGTTAGTGGTTAGTATTAGTAGTTAGTGTAAGTAGTTAGTGATGAGTTGCTTGCCACTAACCACTAGCCACTAACCACTGACTACTAGCCACTGCCTTAACCCTGCCCGTAGTGCCCCTTTCGATCGGGCGAGAATTGAAGTAGAGTATTCCCCATTGGGCAGGCAATAACCGATGATTTCCGAACCTTGAAACGCATTGAAGGGAGACAACAAAATGGACAGAAGGCAATTTGTGAAAAGTTCTGCCATGGGTGTAAGTGCGTTGGCAACCGGCCTGGGTGGCAACCATTTGCGGGGCGAGGCTGCGCCGGCGCCGCGGCCGGTTCCCGGGGGTCCCTCCGAAGAAAAGGTTGGGCGCCCGGTGCGCGTGGTCAGCATCGGATTCACCGACGGGCATCCGCTCGACGAGATCGCCGAACTCGTGGACCAGGAAGGCGCGCGCGGCACGGACCTCATCGCGCTGCCCGAGACCTGTCAGGGCCAGGACGAGAAGAGTCAAGAACCCCTGGATGGCCCCACGATCACGGCCATCTCCCGCCTCGCCAAGAAGCACCAAACCTACATCGTCTGCCCGATCGATCGCGTGGAGAATGGGCGCCGCTTCAACTCCGCCGTGTTCATTGACCGTGACGGGCGCGTGGCGGGCATTTACAACAAGCTTTACCCCGTCTGGCAGTCCGAGGTGATGAAGAGGAAAGTTATTCCCGGGGACGCCGCCACGGTTTGCCCAACCGACTTTGGGCGCGTGGGCTTTGCCATTTGCTTTGACGTGAATTGGGTCGACCTCTGGGAGCGCATGGCGAATCAGGGGGCGGAACTGGTGATCTGGCCGAGCGCCTACTCCGCCGGCCGGACGCTCGGGGCGCGCGCCATCAACTACAACTATTACATCGTGAGCTGCACCGGGATTCCCGACTGCCTCGTTTTCGATATCGATGGCGAGCAGCTTATGCACGAGGAAAATAATCGCGGCAGCGGCGTCAACGTCACGCGCACCACGCTCGACCTGGACCGCTGTATTTTCCATTTGGATCTCAACTGGCCGGAAAAGCGGGACAAGCTGCTGAAAGAGCACGCCGAGGACGTCGCGCTGGACAAAAATCTGCGCCTGGAATCCTGGTTCGTGCTCCGAGCCAAGCGGCCCGGCGTGAGCGCGCGTGAACTGTCCCGCCAATATGGGATGGAGGAACTTCGCTCCTACGTGAACCGCGTACAGTGCGAAATCGATAAGAGCCGAGGGTGGGAATTTTCCTAAGCGCGGCGCCAGTTGGGTTTGTAATTCGGAACCGTGGCGATTTGCGCCTTTTGTCGGGGCACCCCTTGGGGTGCCCTTGGGCAGGGCAAGCCCAGCCCCTACAAGACGTGGCACGGGCATCCTGCCCGTGATGTTCATGGCCAGGATGGCCATGCCACGCGGTTGGTTGCGGCCACGCTGCCTACTCGCCTTTGCCCGGCAGGTCAGACACAAACCGGTAATATCCCGAACCAATATCGTAGACCGCCGCCCCCGGCTCCGCGCGCAAATACGTGACGCCCGCCGCGCCGCGGGCGGCCTTTCCGCTTTCGGTTACCGCTTCTGAAGATCGCGCCGGAATGTAAATAGTCGCGGTAGTATTAGCAGGCACAGTTATGTTCCAGATGAAATGACCTCCGGCAATCCGCCACTCGCTCACAATTGTGCCATACGGGGAATCGTGCGAAGCGCTCACGGAAGTCAAATCCCCCACCGGGGTGGGGCGCATGATCGTGTGCTTGAAGCCCGGATGCTCGGGGTCAGGCCGGATCCCCGCCAAATTCTCATAGAACCAGGTGATGAGGTCGCCGACCAGCATCAAGTGGTTGCCGGAGTTCATGGCCGGATTGGCGGTATCGCCGTTCCACAATTCCCAAATCGTCGTCGCCCCTTTGCTGACCATGTAACCCCAGCTCGGATAGGTTTTCTGGGAGGCGATTTCATAAGCAACGTCCGGACGGCCGCCATCGGAAAGCACCTGCATCAGCCATTGGCCGCCCACCAGTCCCGTCCCGATGTGCCCTTTGTTTTGCTCCTGGATTTTGTTCATCAGGGCTTGGGAAACGTTCTGCCGCTCATTGTCTGGAACCATTCCGAACGCCAGGGGAAGGACGCTGGAGGTCTGGGAGCCATTGCTGTACTGGCCTGTCTGGGGATGGAAATATGCCCTATTGAACGCTACTAATATCTTATCGGCAAGCTGATTATAGCCGGCCGCCTCCCCCGGCTTCCCCAGCAAGGTGGCGAAGCGCGCCATCAAGCGCAGCAGGTGATAGTAATAGGCCGTGCCCAGGACCGTGCCGTCCGTACGGCGGGCCGGGTCCTTCGAGTGAATCAGCTCCGCAGACTCCGGCGGGACGCACCAATCCCCATACCGGTCGCGCGGCATCAGGTCATCTTTCAGGTACGTCTGCATGTGGGTAATCCACACCTTCATACCGCCGTAGTGTTTCTCGATGACGCGCAGATCGCCGTACTGGTCGTAGAGGTGGTCGGGAATAATGATGAAGCTGGAGGGCCAGGTGACATTGTCGTTGTAGAGAGGCCAGTAAGCGGGGGAAACATCGCTGATGCTGCCGTCACGGTTCTGCGAGTCCGCAAAGTCGTCCACCCACTTGGCATAGAGGGCGGCAACCCCAAACATGTAGGGCTCGCCGCGGCTCTCCGCCGACCGGTCGCCGAGCCAACCCTGGCGCTCGTCGCGTTGCGGGCAGTCGGTGGGCATGCTGCGGTAGTTGTCTTTGGCGCCCCAAACCACGTTCCGGTAAATCTGATTGAGCAAGGTATTAGAGGTCTTGAAATCCGCGTGCTGGTTAACATCATCGTGAACCGCACAGCCTTCGAGCGCGGCCAGAGTGGGCTTCCCGGGAAAACCCCGCACCTCGACGAAGCGGAAGCCGTGATAGGTGAATCGCGGCTCATACACTTCCGTACCTTTTCCCTTGAGGATATAGGTATCGGTCACCAGGGCGGAGCGGAGGTTGTCGAGATACAGGGTGCCGTCGGGCCGCAGCCTCTCGGCATGGCGAAGGGAGACCTGGCTGCCGCGCGGTCCCGCGACGGTCAGGCGGCACCACCCCACAAGGTTCTGGCCCATATCAAATATATAAACGTGGGGGCGCGGCTCGGTCACCGCGATGGGCTTGAGTGTTTCCGTAACCCGGATGGGCTCATTGGGCTGGGCGGCAAGGGCCCCGGCCGGACCTTCCACGACCTGCGCCGGTCGCCAGCCGTCCTCGCGGAAGCCCGCCCGACTCCAGCCCTCCATCTCCTGGCGCGCGTCGTAAACCTCGCCATCGTATTCGTTATTGGCGCGAATGGGTCCCGCGGTCGTCAACTTCCAGCTCTCGTCGCTCGCGACGCGCCGGACGGTTCCATCGGCCATTTCCAATTGCAATTGCAACAGGAGCTTGGGATACCCGAACGTCCGCGTGAAGGTGGGAACCTTGTGACGCGGGACGAAGTAACGGCCGTTGCCCAGGATGACCCCCAGCGCGTTGCTGCCCGGCCGCAAGAGCCTGGTAACATCGTAGGTCAAGTAGAAGACTCGCTTGTCGTAATCGGTCAAGCCCGGCACGAGCGCATCATGACTAACCTTCTCGCCGTTCAAGTAAGCTTCGAAAAGCCCCAGACCGGAAATATAAAGTGTGGCGCGCTTCACCTGACCCTTGACTTCAAATTCCTTGCGGAGCAGGCGCGCGGGCAGCACGGTGCGTTCCGCCCAGCCCACTTCTCCCCAGGGAGCCGCGCCGTAATTGCCCAAGATCCTGGCGGCTTCCCACGACGCATCGTTCGCATCACGCTTATTCCAGCCGGATGTTTGGGTCGAGGTGACTCGCCACTGCCGATCGGTGCTGACCGCCACTCTTTCCCGGCCGGCCAGTTCCATTTCCAGTGTGCCGATCAGGCTGGGAGAATCACCCCCCGATGGCGCGACGGTGATGGCCAGGACGTTCGCGCCGGGGTGCAAAGCCTGCGTAATATCGGAGGAGATGGGGTCGTCGAGCCCGGTGGCTTTGCCTTCCTCATTCCCATTAATGAAGAGCGTGGAAGCGCCGGAGCCGACAAAGTATATGAGCGCGTCCGAGACCGGATTGTCCGGCGAGATCTCGATGGTGCGGCGGAAGTATATGGCTCCAGTGCCAGAGCCGGCGGCAATCCACTGGGCCTTCCTTAATTGTTCCGGTTTTCCCTCACCGCTGTCGAGCCCGATCCATTTGCCCTTCCAGTCGCTTGCCGCCAGCAAGCCCATCGACCACCAAGCCGGCTCGCTCCACGCCGTAGGCTTGCCATCCTTGTCCCACACCCGCACCTTCCACCAGACCTCGTCGCCTGACGATAGGGGCTTGCCGCCGTAGGGCAACTGGATCGACCGATCGGAATTTACCTTCCCGGTATCCCAAAGATCGCCCTGATCGCGGCCCAGGAGGTCTCGACGGCTCGCCACCAGAATCTGATAGGCGCTCTCGATCCAACCTCGTGTGGTGAGATTGCTTCGCTCGATCTTCCAGCTCAAGCGCGGCTGTAGTGAGTCGATGCCGAGGGGATTCCGGCGGTACTCGCAACGCAGGTCCGCGGGTCGCACAGGATTTTCTGCCGCGGCGGCGAGAATGGAGATCGAAAAGGATAGTAAGGAAAATGCCAGAACTAATCGATGCATACCAAATGCTCCTTGCCGATAAGAAACCAGCTTCCACTGCACGGCTGCTACTCCAACGTTATTAGACCACACTACTGAGTATTGCAAAATAGAGTGACGAACTGTTTTCGTAGCGCGGGCGTCTCGCCCGCTGTGGCATGGGCATCCTGCCCGCGCGCTGGGCGGGAGCGGGACGCTCCCGAGACAGCGG
>Ga0326728_10010555_pt1 | contig 21562 bp, 27 predicted proteins | sample MB3enrmetagenome_FD_207602 | JGI IMG/M metagenome (GOLD analysis project Ga0326728, IMG submission 207602) | Lab enriched peat soil microbial communities from McLean, Ithaca, NY, United States - MB31MN | ecosystem: Environmental > Terrestrial > Soil > Wetlands > Peat | place: USA: New York... | reverse complement strand
GCTCACCACAATGGCTCTTTACCACTGCAGCTTAAGGTGGTTTGAAGCCCGCTCCTGCAAACCGGCTTCGAGGGACCTCCCCTCATCTCTTGTGCAGCCTCGTGGCGCACTTACCACTTGTAATCTTCATCGACTGATCAATAAACCTTATATTGGTCATATTCAAGTAGTGATTGTATAGTTCTCCACAACTGTCGGCCGTTGAAGATTCACAGAGATGGATGATAACCAACTGAAATCTACACCAATCATATTATCTTATCGTGTCGATTATTACTTTTGCTGTCTTAGTTTTAATTTGTCTTTAAGATTTTTGATCTCTTGCTTAAGTAAATTGTTTTCACGTTTTAATAGTTCGTTTTCTTTTTTGAGCAGTTCTTCATTTTTACTTGGGACATCAGGCTTCGCTACAGGAACAGGGGCATCTTTTTGTAAAATGTATTGTGTACCTATACAGGTACACTTATGTGATCTTCCGTATTTTGCAGGCAGGAACCAGTAGTTTGATCCTATCGCCTCTTTGGGGGATGAGCTAATGATTCGCCATCCCTGATCAAGCATTGTTTTTAAGGGAGGGTCGTTGTATTTGCTGTTACATATGCTTTGGCAATTACCGGTGCCAGGCTGATAACGAATACTTTCTACATTAAACAGTACCTTCTGCTCAGTCGCAAACGAAACGCTACTGGCAAAAAGGGAACATATGATTAAAGTAATAAATAGGGCACTAGTCTTCATATTTACCAACCCCCAGAGTTATTTTCGTTGCAAAACCGTGACTATATTGCTGTAAATTCTGAGTGTTTCAGAGCCTGGCTACTAACCAGCTAACCGCGTAGAGCACACCAAGGAGGACAACATCCATCGGGCCGACCGGTAAATCCCATTGATAGGCGATCCAGAAACCGAAGAACGCGGTCGCGCCACCGATCAAAGAGGCCAGCACCGTGAACTGCCGCATGTTGCGCGCATGTTGATGCGCAGTCAGCACAGGAATCAGCAGAAATCCGAATGCGATGAGCGGACCGACGCTGAGCACTGCCATCGAGACCGTTAATCCAATCAGCAAGTAGAGCAAAACGTCCCAGAAAACGACTTTTTTACGAAGAATAATTGCTGTCTCGCGGTCGAATGAGACGAGTAGCAGTTCCTTATGGAACAGTCCCAATACTGCGAGGACAATCGTAAGCGCCGCCGCTGTCAGCACAAGATCAAAATTGGAGATCGTGATGACCTCCCCTTTCAGCATATCGAGCCAGCCGATTTCTCCATAAGGGTTTTTTGACAACAATAAGATGCTCAACGCAGCAGCCAGGACATAAGCACTGCCGAGCCGGCCTTCAGATTGTCCACGCCCTCGTCGTTCCAGGAATGCCAGTACCAGAATCGCGGTCAACGAGAATGTTATTGAGCCGACAAAGGCAAGTACATGCGCACTATGTGAGCCGTGTTCGGACAGTTTGAATCCAAGCCACAGGGGAAGAGAAAGAGCGATAGCAACGCCGGTCGAGGAAATCTGGGGTAATGCCACACCCATGAACACCAGTCGACGCATCACGAGAAAGACGCCGACAAGTGGGCAAGCGAAGCCGACGAGCACGCTGGTGTAAAGCGAGTTACGGAGAAGAAAATCAAAAGATAGAATCTGGTGAAGTGTTTCCATATCAGCTCATCCCTATTTCAAATAGTTCCGCCAACCGTTCGGCTGTGAACAGTTCATCAGTTGTCCCATGGAAAACCTTGCCCTCGTGAAGCCAGATGACTTTCTCAGCGTAGTGACGGACGGCCGAAAAGTCGTGCGTAACGAGGAGGACCGTGATTTTCCTTTCCTTACAGATCTGCGAAATAAACTCCAGTACAGCAGTCGTTGACTCGCGGTCCACCCCAGCCGTCGGTTCGTCCAGCACCAGGACGTCAGGACGTGTAGCCAAGGCGCGAGCGATGAGTACGCGCTGTTTCTGACCGCCAGAGAGTTCGGCAAAGCGCTTGTGGGAAAAATCCTCCGCACCCACCGCATGCAGACATTCGCGAGTGAAAGCGCGTTCGACCGTGGGGATAAGATGCCCCGGGCGTATGCGACCATAAACGCCCATAATTGCAACATCGAACCCCGTAAGCAGATAAGCCGAGTCAAACTGATTGGATTGAGAAACATATCCGAAGGTGAGCGGTGCACCGGCCGATGCGGTATCGATGCGGCCCGCGACCGGTGGCAGCAATCCAAGCAGCGTTTTGAGCAAAGTCGACTTGCCCGAACCATTAGCGCCCAGGATAGCGGTGAAGCTTGCCCGGAATATGGAAAGTGTAAGTCCGGACAGCACCGACTGGCCATTGTAGCCTATATTCAGGTTTTCCAGTGTGATCAGCGATTCATTCATCATCGTTGTTTCCCCGCTTGCACGGCAGTTACCAGCGTGTAAACAATATAGTCCATCATTTTAATATACGTCTCTGTATTAGGCACGCCACCAGGCATGATGGGCAAAGTTACCATGATCGCACCGGTCTGTTCGGCGATGTTTGCCGGCACCTTTTCTGGAAACTGCGGCTCGCGGACGACGATGGAAACATGTTCGGATTTCATCGCAGTGCTTAATGCCTCAATATGGCGCGGGGTCGGATCGATGCCTGGCTTCAGTTCTATCGTACCGAAATATTCCAAACCAAAGCGCTTCGCAAAGTATGGCCAGTGCTCGTGATAGGAAACGAACTTAATGCCTTTGAGCAGTTTGGCCTCTCTCTTCCACTCAGCAATTTTGGCATCGAGCCTAGTGAGATAAGCGTCTCGGTTGTGCGTGAATTTCGCCTGATACTGGGGAGCGAAGGCTATGAGCGCGTCGTAGATATTCTCGATGGCGGTCTTTGCCAACACCGGGTCAAGCGTGTAATGGGGGTTGCCATATGGATGAACGTCGCCCTGATAGTGATCGGTCGACTTGGGCACATCGAGCGGGATGATGCCCTTGGAGCAGTCCACATAGCCGGGTGTACCCTTTTGGATTCGGGGATTCTTACTCGCCTCCAGGAGCGCGGGCAGGAATGCATGCTCGCAATCGAACCCGATCAGAATCAGCAGGTCCGCCCGGTTCATCATCGGTACATAGCTCGGTTTCATGGGAACCCCGTGCGTATCTTCGACGCCCGTCGCCAAACTATGGACCTCGACTACATCCCCCCCCACCGCACGCGCAAAATCAGCGAGATCGGTAAGCGTCGTAACAATCCGGATTTTGGCAGCATGAGCGGGTGTCACCCACCCACATAATGCCCCAGTAAACACGATTATCGATATTAAACGGAATAACTTGGATTTCATTAGGATACTCCTTTTCCCCAGAGTTAGCGTTGCTGCCACCCATGCGAGTGTGAACCGATGATCCAAGCCCATTGCAGATAAATGGCATCATCAGGGTGCAGACCGGTCGCAGCATTGTTGTCGGTGTGCGTGTATTGAAGGCGCAGCTGGTCCCAGTGGCTCAAGGCCCATGTTATGTTCACGGATTCCGCACAGGTTTCGGCTTGACTGTTCTGCATGTCCTCCAACCATTCATATTGGATCCCGGCTGTCCACTGCCGATGGAATTTGTATGTGAGATATGAATACAGGCCATAAGAACTGACGGAGCGGCTGGGCAGGGCGCTGCCCGAGGGATCCGTCACGTCATAACGGTTATCGCTGTAAAGCACTTCCGTGCCCCAAGTGATGGTCTGGAACTGATTGTTGCTAAGGGGCTTCCAGCTCAGCACCAAGTCCACTCCTACGAGGCGCCGCTCGCGTTCGATAAACGTGTTGCCATTTATATCAGTTGGAAGCGGTGGATTAGCAGGGTTGATTTGCCACTGCGCATTTGTTGCCGGATTCCACAGGCCCGAAATGCCCGGTTCGAGTGAGACATTGGGTGTCAGGTCAAAAAATGAGGACAAATGACCCCAATAGTTCAATCCACTGCCTTGACGGTAATCACCGACATAGTTAGGGGGGTTATCCCCACCAAACTGATCACCCGCCCCAAGCGTCAAGCTGATGTAGTGCTCGGCCGGAACCAGCCAATTCATCTGTAACCCGTCCGTTCTGGATTCACCACCAATGTATTGCGCAAGGACGAGTGGACGATTCACAAAGGGCAGCTCGTGGTCGTGGATATAGCCCAAACGACCAAATTCGCCGAAGAACCGTCCCGCCTTCAACTCCAGGTTCCCCGGCAGTGACGTCGTCTGGATCGCAGCTTCTTCAACATCCAAAGTCGATTCACCGGTAACCGGGTCGGCTGATGCGTTAACCACCACGTAACCCTTCGCGAACGGATCTACTGACGCTGCTGCGTTCAGTTCCACTGAACGTTGATATATATCAAACCCGCCAGGCCGGTAGCTGCCCGTATCTGCAGATCCTCTACTGCGATAAGAGAAGATCGTCTCACCTACCAACCCGATGGCGGGGTTGAATACGCTTAAAACTTCCTTCTTCTGCGTTTCGACCACTTGATCAACCTTCTCATTCAACTCCTGGATCTTCTGCTGGAGATCCTGGTTTGTTTGCTGCGGTTCCTGGACCCTCTGTGGGGACACTTGGTTCTTTTGTTTTGAGAAATCTTCCTTCAATGAATCAATGGTCTTTTGTTGTTCTTCAATGGTCTTTGACTGGTTTTGCACTGTGTCTTCAAGCTGCTTGAGCCGGTCAGCTGTATCGTCAGCAAAGGCCGCCCGACTGAGCAAGCAGAAAATAAGAATGCAAGCAATGCACAATACTCGTCTCATAAGGTCCTCCGTGGATGACTTGATTATGCGCGCAAATGGATCGAGTGGGACCTTTATTGCGCGCGGGCGCAATATCCTCACTCCTGAGAAAGGCAGTTTCCCCATACCGACCAAGCGAAGGTCGATGGAGAAGTCCCGCTCTTACCATTAGATTGTGAGATGAAGATTTACGGACATTTACACAGGGGGAGCGCGATTGTTCGGGGAATAGGAAAAGAGATTATCGGGATAAACCGGCGAGGGATCGACAACTGTTGTTTCCGTAAAATAGAGGACGATATCAAAAGGAACCGCCCACTGGCTGGTTGCGTATAGATGATGAATTGCAATACAGATGGGGCAGTCGTGGTCGTCGTCCGTATCTTCATGGTGATGCGATACTGCCACGAACGTTGAAACAAGGAAAAGCAGAACAAGAAAAACTGCGATGCGTTTGTTCAAGAGTATGGAGCCCCCTTCACTTGGAGATTCCGCTTAAACTTTGTCGATGAATATGTATCATTTTCAACCAGTCGATAGCCATCAATAATATATTAGCTGTATTTCCACTCCCTCGAAAGGAACGACCTAATTATGTCGGGCCAGGGCCTCTCTTATTCTTTCCCTGAGTGCCTCGGGTGAAAACTCCATGTATTCGCACACTGCATCAAAAAAGATATTATCAGGATCTTCTATCCATTCCCGTGCTATGTGCTCGCTACCTGAGCTATCCCTCAGTGTAAAGAAAGCATCAATGGTGACAGCTAACCATAACCTGTAGACACCCAATTGATTCGACGGCTTGCTGTCCAGTATGAAATCAGGATCGCTCATAATTACTCATTCATTGACTACCTGTTTTAGTTGATAGGGGGGATCGTTCTGTAAAGACCAATATAAAACTATCCCTGTGATGGCACTAAGAAATCTATCATGCTCTGAAGGCTTTACTACATAAATGTTTGCTCCGAATTTATAACTCTCAAACTTATCCCTGTCGTCGGTTGATGACGTAAAGATTACCGTTGGGGTCATTTTTGTCCGCTCACTGGATCTGATTCTCTTAAGCACTTCTAAGTTGTTCACTGTGGGCATCTTCAGATCAAGCACAATTACCTTGGGTTCATGATGAGCATGGTGGCCAGAGGGTTTCCTGGTTGAAAAAAGATGGTTTAACAGTGCGCTGCCATCCTGAAATATCTTGATTCTGTGCAGCACACCATGTGGGGTTAGCGCTTCAATCATTAATTTTAAGCTGTATCGGTCATCTTCTACAATCCAGATATCCGGTCTTGCATACATAATCATTCACCTCGTCAGAATAAAATGAAAGTAGCATAAGCTTGCAAGTATCCATCAATGGTGATTATAATTCTTATTCCTGTGTCAAACATAGATCATATATGTCCTTTGTTTTTTTTGCAGTAGCTTCCCAGAAATATTTGGAAGCGGTCCAACAGGCCTCTGTAGTCATACTGGTTTTGACGTCATCCTTGCTCAGGAAAAAAATTGCCTGAGCAATTTCGTCGGGATTTGTTTCATTGCCAACAACGAACCCATTCTTCCCATGTCGGATAATATCCTTCGCGCCAACATTTTTGCTGATCATGACCGGTAAAGAAGCCGCCATTGCTTCCAGCACGGTAAGGCCAAAAGTATCGCACCTTGAAAGCATGGCGAACATATCCGAAGCGAGGTATATTTCTGCAATTTCAATATTTTGTATGACACCCGTGTAAATGACAACGTCTCCAATCCCCAATCGTGCAGCGAGATGGATATATTTTCGATCAGAGCTTTTCCCTACAACCAGCAATTTGAATCTCTTCTCCGGATATTTCGACTTGAATCTCGCTAACCCGGCCATCAAATAGTCGAGCCCCTTGATGTCGTAATTCATGGAAACAAAAAGAATGGTGATCTCTGTGGGATCAATGTTGAACTTTTGCCGCACTTCTTGATAACAGCGTTGCCTGTTATATTTCTGGAACTGCTTAATATCCACGCCCGGGTGGATCACGGAGACGCGCGCCGGATTAACATCAGGGTATGCCTCAAGAAACTTTTCCTTTACCAGAGTAGATACGGCAATGAACTTTTTCCCATGCTTCACCAATTTGCGTTCCACCCATTCCGTACTGTAATCAAAAAGGCTCATATTCTTTTTCCTTACCTCTTCTACCCAGACTCGATGGGGTATGCCATGCATGGTAAAGATATCGGCCTTGAAAATCCGGTCGTGGGTATGGATCAAATCGAAGTAATGCATCAGAGATATTTGAAGACCTGTAAAATAAGCGAAGCTTGGTGTTGTCAGATATTTCGGGAAGGTGATAATCGGAGTCGTGTGAAATGTGATGTTTTCATCATGATTGCCCCACTTATTGGCGAACACGTGAACATCATAACGACCATCCTTGGCAATGTGGCTCGTCAATTCCGCAGTATGCCCTTCCGCGCCGCCAACAAGACCGTATTGGGGAATGACAACAGCAATTTTCTTACGAGATTCAATCGCCTTAGACTTCACGTAACAATTCCGGCAGCTGGATCACTCAGCATGCAATTGCCCCTTAGGACACCGATTCCTTTCATGCCACCGAATCTAATATGCTTGTGATTCGGTTCTTATAGCCAGGCAGAAACCAGATATTTTTCTCTGTTTATCAATTCATGTTTTATTCCTATATCTCACCGTATAGCCGTATCCTTCTAGACAAGCACTCATTGCGCGTTAGTAGTTTTCTTGCTTTTTGTTGCAATACCTGTTTCAGCTATCAAAGCCATGGCGATGCATGTCATGACCTTTCATACCTCGGCCTCTGGCACCCCACCTATGTGGCATCCGATCTAGTTTTGCAATCTGCTCCGGTGTCAGGATTTTCCGCCATTCAATCTTCATCTGGGCTCTTTTTTCACTTAGCTGCTCACGAAGGCTACTCAATTCCTTCTGCTTGGCCAGAAGGGCCGCATCGTCTGTCTTTGGGTCTGTAAAGAGTTTCCGCATTTCAATCCGTTTTATCGCGAGATCATATCGGAGATCCCTGGTCTCATTTTGAAAACGGCTGTGCAAATCTTTCATCTTCTCCAACTGGTTCTTTGAGAGGTTAAGCTTCTTGGCGAAATCGAATTTCCCGTGACCTTCTGCATATGATTTCCCACTGTCAGCGGCGTTCGCTGATATGGCCATAGCCGAGATAAAGACAATGGCCATCAAGATGGTAAGTACTCTTTTCATAGTGTGCTCCTTTTATGATGTTTGTATAGGTAGGAGCAATATGTGTGCCCAAAATGAGTAAAAGATTTAAATGTGTAATTTCATATAATTATCGAAAGAAGTATTATTGCCAGTTTATCTACTTCTGTAAACTATGGATAGGATGTATCCAGTTTGGGTATCCAGTTGTATAAAAAATATCCAAGTAAGCCTATTCAAGAAATTGGTAATACGGCATTTAGATGTTGAAGGCCTCATCTATGGAAGATGCTCTTGAAATAACATTAAAGAACAAATTATAATAGTTAGCTAAGGGGGATCTTATGGAAAATGCAGTTGCGTTATTAACAAGACGATTGAAGCTTAAAAAATTGAATCAGATTGGCCTGGTAGTTAATGATATTGAAACCACTGCCCGCTATTATATGACACATTTTGGCATTGGGCCATGGTATCGTCCCAAAATGCCAGAGGCTCAAAAGTCAGTATTCCGAGGACGCGAGATCGATTTGGTAATTGAGATCGTTGTGGCTTATTGCGGTTCAGTACAAATAGAGCTCATCAAGACAAAAGGGAAAGAGAAAAACGCTTATACTGAGCTTCTAGATAAACGCGGTGAGGGTATCCATCATATCGCTTTTGAAGTATTCGGAATTAAGCGTAAACTCACCATACTCAAAGAGATGGGAATCCAACCCCTTCAATCCGCTATTCTTAAAACCGGCGGCGGCACTGTCATAACAGCTGTATATCTTGATACGGCAGCAACCGGTGGAATGATCATCGAACTGATTGAAACGAAAAAATTTGGGATCCCCTTGAAAATGTGGCCGTTCATGATGAAAGTTGGGTGTGCGTTGGGGGATGCATATAAACTCAAAATATGATGTCAATTTTGGCTTAATGATTTTCATCTTTGAATTTTGTATATAGTCTTCTATCTGTAATCGTGTACATTCTTGCATACTGATATTAAAGGCTCTATAAGGGCAGCTATGAATTCCACCGGGTTTGCAACTTGAAAAATCAGTAATTGAATTTCTTGTTTGGTTCTTCCTTCTATAAAATTGAGATTTCATACTTTATTGCAGTTTAAAACGGAAAGGAACTATCAAGCATTTCATTCTCATTAAATAATTTTTATGAAAAAGACTGAACTCTAACTTATAATGTGACACTTATACTTTGGGATTGTTAACCGTTACCCTGAAATATTTTCTTATTTTAGGCGTACCAAAGGTGAAACAAGGGTAGTAACTGTCCGAAGCTGGGATAAAATTCTAATAGATGCACATCAAACCCCTTCCATTCAATACTCAGATTAAAGTTATATCGTTTCATATGCATGCTTGATGATTTTTAATAGATGTTCCAGATTAAAAAATTCATTTATTGTTAGCAATGGGATAATTTCCAAGTGTAGTTTTGCGAGGCTTTGAGTAAACGATTTTACCATTTTTATCAACTTTTGAATAATCCCCAACTCGAAGATGAATCACTGAATGTTTTTAACCACACAAGACCCTTTATTTTATTTCTTGACTTAATAACAGAAGTATAGGTTCTGATCGAGTTATTATCTTTCATCTCATTGTCACTACTCAACCCCCTCACGATGGTATCTAGTTGATCGAACAAAATATTCCTTATTTGAGTGATTTCATATAGACATTGGTCACCCAGTCACGGATGCGAGCCATAGCCTCATCATACGGGATAAATGTTTGCCAGCCAATTTCCGTCTTTACTTTTGTGTTGTCCACATCGTTATCCCGCCCCAGAACACTTGCGGCCAGACGTGTCACAGGAGAACGGATGCCCAGTGGTGTAAGGACAGCCTCCATGACAGTACCTCCCCACCATACCAACTGAAAGGGAACAGGCAGCCCAGGCTTTTTGCCGATCATCGCGCCAAGATCGGTGAGGTATTGCTTCCATGTCACATTCCAGTCGTCCCGGAACTGGTAGATCTGCCCCTTCGCCGCATCTGCCGTTCCCGCTTTCACGATGCCGTCTGTGAGGTTCTCAACATAGACCAGGCTTGCACTATACCGACCGCCGTCCATCAGCGGAACCGACATAGGTGTACGGAGATGGTCGAGAATATCCCATACCCAGACGCTGCCCGGTCCGATGACGTTTGCTGGCCGGATGATGGTGAACATAAGATCTTTTTTACTGGCGACGTCTCTAATGAATGCCTCTGTATCAAGTTTGGAGTCGTTGTATGGGACGCCGGACTTAAAGCATGGATCCGATTCCTTGCGTCCCTTGAGGTGGCGCCCCAATCCACAGGCGGCAATGGAACTGACATAAACAAAACGGGAGACCTTTCCTGCAGCCTCTTCGAGTAGGTTTTGCGTAGTGTCGTATGTGGCCTCGTAGAAAGCTTGACGCGGTCCCCAGTCTGTGACACGGGCGGCGAGATGAAAAACGATATCCATTCCGTCGCAACAACCCTTGAGGCTTTTCGCTTCGGTCAGGTCACCAACACGGACGGCAATGCCCCGATCCTTCAAGGGCTGTATGTTTTCCCCGGGCATAGCAAATGCTGTTACTTCTATACCGTGCGCTAACAGATCCCGGCAAAGGAACGATCCGATGAAACCGGCTGCACCTGTCACTAATGCTTTCATAGTTGTCTCCTTAAATGAACGAAATAGCTGTCTTGACAGCTTTGTTCCTCGATTTGTCCATATTCAGCTTAATCATATCACGAAACTGGTCGAGGCGGAACGTATGGGTGATCATGCCATCCAGGTTGACTTTCTTTTCCCGGGCCAGCCGGATAGCCAGTTCGTATACATGAACTGCTTTTCCATCTATCGTTACCTGGCTATGACCATAGGTTCCCTTGATCGTCTGCAGCTTGAGCCATAGGGGTGTCGGATCGATCTTTATTTCATTGCCTATCCCTACGATCGTCAAGACGCCATTGCCTCCAGCCAAGGCCCGCATGGATGTGCGGATGGTATCCTGATGGCCCACACAGTCGAATATTTTTGTGAATCCCCCCATCAGGATATCCTGGCCGAGCAAAGGCTTGTAGCGCCTTGCGCCGGTAATCTTTTCGGCGCATCCGAAAATGTCCCCATCGGATATCAAGTGGTCTGCCCCGCCCTTCTGGGCGAGTTGGCCGTGAAAAGGCGAGGGCTCCGAGACGGAAATATGGCAGTTGATACCGAGCGCCCGGATGGATTGGATGATAAGGTTTCCAATTACGCCGGCGCCAATGACAAGTACCTTATCGGAATCTTCAGGACGATTATCACAGACCGCCTGCAGCGTAACTCCAAGAGGCTCCATCAGTGCCCCATGCTCAGAGGATACACCATCAGGCAAACGGTAAACCTGACTCTTGTGTACAACAAGATACGGAGCAAAGCCGCCGCCAATATCCTGGCAGATGCCTGTAAACATTCCTGGCGACAGTCTGCCGAGAGCGGCATTCTCGCACGAGCCAAACCTTCCCATCCGACAGCACCGACAGGGGGGATCGATGCGACGGGCGGCACACGGGAGACCGGGTGAAATACAGACCCTGTCTCCCACTTTGAAATCACCGACATCCTTTCCCGCCTCAAAAATCTCCCCCTACAATTCATGTCCCGGAATACAGGGGAAGGAAGTAAACGGGGAAGCCGAGGGTGAATCTTTCAGGAAAATCAGGTTCTGATCGGAACCGCAGAAGCCGCATATCTGGGTTTTGATCTTCACCCATTCAGGAGAGGGCAGCTTCGGTTCCGGGACATCGGCCATGCGAATAGTGGGGAAAGGTCCCTGGTAGTAAAGTTTCTTATTGATGGTGCCGAGAATTTTCAGAGTGATGAACTTGGGCACGGAGATGGAAAACAGCATGGCTTTCATGAGCTCCTCCTCATTGACGCTGGAGGGCCGGTCTGCCTATTTATGCATACCAGCCCTCCGGTTGAACGGATTGATGGAGGCATCAGATTGATATACGCAGTTTCCCGATCCTATTTCTCCATATTGAGGGCATCCACAAACATCAAGGTAGCCGGGCTTGTCACACAGGGATCCGTCATGACATTGATGCACGCCGGCTTTGCCGCATCCAGAGCGCGTTTCAGGGCTGGAACAATGTCTTCGTCCTTGCTGACTAATTCACCATAACCGCCCAAAGCCTCAACAACTTTTTCATAGTGGATGAATCCTAGGCCGGAAGCGACACAGCGGTCCGGACCATAACACATTTCCTGTCCATGCTTGATCATTCCCCAGGCTTGATCGTTGCAGATCACGCAGATGATGGGGATATTGTGGCGGACGGCTGTATCAAACTCCATAGCGTTAAGGCCGAAAGATCCGTCACCGCTTAACACGAAGATGGTCTGTTTTGGCCGAGCGAGTTTCGCGGCGATGCCAAAGGGCAATCCCGTTCCGAGGCAACCGAATAGCCCGCCGGCGGCAACAATGACTCCGGATTTCTCCTCTGCCCTCAAACCCATGGCACCAAAGTATGAAGTGTCCCCACCATCCACGACGAAGATGGAGTCCGCCGGTGCGGTCTGCCTAATCAACTCCACGAGCCTGGCAGGATGAATACACTCGGTAACAGCGCTTCGTGCCTTGATTTCTCCATCTACAGCTGGCAGATACATGTCTTTCAAAGATTTAAGCCATGCGGAATGGTCCCGTTTTTTTACAGACTGATTGAGCTGCTTGAGAACCAGTTCCATATCGCCCACAAGTCCGACATCGGAAGCCCGGTTTCGGTCGATCTCCGTAGCGTCGATATCTATCCGAACCACTTTTGCCTGGGGGAAATTCTGGCCGAACAGCAACAGCCAGTTATAGCGGAGGCCAAGGGTTACGACCAGGTCGGTCATAGAGAGGGCCACCAGCATTGCCATGTTTCCACCATCCCAGAGAGAGAGGGGATGATCATCAGGAATAACACCTCGGCCATTATCGAGTATAAGGAAGGGTATGCCCGTCTTGCCGACAAATTCTGTGACAGCGTCTTTGCAGTTACTATATCCAAGGCCGCTTCCACCGATGATAACCGGCTTCTGGGCTTCATTGATCAGCGCGGCAGCCTTCGGGATATACTCGGGATCGGCTTCAGTTTTATAGATCCTCGATCCCTTCGGCGGGATGGGAACATCTTCTTCTTTAACTTTGACATTGAGAATGTCCGGAGGGAACTCAAGGAACACCGGTCCCGGGCGTCCCGCGACAGCGTAACGAAATGCTTTTGCGATATATTCGGGAATGCGCTTTATATCATGACAGATCCCGGCCCATTTTACAACAGAACGTATCATGTCCGACTGATTCATTCCCTGGAGAGCTCCACGGTCCCAATCCCGTATGGGTGCCGTGCCGCTGATCAAAACGAGAGGCACATTATCCAGTGACGCATTGATCAGGCCAGTGAGGGAATTGGCGAAGCCAGGTCCGGCTGTTACCAGGCACACACCCGGCTGCGGTCCCCATATGGACCAGGCATGGGCCATCATGGATGCTGCCTGTTCATGACGGACATCGATGAGCCGGATGCCGTGTTCATAGCAGCCATCATAGATGCGGTCTATATGGCCTCCCGCCAGGGAAAAGATCGTAGATACCCCTTCAACTTCCTTCAGATATTTTGCCACAAGATGGCCGCCAGAAATGTCTCCCATACGTTTCTCCTCCTTATATACGTAGTTTGTGGATCAGATGTGAAATCATGGTTCCGATTGGTTTCATGCTAATTTTGCGGATCACTAAGGAATGGAAAACATAGAATGAACCGACTTATACGTAGCTTTCCGCAAATTTTCAACAGCAAATCAAAAAAACTTTATAGCCCTGTGCATGTTAAAAACCTTGACACACTTACTAACAAACGCCCCGGCATAAATCCGGTTGATAAAGATTATCGTAGTAATCAAAATTGCAGAACTTTAACTTAACATGTGGTACTAGTACCTAGGGTAGGTCAAAGTGACAAGAGTTGTATCGATTCTGTCCCGCTCCCGTATATCACGCAGCCGAGGCTATCCTTACCGCAATCCCTGCAACTTCAACAGCGTCTCTGCCTGTTATGATGATGGCACCCTCGCGGGCAAAGCCGCCTTCAGTATAGAAGAGATCGGCCAGATTCCCCCCATGCAATGCGCTGTTCAGGATCGTCCCGAGTTCATCGCCCTCATGAATGTCAAGGCGCACTATCGGGATTCCCAGTTTTTCGATCCGGCCGACGAGCTCCGGGGAATATTTGATTTCCATTGCCGAGCGAATCTCCGGCCTGATCTTCCTTGCCTCCAGCAGGATCAGGGCTGTATAGAACGAAGCACCCCATGCAGGGTATGCAGGGGCCGTGATCTTGCCAAACACCGCGGTGAGCCTGCCTGGGATACCCGCGACATCTTCCGGCGTCCTGGCATCCTTTGCAGCCATCACCAGATTGCTCCGGATTTCTGGAAGCAAGGTGTATATCTTTTCCGAGGCTGTGAGAATCGCCACAGCCTCCACCATCTGTCCCATTACATAGTACCTATCTTCGACCATTGCGTGTCTCCCCAAGATATCCCCCTTAACTTTAGGCCTACTCCATGGAGAAGGCAATAAGGTCTTTGTAGTTAATCCGATTTTAGATTTTGCTTGATCAACAGGGGTAATCAAAGATCAGTCGTCATAAACAATATATGTTCTATTCTTAGTGGGTTAACAATCTAAAGTCAATCTCGATTAAGGATCATTCGATGAAGGTTACTAGTGGTAATCAATGGATTCTATTGTCGAGGACTTCATTTGATTGTAGGAGTAATCACTCATAATATATACCTGGTCATATTCCAGGATATCGAGCATGCTCCTTGTTCCCTACTTCTTGTGGGTTTTATTTGCAACATATCTTACCTTTGTTATATATGAATTAAATTGAATCCATTGCTACGACATAGTGGTAAATAAATAATGAAAAGAAAAAAGGTTCCAAATACGACACGAAAGGGTGAAGTACTTATTCCAGAGCGATTAAAGCTGCTCGATAGGATGGAGTATTTTGCGGTACTTGCAACAGATTATGACGGACAGCCCTATACATCCCTTATTAACTTTGCACTCTCATCTGACTGCAAGACAGTTATATTTGCCACAACAAGGGCGACGCAGAAATACAGGAATATGATCAAGACAAAAGCCGTGGCGCTATCGATAGCAGGTTAAAAAAGACTAAAAACCTGATGGCTACGGAGGCAGTGACGGTGATGGGGAATGACCGTCCTTTGAGAAGAGGAAAGGTATGGGAAGCTTTCGCGAACATATACATTAAAAAACACCCCGATCTCGCGGAGTTCATACATTCACCATCTACCGCACTCATGGTTGTGGACGCAACACGATGTATTCATGTGAGTCATTTTCAAACCATTTCTGTTTGGGATTGCGGAGCACTCAATATCCCGATAAACTGCAAAAGTGCAGTATAGTAATTGTTAGGCATATCAAGAGAAGGGACGGTCTAAGGTACGATATCTATAGAGAACTTATGATACATAGTATCGTGAAAGAGGTATAACACGTGGCGGTTATAGACAGAGGAGGGAAGCTGGGCCTCAGGATGCTCTCAGACAGGGAGAAGTACGACATTCTCGCGAAGACACTATATATCCGGGGCAAACCGGAGCTCACTGGGCCCCTAGCGGTGCGCATGGTAGATTCCATCATGATCAGGGCTTTCAGCATGCTGTTCAACCTGGGGAGGAAGGCAACGATTGAGGAAGAGGAGTACCGCAGGCTGACCGGCAACTTCAAGCGCATAGGCAACATTGCGCGCAGATTAAAGTTCCTCGGACCCGTCAACCGGCTTTTGCTGCGCACGGTAATGCGCTTGACCGTGAACATGCTCGGCAGGCAGAAGCTCTTTGGCCTGGATAATGAGAAGACTAATGTACGCATAGCGGCTGCCCGATACTTCATCGCGACCGATCTATTCGATTTCAGGATCGAGGTAGACGATGTGGAGGATGAGCGCGTGAAGTTCAGGTTTCTGGAGTGTCCCATCGGCTATGTGAGTGGCGACGACATGAAGATATGCATGGCCACCAACAAGTGGGACCGACAGTGCGTGCGCATGATGGGTGTGAGGATGTTCATCGTAGACCTCATCCCCGAAGGCTCACCCGCGTGTCGCGCCCACATCGTCCCAGAAAAGGAAAAGGTGCCTGAAAAGTGGCGAAGATACACCCGCTTCACCATCTGAGGACCGGCTCCTGGTCCGCCGTGATAACTATCATACTGCATGACAGGATGAACACTTATCATGGAATTCAAGCATGGAGATAAAGGTACGGGAAAGATTATATTTGACTCTGGATTGCAAATGAGGATCCAGAATTACCTGGTGGAGCAGATCGATTGAGGGCTACCCTTTAACAAACTCAACAAGCCATCTAATGAAACCATGGGGCGGCTACTTTATTCCTAATCTTAATGCATGCATCCAATGGCAAAACAATTGTAGCACTTGGTGAAGCTAGTAGCATTATGACAGGATTTCCCTCACATGGAGACTATGGTGCTGTCCATCATGTAAAAGTTTTAGATATTAACAACAAAATATTAAACTGAGGCGAAGGGATTCCTACAGAATGAACCAGACTATTGAAGTCATGAAGAATCATCGGTGCATCCGCAACTTTCTAGATAAAAAGATACCGGATGCAATTATCGACGAGTTGGTGGCTGTGGCGCAGGCTGCACCGAACTCTATAAACGGTCAACAGATCAGCTTAGTCATTGTCCGCGATAAAGAGAAAAAACGCCGGATTGCAGAAATTGCCGGAGGCCAAACCTGGATTGCGCAAGCACCGCTGTTCGTTCTCTTCGTTGCCGATTTTTACAAGGCCAAACTGGCGGCTGACAAAGTCGGAAGGTCTCTGGTCATTCCCGAGAGTATTGAGGCAACGATTGCCGTCTCAATTGATGCCGGGATATGCTTGCAGAATGTCATTACTGCAGCAGAGTCGCTTGATCTGGGGATTGTTCCCATCGGTGGCATTCGCAACGATCCTGCCGCGATGATTGAACTGCTGAATCTGCCCGAATATACTTTTCCCATAAATGGTCTTACGATAGGATATCCTGCAGATCGATCCCATAAGAAGCCCAGAATGCCCATGTCGGCCTTCAGGCATGATGAAGCTTATGACCCTGCAAAGCTGCCCGGGCTGATAGATGAATATGACAAATTAATGCAACCGTATCTGAAAAGTGTGGGCCGAGAAAACGAGGTCAACTGGAGTACAAATACTATGAATTATTATTCGTTCGTTTACTTCCCTAAAGTTTACCCAACCATGAAGCTGCAAGGATTCAAGAATGATAAATAAAGGTGGGAACTTTTTTCAATTGCTAAGTGCTCTGCGGCTTGGCACAACCAATGATGAGGTTCCTCAAGCCTAGCTGTAGGATCAATAAAGTGCACATTTCAATCGGAAAGAAACACCAGGCCGAACTTGACCATAGTGCGGGTTGAAGTACTTGTGATTGTCTTTTTTGTAATAACACTTTTAATGCTGATAAATATAACATCGAAATTATCAAACTAACCCGCTACCGGTTTCCCTCCGGACGCATAATATTTCACTTGTAAGGAGCAGAGATATGAAAGTCAAGACTATCGTATTCATACACGGAATGTACATGAACTCGTTGTGTTGGGAACGGTGGGTTCCTTATTTTCAGGCCAAAGGTTACAGGTGTCTTGCGCCTGATTGGCCCGGCAGAGACAAGCCGATTGAAGTCCTTCGAAAAAACCATCCTGACTCACAGCTGGGTCAACTCACGTTGAGCATAGTTCTTGAGTACCTGGTAAACCTTATCAAGACATTGGACGAAAAGCCCATCCTCATGGGTCATTCAATGGGGGGACTAATCGTGCAATTATTGCTTCAAAGAGATTTGGCTGCTGCTGGAGTTGCTATTGATTCTGCGCCGCCGATGGGTGTATTCACGACCAAGTTGTCATTTCTCAAATCCAATTGGCCCCATATTACTCCATTCGTTTCCCAAGGCAGTCCAATTGAAATGTCTTTTGAGCGTTTTCAGTACGCATTCGTCAATACGTTACCATTGGCGGAACAGCGAGCGGCTTACGATAGATATGTCGTGCCTGAATCTCGCCGTGTTCCCCGCAATTCGCTGACAGCAAGAGTTGATTTCAAGAAACCGCATTCTCCCTTGCTGCTGATTGCTGGTTCCGCTGACAACATCATCCCCGCTTCGCTCAATAAATCCAACTATGCCAAATACAAGCAATCACATTCAGTGACCGACTTTAAGGAGTTTGCTGGACGGACTCATTTCACTATCGGGCAAAAGAACTGGGAAGAAATAGCAGATTACGTCATCGCATGGTTTAACAAAAAAGGATTGTAGGGCTGAGCTTGCACCAATCAAAAGCCGCTCAATTCAGTTACACCCTTTTCATCCGCAATCCTCAATTCTGATGACTCTCCAACTCTGAGCAGTTGTAGGAGACATCCGCAATTTTGCCGATAAGGCATTTTGAAATTTTAGAGTTGTGTTAAGGCGAAAGAGTTCTTCCTGAAATGCTGTTTCTCTAATTTTACCTGTTTATGTAAGATTTAAATCCGTAATTATCAAAAATACGACTGACCTCTAACTTAAAATATGTTATTTATTTAATTCTATATCGTTCTTAGAAAGTGAAAATTTATGGGAAACAAAGATTTGCATGAGCGACTTTGTCGTTATTATGAATTTATTACAGGACCGATGCCGGATAGAGATCGATTTATAGAGGTTCTTCGACAAACAGTTACTTCAGATGAACTTTCTGTTTTTTTTCTGATACCCTTTATCAAACCGGTTTCCTTTGAAAAACTTAAATCTAAATCTTCTAAGCGCCGCGACTGGCGTTACCTTTACGACGGAAGAATTCATGAAGATCGGGGCACGGATCTGGAATCTGGAGCGCCTCTTCAACCTCCAGGCAGGATTATCGGCAGTGGACGATACGCTGCCGGAGCGAATCCTGAAGGATCCCATCCGTACGGGACCCGCAACGGGGCTGGTGAACCGACTTGGCGAGATGCTGCCTGATTATTACAAATTGCGGGGATGGGACGTCGTCGGTGTACCGACAAAGGAAAAGCTGGCCGCCCTGGACTTGTAGGAGGACGACACAGATGAAATATGTGATCATCGGAGCGGGTCCGGCAGGACTAAACGCAGCAGCGACGCTTCGAAAGGCGGATCCCCAGGGCGTCGTTACCATTCTTTCCGGCGAAGGGATTCTCCCTTATGCCAAAATGGTTCTCCCCTACCTGCTGGCCGGGTTGATGGAGGAAAAGAACCTGTACCTGCCGCTGCCGGAGGGAGTGGATATCCGTATAGGCCGGAGAGTCATCCGGATCAATCCGGAGCGGCATACTATTGAGACCAATAACGGGGAAATCGTGGAGTACGACCGGCTCCTTGTTGCCACAGGCGGGGTTCCGGAACGGCCCACCGTCGAGGGAAGCGATCTTCCCTTCGTTTTGACCATTCGGGACCTTCCTGATGTCCAACGGATTCAGGAACTGCTGGGAGGGGAAACGCAACACGCCGTGATCGCCGGTGCCGGTCCCGTAAGCATGGAAACGGGCGATGCCTTGCACCGACTGGGGATGAAGATCACCTTCATCGTGACCTCGAACCGGGTTTTTTCGACCATGCTGGATGTTAAGGCTGCGGCTATCGTGGAAGATCGCCTCCGGCAGCAAGGGGTGGACGTTCTCAAAGGCGAGGACATCATCCGGATCGGTACTGAAGGGAAGGTAACGCTAAGCTCCGGGACGACGATGGCCTGCGACCTCGTTATCTTCGGCAAAGGAGTCAATCCCGGCGTCGCTTTCCTCGCCGGCAGTGGGCTTGCCGTCCGACGCGGGCTTATTGTCAATGAATACATGGAGACAAATATCCCTGGTGTCTATGCCGCCGGGGATGCCGTGGAAACGATGGACCTGGTTGCCGGCGAGCGGAGGGTCAATGCGCTTTGGCCTGTAACAGTCGAACAGGGACGGGTAGCGGCGTTGAACATGGCGGGCGTCCCGGCAATTTATGAGGGAAGCCTTGCCCGCAACATCCTCAACGTCTTTGGACTCTCCATCCTCGTTGCTGGAATGGGACGGGCGGACGAACCGGAAATCAAAGTCTGCTCCGGCCCTGAGTTCTACCATAAAATAGTCATGGACAGGGATGTCCTAAAGGGTTTCATCTTTATCGGGGGTATTCGCCACGAAGGCCTCTACCGGGACCTCCTCCAAAGGCGGACCGCCGTGACCCCCTTTGCCGATGTCCTCCTCAAAGGAAACTTCTCTTATCCCCGCTTCCAGCGCCGGGCAATGCGATTGTGATCAGGAGAGGAAAGGAAGCAGTGCGTGAGTATACTGTTGAGCGTTATCAGCGGCAGATATCCCTTTTAGGCGCGGACGGGCAGGAAACTTTGCGGCGTGCCCGCATCCTGGTGAGTGGTGTCGGAGGATTGGGAACGATCGTCGCTGCCTATCTTGCTGCCGCTGGCGTGGGTTTTCTTCGTCTGGTGGACCATGATCAAATAGAAATATCCAACCTCAATCGCCAGTTGCTATTCCAGGCAACCGATGTCGGCCGGGAGAAATCCATCGCCGCGACGGAGAGACTCCAATCACTGAATCCTGCGATCCAGGTCGAGGGGATAAATCGAACGCTCAGTGATGAAACGGTGGATGAGTTGATACAGGACATTGATCTGATCGTGGATGCCTTGGACAACTTCACTGCCCGGTTTCTTCTAAACCGGGCCGCCTTTATCCATCGCCTTCCCCTTATTCACGGTGCAGTACGCGGCTTTTTTGGGCAGGCGACCACATTGATTCCCGGACGAACAGCATGTCTCCAGTGCCTTTTCGCCCATAGTCCGCCCCCGGAAACGTTCCCTATCTTTGGCGGAACTTGCGGTATCATCGGGGCCATTCAGGCTACAGAGGCGATCAAAGTTATGACAGGTCAAGGTGAGCCCCTGGCCAATCGACTGTTTTTCTGGGACGGCCAAGCCGGAGAAGGAACAATCATGATCACGAAAAGGAACCCCCATTGTGTCATCTGTGGGGGAGAAGAAGGAGTCAATCAGGACAGCCATTAGATAGAGGTGCATATTCAGATGAAAATCGCCGTCCGGGCTTTCGCCGACTACCGGGAGATCATTGGCAAGGAAATGGAGCTAGTCTTATCAGAAGAAAAAACGATCGGAGAACTGCTTGCAGAGCTTGGAGACCGTTACCCAGGTCTGCGGCGGGAGATGTTCGCCTCTACGGGAGAGCTCAAGGAATTCATCAACATTTTTATTAACGGACGTAACATCGCCTTTCTCAATGACATGGACACCACTCTGATTGACGGCGATACCATTGCCCTCTTCCCCCCCGTGGCCGGGGGATAAAGGGTAACTTTGGTGCGCACATGTTTTTGTAAATCTAGTGTTACTTCCTCCTACCATCAATTCTGATATACGGTGTATAAATATTCATCATTGAGTATGGAAAGGCAGGAGGACTTAGTTCTTCCTGGGTCACAGAACCCTCAGTACAGTGTGTCCGCTGCCTCCCAAGC